>Ga0209050_1001068_pt1 | contig 33633 bp, 32 predicted proteins | sample Araplavi_mTSA_r2_FD_184276 | JGI IMG/M metagenome (GOLD analysis project Ga0209050, IMG submission 184276) | Arabidopsis root microbial communities from North Carolina, USA - plate scrape MF_Cvi_mTSA_r2 (SPAdes) (version 2) | ecosystem: Host-associated > Plants > Roots > Endosphere | place: USA... | reverse complement strand
AAAACTGCGTAACTCTTTGTTTATCAAGGAGTTTTCTGTTTCGACTGCGCCGGAAGTGGGGCGAATTATAGGCCTCCAGAATCTGCCGTCAAGCACTGATTTTGCTCTTCTATCAATAACTTGCAGAAAGCGCTAAAACGCCTGATTTGAGACCTATATAGAGAAGCAAAAGCGCTTCCCTATATAGAAGAGAGCAATCAGAGCACGCCAGACGCCTTGAGCGCAGACACCGCTCCTGCATCCAGCCCCAGGACCCGATGCAATACCTCCAGCGTATGCTCACCCAGCAGAGGTGGCGCAAACCGGTACTCCACTGGGGTTTCGGACAGACGAATAGGGCTCGCCACCTGAGGCACCATTCCCGCCAGCGCATGCGGCAGCTCGATGGCCAACCCGCGTGCCTTGACCTGAGGATCGGCAAACATCTGCGCCAGGTCATTGATAGGCCCGCAAGGCACGCCCGCCTGCTCCAGCTGCGCCACCCATTCAGCGGTGGTCTTGAACACCGTTGCCTGGCGGATCAGCGGAATCAGTACCGCGCGGTTCGCCACCCGCAGCTTGTTGGTGGCAAAACGCGGATCGTCCGCCCACTGCGGCTGTCCGGCCACTTCCGCGAACTTGCGGAACTGCCCGTCGTTCCCGACGGTAAGGATGAAATCGCCATCCGCCGTAGGAAAATCCTGATAGGGCACAATGTTCGGATGAGCATTACCCAAGCGTTTAGGCGCATTGCCTGTCGTCAGGTAGTTCATGGCCTGGTTGGCCAGGCAGGCCACCTGCACGTCCAGCAGCGCCATGTCGATATGCTGGCCCCCGCCGTCGTGATCCCGATGCGCAAGTGCAGCCAGGATCGCTACAGTCGAGTACAGCCCGGTCAGGATGTCCGTCAGCGCCACGCCAACCTTCACCGGCCCCGCGCCTTCTTCGCCTTCAGGTCGCCCCGTGAGGCTCATGAGACCGCCCAGCCCCTGGATCATGAAGTCATAACCCGCACGCTTGGCGTAAGGACCGGTCTGGCCAAACCCGGTGATCGAGCAATAGATCAGGTCCGGATTGATCGCCTTCAGCGATTCATAGTCCAGGCCATAGGCCGCCAGACCACCAACCTTGAAGTTTTCGATCAGGATGTCCGACTTCGCCGCCAGCTCACGCACCAGCTTCTGGCCTTCGGGGCGAGTGAAGTCGATGGTGACCGATTGTTTGTTGCGATTGGCCGACAGGTAATAGGCGGCCTCGCTGGTGTTTTCCCCATAAGCATCTTTAAGGAACGGCGGCCCCCAGGCGCGCGTGTCATCACCGTTACCGGGACGCTCGACCTTGATCACTTCGGCGCCGAGGTCGGCCAGGATCTGCCCGGACCAAGGTCCGGCCAGCACCCGCGATAAATCCAGTACCCGTAGATGCGATAGCGCGCCCATGGACGTCCTCCTGTTAATAGAACGCCTGGATGCCGGTTTGCGCACGACCGAGGATCAGCGCGTGGACGTCATGAGTACCTTCATAGGTATTCACCACTTCCAGATTCACCAGGTGGCGAGCAACGCCGAACTCATCGGAGATGCCATTGCCACCCAACATATCGCGAGCCATGCGCGCGATGTCCAGGGACTTGCCGCAGGAGTTGCGCTTCATCATCGAAGTGATTTCGACTGCAGCAGTGCCCTCATCCTTCATACGACCCAGACGCAGGCAGCCTTGCAGCGCCATGGTGATTTCGGTCTGCATGTCGGCCAGTTTCTTCTGGATCAACTGAGTGGCTGCCAATGGACGGCCGAACTGTTGACGATCCAGGGTGTACTGGCGAGCGGTGTGCCAGCAGAACTCGGCCGCACCCAGTGCGCCCCAGGAGATGCCGTACCGTGCCGAGTTGAGGCAGGTGAAAGGACCTTTCAGGCCACGGACATCCGGGAAGATGTTCTCTTCGGGCACGAACACGTTGTCCATGACGATTTCACCGGTGATCGATGCCCGCAGGCCAACCTTGCCGTGAATCGCCGGAGCGCTCAGGCCTTTCCAGCCTTTCTCCAGAACGAAGCCACGGATGTCGCCGGCATCGTCCTTGCCCCAGACCACGAACACGTCGGCAATCGGGCTGTTGGTGATCCACATCTTGCTGCCGGTGAGGCTGTAGCCGCCTTCCACTTTGCGCGCACGAGTGATCATCGCGCCCGGGTCGGAACCGTGGTTAGGCTCGGTCAGGCCGAAGCAGCCGATCCACTCGCCCGAGGCCAGTTTCGGCAGGTACTTCTGCTTCTGCGCTTCGGTACCGAACTCATTGATCGGCACCATCACCAGCGAGGACTGAACACTCATCATCGAGCGATAGCCGGAGTCGATACGCTCGACTTCGCGAGCGATCAGGCCATAGCTGACGTAGTTCAGGCCGCTGCCACCGTACTGCTCAGGAATGGTTGCGCCCAACAGACCCACTTCGCCCATTTCGCGGAAGATCGCCGGGTCGGTCTTCTCATGGCGGAAAGCTTCAAGAATGCGCGGCGCCAGGCTCTGCTGAGCGAACTGCGCAGCCGTGTCGCGAATCATGCGTTCTTCTTCAGTGAGCTGTTGATCCAGCAGCAGGGGATCGATCCAGTTGAAGCTAGCTTTACCGCCCATGAGTGTGTCCTCTCGAATCGGGTCAAATAACGTGGACTGATCCTAGGCCTGGATCGACGCTACGGCAAACGAGGATTTCGCATACTGTTGTGCTAATTTCTCACTCCGAAACATCGCAAAAGAGCTTTTATGCGATGCATTAGTGAGGTTGACGTACATGCGCAGGAAGATACCCAGCACCACCGCCCTGATCAGCTTCGAGGCCGCGGCGCGCCATGAAAGCTTCACCAAGGCCGCCCAGGAACTTTCGCTGACCCAGGGGGCGATTTGCCGACAGATCGCCAGCCTTGAAGAGTTCCTCAGCGTAGAACTGTTCCGACGTTCGCGGCGTGGAGTGAAGCTGACGGAGGCCGGGCTTTCCTACAGCCGCCGGGTCGCCACTCAACTGGATGCGGTTGAGCGCGACACCTTGTCCGTGATGGGTCAGCAGGGCACCAACGTAATCGAATTGGCCGTGGTCCCGACTTTCGGTACCCAATGGCTGCTGCCACGGCTCAAGGACTTCCAGCACAAGCACCCGGAAGTGACGGTCAACCTGACCAACCGCACACGCCCGTTCCTGTTCGCCGACACTGATTTCGATGCCGCGATCTACTTCGGCGACGCGGATTGGTCGGGTACAGAATCCCACAGGCTGATGGGTGAAAATCCGATGCCCGTTTGCAGCCCCAGCCTGCTCGCAAACAAGACCAGCCTTACGCCCGGCGAAATCGCCGATTTGCCCCTGCTGCAACAAACCACCCGTCCTTATGCCTGGCGCCAGTGGTTCGATTCCCAACACCTGAATGTCCCGCGAGACATGACAGGCCCCCGCTACGAGCTATTCTCCATGCTCGCCCAGGCGGCCATGCATGACATGGGCATTGCCCTGATTCCGCCGTTCCTGATTCAAAGGGAGTTGAAAGAAAAACGTCTGGTGATCGCCAACCCGCAAGCACTGTCCAGCATCAAGGCTTATTACCTGATGATTCCTGAGCGAAAGGTCGAATCCGCGTCTTTAAGGGCATTTCGCGACTGGCTGGTAAACCAGGCGCACAGCTACAGCCTAGAGGAGTAAAGGCTTTCCCACGTTACCTGACCCCGTAGTCAGCAAAAACAAATCCCTACAGATATACGGATTTGTCGCATAACAGCAAACTGTATCGAAAAGTCGTACAAACGTCCCACAAGCGCCTGATCATGCGGCTTTGCGCCACTATTTCGAGGCGATGCCGCATCATTCATACGGCCGATGTATAAATTCTTCAATTTCGACCAGAATCCTTGTAAAGCACGGTCTGCAAGGGATCGAGCCGGTTGGTTGCGACATTCGGTCACGGGGTGACTTGTAGTTAATTTTCCGTCACCCGTCATAATCCCTTGAAGGGCACAAAGTTCGCCTGCAAAATGCCGCGCCCCGCCCTGATTTGGCGGGATCGTGCTGATCGGCCGCCCCAGCCGCACCATCCGTAGTGCATGGGTTTACTCAATAAGATCACGCAGGAGATTTGACGTGCACATTGGTGTTCCTCTCGAAACCCAGACCGGTGAAACACGGGTTGCTGCAACCCCGGAAACCATCAAGAAGCTGATCAGCCAGGGTCATAAGGTCACTGTACAAAGCGGCGCCGGCGTTAATGCCAGCGTTGTCGACAGTGCCTATGAAGCGGCAGGCGCAACCATTGGCAGCGCCAATGATGCGTTTGGAGCAGAGCTGATTTTGAAGGTGGTCGCCCCCAGCGACAGCGAGCTGGCGCTGATTAAAAGCGGCACCGTTGTGGTGGGTATGCTCAATCCGTTCAACAACGAAACCATCGCCAAGATGGCCGAGTGCGGCATTACCGCCTTCGCCCTGGAGGCTGCGCCACGTACCTCCCGCGCCCAAAGCCTGGATGTGCTGTCGTCGCAAGCCAACATTGCCGGTTACAAGGCTGTCTTGCTGGCCGCTCACCATTACCCTCGTTTCATGCCGATGTTGATGACGGCTGCGGGCACCGTGAAAGCGGCGCGCGTGCTGATCCTGGGTGCCGGCGTGGCCGGATTGCAGGCCATTGCTACGGCAAAACGCCTGGGTGCGGTGATCGAAGCCTCCGACGTGCGTCCTGCGGTGAAAGAGCAGATCGAATCCCTCGGCGCGAAGTTCGTCGACGTGCCTTACGAGACCGACGAAGAGCGTGAATGCGCCGTTGGTGTCGGTGGTTACGCCCGGCCGATGCCGGCCAGCTGGATGCAGCGTCAGGCCGCAGCCGTGCACGAGCGCGCCAAACAAGCTGACATCGTCATCACCACAGCACTGATTCCCGGCCGCAAGGCACCGACGCTTCTCAGCGCAGAAACCGTGGCACAGATGAAACCGGGCTCGGTGGTCATCGACCTCGCGGCCGCCCAGGGCGGTAACTGCCCGCTGACCGTGGCCGATCAGGTGGTCGTCGAAAACGGCGTGACCATCGTTGGCCCGACCAACCTGGCGGGCGCAGTGGCGGCCGATGCTTCGGCGCTGTACGCACGCAACCTGCTGGACTTCATGAAACTGTTGTTCGATAAAGAAGGACAACTGGTGATCAACCTTGAAGACGATATCGTCGCCGCGTGCCTGATGTGCCGCGACGGCCAGATCGTGCGCAAGAACGGCTGAGGATAAAAACAATGGAAGACATGCTGATCTCTCACGGTATCTACAACCTGATCATCTTCGTGCTGGCCATCTATGTCGGCTACCACGTGGTCTGGAACGTAACACCTGCACTGCACACGCCACTGATGGCTGTTACCAACGCCATCTCGGCCATTGTGATCGTCGGCGCCATGCTCGCCGCCGCCCTCACTGTGACCCCGCTGGGCAAGACCATGGGCACCCTGGCCGTGGCCCTGGCCGCGGTCAATGTGTTTGGTGGCTTCCTGGTCACCCGGCGCATGCTGGAAATGTTCAAGAAGAAAGCGGCCCCGGCAAAAGCTCCGGCTGCCAAGGCCGATGCAGTCAAGGCTGAGGTGCAGCAAGCATGAGCATGAACCTGGTTACTTCCCTGTATTTGATCGCCTCGGTTTGCTTCATTCAGGCGCTCAAGGGCCTTTCGCATCCCACCACGTCGCGTCGCGGCAATCTGTTCGGCATGCTCGGCATGGGCCTGGCGATCCTCACCACGGTCGGCCTGATCTACAAGTTAGGTGCCGAACTGGCCCATGACGGTATCGTCTACGTGATCGTCGGTCTGCTGATCGGCGGCACCGCCGGTTCGATCATGGCCAAACGCGTTGAAATGACCAAGATGCCCGAACTGGTCGCCTTCATGCACAGCATGATCGGCCTGGCCGCGGTGTTCATCGCCATTGCGGCGGTCGTCGAGCCGCAGTCGCTGGGTATCGTCGCGCAACTGGGTGACGCGATCCCGGCCGGTAACCGCCTGGAGCTGTTCCTCGGTGCCGCCATTGGTGCGATCACCTTCTCCGGTTCGGTAATCGCCTTCGGCAAGCTGTCGGGCAAGTACAAGTTCCGTCTGTTCCAGGGCGCACCGGTACAGTTCACCGGTCAACACAAACTGAACCTGCTGCTCGGCGTGGCCACCCTGGGCCTGGGCATCACCTTCATGTTGACCGGCGACCTCAGCGCCTTCGCCTTGATGCTGGCCCTGGCCTTCATCATGGGTGTGCTGATCATCATCCCGATCGGTGGCGCGGACATGCCAGTGGTCGTGTCGATGCTCAACAGCTACTCCGGCTGGGCAGCGGCAGGTATCGGCTTCTCGCTGAACAACTCGATGCTGATCATCGCGGGTTCGCTGGTAGGCTCGTCCGGTGCGATCCTCTCGTACATCATGTGCAAGGCGATGAACCGCTCCTTCTTTAATGTACTGCTCGGCGGTTTCGGCAATACAGCCGACGCAGGTCCGGCAGGCGCCAAGGAAGCCCGTCCGGTGAAATCCGGCTCGGCTGACGACGCGACTTTCCTGCTGACCAACGCCGACACCGTGATCATCGTTCCGGGCTACGGCCTGGCGGTAGCACGGGCGCAGCACGCGTTGAAGGAACTGACCGAGAAACTGACCCATCGCGGCGTGACCGTGAAGTACGCGATCCACCCGGTTGCCGGTCGTATGCCAGGCCACATGAACGTGTTGCTGGCCGAGGCCGAAGTGCCTTACGACCAGGTGTTCGAGATGGAAGACATCAACTCCGAGTTCGGTCAGGCCGACGTGGTGCTGGTGTTGGGCGCCAACGACGTGGTCAACCCGGCCGCGAAGAACGATCCGAAATCGCCGATTGCCGGCATGCCGATCCTCGAGGCGTTCAAGGCCAAGACCATCATCGTCAACAAGCGTTCGATGGCCAGCGGCTATGCCGGCCTGGACAACGAACTGTTCTACCTGGACAAAACCATGATGGTGTTCGGTGACGCCAAAAAGGTCATCGAAGACATGGTAAAAGCCGTCGACTAATCCTCTGCGGCACACAGAACGCCCCGACTCGTCGGGGCGTTTTTGTTTGCGCAAATCGTCGGACAAACTATTCTTTTATTACCGATCCGGTAACGGTGTTTTGCTTGAAAGGCCCTGAATAGACGCCTCGATTGCGACCTTGGTAGCGGGACAGAAGTCGACGCAATTCACTAGACTGCACGTCCTGCTACCTGTTGCCCGAGATAACAATCCATGTACCGTGACCGTATTCGCCTGCCTTCGTTGTTGGACAAAGTGATGAGCGCTGCCGACGCTGCCGCTCTGATTGAGGACGGCATGACCGTCGGCATGAGTGGCTTCACTCGCGCTGGCGAAGCCAAGGCCGTTCCTCAGGCGCTGGCCGAGCGCGCCAAGGTCACGCCGCTGAAGATCAGCCTCATGACTGGCGCCAGCCTGGGCAACGACCTCGACAAGCAGCTGACCGAAGCTGGCGTCCTGTCGCGACGCATGCCGTTTCAGGTCGACAGCACCCTGCGCAAGGCGATCAACGCCGGTGAAGTCATGTTCATCGACCAGCACTTGTCGGAAACCGTGGAGCAATTGCGCAACCAGCAATTGAAACTGCCGGACATCGCCGTGATTGAAGCCGTTGCGATCACCGAGCAAGGGCATATCGTGCCAACCACTTCGGTAGGCAACTCGGCCAGCTTCGCGATTTTCGCCAAGCACGTGATCGTCGAGATCAACATGGCGCACAATCCGAACCTCGAAGGCCTGCACGACATCTATATCCCGACCTATCGCCCGACCCGCACTCCGATTCCATTGGTCAGAGTGGACGACCGCATTGGCAGCACCGCCATCCCGATTCCAGCGGAAAAAATCGTCGCCATCGTGGTCACCAATCAGGCTGACTCACCCTCCACGGTGCTGGCGCCAGACGCCGAGACCCAAGCCATTGCCGACCACCTGATCGACTTCTTCAAACAGGAAGTGGCCGCTGGACGCATGACCAACAAGCTCGGCCCACTACAAGCCGGTATCGGTACTATCGCCAACTCGGTGATGTGTGGCCTGATCGACTCGCCGTTCGAAGACCTGACGATGTATTCCGAGGTGCTGCAGGACTCGACTTTCGACCTGATCGACGCCGGTAAGCTGAGCTTTGCTTCGGGCAGCTCGATCACCCTGTCGAGCCGGCGCAACGCCGATGTGTTCGGCAACCTGGAGCGCTATAAGGACAAACTCGTCCTGCGCCCGCAGGAAATCTCCAACCACCCTGAAGTCGTGCGCCGCCTTGGCATCATCGGCATCAACACGGCGCTGGAGTTCGACATCTACGGCAACGTCAACTCCACCCACGTCTGCGGCACCCGGATGATGAACGGCATCGGCGGCTCGGGCGATTTTGCGCGCAACGCGCACCTGTCCGTGTTCGTGACCAAGTCGATCGCCAAGGGCGGTGCGATCTCCAGTGTGGTGCCGATGGTCAGCCATGTTGACCACACCGAACATGACGTCGACATCCTCGTGACCGAAGTGGGCCTGGCGGACTTGCGAGGCCTGGCGCCCCGGGAGCGTGCGCGGATCATCATCGACAAGTGCGTGCACCCGGATTACCGCCAGGCGCTGAATGATTACTTCACTGCAGCGTGCGCCATCGGCGGACACACCCCGCACATCCTGCGTGACGCACTCAGCTGGCACATAAACCTGGAAGAAACCGGGCGCATGCTGAAGAAGTAATTGCTACAGATAGCAGCTGGCGCAAACACAGTTTCGCCAGCTTGCACTTGCCGCTCTCACAATATGAAAAAAAACTGTACTGCTGTACTGGTCATTTCCTACGGAAAATTCCTGCCTCATCGGGGTAAAACAACATTTTTGCACTCAAACAGTGCAGACAGGTACAGTTGCCTCAATTTCGACCAGTACACCCCCTATAAACAGTTAACTGAGCTCTCACAATACAGATGAACTGTATCTACAGAGACTAGGCAAACAAGAGGATCATGGGCACCAGTTAAACCACTACCTAATCCCGCCACAAGCGGAAGGATGACCACCATGGAACGTACACTCAGTTCCGATCTGTTTTTCGAAGACACTGCTGCAAAAACCCAGGCTTCCCTGCCTCTGCGCGTTATCGCCAACCTGATGTTGTGGCAGCGCCGCATTACCAGCCGCCATCAACTGGCTCGCCTGGATTCGCGTCTGCTGGCTGACGCCGGGATTAGCGAAGCACAACGCTACGAAGAGCTGAGCAAGCCGTTCTGGCGCTAAGTTAGCGTCGCTGGCTCTGACCTTAAGGTCCACCGCCAGCAACCCGAATTGAAAAAACAAAACCCGTCGTGGGCAACCACGACGGGTTTTGTCGTTTTGGCCCGGCAAACCCGGTCTTACAGAAGACTACCCTGACAACCAGTACAGTTTTCAAAAACAACAAACTGAATGAGTACAATTTAGCCTCTGTGTGTCTGTAGTGACTATTCGGCGGGTGTCAGCATGGAGCTCTCCACTTATCAGGACAGGGACCGTGCCATGAAGAACGTACAGGATTTTTCCATTCCATCGGTTCAATCGAGACCTTGCCAGCAGAGGCTTCGAGGGCTGCTCAAAGGGCTCTGCGCCAGCCTGGAAAGGGCGAGAACGCGACGTTTGCTGGCTCAACTCGATGATCGCCAGCTAGCGGATCTGGGTATCAGCCACGCCGACCGCAGCCATGAATTGGATAAACCGTTCTGGCGTTGACTTCCTGCATACAGGGTCAGGACTGTTCGAACCGACACATACAGGCCTAATATCACTTCAGAACGTGGCGAACGCCGAGTGCCTGGCGTCTGATTTTGCAGACACTGCGCCATATTTCAAATGGTCTACCAAAAGGAGTTACCCCATGTCCCGTCTTCGCCTGCTTAGCGCCGCGGCTCTGTTTGCCGTGGCTGCCAGTGCCCAAGCCTCCAGCTTCATCGTGACCACGGATGCGGTGGTCAACGCACTCAAGGCCACTTCCGATGCGACCACCAACATCGTTTCGTCGTCGTTCAAGGATGACAAGATCGTCCTCGCCGCCCGTGACGACGCCGCCAGCTTCGTCGCCAGCGAAGGCTCCATCCGCGGTGTGAAGCTGGAAAGCGCCCTCGATCACATTCGCCATAAGGCGCCACAACTGAGTGCAACAGACGCACAACTGGCGCAGGCGATCCTGACGATCTAAACGGCGGTACAGACATGGGGCACGTCCAACGTGCCCCAATGTTTCGGCGCTGGCTCTAGACCGGCCCTTGCGCTAGCCTTGGGACTCACTTTCAACTGTCGAGCCTCATGCGTTTTCCTTCCCGCTTCCTGATCACGCCAGTCTTTCTCACCCTGGGTTACTGCGCATCAGCCCACGCTTATGACGCCTTCAACCTGTCCACCCAGGGCACCGTCGCCAGTGGTTACGCCACAAGCCTCGTGACCTCCGCCCCCTTCGACCATAAACTACTGCTCGCCGCCCACGATGATGCCGCGGCATTCATTGCCAGTGACGGCCAACTGAGAGGCGCACGATTGGAGTCGGCCCTTCGGTATCTGCGCCAGACCCAGGCAAAACTTCATGCCAGCGACCTTGAACTGGCGCAAGCAATTCTCGTCCAATAGTTATCCCTGCTTTTCTGGAGTTCGTTCCATGCGTAACCCGCTGATTGCTGCCATCCTCGGCCTGCTGCTGTTGGCCGATGTGGCCCAGGCACATACTCTGGTTGCCACCAGTAACATCCTGATCCGCGCGACCCAGCGCACCCTCGATTTCACCTCCGACACCACCACGTCCATTCGCGATTCGAAAATCGTACGCGAAGCCCAGGACGACGCCGCCAGTTTCGTCGCCAGCGATGGCGACATTCGTGGCGCTCACCTGGAGTCCGCTTTCAACTTGCTGCGCACCCGCGTGCCCGAAGCGCGCGACGCCAGCGATCAGGATCTCGCCGAAGCCATCCTCGCACTGTGAGGTGTCCACGCGCCTGGCTGCTGACCGGGGCCCTGTTGCTGCTCGGCAACACGGCCCACGCAGGCCTGCAGTTACAACTCAAGACCGAAGGCCTGACGCCCGCGCAACAGCAAGCCAGCCAGGCGTTGCTTGATGAAGCCATGCAGGCGCTTCCACCACGCTTCATCGAGCAGTTGGACCGACGTATCGTCGTCGGCTGGACCGATGACATGCCGCGCAATGCCTACGGCCAGGCATCGCTGGTGTCCGAGCTCGATCTGAACCGCAACCTGCTGGCCGGCCTCACCGATGGCAGCGCCGCAAGCAAAAAAACCCATCGCCCCCATGGCACCGTGCGCCGGGAAATGCTGGCCACTGTGTTGCACGAGCTGACTCACATCTACGACCGTTCGCGCCTGTGGCCGGATGACGAGCGCAAGCTGATTCAGCGCTGCACCCGGCGCAACAACAGCTCAGGGCTGGTTGGCATACCCGACCAATGTCGGGGCCAGTCCGATCGGCGCTTTACCCTCAGCGACGATCCGCGCCTGCTCGACCTGGCCGGCTGGCAGCAATACGTAGGCCGTCGGGGTGAACGCGAACAGCACAATCGCCAGATTGCCCGCAGTCCGGATATCTACGAGACCAGCAGTCCCAAGGAGTTCGTCGCGGTCAACATGGAGTATTTCCTCCTCGACCCGAGCTACGCCTGCCGCCGTCCCGCACTGTATCGCTACTACAAAGAGCATTTCGGCTGGGCACCCGCCGCCAGTGATACCTGCAGCAAAACCGTCGCGTTCCTCAATGCCGGCAACGACTTCGCCAAGACACCGCTGGGGCAGGTCGATCCGGAGCGGGTCTATGCCGTTGACTATCTGCTGGCCGAGGCCAACCAGAACCTGTTCAGCCGCTGGGGCCACAGCATGTTGCGTCTGGTGATCTGCGCGCCGGGCCGCCCCCGTGGCCCGGATTGTCGGCTGGACCTGGACCAGCATCTGGTGCTGTCGTATCGCGCCTTCGTCGGCGACGTACAGTTGTCGAGCTGGGATGGCCTGGTCGGCAAATACCCGTCGCGGTTGTTTATCCTGCCGCTGTCCCAGGTCATCGACGAATATACCAAGACCGAACTGCGCAGCCTGGCCTCCGTGCCCCTGAACCTGTCGCGCACAGAAATTGAAGACGTGGTGGAACGTGCCGCCGAGATGCACTGGAGCTACGACGGCAACTACTTCTTCCTGTCGAACAACTGCGCGGTGGAAGAACTGAAATTGCTGCGTGGCGGCACCAACAACCCGAAACTGGTAGGGCTCGACAACATCATGCCCAACGGTTTGCTGGAAGTGCTCAAAGGTCGAGGGCTGGCGGACACCAGTGTGCTGGACGATCCGCGGGAAGCCTTGCGCCTGGGTTATCGTTTCGATTCCTTCCGCGAACGCTATCAGGCGATGTTCGAAATCCTGAAAAAGCACTTGCCGATCAAACAGGAAACCGTCGAAGAGTGGCTGGACTTGAAAGCCGCGGAACGTCGGCAATGGTTCGAGCAGGCGGACCTGCGCACCAGCGCGGCGTTGCTCCTGCTGGAGCAGGCCAGCTTCCGTCAGCAATTGCTGCTGGCTCAGGATGAAGTGAAGCAGCGCTATCTGGGCGCCCGGGAATTGCAGAATGGCGGCATGGACAAGGCCAACAAAACGCTCAAGGACATTCTCGCCAATAGCGGCTTCCTCAGCCGTCCTGCGGAACTGCTGGGCACCAACGGTTATGGCTTGCCACAGCCGAGCGAGTGGGAGCATCTGGAATCGGAAAGCAGCCAGCGCCAGAAGCAGCTGCTGGCGCTGTCCGGGGACCTGGACAAGGAGGTGAGAGCGTTGCTCGAACCGGGTCGTGCCGCCGAAATGGCCGCCAACGAAGCCAACGTGAAGCAGATTGGCGAGCATTTGCGCAAATTGCACAAGGCAGCAGGCGGCATAGAGTTGCCTTGATACCGCGACCTGTGGGAGCGAGCTTGCTCCCACAAGGTTTACAGCGTTTTGCTGTTTAGCCTGTACCGCGAGGCTCTAATTCCTCTGTTTCAGGAACGGGCCTTACGCACGCCATCCGCCAGTGCCGAGCACAGGCTCAATACACCGTCGACGGCCTGTTCTGCGGTTGCCGCATTGGCGATCTGGTCGATCAACGCCGAGCCCACCACCACGCCATCAGCCAGGCGTGCGATGGACGCTGCCTGTTCCGGCGTCCGGATACCGAAACCGATGCTGATCGGCAGGTCGGTATGGCGGCGCAGACGGGCGACCGCTTCCTCGACGTGTTCCAGCGTGGCGGCACCGGAGCCGGTCACACCGGCCACCGACACGTAGTAGACGAAACCGGAGCTGCCGTTGAGAACAGTCGGCAGACGCACATCGTCGGTGGTTGGCGTAGTCAGGCGGATGAAATCCAGGCCCGCAGCCTGGGCCGGGTCACACAGCTCGCCGTTGTGCTCCGGCGGCAGGTCGACCACGATCAGGCCGTCAACGCCGGCCTCTTTGGCTTCGGCAATGAAGCGCGGCACCCCGTACATGTGGATCGGGTTGAAGTATCCCATTAGCACCAGCGGTGTTTCGTTGTTGTCCTGGCGGAACTCGCGAACCATTTGCAGGGTTTTCGCCAGATTCTGCTTGGCACCCAACGCACGGATGTTGGCGAGCTGGATGGCCGGGCCGTCAGCCATCGGGTCGGTGAAGGGCATGCCCAGCTCGATCACGTCGGCACCGGCCGCCGGCAAGCCCTTGAGGATGGCCAGGGAGGTGTCATAGCCCGGGTCGCCAGCGGTCACGAAAGTCACCAGGGCGGCGCGGTTCTGTTCCTTGAGTTCGGCAAAACGCGTTTGCAGGCGGCTCATCAGTGTTTCTCCTGCTTGGATTGTTCCATGTGGTGCATCACGGTCTGCATGTCTTTGTCGCCACGGCCGGACAGGTTGACCACCATCAGGTGATCCTTTGGCAGGGTCGGTGCGCGCTTGAATACTTCAGCCAGGGCATGGGCGCTTTCCAGGGCCGGGATGATCCCTTCCAGGCGGCAGCACTGGTGGAATGCGGCGAGGGCTTCGTCGTCAGTCACCGAGGTGTACTGAACGCGGCCGATGTCGTGCAACCAGGCGTGTTCCGGGCCGATGCCCGGGTAGTCGAGGCCGGCGGAGATCGAGTGGGCGTCGATGATCTGGCCATCGTCGTCCTGCAGCAGGAAAGTGCGGTTGCCATGCAGCACGCCTGGAACGCCGCCGTTCAGGCTGGCCGCATGCTTGCCGGTCTCAATGCCGTAACCGGCCGCTTCAACGCCGATGATCTCGACACTCTTGTCGTCCAGGAACGGATGGAATAGGCCCATGGCGTTGGAGCCACCGCCAATGCACGCTACCAGGCTGTCCGGCAGGCGACCTTCCTGGGCTTGCAACTGCTCGCGGGTTTCCTTGCCGATCACGGCCTGGAAGTCGCGAACCATCGCCGGGTAAGGGTGCGGACCGGCCACGGTGCCGATCAGGTAGAAGGTGCTGTCGACGTTGGTCACCCAGTCACGCAGGGCTTCGTTCATTGCATCCTTCAGCGTGCCGGTGCCAGCGACCACCGGGATAACCTCGGCGCCCAGCAGCTTCATGCGGAACACGTTGGCCTGCTGGCGTTCGATGTCAGTGGTGCCCATGTAGATCACGCAATCCAGGCCGAAACGCGCAGCCACGGTGGCCGTCGCCACGCCGTGCATGCCGGCGCCGGTCTCGGCGATGATGCGCTTCTTGCCCATGCGTCGCGCCAGCAGGATCTGGCCGATACAGTTGTTGATCTTGTGCGCGCCGGTGTGGTTCAGCTCTTCGCGCTTGAGATAGATCTTCGCGCCGCCACAGAACTCGGTCAGACGCTCGGCGAAGTACAACGGGCTTGGACGTCCGACGTAGTCGCGCTGGAAGTAGGCCAGTTCTTCCTTGAATGCAGGATCTTCCTTGGCCAACTCATATTCACGGGCCAGGTCGAGGATCAACGGCATCAGGGTTTCGGCGACGTAGCGGCCACCGAACGCGCCAAACAGGCCGTTGGCATCAGGGCCGTTGCGCAGATTAGGCTGGGTCATTTGGCGCTCCAGTTGAATGCGTGAAGTGATGCATAAAGAGATAGTGGGCTTCACTCTACCCCTGACGTCCCGGCCTGAAAACCGATAAGATCGCCACAACCTGTCAGGAAAACTCACAGATCCCATGAGCCATGACCTTCCTCCGCTGAATGCGCTTCGCGCCTTCGAAGCCACTGCCCGCTTGAACAGCGTCAGTCAGGCGGCCGAGCAGCTGCATGTCACCCATGGTGCGGTCAGCCGCCAGCTCAAGGTGCTTGAAGAACACCTTGGCGTCAGCCTGTTCATCAAGGACGGTCGCGGCCTGAAACTCACAGATGCCGGCTTGCGCCTGCGTGACGCCAGCAGTGAAGCCTTCGAGCGCCTGCGCAGCGTCTGCGCGGAACTCACACAAAGCACGGCCGATGCTCCGTTCGTGCTCGGTTGTTCGGGAAGCCTGTTGGCGCGCTGGTTTATTCCGCGACTGGGGAGACTCAATGCCGACCTGCCGGACCTGCGCCTGCACCTGTCGGCCGGAGAAGGCGATCTCGATCCGCGAAGACCGGGACTGGATGCCTTGCTGGTCTTTGCCGAGCCCCCCTGGCCGTCGGACATGCAGGTTTTCGAACTGGCCAGCGAACGTATCGGTCCGGTCATGAGCCCTCGGTTCGCTGGCTATGAGCGGCTCAAACTAGCGCCGGAAAGCGCACTGCTGAACGAAACCTTGCTGCACACCACCTCACGCCCGCAAGCCTGGCCAAACTGGGCGCAACAATGCGGCCTCGACGCCAGGGCACTGAAGTACGGTCAGGGATTCGAACATTTGTATTACTTACTGGAAGCCGCCGTCGCGGGTCTGGGCGTGGCGATTGCCCCCGAACCCTTGGTGGCGGAAGACTTGAAGGCCGGCCGCCTGGTTGCGCCATGGGGCTTCAGTGAAACCCCGGCACAACTGGCGTTGTGGCTACCCAAGCGCGCCGCGGACGGGCGCGCCCGGCAACTGGCGCAGTGGCTGAAAAACGAGCTGCGCCGGGTAGATTAATCACGCTTGCACAATAGATAAGCGGCCAGCAGGCCCAATGCGCCCACGGCGACACCGGCTGTAGTCCAGGGGTGCTCCTGGGCGTAGTCCCGGGTGGCAATCCCTGTTTCGCGGGTTTTGACCTTGACCTCTTCATAGGCGTCGGCAAGCAGATGGCGCGAGTGCTTCAAGGCATTCTCGGCATTGCTTTTCAGGGTCTTGAGGGTTTTACGCGACTCGTCCGAGGCGTCGTCCTTCAGGCTTTCCAAAGACTTGAGCAGACTCTCGATCTCGGCTTCCATGCTTTGCAATGAGGCTTTGCGTAACGAGGTGTTGGCCATGGTGGCTCTCCTGCATTGGTGATGAGTGGCGTGTGTTGGTTGGGACTTCAGAGGTTCGAGAAAGTGCAGAAAATCTGAACTTCACTCTCAGAACGGCCAACAGAAGAAATAGGAAAAATCACTGCTAGGCTGTAATTCACACGCCAAGGAGAACGCCATGTCTGACCATCACACCTACAAGAAAGTCGAGCTGGTCGGCTCGTCCACCAGCAGTATCGAAGATGCGATCAACAACGCATTGACCGAAGCCAACAAAAGCATCAAGTACATGGAATGGTTTGAAGTCACCGAGACCCGTGGGCACATCAGGGACGGCAAGGCTGCGCACTTTCAGGTGACCCTGAAAGTCGGATTCCGGATTGCCAGCAGCTGACTTTGGGCTAGTCTTCTGAACTTGCACGCCAGCCGAATGCCATAGGGAATGGCAAAGCGCTGCATGAGTGCGTCCGGCTGACGGCTGGTTACCCCTATGATCCGACCAGGGAATGCAACCGATGAAGAAGTTTATGTTGGCGGTAGGTTTGTTGAGCCTTGCGGGGACCGCATTGGCGGGTGATGGCAAGCCATGCGAAGAGCTGAAAGCCGAAATCGCAGCGAAACTTGATGCCAAGGGCGTTTCCGGTTATTCGCTGGAGATTGTCGATAAAGGGAGCGCTGCCGGCGGAAAAGTTGTTGGTAAATGCGAAAAGGGCGCCAAAGTGATCGTCTACAAAAAGTAGGCCAATCCTCGCCTGAAAGAAAAAGCCGACGCCCTGGCGCCGGCTTTTTCATGCCTGTCGTTTGAGTATCAGCCGCGCATGACCTGCGCCAGCAGCTCGTAGGAATGCACGCGATCCGAATGCTCATACAGGTCACAGGTGAAAATCAGCTCGTCAGCCTGGGTCTGTTCGATCAAGACCTCGAGTTTGGCGCGGATTTTCTGTGGGCTGCCAATCATGGCCAACCCAAGAAAATCGTGCACAGCCTCTTTCTCATGGGGCAGCCACAGGCCGTCCATGGTCTTCACCGGCGGACGCTGTACCAGGCTTTGGCCGCGCATCAGGGCGAGAATCCGCTGGAACACCGAAGTCGCGAGGTACTCGGCCTGCTCGTCCGTATCGGCCGCCACCAAGGGCACGCCGAGCATTACGTAAGGCTTGTCCAAAACGGCTGATGGCTTGAAGTGATTGCGGTAGACCCGAATCGCTTCATGCATGTAGCGCGGCGCGAAATGCGAAGCGAAGGCGTAGGGCAAACCGCGCTCACCGGCCAGCTGTGCACTGAACAGGCTCGATCCCAACAACCAGACCGGCACATGGGTCCCGGTTCCGGGCATGGCGATGATCCGTTGATCCGGGGTACGTGGCCCGAGGTAGCGCACCAGTTCCGCCACATCTTCCGGGAAGTCGTCGGCACTGCCGGAGCGCTCACGGCGCAACGCGCGTGCGGTCATCTGGTCGGAACCGGGCGCTCGCCCCAGGCCCAGATCAATCCGGCCCGGATAAAGGCTTTCCAGGGTGCCGAACTGCTCGGCAATCACCAGGGGTGCGTGGTTGGGCAGCATCACCCCGCCTGAACCGACTCGAATGGTCGATGTACCACCGGCCAGATAACCGAGCAGCACCGAAGTCGCGGAACTGGCGATGCCATCCATGTTGTGGTGCTCAGCCACCCAGAAGCGGTTGTAACCGAACTTCTCGACATGCTGCGCCAGGTCCAGCGAGTTGCGCAGCGACTGGGCCGCGCTGCCGTTCTCGCGCACCGGCACCAGATCGAGGGTCGAGAACTTGATATCGGACAGTCGTTTCATAAACCTGCTTCTCCAATTGAGGGCGCAGGTTTGTTCTTGCGAACGCAAACCTGCCGAATCCAAAAGCGTGTTCATGCAATGTGGGCATATACCCGAGTTTCAATAGCCAGGTAAAAAATCCCGCGAAAAAAGCAGATTGATCGGACGAAGTGAACTTTGCCCCTTCGTCTATCCTCACAATCCTGGCAACCGAAAACCCTGCAGGCGTGACCTTTCGCGCCGACCTTTAGGAGACTGGCATGGCTATCGTCAAGAAAGCATCGGCCCATTGGGAAGGTGATCTGAAAACCGGCATCGGCTCGATTTCCACAGAAACCGGCGTGCTCCGGGAAGCCCCCTACGGCTTCAAGGCGCGCTTCGAAGGCGGCCGGGGCACCAACCCGGAAGAGTTGATCGGCGCAGCCCACGCCGGCTGTTTCTCCATGGCGTTCTCCATGATCCTCGGTGACGCCGGCCTGAAGGCCGATAGCATCGATACCCAGGCAGAAGTCACTCTGGATCAAGTGGACGGCGGTTTTGCGATCACCGCAGTGAAATTGATTCTGAAGGCGAAAATCCCCGGGGCAAGCCAGGCGCAGTTCGAAGAACTCAGCAACAAGGCCAAAGAAGGCTGCCCAGTGTCCAAAGTGCTGAATGCCAAGATCAGCCTGGAGGCAACATTGGTCAGCTAGATCTTTCATTTTTGCAAAGAAAAAATCGCAGCCTTGCGTAACCTGCCGGGATCATTCGGTAAGAGGTGCCCAAGGCTGCGATCTTTTTTGTGTCGTGACAGATTTGCCCGCCAATAATATGGTCGAATAAATGACAGCAGCAAAAACCTGTGAATAGGCGTGCTGCCTCAAAGGAGCTTCAACCATGAAACGTTTTGCCCTGGCGGTTATCTGTTGCGTACTGGCCACGTCGGCCCTCGCAGCACCGAAACCCTGCGAAGAGCTCAAGGCCGAGATCGAAGCCAAGATCCAGGCCAGTGGCGTCACTTCCTACACGCTTGAAGTCGTCACCAACGACGAAGTGCACGACCAGAACATGGTCGTGGGTTCGTGCGAAAACGGCACCAAAAAAATCATCTACCAGAAGAACGACCGCTGACATCTCACATCAGGCAGTTGGCTTCCCGGTCTTCAGCGACGATCTCGCGCTTGGCGTTGTACAGGCGGGCGCCGGGGGTAAACGCAATGGAGCGGCCTTCGAGTACATAACGCTGACCGGCTTCGAAATGATCGTAACGGATGGTCAGGTAGCACAGCCGCTCAGAGGGCCCGCTCATCATACTCAAGCCGCCGCCGGGGACTTCAAAGTCGAAACGCACGATCAGTTCGTGGCTGCCGGGCGTCACTTCGAAATAACGCCCATCGCGCAATCGCTGTTTGTCCAGGCGTTCGGCCATCAACAACTTGTCGTTAGGGAAGGGCGTCGAAAAATCAACCCAGGCCATTTTTGGATCAGGTGTCGGCATCGGGCTTTGACAGCCCGCGACGACACCGACGGCGAGTAACAGCATCAACCTGCGCATGATGGATGTCCCAGGGGATATGTATCCAGCATAACGCCGATCAGGTTCGTTGACAGCCCGCAGGGGTACCCTGGCCGATCACTTTTCGCTGCTGATCATAGAGCTTGGCCCACGGCCGAAAACCAATGTTCCCCGCTTGCAGTTGATAGCGTTCGCCAGCGTTGAAATCCTTGAATTTCACGTTCAACTGACAATCGCGCCACAACGGCTCGGCGTCGGGGCCGATGTTGGTGGGCTGCACCGGAAACTGGTAGCGGACTGTCAATTCATGGCTACCGGGCTGAACCTCGAAGTAGCGCTTGTCGTCGGTGGCCTTGTCATCGACCTCCAGTGCCTGCAACGCCGTATCTTCTTGCTTCGAGTCCAGGTCGATCCAGGCTTGCGCAGGATCATGGCGGGGTATTCCGAATCCGGCACAGCCGGCCAGCAACAGCAGACTTCCTGTCAGTATCATCGTGCGCATAGCGGAGCTCCAGTCAGGCGGGATAGTCTTGCGGGAAGACTCTCCAAGGAAGAATTATTGTGTTCAGGCCGCTTCCTAGCCTTGGGTTACTTGATCGCGTTTTTCGCGTTTTGTTTCCGGGCGTGTTGTTTTTGTTGCTCAACGGTTGCACCAGCATCAGCTATTACAGCCAACTGGCCAGCGGCCAACTGCAGTTGCTGCGGGCCAGGGAGCCGGTTTCCAGCGTGATTGCCGACCCGGCGCGCGACCAGAAACTGCGTATACACCTGGAGCAATCACAAAAGGCCCGAACGTTCGCCAGCCGGCAATTGCACCTGCCGGATAACCAAAGTTACCGCTTGTACGCGGACATTGGCCGTCCCTTCGTCGTCTGGAATGTCTTCGTCACGCCGGAATTTTCCCTCAAGCCTGTAAACCACTGCTTTCCCATTGCCGGCTGCGTGGCCTACCGCGGGTACTACAGTCAGAGCGCAGCGCGCGGCGAAGCAGCCTTGCAACGCTTGCAGGGCATGGACGTGTCGATTGGCGGTGTCGAGGCCTATTCGACACTCGGCTGGTTCAACGACCCGATCATCAGTTCGATGATGGGTTGGGGGGATGAGCGACTGGCCACGCTGATCTTTCACGAGCTGGCCCATCAGCGCGCCTATGTAAAGGACGACACGGAGTTCAACGAATCCTTTGCCACCTTCGTCGAGCAGGAAGGTACTCGCCAATGGCGTGCCTATCGCCACCTGCCACCGGATAACAATGCACAGGCGCGTCAGCGCGACCAGTTTACAGAGTTGGTGCTGGACACCCGCGCCCGGCTGGAAAAGCTCTACGCCTTGCCGTTGCCAACCGAACAGATGCGCCAGCGCAAGGCGGTCGAGTTCGAACGCTTGCGCAGCGAATACCGGCAACTGCGTGACAGTCAGTGGGCTGGAGACAAACGCTACGACGCCTGGGTCCATGCCCCCATGAACAATGCCCGGTTATTGCCGTTTGGCTTGTACGACCAGTGGGTACCGGCATTTGATGCGCTGTTCCATCAGATGGATGGCGATTGGCCCAGGTTCTATGTCGCCGTGGAAAAGCTCGGTAGCTTGCCGACGGATGAGCGCAAGGCCGCGCTCAAGACGCTGGCTGACGGCGCCGATCAACCAAAGAACCAGTAGCAAACGCCGATTGCACCCAGCACCCCGGCAAGCTCCGCCAGCAAGGCGCAGCCAACCGCATGGCGCGCGCGCTGGATGCCCACGGCACCGAAGTACACCGCCAGCACATAGAACGTCGTTTCGGTACTGCCCTGGATTGTCGCCGCCACCAGCGCCGGGAAGCTGTCCACGCCCGAGGTCTTCATGGTTTCAATCAGCATCGCCCGGGCGGCGCTGCCGGAGAAGGGTTTGACCATCGCCGTCGGCAGCGCATCGACGAAGCGCGTGTCCCAACCGGCCCACGCCACCAGATGACGAATCCCGTCCAGGCCGAAGTCCAGCGCCCCGGAGGCCCGCAGGACACCCACCGCGCAGAGCATTGCCACCAGATAAGGCAGCAGGTTCTTGGCGACGTCGAAACCCTCCTTGGCACCTTCAACGAAGGCCTCGTACACCTTCACTTTGCGCAGCGCACCGATCAGCAGAAACAGCATGATCAGGCCAAACAGCGTCAGGTTGCCGAGGATCGATGACAAGCCGGCCAGCGCGGTCGCCGAAAGGGTCGCCAGCAACGCCATGAAACCACCGAGGGCGAGGGCGCCGGGGATCAGGTAGGCCAGCACCACCGGGTCCCAGACGCGCAGGCGCTGCATGAACGCCACCGACAGGAAGCCGACAATGGTCGAGCAACTGGTCGCCAGCAGGATCGGCAGGAACACCAGCGTCGGGTCAGGCGCGCCTTGCTGGGCGCGATACATGAAGATGGTCACCGGCAGCAGGGTCAGCGAAGAGGCATTGAGCACCAGGAACAGGATCTGCGCGTTGCTGGCGACGGTAGCGCTGGGGTTGAGTTCTTGCAGCGCTTTCATGGCCTTGAGGCCGATAGGCGTGGCGGCGTTGTCCAGACCGAGGCCGTTGGCGGCGAAGTTCAGGGTGATCAGGCCGATGGCCGGATGACCCGGCGGGACTTCAGGCATCAGACGCAAAAACAACGGCCCCAAGGCCTTGGCCAACCATTCGACGATGCCGGCCTTCTCGGCAATGCGCAGAAAACCCAGCCAGAGGGTGAGGGTGCCGAACAGCAGCACCATGACCTCGACCGACAGCTTGGCCATGGCAAAAATGCTCTCCACCATCGCTGCGAATATCCCGGCGTTGCCGCCAATCAGCCACTGCGCCAGCGCTGAAACGGCTGCCACGATGAAGAAGCCAAGCCAAAGGCCATTGAGCATCAGTCAAATCCCCCAAAAGATCCGCGAATGATAGCGGGGTGACCAGAAACGACAAACCCCGGATTTATTCGGGGTTTGTCTGGTGCGGCTTTCGTAGATCACTGTGGGAGCAGCCGGTCGACGCTCGATTGCTCGCGATAGCGGTGTATCAGTCGACATCAATGTCGGGCTTTAGTCGGTCATCGCGAGCAAGCTCGCTCCCACAGGTTTTGTATCAGTTGCTGGAGGTTTCACCCGCCGGCAGCTTTTCCTTGCTACGCCAGTGCGGCAGGGAGTTCCAGTAACGCTGGCCCTTGGCGTCGTCGTACATGCCTTCCCAACGAGCGATAACCAGAACGGCCAGGGCGTTGCCGATCACGTTCAGTGCGGTACGGGCCATGTCCATGACGCGGTCGACACCGGCAATGAACGCCAGACCTTCCAGTGGAATACCGACGCTGCCGAGGGTGGCCAGCAGGACCACGAAGGACACACCCGGTACGCCGGCGATGCCTTTGGAGGTGACCATCAACGTCAGGACCAGTAGCAGTTGCTGGCTGATCGACAGGTCGATGCCATACAGCTGGGCAATGAAGATCGCCGCAATGCTTTGGTACAGGGTCGAACCGTCGAGGTTGAACGAGTAACCGGTCGGTACCACGAAGCTGCAAATGGCTTTCGGTGCGCCGTAGGCTTCCATCTTCTCGATCACGCGCGGCAGCACGGTTTCGGAGCTGGCGGTGGAGTAGGCCAGTACCAGCTCATCCTTGAAGATGCGCATCAGCTTGATCACCGAGAAGCCGAACAGGCGGGCGATCAGGCCCAGGATCACGAACGCGAAGAAAGCGATGGCGAAATAAACCAGGATCACCAGTTTGGCCAGCGGCAACAGCGACGCGAAACCGAAGTTGGCCACGGTCACTGCGATCAGTGCGAACACGCCGATCGGGGCGTAGTTCATGATCATGTGAGTGACCTTGAACATGCTTTCCGACACGCCCTGGAACATCTTCACCAGCGGCTCGCGCAGGTCCGCCTGCAGGCTCGACAGCCCGAGACCGAACAATACGGAGAAGAAGATGATCGGCAGCATTTCGCCGCGAACCATGGCCGCGAAGATGTTCGACGGGATCAGGTTGAGGATGGTTTCGATGAACGCGTGTTCATGCTGGACCTCGGCGGCAGTCGCCTGGTACTTGGAAATGTCCACAGTGCCCAGGGTGCTCATGTCGATGCCGGCACCCGGATGGAACAGGTTGGCCAGCAGCAGACCGACCACGATGGCGATGGTGGTGACGATTTCGAAGTAGATGATGGTCTTGAAGCCGATGCGCCCCAGCTTCTTGGCGTCACCGACGCCGGCAATGCCGACGATCAAAGAGGAGATGACGATCGGGATCACGATCATCTTGATCAGACGGATAAAGATATCGCCTGCTGGTTGCAGGACGTTGCTGATCCACCAGGCTTTTTCGGCACTGAAATGGTTGAGCAGCGCACCGATTGCTATCCCCAATACCAGACCGATGAGGATCTGCCAGGCGAGGCTAAGCTTTGCCTTCTTCATATCTTTACCCTTACTTGCGTTTGACTCAGGGAGATGCGCGAACTGGAACGCTCGTGGCGAAAAAGTCTAGTGCATCTACCCCCCGTATAAGGTGCCCCGGAACGCGTGTTTGCGGCTCTCTGGCAGGCGAAAAAAGGCGCAACTATTCCGATGCAAGGAAGCGCCGTCTAATGCCGTAAACGCCTACCCTATGCCGAATCGGCATGAGGTTTTTTCACTGAATGCGACGTCGCAATCGGTTCGAATGCGACATTTCGGCAGGCATAAGTGCCGTGAACCGGTCATCACAGAGCAGATTGAATGTTTTTTGAGCAGTGGCCGAGCATTGATTTTTCAGCAGAATCCCGCTGGACAAAGCGAAAAATCGCGGCCAAAAAAAAGGGATTTTTCTCGATATACGGTCGCCTGTGAAACACCGGGAAAAGTAATTTCCGGCGTAACAGGGACAAGGACGCGATAACAGTGATGAAATCGAGACGAACGCTCTATTTCAATGTGTTGCATGATCCAGCCCTTCGCAAGCTCGTCGAGCCATGATGGTCCGGCGAACTTGCGCAGCAGCTTTTCCTGACCCGGCCCTTACGCAGGTACTCCCTGTACCCGTAGGTCACTCCGCCCCTGAAACAGGCAGAACGTCCCGACCCCTTGGTCATGCGCCAGCCTTCCTCAGGTGACGCAGATGGAAAGAGGCGCTGTGACCTCCTTCGTGTACAAATTCTGTTCTATCGACAAGCCTTGCATGAAGGCCTCAGGCATGCCGGAGAGCAACCTCAGCCCGCATGCCGTGGCACTACCGCCCTGATAGCAGGGCGGCTGCCATTGTCTTGAACAAACCGTTCATGTCAGCCTCGACCGCGACGGCCAAAGAAGAAGGAAGCAATGAACATCACCAGGAACACGACAAACAGAATCTTGGCGATTCCCGTGGCGGTGCCCGCGATACCACCGAAGCCCAGTACTGCAGCGATGATGGCAATGATCAGGAATGTGATTGCCCAGCTCAACATGGTGATTCTCCTTACGCTTCTATTTAGAGGTGTTGCATTTCCCGGCACATCGCTGCGGCGGAATTTTTTTACCTAGAACACCCAGCGCTCCTGATGACGTATCTCGCCAGCAGGCCCGGCCTGGTCGACGTCCATCATGCGCATCGGGGTGCTATCGGGCTGAAGGCTGCCAACAGCACTGAAATGGGTTTGGGTCGGATGCTGAATCGACAGGTGTGGCGCTTGCGGCTGCTGACTCTGCTCCCAGCGCAGAAACTGTTGGCCGCCGATAAGGGTGAGCAACAGCGCAAGAACAGCAAACAGTCCTTGCTGAATATGCACAGGCGAGAGGTGCAGGTGGGCGGCACGTTGACGATTCATCCTGGAGCTCCTACCACTCGGGTCGGTATTCGATAGCGGGCGTTTGTTTTTGAATGCCCTGGTCAACCAGACAATTGCAGGCCGCATGCCAGCATTGAATCGAATTAATTCCCTTTAATATCAATACCTTACGATCATCAAAGAAATCACATCGTACGCATCCTGCACGATGCCCCTTGTGCAGTCGTGCGTATTGCACGATTCATTTGAATGAAGGCGTAAATTTTTTGAATTGAGAGGAGGACGCAGATGTCAGAAATACACGCTGGCCGCTGTCAGAAACCGGACATCTATTAAAAGAGCCGCGACATCAGCTGGCTAACCGATGCATCGGATGAAAGCTACCCTGCCATGACAGGAATGGCTCAGAATCAATCATGCAACTTGCCCGATTTCTCCGGGACTAAATCAAGATCATTCATTAAGGAGCGTAGGAAAATGGAATCAGCCACTGAGCACCAAGGCCGCATTCTGCTGGTGGATGATGAGTCCGCCATCCTGCGTACTTTCCGTTACTGCCTCGAAGACGAAGGCTACAGCGTTGCCACCGCCACCAGCGCCGCGCAGGCAGAAGCCCTGTTGCAGCGGCAGGTCTTCGACCTGTGCTTCCTCGATTTGCGTCTGGGCGAAGACAACGGCCTCGATGTGCTGGCCCAGATGCGTATCCAGGCGCCCTGGATGCGGGTGGTGATCGTCACTGCGCACTCAGCTGTCGACACGGCGGTGGATGCGATTCAGGCCGGTGCCGCCGACTACCTGGTCAAGCCGTGCAGCCCCGATCAATTGCGCTTGGCAACCGCCAAGCAACTGGAAGTGCGGCAGTTGTCGGCGCGACTGGAAGCCCTGGAAGGTGAAGTGCGCAAGCCCAAGGATGGTCTGGACTCCCACAGCCCGGCCATGAAAGTGGTACTCGAAACCGCGCGCCAGGTGGCCACGACCGATGCCAATATCCTGATTCTCGGTGAGTCCGGCACCGGCAAGGGCGAGCTGTCCCAAGCCATTCACGGCTGGAGCAAACGCGCGAAGAAATCCTGCGTCACGATCAACTGCCCGTCGCTGACCGCCGAGCTTATGGAAAGCGAGCTCTTCGGCCACAGTCGTGGCGCCTTCACCGGCGCCAGCGAAAGCACCCTGGGCCGAGTCAACCAGGCGGACGGCGGGACGCTGTTTCTCGACGAAATCGGCGACTTTCCGCTGACATTGCAGCCGAAATTGCTGCGTTTCATTCAGGACAAAGAATATGAGCGCGTCGGTGACCCGGTGACCCGCCGTGCCGATGTGCGCATCCTTGCAGCCACCAACCTCAACCTCGAGGACATGGTCCGCGATGGTCGTTTCCGTGAAGACCTGCTCTATCGCCTGAATGTCATTACCCTGCACCTGCCGCCACTACGCGAACGCCGTGAAGATATTCTCAACCTGGCCGATCGTTTCCTGGCGCGCTTCGTCAAGGAGTATGCCCGTCCCGCGCGCGCGTTGAGCGACGAGGCCCGGGAAGCCCTGCTGGGCTATCGCTGGCCGGGCAACATCCGTGAGCTGCGCAACGTGATCGAGCGCGCGAGCATCATCTGTCCGCAGGAGCGGGTCGAGATCAGTCATCTGGGCATGGCCGAAACCCCGGTCAACAATGCACCGCGCATCGGCGCAGCGCTGAGCCTGGATGAGCTGGAAAAGGCCCACATCGGCGCGGTCCTCGCCACCGCCGACACGCTGGATCAAGCGGCAAAAACCCTGGGCATCGATGCTTCGACGCTGTACCGCAAACGCAAGCAGTACAACTTGTGAGCAATAGGTGATGAAACTGGCGATGAAACTGCGGACCCGGCTTTTCCTGAGCATCTCCGCACTGATCACCGTCGCCTTGCTCGGGCTCCTGCTCGGGCTGGTCAGCGTGATGCAGATGGCCGGCAGCCAGGAAGCACTGACCCGCAGTAACTTCATCACCCTGGACCTGGGACTCAAACTGCGCCAGACCCTGGGTGATCAACTGATCATCATGCTCAGCGAGAAGCCTGACTCCGCCGCTTTCACCGCCTCGAAGCAGCGTTACTTCCAATTGCTGGAGGAAGGCATCGCCCAGGAGCCCGAGCAGAACGCAAGCGAGTACGGCTTCAGAAAAGCCAAGGCTGACTACGAGCGCTTTATCGAAGCTTATGAGGCGTCTCCGGACCCTTCGACTGTGCTCAGCAGCCATGACAACCTGACGGAAAAATTCAACGCACTGCGCAATGGTCTGATCGCCGAGCACAAGCGCGCGCTGGATAACATCAATGATACCGAGCGCCAGGCCCGGGAGCGGGCACTGCTGATTGCAGGGTTACTTGCCTTGGTGGGGCTGGCGGTGCTGATCATCGGCTTCGTGACCGCGCAGGCCATTGCCCGGCGTTTCGGGGCGCCCATCGAAGCCTTGGCCAAGGCAGCGGACAACATCGGCCAGGGCAATTTCGATGTCACCCTGCCGATCTCCTCGGCAGTGGAGCTCAACCAGTTGACCCGGCGTTTCGGGATCATGGCCCAGGCGCTGCGTGAACATCAGGCCACCAATGTCGATGAGTTGCTGGCCGGCCAGCAGCGTTTGCAGGCCGTGCTCGACAGCATCGACGACGGGCTGCTGATGATCGACCGTCAGGGCCATCTGGAACACCTTAACCCTGTGGCCCAGCGTCAGCTGGGCTGGGAATCCGATCGCCTGGGACAGGGATTGGGCACGGCGCTGGAGCGCCCTGAACTCGATGAGCAACTGCAACTGGTGCTGCGCGGCGGCACTCTGGAGCGGGCGCCGGAGGACTTGAGTGTCGAGGTCGATGGCGAGTCGCGACTGCTGACCTATAGCCTGACCCCGGTCAGCCACACCCAGGGCCATATTCTCGGGGCCGTGATGGTGCTGCATGACGTCACGGAGCAGCGTGCCTTCGAACGGGTACGCAGCGAATTTGTGTTGCGCGCCTCCCATGAATTGCGCACACCGGTCACCGGCATGCACATGGCCTTCGGATTATTCCGCGAGCGCGCGCACTTTGCCCCGGACTCCCGGGAAGCCGACCTGCTCGATACCGTGAATGAAGAGATGCAGCGGCTGATGCAGCTGATCAATGACCTGCTGAATTTCTCGCGTTACCAGAACGGTTTGCAGAAACTCACCTTGGCGCCGTGTTCCATCGAGGCGCTGCTGGAACAGGCTGAGTCACGCTTTGCCGCATCGGCCGCCGAGAAGGACATCAGTCTGCTGGTGGAAGTGCAGGGGCCTTTGCCGCGTTTGCAGGCCGATCAGCCACAACTGGAGCGGGTACTCGATAATTTGCTCGACAACGCCTTGCGCCACACCGGTTCCGGCGGGCGGATACGCCTGCACGCCCGGCGCCACGGCGACCGGGTCATCATCAGTGTCGAAGACAACGGCGAAGGCATCGCCTACGGTCAGCAGGGACGGATCTTCGAGCCGTTCGTGCAGGTCGGACGCAAGAAAGGCGGAGCCGGTCTCGGCCTGGCATTGTGCAAGGAAATCGTGCAATTGCATGGCGGTCGGATGGGCGTCTATTCACGGCCGGGGCAGGGTACTCAGTTCTACATGGCGCTGACGGTCTAGATCGCGGTCACGCTTCGTCATCCAGGCGCCGACCGCCCGCCCGACGTCGCCCCCGGGTTATCAATTCAATGAACTGAACCGCGCTCAGGGCGTGGGCGAACAGCCAGCCCTGGCCGAACTTCACGCCTTCACTGCTCAGGAACTCGGCTTGGGCCTCATGTTCGATGCCCTCGGCAATCACCTTCAAATGCAGCGATTGGGCCATGTGAATGATGTGCGGGGCCACACCGCTGCTGGCGGCGTCATGGCCCAACGCATCAATGAACGCCTTGTCGATTTTCAGGCAATCCACCGGCAGGGTTTGCAAATAGGCGAGGCTGCAGTAGCCGGTGCCAAAATCATCGATCAACACCTGGTGCCCGACATCCCGCAGCGATTGCAGGTTTTCCCGGGCCACCACCACATCGACCAGCCCACGCTCGGTAACCTCGAAGGCGATTTGCCGCGCAGCGACGCGGTGCAGGGTCAGCAGCCTCGCCATGACCTGGCCGATGCGCGGGACCATCACATCACACGCCGCGAGATTGACCGAGATGTACAGTTGCGGGTTGGCACGCAGCAACTGACCGAGTTGCTCGAGCAAGCGTTGCAAGACGAAATCCGTCATTTGGCGAATCTGCCCGGTGTCCTCCGCCATCGGAATGAACAGGTCGGGACTGGTCAGGGTGCCGTCCGGCCTGCGCCAGCGCAGCAGCGCTTCAGCCCCGACACAGTTGCGGCTATCGAGGTCGAAGATCGGTTGATACAGCACCTGCAACTCACCCCGGCGAATCGCCCCGGCCAGTTCGGCATCCAGCGACTGCCGCTGTTGCACCAGCAGGAACACCAGGAACCCGACGCATATGCCCAGCGCAAGGCTGGCCGGCAGCAGCCACCACCAGACCGACGGGATATGCATGCCCGTACGCAGGCTGATCAGCACCAATTGATACTCAGGGTTGTCAGTGGGCATGCGGTATATCAGGCGTGTCTGGGTGATCTGCAGCGCATCACGGTTTTTCGGGGGCCAGGCCTCGACCGGGGGCCAGATCTGGGATGAGCCCAATACCGGAATCGCGCGTGCACCATGGTCCAGCACTACCAGCAGGCTGCTGCCCGGCGACAGGTCGACCATATCGGTCAAATGCCCGCGAGAGGTCGCGACCCGAAAATTCCCGCGCCCCAGCATCAGTGCGGCGCGGTTTTCATCGGGTTCGGTGGTGGTGTTGAGCCAATAGCTGTAGGTCGGGCCTTTGATGTCTGGCGCTCGAATCAGCGACAGCCCTTCCTGGCGAGGGCGATTGGAACAGATTCGCGAAGAGTCCATGTAGGCGGCTTCGTAGACGAAGCGATAATTGAACGTAACCTGTTGCAAGGTCGCGATCATTTCAGCATCGCAACCGCGCAACGGTTGCGCTTCAAGGTCGTCGAGGCTTTCACGCAGTTGCCCGAACAGCTGCTCCAGGCGGGCGAGAAAGCGCTCGCCCTGAGCATTCATTTCTTCGCTTTCGTTTTGCTCGACCTGATGAATGGCGACGAACAGGCTGCCGGCCATCAACAACGTTGCGCTCAAGACAGCCGACATCAGCCCCAGGAACCAGGGGCGATGGAACCAACTACGGAAGGTCTCTCGAGCAGCAGTCATTGCGCAATATCCGATGGATTACCAATGAGTTATAGCTGCTGATTGGGAAAAAGCCCTGACCGCCGGGCGGGCGCCATTATTTTGTCTGGTTCAACACCAAAAGCAGCGCGGCAGTTTGCGCATCCGGAGTGCCATCGAAACGTGCCGGGCGGAAATGCATCTGGAAGGCTGCTATCACATGGCGTGTCGCAACATCGAGCTCGCCGGTTTGCGGCGTGGCATAACCCAGGCGGGCCAATTGCGCCTGAAACCAGCTGATGCTCGGCAACTGTTCGGCGAACAGCATTTGCTGGCGCGCAACCGCCTGTTCGCTCGGCCAGATGCCCAGACCTTCGGCAGCCAGACGCTTCCACGGGAACAGCGGTCCCGGGTCCAGTTTGCGCAACGGCGCAATATCGCTATGGCCAATGATGTCGCGAGGCTTGATACCCTGGCGCTTGCTGATGTCCTTGAGCAATACGATCAAGGACTGAACCTGATCTTCGCTGTAGGGGTACCACACGCGCCCGGCTGGAGTGTCCTTGAACCCCGGGTTGACGATTTCGATACCGATGGAACTGGAATTCAGCCAGGTCCGGCCATCCCATTCGCTCTCCCCGGCGTGCCAGGCGCGAACGTTTTCATCCATCAGCTTGTAGATTGTGGCGCCCTTGTCGTCACCGATCAGGTAATGACTGCTGACTTCGCCGTGGGTCAGCAGTTGCAGCGAACGCTCCAGCGAGGCGTTGGTGTAATGCAGCACCACGAACTGCACACGGCTGTCGTAATTGGCTGAAGGATGACTGGTATCAAAACGCGGACCGCTGGCGCAGCCGGCCAGCACTACAAGTGACACGATCAGAGCAAGATATTTCATGGCGAAAGGCAGTACACACAAGACAATAATGCAACAGTGTAACGTAATGCCTTGCGCGCCGACGGCAATCGCCGCGAATTAAACAAAATGGAGCAAATAATGCTCAGCCCGGCTCCACGCGGTTGCGTCCGGCATTTTTTGCCCGGTACAACGCCTGATCGGCTCTTTTGAGCACCTGATCGCTGTGCTCACCCGGCCTGAACGCCGACATTCCGACAGACACGGTAATGGTCACCGGCTCTCCCTTGAAGTGGAACGGACAGGCTTCGATGGAGGCACGCAGGCTTTCCAGCAACTTCAGCCCCGCCGCCGGCACCGTGGATGGCATTAACAGCACAAACTCTTCGCCGCCGAACCGGGCAATGAAGTCCGTTCCGCGAAGACGCTTGCGCAACACGCTGGCAATGATCTTCAGCACCTTGTCACCGGCCAGGTGCCCGTAGTTATCGTTGATGCGCTTGAAATGATCGAGGTCGAGCATGGCCAGCAACAGGGTACTGCCATGTTGCTGCCATTGTTTGACTTCATGATCCAGGCGCTCGCTCCAGGCCGCGCGGTTGGGCAGACCGGTCAACGGGTCGACCAACGCCTTCTGCCGTTGCTCCTCAAGATGCTCACGGTAACCTTGGGCCTCCTGTTCCATATGGGCGACGCGCTCGGCCAGGCTGTGCAGGCGCGCAGCGACCTCTTGCTCGCGCTCATCGCGTTGTTTCTGGTGCTGGTCCATGGTGCCCAGCAAGCCTTCGAGATGGTTTTCCAGAACGTGCTTGAGATCTTCCAGGTCCGCGGCGTCCTGCATGCTGCTTTGCAGGCCATCAACCTGTTCGCGGATCTGCGTGTCCATCTGCCGCGCAGCCGAACGGTTGTCGGCGTGTCCTGCGGTGGCGGCCTGCAAGTTGCTCTGGAACGATTCGAGGCGCTCGTTCAGTCGCTGCAGGTAGGCTTCGAACTCATGCTGGCCGCTGTCGGTAATGGCCAGCATCAACGTGGCGAAATCGTCGAGAATCGGTAGTAATTCGTACCAGTTAAGACCGTTTTTCAGACGATCGCGCATGGATTCGGCTTGCGGGCGATGACGCTCGGGCAATGTCAGGTCTTCGAGCAGCCCCAGCAGCGTGTCTTCGATGTGTCTGGCCACCGAGCTGTAGGAGGGCTCTGGGGAATCCGGGAGTGCGTAGAAAGTGTCGCGCCCGGATAGCGGCTGATCTGCGGCGACCACCTCCGCTGTTGGATTCGCAAGCAAGGCCAGGCTGTCCGGCGATGCTGGCGCGGTCAGCTCGTCGGGGTTCGCTTGCGACTCAAGAGGTGTTTCCGGGGTCGGCTTCTCGGCTTGCTCGGTTTCTGCCGCGCCTGCAATGACGGCTTGAGGCGGCGCGACGGCAGGTGCCAGGGCCACGGCTGCCGGAGCGGGGGAAACCTCGCCTGGCTCGGTCGGCGCGGACTCCTTTGCAACTGGCTCCGCCATGGACACTTCGCAGATTGCCGTCTCAATCGCGACCGGGGCCGACTCGATAATCGCCGCAGGGCTCTCGGCTACGAGGGCCGCCTGCGCAGGAGAAGCTGTCGATGCCACAGCTTCGTCTGCTTCACGACCGCCGAACAATCGCTGGAGCAAGCCCGGCCGACCAGGTTCCGTCGGGGTCTCCAGCTGGCTCAGGGCCTTGCCTTGCAAGCCACTCAGCTCGCTGAGCAACAAGGGTATCTCACGCGCCTGACTGACCCGCGCATCCAGTTGCTTGGCGAAACTCTTGAGTGGCCGGCTCACATCCCGTGGCAGCGGCAATGTTTGCAGTTGAGTGACCAGTGCGGTCAGGGCGGCACTGGTCTGATTGATTCGGGTTTCCCGACGCTGTTCGGAGTCGAGCACGGCTTTTTCCAGGCGAGGAATCAGCGCGGCCAGGCCGGCGTCCATGTCATCGGTACGCACGACCTCGCGCATTTCCTTCATGCATTGGTCAACCGCGCGGTCAGTACCTTCCGCCGCCAGGGTACTGCGCACCAGCCCGCGACGCAGCAAGTCGAGTCGCGCGTCCCAGCGACGTTCGAGCTTTTCCTGTTGTTCGATGCTTTTGAGGTATTTCTCTTTCCAGCGCTGTGTTTCGTCGCTCATTCATGGGTTCCGCGAGGGG
>Ga0209050_1001064_pt1 | contig 33727 bp, 39 predicted proteins | sample Araplavi_mTSA_r2_FD_184276 | JGI IMG/M metagenome (GOLD analysis project Ga0209050, IMG submission 184276) | Arabidopsis root microbial communities from North Carolina, USA - plate scrape MF_Cvi_mTSA_r2 (SPAdes) (version 2) | ecosystem: Host-associated > Plants > Roots > Endosphere | place: USA... | reverse complement strand
TCGGAGAGCAGGTCGTCCCAGACCGCGCGGTTGTGCTCCTCGTGGAAGAAGTCGCCCAGCGCCTCGACCACTGCCGGGCCGATGCCGTCGATCGAGACCAGTTCCGCGTAGGCCTCGCTGCCCGCCGCCGCGGCTTCCTCGCCTTCCTTGGCGTGGGAGGCCTCGGCGATTTCCCGCAAGGCTGGAAGCGTCTCGAAACGCTTGAGCAGATCGCGCGCGGTCACGGCGCCGACATGGCGGATGCCGAGGCCGAACAGCAGCCGCGCGGCATCGGGGCTACGCTTGCTTTCCACAGCCGCCAACAGGTTGTCCACAGACTTGTCCTTCCACCCGTCGAGCGCGAGAATCTCTTCGCGGCGCCGGCGCAGGCGGAAGATATCGGCGGGGCTTTCGAGCCAGCCCTTGGCGAAGAACTCGTCGATGGTCTTCTCGCCCAGCCCTTCGATATCGAGCGCGGCGCGGCTGACGAAGTGCTTGAGCCGCTCGGTCCGCTGGGCCGGACAGATCAACCCGCCCGTGCAGCGCACATCGACTTCGCCTTCGGCGGCAACCGCCTCGCTGCCACACTCGGGGCAGTGATCAGGGAAGTCGAAGGCTGGACGCTCGACCTCGCGAGTGAGATTGTCGACGATCTGCGGGATCACGTCGCCCGCGCGCTGGAGCACCACGGTATCGCCGGGACGAACCCCGAGGCGCCCGATCTCGTCGCGGTTGTGCAGCGTAACATTGGTGACGGTGACGCCGCCGACCAGCACCGGCTTCAGCCGCCCGACCGGCGTGAGCTTGCCGGTACGGCCGACCTGGATATCGATCGATTCGAGCGTGGTCTCCGCCTGTTCCGCCGGGAACTTGTGCGCCATGGCCCAGCGCGGCGCCTTGGCCACGAAGCCGAGGCGCTGCTGCCAGTCGAGCCGGTCGACCTTGTAGACCACCCCGTCGATCTCGAAGGGCAGGTCCGCGCGTCCGTCGCGAATGGTGCGATAGGCGGTCAGCATCTCTTCCAGCGACCCGCAGAGCCGGAACTGCGGGGAGACCGGCAGGCCCCAGGATTCGATCCGGCGGATCACCTCGTGCTGGCTACTGCCGGGCACCCGGCTCGCCGAGCCCCAGCCATGGGCCCAGAACCGCAGCGGGCGCTTGGCCGTGACGCCCGCGTCCTTCTGGCGCAGCGATCCGGCGGCGGCATTGCGCGGGTTGGCGAACTGGCGGACCTTGCTCTCGTCGAAAGCCTCGCCCTTGCTCTCCGCCAGCGCGCGGGCTTCGGCCATCAGCGTCTCGTTGAGCGCGAGAAACGCGCCCTTCTCCATGTAGACTTCGCCGCGCACCTCGAAGACCTCGGGAATGTCCTCGCCCTTCAGTTCCTGCACAACGTCGGCGATATGGGCGACGTTGGCGGTCACATCCTCGCCGACCTGCCCGTCCCCGCGCGTCGCGGCGCGGACCAGCTTGCCGTGCTCGTAGCGCAGCGAGCACGACAGCCCGTCGATCTTGTCTTCCGCCGTCACCAGCACCGGCTCTTCCGCCGGAAGCGACAGGAACCGCCGCACCCGACCAACAAAGTCTTCGACCTCTTCGTCGGTGAAGGCATTGTCGAGGCTCATCATGCGAACCTCGTGCGTCACCTTGGACAGCGGCGAGGCGGCGACTTCGTGGCCGACCCTGTTCGTCGGGCTGTCGGGGCGGACCAGATTCGGAAAAGCCGCCTCCAGTTCGGCATTGCGGCGGACGAGCGCGTCATATTCGGCGTCCGATATCTCCGGCGCATCGTCGGCATGGTAGAGGCGATTGGCGCGGTTGATCTGGCGCGCCAGGCGCATCAATTCGTTGGCGGCTTCGGCTTCGTTGCTTGCGGGACTGGTCATCGCGCCGGGATAGGCCAGAGTGCGGCGGCTGGGAATTCCTCTTCGCGGTTAATCCCCTTCGATCGGATCGAATTCCAGATGGAGGCTGGCCAGCGCGCGCAGGATATAGGTCGGCTCATAATCGAAGTGCAGCGTGCCGTCCGGCCGGAGATGGCGAGCCGACAGGCGAATATCGCCCATGCGCGCAAGCAGGCGCTCGATGCTCGTCACGACCTCGCGCCGGGCGAGCGGCGCGCCGATGCAGGTATGCGCACCGCGCCCGAAGGCAAGGTGCTCCTTGACCCGGGGGCGGTCCATGTCGAAACGATCCGGCTCCGCGAAACGGGCGGGGTCGCGGTTGGCCGCCATGTGCGAAAGCAGGATCGCGGTGCCCGCCTTGATCTCCACCCCGCCCAGCACGGTGGTCTTCTGGCACATCCGCCCGCCGCTCTTCACCGAACCGTCGAAGCGCAGGACTTCCTCTACGAAAGCGGGAATGCGTCCCGGATCGTCGCGCAGCTGCTGCTGGATATCGGGCCGGGTCGCGATGATCCGGAAGGCATTGGCAAGCAGCCGATTCGTCGTGTCCTGCCCCGCCCCGAACAGGAAGGCCGCCAGGCTTGTCAGGTCGACCAGCGACGGTCGGCTGCCGTCCGGATAGCTGGCCTGCGCCAGTTCATCCAGAATATCCTCGTGCGCCAGCAGCGCCCGCAAGGGCCGCATCAGCGGATGAGCGGCAAGCCGCCGCTGCGCGATCAGGCCGAACAGGCCCTTGCCCACCCCGACCAGCGGGTTCCTGAGCATGTCCTCCTCCCGCGCATCGATCGGGACCGGGATCGCGCCTTCCAGCAGTCGGCGAAAGCGGGCGCGCGTGCGGTCGGACAGGCCGAGCAGATCGGAGATCACCAATGCGCCGTAAGGTCCGCCGTACTGGCGCACGAGATCGACTTTGCCATCGGCATGAAACTCGTCGATCAGGCCTTCCGCCGTCGCCAGCAGCCTGGGCTGAAGGTCCTTCAACCGGCTCGGCGTGAAAAGGCGCGCGAGGATCGAGCGCAAGTCGGCATGGCGCGCCCCGCTTTCGGTGACGATCTGGTCGGCGAAGGGGATATCGCCCCGATGCGCTTCGAGCTGCGCGGCGATATCGTCTCCTTCCGGCGCGAACGGCAGGTCCGCCACCGGCCCGGTCACGGCATTGATCGAGGAGAAGTGCTCGGTATCGAGCATGACCTGAACCGTTTCCTCGTATCCGGTGACGGCCACGGCATTGCGGTAAGGCAGGCGCACTACCGGCCCTTTGGCGCGCAGAAAATCGAAGTAGCGTGGGGATCGTCAACCAGCGCAACATCGCTGTACCAGTCCGCGGTTTCATAGGACGCCGGATAAGCCAAGGACCTGCCCTCCCATATTTATGATCCTCACTGTATCATAATTGAACGGGTGGTCAACTCGCCGGCCTGACGGCGGAAAGCTTTCACTCCCGCTTTGTCGATGGCACGGCTATGGCTTGACGATGCCGATGATCATTCCGCCCGTGACCCCTGCCCTCCCGGCCGCCTTCGACATTCTCGGCATTGCCGTCTTCGCGCTGACCGGTGCGCTCTCGGCCGCGCAGATGCGGCAGACTTTCGTGACAGTGGCGTTCTTCGCCTTCATGACCGGGGTCGGCGGCGGCACCTTGCGCGACCTGCTGATCGGCGCCCCGGTGTTCTGGGTGCGCGATCCCTTCGTCGTCCCGGCTTGCCTGACCGTGGCGATCATCGCCTGGTTCACGCCGGTGCGCTGGTGGCAGGGGCGACTGCTGGAATGGGCCGACGCCATCGGCCTCACGGTCTATTCCGGATTCGGCACGATCAAGGCCATGGCCTGGGGCGTGCCGCCTATTCCGGCGATCGTGATGGGTGTCGTTACCGGTTGCGTCGGCGGCATCGTCCGCGACGTGGTGGCGGGACAGCCCTCCATCCTGATGCGCCCGGAACTCTATGTGACGGCAGGCGCCCTCACCGCCGCGACGGCAGCAGCAGGGCTCAGTCTGGGATTCGCGCCGACGCTGACCTGGGCGATCGCCGCCAGCGCCGGTTTCGCCCTGCGCGGTGCGGCGATCCACTGGTCGCTGGGTCTGCCCGCCCACGAAGGCGCGGACTGAGAGCCGGGCGACGCGCGCCCGGCCCTCGATCCCGGCTTACTTGGGCACTTGCAGCCCGGTCCATTGCGCGACGAACGAGAGCACGTCGGCGCTCTCCTCGATCACCTTGTCGGTCGGCTTGCCGGAACCATGCCCGGCGCGCGTCTCGATGCGGATCAGGTGCGGCTTGTCGCCCAGGGGCGCGGCCTGAAGCGCGGCGGCGTACTTGAACGAATGGCCGGGCACCACGCGGTCGTCGGTATCCGCCGTCGTCACCAGGATCGCCGGATAGGCCTCGCCCGCCTTGATGTTGTGATAGGGCGAATAGGCGCGCAGCACCTTGAAGTCGGCCTCCCGGTCCGGATAGCCGTAGTCGTCCACCCAGTAGCGGCCCGCGGTGAAGCGGTCGAAGCGCAGCATGTCCATCACCCCGACCTGCGGCACGCCCGCCGCGAAGAGGTCGGGCCGCTGGTTGAGCACGGCCCCGACCAGAAGACCGCCGTTCGATCCGCCCTGCACCGCAAGGCCGTCCTTCGCCGCGATGCCTTCCGCCTTCAGATATTCGCCCGCGGCGATGAAGTCGTCGAAGACGTTCTGCTTGTTGGCCCGCCGACCGGCATCGTGCCATTCGCGGCCATACTCGCCGCCGCCGCGCAAGTTCGCCATGGCGAAGGCGCCGCCCGCCTGAACCCAGGCCATGCGGCTGGCGGAGAAGCCCGGCGTCAGCGAGATGTCGAAGCCGCCGTAGCCGTAGAGCAGGGTCGGCACCGGCTTGCCCGCCTTCACCACGTCCTTGCGGCGCACGAGGAACATCGGCACCCGCGTACCGTCCTTCGAGGTATAGAAGCGCTGCTCGACGACGACGTCGGCCGGATCGAAGTCCATCGCTGGCTCGGCGAACGGCTCCGAAGCGCCGGTATCGAGGTTCATCCGGAAGATCGAGGCCGGGCGGTTGAAGCTGGTGAACGAGTAGAAGGTCTCCGGATCGCCCGGCTTGCCCCGGAAGCCGGAGGCCGTGCCGATGCCATTCAGCGCCAGCGCCCGCGCCGGTTTGCCGTCCAGCCCGACGATCTCGGCATGGCTGGCGGCATCGCGCATGTAGTTGAGCACGAGTTGGCGGCCGACGATGCCCGCCTTCTCGAGGATATCCTCGCGCTGCGGCACGACTTCGGTGAAAGCGGGATGGCGCGCTGCGAGATCGAAGCTCACCAGACGGTAGCGCGGCGCATCTTCGTTAGTGACGAACCAGAGCTTTTGCCCTGCCCCTTCCACGAGCCGCCAGTCGTCCTTGAAGCCGGTGACGATCGGACGCGCCGCCCAACCGCTCTTCGCCCGCTTCGACAGGTCGATCACCCGCACGTCGTAGCGCGAATCGGTACCGATGTGCGAGGTGATGACGGCAAGCCGCCCATCCTGCGTGACTTCCGCCGAGTGGCCGTAGTCGGGATGGTCGGGCGTCGCATAGACCAGCTCGTCCGCACTCTGCGGCGTGCCGAGGCGGTGGAAGTAGATCGCCTGGTTGTAATTGAGGCTCTGGAACGCCGCGCCTTCCTCCGGCGCCGGGAAGCGCGAATAGAGGAAGCCCTCGTCGCCGATCCAGGCGAGCGCGCTAAACTTCACCCAGCGCAGTTCGTCTTCCAGGACCTTGCCGCTGGCCACATCCATCACATGGAGAATGCGCCAGTCGCTGCCGCCGTCCTGCACGCTGTAGAGCAGGTAGCGGCCCTGCTGCGACGGTTCCCAGGCGTCGAGCGCGGTCGCGCCGTCCTTGGCCCAGGCATTGGGGTCGAGCAGCATGCGCGGTGCGCCGTGAAGCGACTCGCGGACGAAAAGCTGCGACTGGTTCTGGAGGCCGGTGTTGCGCGTGTAGAAATAGCGGTTCCCCGCCTTCACCGGCAGACCGAAGCGCTCGAAATTCATCAGCGAACTGACCCGCTGCTTGAACCAGTCACGCTGCGGCAGCTTTTCAAGGTAGGCTTCGGTGAAGCGGGATTCCCGGTCTACCCAGTCGGCGACCTTGGCATCATGCCGGACGTCGGCCTCGAGCCAGCGGTAGGGATCGGCGATGCGCTCCCCGAACAGCGTTTCTGCCACGTCGTCGCGGCGGGTTTCCGGGTAATTCATAGTCGTCACCGTCTCGGCCGATACCGGCATGGCTGCAAGCAAACTCAACATGGTTACACGCGCGATCGCACCTCGGGCCCCGCCGAGCCCACCCTTCCCAGGCATTCCATTCCCCTGAAACCAAAAAACAAAAGCGGCCGCGAGCCTAGCACTCGCGACCGCCCTTGCAATCTCCGGTCCGCCTCCCTGTGGAAAGCGGGCCTGCGTCAGCCTATCAGGCTTCGGCGTATTCGTTTTCCTCGGTCTGGACCGGACCCGAGTCCTTGCCCTTTTCCGAGGTGTCGCGGTCGACCAGCTCGATGATCGCGATCGGGGCAGCGTCCGAAGCGCGGATGCCGGCCTTGATGATGCGGGTGTAACCACCGCTGCGACCGGCGTAACGCTCGGCGAGAACTTCGAAGAGCTTCTTTTCCTGCGCTTCGTCCATCAGACGAGCGTGGGCCAGACGACGGTTCGAAAGACCACCGTGCTTGGCAAGGGTGATGAGCTTTTCGAGGTAAGGACGCAGTTCCTTCGCCTTCGGCGTCGTGGTCTGGATCTGCTCGTGCTTGATGAGAGCAGCGGCCATGTTGCGCAGCAGGGCGGCGCGGTGACCCGAGGTGCGCTGAAGCTTGCGCTGGCCATGTTTGTGACGCATGTCTTGTCTTCCTGTTTGTCAGGCAGCCGTTTCAGGTACTGCCTGCCGGGCGATGTGGTACGGCCACCGCCCAGAGCCGGTTCACTTGCGTGTGAAGGGCGCCCTCAATACGAAAACGGCGGAAGAGTCAAGGCTGGAAGCCCTTCCCTTACCTCAGCAGTGCTAAAAGCGGAGGCCCCAGCGTCAGCAGCCCGATCGCTGCGGCGGCCATGGTTGCGATGAGGACCGCACCGGCTGCCATGTCCTTGATACGACCGATCGCCTTGTCGAAGCCGGGTTCGATCCGGTCGCAGAGGTCTTCAATGGCCGTGTTGAAGGCCTCGGCCAGCCAGACGAGCGCCATCGCCAGAATCAGCCAGCGCCAGTCGCTTGCCGAGATTTGCAGGAACAGCCCTGCCGCCGCCACTGCAATTGAAGCGGCCAAGTGCAACCGGGCGTTGTGCTCGCCGTAGACGAGCCGACGCAGACCGCGCCCGGCGTAGACGAAGCTCCTCAGGCGCGCGGCGACGCTGAAGCGATTCTGCGCGGCAAGCGCTTCGGCGGGGATCACATCGGAAGGTTCGGCCATGTCCGGACCTTAAACCGTCGTCGCAGGCTTCCGCCAGAACAAAGAAAAAGGGCCCCGCATCGCTGCGGAGCCCTCTTCAATTCGGTATCGGGAGTGCCGATCAGCCGAGCAGTTCCTGCTCCAGCTTCTTGGCCATCTCTTCGATGTTCTCGGGCGGCCAGCCCGGAATGTCCATACCGAGGCGCAGGCCCATCGACGAAAGGACTTCCTTGATCTCGTTGAGCGACTTGCGGCCGAAGTTCGGCGTGCGCAGCATCTCGGCTTCGGTCTTCTGGACCAGATCGCCGATGTAGATGATGTTGTCGTTCTTGAGGCAGTTGGCCGAACGGACCGACAGTTCCAGCTCGTCCACCTTCTTGAGAAGGTAGCGGTTGAGCTGATTGGTGTCGCTCTCTTCCGAGGCGGCAGCACCACCGGCAGCCATGCCGATCATCGGCGACTGACCAACCGGAGCGATGTCCTCGAAGTGGACGAACAGCGCCAGCTGGTCCTGGAGGATGCGCGCGGCATAAGCCACGGCGTCTTCCGGAGCCACGGTGCCGTCGGTCTCGACGGTAAGGCTCAGCTTGTCGAAGTCGAGCTCCTGGCCGATACGGGCGTTCTCGACCTTGTAGCTGACCTGACGGACCGGCGAGTAGAGCGAGTCGACCGGGATCAGACCGATCGGCGCGTCAACCGGACGGTTCGACACGGCGGGGACGTAGCCCTTGCCGGTGTCGGCGGTCAGTTCCATGTTGAGCGTCGCACCTTCGTCGAGGTGGCAGATCACGAGGTCCTTGTTCATGACCTCGATGTCACCCGAGACGGCGATGTCGCCGGCCTTCACAGCCGCCGGACCCGTGGCCGAGAGCTGGAGACGCTTCGGGCCTTCACCCTGCATCTTGAGAGCGATCTGCTTGACGTTCAGGACGATGTCCGTGACGTCCTCGCGCACACCGGCGAGCGACGAGAATTCGTGCAGCACGTTCTCGATCTTGATCGAGGTGATCGCGGCGCCCTGAAGCGAGGAGAGCAGCACGCGGCGCAGCGCATTGCCGAGCGTCAGACCGAAGCCACGCTCCAGCGGTTCGGCAACGAACGTCGCCTTCAGTTTGGGGTCGGGTCCCGGCTTGATCTCAAGGCTGTTCGGCTTCTTGAGTTCCTGCCAGTTCTTGATGTTGACAGTCATGGACTTCCCCTGGGAGTGATGGCGGTTACGCCCCGAGGCCCGGTGGAGGGGCCTGGGACGTTCCGAAGCCGGACAGCGACCGGTTCGCCGTCCGGATTAGCTCGATCAGACGCGGCGACGCTTGGAAGGACGCACGCCATTGTGCGGGATCGGCGTCACATCGCGGATCGAGGTAATGGTGAAGCCGACAGCCTGGAGGGCGCGCAGGGCGCTTTCACGGCCCGAACCCGGACCCTTGACTTCGACTTCGAGAGTGCGGACGCCGTGCTCGGCGGCCTTCTTGCCGGCATCGTCGGCAGCAACCTGGGCGGCGTAGGGAGTCGACTTGCGGCTGCCCTTGAAGCCCATCATGCCGGCCGAGGACCACGAAATCGCGTTGCCCTGGGCGTCGGTGATGGTCACCATGGTGTTGTTGAAGCTTGCATTCACGTGCGCGATGCCGCTCGTGATGTTCTTGCGCTCGCGGCGCTTAATGCGCTGAGGTTCGCGTGCCATATCCGTGTATCCTGTCGAAAAATCGCTGAGGGAAACCGAAAGCCTTTACAGCTCTCCGGCTTACTTCTTCTTGCCGGCGATCGGCTTGGCCTTGCCCTTGCGGGTGCGCGCATTGGTGTGCGTGCGCTGGCCACGAACCGGCAGACCCTTGCGGTGACGCAGGCCACGGTAGCAGGCGAGGTCCATGAGACGCTTGATGTTCATCGCGGTTTCGCGACGGAGGTCACCTTCGACCGTGTGGTCGGCGTCGATGGTTTCGCGGATCTGCAGGACTTCGGCGTCCGACAGGTCCTGTACGCGGCGGCTGTGATCGATGCCGAGCTTGTCGGCGATTTCGAGAGCCTTGGTACGACCGATACCATGGATGTAGGTGAGCGCGATGATAACGCGCTTGTTGGTGGGGAGGTTTACCCCGGCAATACGAGCCACTTAATTCTCCATGCTCCACAGGGAGCGCCCTAAGGGACGAGCCCTATCTCAACGCTTATTCACCCGCCAGACGTAAATGACAAAAGTCCGTCAGGCAGCATGCACGATGCCAACGCCATCCGGACCAGCCGAAACCTTTTGAGTGAAGGGCGCGCATAAAACGATTCGCAAGGCAAGTCAATCCTTGCGAGCTGTGGTCGCTCGATCCCGGCCCGTCATCGAACCCGGGAGAGCGACTGCGCACAGACCGTGTACCGTATCCGCGAAGTTTAGTCAAAGAATCGGCAGGTGTTGCAAGACGATGCGCTGCCTCGCGGGCTCCGAGACACCGTTACCGCCGCCTTACTGCGCCGCCTCCGGCTCGATCCGGCCGCCGAGCTTGTGGGTCAGGCGCTCGATCTGGGAACCCAGCACGGCATCGACGGCCGGTGCGACTCGGGAAAGTCCGGCCCGCAAATAGCCGCCCACGACATATTCGGCGACAATCCGCGTACCGCCTTGCCCATTGCCTTGGACCGGCGAGAGACTGAAAGTCATCGTGCCCTGCACCGCATCGGCCTGAAGCGGACCAAGCGCCCCGCTCATGCGCAGTAGCCTGCCTTTGTCGGCATGGATCACCCGCATGTGCTCGACACTGCCGCGATCGCCCGCACCAGCGCCCTCTCCTCCGCTCGCCGGAAGCCTTTCGCAGAAGCAGCCGCCCGCGCGCGGATCGATGGTCAGATTGGCAGCGTCGCCGGAATAGCTGTGCGCGCCGTCCCACCACGATGCGGGAGTGACCAGAACATTCCATGCTTGTTCGGGAGAACCGGGCACCGTGGCGACATAGCGCAGCACGATGCCCTGATCCGAAGTCTCGGCGACCCGCGCCTGCGCGACTGGCACGAGGAAAGCACCTGCCGCCAGAACGGCAACGAGACGAAAACCGGCGCTTCCCATTGCAAGTCCCCTGTTACCGGCCGAACCGAAAAAGGCCCGGCCGGTTATGTCAGGACTTGAAAACAGCTTCAATCGCTGCGGAAACGTGATCCATGTCCGCCATGCCGTCCACCTTGGCGACGATCCCGCGCGCCTCGTAGATCGGCAGGATCGGCGCGGTCTTCGCGCGGTATTCGGCCAGACGGGTGCGGACGGTCTCCGCATTGTCGTCGGGACGGCGCTTGAATTCCGTACCGCCGCACTTGTCGCAGACACCCGGAACCTTCGGCTGCTCGAACTTGTCGTGGTAGCCCTTGCCGCACGTCGCACAGGTGAAGCGGCCCGTGATGCGCTCGACCAGCGCATCCTCGTTCACTTCCAGTTCGACCACGTGATCGAGCTTGCGACCACGTTCAGACAGGATCGCATCCAGCGATTCGGCCTGGGCCGCCGTGCGCGGATACCCGTCGAAGATGGCGCCGGTATCGGCACCCATCGCATCGAGTTCGTCGCCGATCAGCGCCGAGACGATGGCGTCGGACACCAGTTCGCCGCGCTCCATCACCGCCTTGGCTTCAAGACCCGTGGGCGTACCCGCCTTGACGGCGGCGCGCAGCATGTCGCCGGTCGAGAGCTGGCGCATGCCGTGCCGCTCGACCAGACGCTGCGCCTGGGTACCCTTGCCCGCCCCCGGCGGGCCCAACAGGATGATATTCACGTCTTACCCCTCATCTGTCCCTGAATGCGCCCTCAGCGCATACGGCCCTTCAGTTTCGCCTTCTTGATCAGGTCGCCATACTGGTGCGCCAGCAGGTGCGACTGGATCTGGGTGATTGTGTCGACAGTGACGTTGACGACGATCAGCAGGCTCGTCCCACCCATGAACAGCAGCGGCAGCCCGGTCATCGAGAGGAAGTACTCGGGAACGGTGCAGACGATGGTCAGGTAGATCGCGCCGATCACGGTCACGCGGGTCAGCACGTAATCGAGATAGTTCGCGGTGTTCTTGCCCGGACGGATACCGGGAATGAAGCCGCCGTTCTTCTTCAGGTTCTCGGCCGTTTCCTCGGGATTGAAGACGACGGCGGTGTAGAAGAACGAGAAGAAGATGATGCCGGCTGCGTAGAGCAGCATGTAGAGCGGCTTGCCGTGACCGAGGTACTGGTTGAGCGCGATCACGATCTTGCCGCCGGTCGATTCGGGATTGAGCGACTTGCCGGCGAACTGCGTGATGGTGAGCGGCAGCAGCAGCAGCGAGCTGGCGAAGATCGGCGGGATCACACCCGCGGTGTTGATCTTCAGCGGCAGGTGGCTGCGATCGGCCTGCATCATGCCGCGCTGGGTCGCGCGCTTGGGATACTGGATCAGCAGGCGGCGCTGCGCACGTTCGGCGAAGCAGATCATCAGGATCATCGCCACGATCAGCACGATCAGGAAGATGATGAGGATCGAACCGGTGTCACCGGCGCTATAGGCTTGGCCGACATTGCTGGCGAACGTCGGCATCTGCGCGACGATACCGGCCATGATGATCAGCGAAACGCCGTTGCCGATACCGCGCGAGGTGATCTGCTCACCCAGCCACAGCAGGAACATCGTGCCGCCGACCAGCGAGATCACCGCGCCGATTCGGAACACCATGCCCGGATCGACCACGGCCTGGAGGCCGCTGGAGGCGCCATAGGCTTCGAGGCTGACGGCCAGGAACCAGCCCTGGATCGCGCAGAGCAGCACCGCACCGTAGCGCGTGTACTGGTTCAGCTTCTTGCGACCGGCCTCGCCTTCCTTCTTCAGCGCGACGAGCGCCGGGTGGAGCGAGGCCGCAAGCTGCACGACGATCGAGCTGGTGATGTAAGGCATCACGCCCAACGCGATCAGGCTCATGCGCGAAAGCGAACCGCCCGAGAAAGTGTTGAAGAGATCGAGAATGCCGCCCTGGGTCTTGCTGTAGAGCTGCGACAGAATCAGCGGATTCACGCCGGGCAGCGGTACGAAGCTGAGGAAGCGGAAAACGATCAGGGCGCCGATAGTGAACCAGATTCGGTTCTTGAGCTCGGTCGCCTTCGAGAAGTTGGCCAGGCTCAGTGTGCTGGCGATATTGTCGGCGCGGGAAGCCATGACGATTTGTAAAGCCTCGATAGTCGGTTCGGGTCTGCCTTAGCGACTGCAAGAAGGCTTGTCGAACCCCGGTTCTGGTCCGCCCATATAGACATTCGCGCCGTATCGTGAAGAGCTGCCTGGAAAGACAATGGGCGGGAAGTCGGAATAAAGAGAGGGCGAAGCGCATGGCGCCCGCCCTCTCCCTATGAGCATATCGTGGTTGCGATGCCTCAGGCCTCAGCGGCTTCCTTGGCAGGAAGGATCACCGAACCACCGGCCTTCTCGACCGCGGCGACGGCGCTCTTCGAAGCACCGGCGACGTTGAACTCGACCTTCTCGGTCAGTTCACCCTTGGCGAGGAGGCGCACGCCGTCCTTGCCGCCACGGGCCAGGCCGGCAGCCTGGAGAACGGCGTGATCGACGACGCCCGAGATATCGAGCTTGCCCGATTCGATCGCCTTCTGGATCATGCCGAGGTTCACTTCTGCGTAGTCCTTGGCAAACTTCTTGTTGGAGAAGCCGCGCTTCGGAAGACGCATGTGAAGCGGCATCTGGCCGCCCTCGAAGCCGTTGATCGAGACGCCCGAACGAGCCTTGGCACCCTTCTGGCCGCGGCCAGCGGTCTTGCCCTTGCCCGAGCCGATGCCGCGACCGACGCGGATACGACGGTGACGGGCGCCAGCATTGTCGCGGATATCATTCAGTTTCATAGTCTGCACTCGCTTTCGCTTTTAGTCGCGCTAATGGGAAGGCGCGCCCATAAGCGAAGCGCGCCTTGTTGTCACCCCCCAAGAGTCGGAAAGCAGCGTCGGACAGCTGGCCTCAACTCCCGCGTAGGCGGATCATGAGCTTGGCGTCTCCGGCCACCACGCGTCCTTCGGGATCACGGGCAGGCGTCCACTTGAGCTGTTCGCGGCCCAGCTTGCAGATGTCCGCATCGAATTCCGGCGAGACCGTCTTCGGCTCGAACGCGCAGGATTTGACCATGCCCTTGGGATCGACGGTGAACTTCAACTCGTGCCGCGTCATCGCATCCTTGTTGAAAATCGTGCCGTAACGCTCGCCCAGCTTGGCGAGTTCGGCGTTGAACGCCGCCTTGCTGCCGTCCAGCAGCGCCGGGTCCTCGGCGAGACCGGCATAGTCCTGCTCAGACACCAGCGCTTTCATGCGCTGCACCATGGCCAGCCACAGCTGTGAGCGCGCGATCTGCATCGGCGAATCGCGATCGACCAGCGCCTGGCACTGCGCCCCGGACGGGCTGGCATCGCGCGAGAGCAGGAAACGCACGGCGGCATCGCGGCGATAGGCCATGGCCCAGGCGAGCGGCGTCATGCCGAAGAGGTCGGGCGAATCGATCGTCGTCGGCGCGTCCAGAGCATCGCCGGTCGCTTCGGCCGATGGCTTTTCTTCCAGCAGACGGCGCAGCACCGCGACATTGCCCCGGCGCGCGGCATCGGCGAGTGTCGGGTTCTCCGGCATCGGCCCAAGATCGGCATAACCGTAAGTCCGCTTTGGCCCCTTGATAGCGGCCTTCACGGCGGGCTTGGCCTTGGCGGCGTCCTTATCCGCCGCCTTCGCGGTTTTCTCAGGCCCCTCTTCGCCCTCGACCTCATCCGGAACCGCGACAGCGCGGCAGACATCGCGATAGGGATAGGCCGGGTCAGCCATCAGCGTCTGGTTGAACGTGCGCGCGAAGGTGCCGAGCTTGTCCTCACCGCCAGCGCCCGGCGCCTCGCTAGGTGCGGGCGTCGGTTCGGCATCCTCGCCGAAATAAGTCACGACGCGGGCCATGCGCGGCGAGAGTCCTCCGCGCAGCACGCATTGCGCGCCGAATTCGGCGGTATCGATGCCGTCCTGTGTCACGGCTGCCACGAGGCGGAAATCACCGGCGGCAGCAGCCTTGTGCGCTTCCGCCACGGGATCGGCCTTCCCCATGGCCAACAGCGCCTTCAGCGCCTTGTCGGCGAGGCGGTCCCGTTCCAGCGTAGCGGGATCGGCGAGCGGATCGTTGCAGGCCGGCTCGGCTGCCGGGCTTTCCTGCACGTAAGTCTCGCCATTATCGCTCGGCTCGCTGCCTTCGCACGCGGAAAGGGCAAGAGCGGCCAGGCACAAGGATGAGGCCGCGATGGTCCTGCGAAGCAATGTATCCCCCAGGGAAATCCAAATCTGGCCGCGCTTAGCACAAGTCCGGGCGGTTAGGGGAGGTAGAGACGCAACCAATGAACGATTTTGCGCCGCCCCGATAAGCCCTGGGTAAATGAAAGGCCCAAAACGAGAAAAGGCCCCGACGTTTCCGCCGGGGCCTTTTCACTGTTTGCCTGAAGCAGGTCGATCAGTCGACCACCACAACCATGTGCGGCAGCTTGGCGATCGCACCACGGACTTCCGGGGTGTCTTCGCGCTCGACGACCTTGTGCATCTTGCCGAGGCCAAGACCGATGAGGATCTTCTTCTGGCTTTCGGGGCGACGGATCGGCGAACCGATCTGCTTGATCTTGATCTTCGCCATGACTGATTACTCCGCGATGGCTTCAGCAGCGGCTTCGGCCTCTGCTTCGCTTGCGCCGCCGCGACCCAGCAGGTCGGCAACCTTCTTGCCACGACGCTGGGCAACCGACTTCGGCGAAGTCTGGTTGACGAGCGCGTCGAAGGTGGCGCGGATCATGTTGTAGGGGTTCGAGGTGCCGACCGACTTGGTCACGACGTCAGCGACGCCGAGGCTCTCGAAGACAGCGCGCATCGGGCCACCGGCGATGATGCCGGTACCGGCCGGAGCCGAACGCACGTTCACCTTGCCGGCGCCGAAGTGGCCCTTGCCGTCGTGGTGAAGCGTGCGGCCTTCCTTGAGCGCCACGCGGACCATCTTCTTCTTTGCAGAAGCAGTGGCCTTGGTGATCGCCTCGGGAACTTCGCGAGCCTTGGCATGGCCGAAGCCGACGCGGCCCTTGCCGTCGCCAACGACGACGAGAGCTGCGAAACCGAAGCGCTTGCCGCCCTTGACGGTCTTCGAAACGCGGTTGATGTGGACGAGCTTCTCGATGAGCTCCTCGCCCTGTTCTTCCTCGTTGTTGCCACGACCACGACGGTCGTCGCGACGGCCACGGCCGCCACGCTCGCCGCGTTCGCCACGGCCGCGACCGCGACCGCGACCTTCACGGACTTCCTGGCCTTCAGCGGCCGGGACGTCGGTCTGGATTTCGGTGTTTTCGTCAGCCATGATCAGAACTCCAGCCCGCCTTCACGGGCGGCTTCGGCCAGCGCCTTGACGCGGCCATGGAAGAGGAAACCGCCACGGTCGAACACAACCGAGGTAACACCCGCCTTCTTGGCGGCCTCGGCGAGTTCCTTGCCAACGCGAACTGCGGCATCGGTGTCGGTGCCCTTGGCGCCAAGCGTGTTGGCGGCAGCTACGGTGTGGCCCTGCGCATCGTCGATGATCTGCGCATAGATGTGACGGCCGGTGCGGTGCACCGACAGACGGGGACGACCACCCGCACGGGCCTTGAGGGCCGTGCGGACGCGCCGGCGACGGCGCTCGAAAAGGGAAAGCTTGGCCATTACTTCTTCTTCCCTTCCTTGCGGAAGATGAATTCGCCGCGGTACTTGATGCCCTTGCCCTTGTAGGGTTCGGGCTTGCGCCAGCGACGGATCTCGGCCGCGAGCTGGCCGACCTTCTGCTTGTCGATACCCGAGATTTCGACCGTGGTGTTATCCGGGGTCTTGATCTCGATGCCTTCCGGCACAGCGATGTCCACGTCGTGCGAGTAGCCGAGCTGGAGCTTCAGGTTCTTGCCCTGAGCCGCGGCGCGGTAGCCGACGCCCTTGATTTCGAGGACCTTGGAGAAGCCGTTGGTCACGCCTTCAACGAGGTTCGAAACGAGGGTACGCTGCATGCCCCAGTGGCTGCGGGCAGCCTTGGTCTGGTTGGCGGGCTGAACGGCGATCGAACCTTCTTCGACCGAGTAGGTCACGAGGTCCGACAGACCCAGCGTCAGGGTGCCCTTGGGACCCTTCACGCTGAGCACGCCGTTGTCGATGGCGGCAGTGACCCCGCCAGGGATCACGACCGGCTTCTTGCCGATGCGGCTCATTAGAACACCTCCGCCAGCACTTCGCCGCCGACGTTCTGCGAGCGGGCTTCGGCATCCGAAAGCACGCCGCGGGGCGTCGAGACGATGGTGATGCCGAGACCGTTGCGCACGACCGGGAGTTCCTTCGAACCCGAGTAGACGCGGCGGCCAGGCTTGGAGACGCGAGCGATGTGCTTGATGGCGGGTTCGCCTTCGAAGTACTTCAGCTCGATGCGAAGCTGCGGGTGCGCGCCGGTGGCGTCATCGCTGAAGCCACGGATGTAGCCTTCGCGCTGAAGCACTTCGAGCACGCGAGCACGAAGCTTGGAAGCGGGCGACAGGACGGTGTCCTTCTTCGCCTGCTGTCCGTTACGGATGCGGGTGAGCATATCACCCAGGGGATCGGTCAATGCCATTGCTTCTAACCCTTACCAGCTCGACTTGGTCACGCCGGGGATCATGCCCTTGTTGGCAAGATCACGCAGCTCGACGCGGCACAGGCCGAACTTGCGGTAATAACCGCGCGGACGGCCGGTCGTTGCGCAACGGTTGCGAACCCGGGTCGGGTTGCCGTTGCGCGGGATCTCGGCCAGCTTCAGGCGAGCAATGAGACGCTCGGTTTCGTCGAGCGATTCATCGTCAGCGACCGCCTTGAGGCGCTCGTACTTGCCTGCATACTTCTTGACGAGCTTCTTGCGACGCTCGTTCTTGTTCACGGAACTCAGTTTCGCCATGGACTTAAGCTCTCTTCCTCAGCGGCTCACGCCGCTTCCTTCTGTTCCGACTCTTCAGCCGGGAACGGGAAACCGAACAGACGAAGCAGTTCGCGTGCTTCCTCGTCGGTCTTCGCGGTGGTGGTGACGATGATGTCCATGCCACGCACCTTCTCGATCTTGTCGTAGCTGATCTCCGGGAAGATGATCTGCTCCTTGAGACCCATCGCGTAGTTGCCACGGCCGTCGAACGACTTCGGGTTCAGACCACGGAAGTCGCGGATGCGGGGCATTGCGATGGTGACGAGACGATCGAGGAACTCGTACATGCGCTCACGACGGAGCGTCACCTTGCAGCCGATCGGCATGCCTTCGCGCAGCTTGAACTGTGCGATCGACTTGCGGGCCTTGGTCACGACGGGCTTCTGACCGGCGATGGCTTCCATCTCGGCAGCAGCGGTCTGGACCTTCTTCTTGTCCTGGCTCGCTTCGCCGACGCCCATGTTGAGCGTGATCTTCTCGATCTTCGGCACTTCCATCACGTTCTTGTAACCGAACTTCTCGGTCATCGCCTTCGCGATTTCAGCGTCGTACTTCGAGCGCAGACGCGGAGTGTACTTCTCAGCCATCGATGGTCTCCCCGGACTTCACGGCCACGCGGACCTTCTTGCCGTCCTTGGTTTCGAAGCGAACGCGGGTCGGCTTGCCGTCCTTGTCGGCAACGGCAACCTTGCAGATCGCCATCGGAGCCGGCGTACGCTCGATGCCGCCCTGCGGGTTCTGCTGGGTCGGCTTGCGGTGCTTGGTAGCGACGTTCACGCCCTCGACCACGACCTTGGCGTCCTTCGGGAGAACCTGAAGCACGGTGCCGGTGCGGCCCTTGTCCTTGCCGGACAGGACGACGACGGAGTCACCCTTCTTGATCTTCGCGGCAGCCATTACAGCACCTCCGGAGCAAGCGAGATGATCTTCATGAAGCCCTTGCCGCGAAGCTCGCGCACGACGGGGCCAAAGATACGGGTGCCGATCGGCTCCTCGTTCTTGTTGATGAGCACCGCTGCGTTGCTGTCGAAGCGGATGACGCTGCCGTCGGTACGACGGACGTCCTTGCGGGTACGCACGATCACCGCACGGTGAACGTCGCCCTTCTTGACGCGAGCGCGGGGCTGCGCCTCCTTCACCGACACCACGATGATGTCGCCGACGCCTGCGAAACGACGCTTCGACCCGCCCAGCACCTTGATGCACTGAACGCGCTTTGCGCCGCTGTTGTCCGCGACGTCGAGATTGGATTGCATCTGGATCATCGATCCGAGTCCTTCTCAACTGGCTTGCCGGAACAAGTCCGGCAGTTCCTAAAAAGACAGGCCCACGAGGGGCCCGAGTCGCCCCGACGGGCGAAGTGCGCGCATTTGACGCATTCGTCCGTCCAGGTCAACACTCTTGTCCGGCCGCGAGGCCGAGGCAGATCAAACCGGCCATGTCTTCAGAGACATGACCGGTCCAAATCTTATACCTCGGCTTCGAGCGCGGTACCCTTGCTCGCCTGAAGACGGTCAAGAACCTTCCAGGTCTTGGTCTTCGAGAAGGGCTTCGTCTCCTCGATCCGGACGCGTTCGCCGGTCTTGAAGGCGTTGTCTTCGTCGTGAGCGTGGTACTTCTTCGAGCGACGGATGATCTTCCCGTAGAGGGGGTGCTTCACCTTGCGCTCGACCAGCACGGTCACGGTCTTGTCGGTCTTGTCGGAAACGACGGTCCCGATCAGAATACGCTTGGGCATCGTGTTTCCTCCTTAGGCCTGCGCCGAACGCTCGGCCTGGAGCGTCTTGATGCGGGCGATGTCACGACGCACCTGCTTGATGCGCGCGGGCGCTTCAAGCTGGCTGGTCGCGGCCTGGAACCGCAGGTTGAACTGCTCGCGCTTCAGCTCGACGAGATCAGCGGTGAGCTGGTCGTCGGTCTTGGCGCGAAGGTCTTCGATCTTGTTAGCCATGATTCGACTTCCTTACTCGCCGCCAAGGTGCGAGGTGTCGCCGAGGCGAGCCACAACCTTGGTCTTGATCGGCAGCTTCATCGCAGCGCGGCTGAAAGCCTCGGCTGCGAGGGGGCCAGCGACGCCGTCCAGTTCGAACAGGATGCGGCCCGGCTTGACGCGGGCAGCCCAGTATTCGACCGAACCCTTGCCCTTACCCTGACGGACTTCAGCAGGCTTCTTCGAAACCGGCACGTCGGGGAAAACGCGGATCCAGAGACGGCCCTGGCGCTTGATGTGACGCGTGATCGCGCGGCGAGCCGCTTCGATCTGGCGGGCGGTGATCCGCTCGGGCTCGAGAGCCTTGAGGCCATACGAGCCGAAGTTCAGGTCGGTGCCGCCCTTGGCATCACCCTTGATCCGGCCCTTGAAGGCCTTGCGGAACTTGGTCTTCTTCGGTTGCAGCATGACTCTTAGTTCCTGCGGTCATCGCGTGCCGGACGCACGCCGGAGGTCTGTGCCTCCATCATCAGGCGGTCCTGCGCCATCGGGTCGTGGCCAAGGATTTCGCCCTTGAAGATCCAGACCTTGATGCCGATGATGCCATAGGCGGTCAGCGCCTCGGCTTCGGCATAGTCGATGTTTGCACGCAGGGTGTGAAGCGGCACGCGGCCTTCACGGTACCATTCGGTACGCGCGATTTCCGCACCGCCAAGGCGACCACCGCAGGTGATCTTGATGCCTTCGGCGCCGAGACGAAGGGCCGACTGAACGGCGCGCTTCATCGCACGGCGGAACGCAACGCGGCGGATCAGCTGATCGGCGATGCCCTGAGCGACGAGCTTCGAATCGACTTCCGGCTTGCGGATTTCGACGATGTTCAGCTTCACTTCGCTGCTGGTGATCTTCGCCAGCTCCTTGCGGAGCTTCTCGATGTCCGCACCCTTCTTGCCGATGATCACACCGGGACGGGCTGCATAGATCGAGATGCGGCACAGCTTGGCCGGACGCTCGATCACCACCTTCGAGATAGCGGCCTGGGGCAGCTTCGCGACGATGAACTTGCGGATCTTGAGGTCTTCCTCAAGCAGCTTGCCGTAGTCCCGGCCTTCCGCGAACCAGCGGCTGTCCCAGGTACGGTTGATCTGCAGACGCAGACCGATCGGATTGCTCTTATGACCCATGGATCAGGCCTCCTCGACTTCGCGAACGACGATCCGCAGGCGCGAAAACGGCTTGAGGATACGGGTGGACTTGCCGCGACCACGAGCGTGGAAACGCTTCATGGTGATCGACTTGCCGACCGACGCCTCGGCGACGACGAGAGCGTCGACGTCGAGGTTGTGGTTGTTTTCCGCGTTCGCGATCGCCGAAGCGAGGATCTTGCGCGCGTCCTGGGCCATCGCCTTCTTGGAGAAGGCCAGGATGTTCATCGCGTCTTCGACCTTGCGGCCGCGGATCAGGGCGGCGACGAGGTTGAGCTTCTGGGCGGAACCACGGATGGTGGTGCCGACCGCAAGAGCTTCCTTCTCGCCGACGCGGCGGGGTGCTGCCTGCTTGCTCATTAGCGCTTGCCCTTCTTGTCGGCAGCGTGGCCCGGGAAGGTGCGCGTGGGCGCGAATTCACCGAGCTTGTGGCCGACCATGTCCTCGTTGACCGAGACCGGGATGAACTTGTGTCCGTTGTAGACCTGGAAGGTCAGGCCAACGAACTGCGGAAGGATGGTGGAGCGACGCGACCAGGTCTTGATCGGAGCAGCCTTTGCACCGGCATCCTGCGCGACCTCGGCCTTCTTGAGAAGGTACAGGTCGACGAAGGGGCCTTTCCAGACGGAACGTGCCATCGTGTCTTACCTCTTCTTCTTGGCGTGGCGCGAACGGATGATCATCTTGTCCGTCTGCTTGTTGTTGCGGGTACGAGCGCCCTTGGTCGGCTTGCCCCACGGAGTGACCGGGTGACGGCCGCCCGAGGTACGGCCTTCACCACCACCGTGCGGGTGGTCGACCGGGTTCTTGGCAACACCGCGGGTCAGCGGGCGACGGCCCAGCCAGCGGCCGCGACCGGCCTTGGCGAGGGTCTGGTTGGCGTTGTCGGGGTTCGACACGGCGCCAACGGTGCCCATGCAGTCGCCACGCAGGTAGCGCTGCTCGCCCGAGTTGAGGCGAACGATGACCATGCCGCGGTCACGACCGACGACCTGGACGTAGGTGCCTGCCGAACGTGCGATCTGACCGCCCTTGCCGGGCTTCATTTCGACGTTGTGGCAGATCGTGCCGACCGGCATCTGCGACAGAAGCATGGCGTTGCCGGGCTTCACGTCGGTCTTCTCACCGGCGATCACGACGTCGCCGACGGCGAGGCGCTGCGGCGCGATGATGTAGGTCAGTTCACCGTCGGTGTACTTCACGAGCGCGATGAAAGCGGTGCGGTTGGGATCGTATTCGATACGCTCCACGGTCGCTTCCATGTCCCACTTACGACGCTTGAAGTCGATGAAGCGGTACTTCTGCTTGTGGCCGCCAGCGATGCCGCGCGAGGTCACGTGACCCTTGTTGTTGCGGCCGCCGGTCTTGCTCTTGCCTTCGGTCAGCGCCTTGAGGGGCTTGCCCTTCCAGAGCGACGACTTGTCGACGAGGACCAGGCCGCGGCGTGCGGGGCTGGTCGGGTTGTAATGCTTGAGTGCCATCGGAAATTAACCCCGCGCGCCTTCGGTGATGTCGATCGACTGGCCTTCGGCCAGCGTGACAATCGCCTTCTTCACGTCGCTGCGACGGTAAGCCTTACCGCGCCAGCGCTTGGTCTTGCCCTTGACGACCAGCGTGTTCACGCCGGTGACCTTGACGTCGAAGAGAGCTTCGACGGCGGCCTTGATCTCGGGCTTGGTCGCCTTGTCAGCAACCTTGAAGACGACGGCGTTCTGCTCGGAAAGCAGGGTCGACTTCTCGGTGATGTGCGGCGAGAGGATCACGTCGTAGTGACGGATGTCCACGGTCTTAGCCATTGAAACGCGCCTCCAGCTTTTCGACAGCGGCGCGCGTCAACACCAGCGTATCATGCTTCAGGATGTCGTAGACGTTCGCGCCGACAGCCGGGAGCACGTTCACGCCGACAATGTTGCGGGCAGCCAGGGCGAAGCCCTCGTTGACCTGCTCACCGTCCATGACGAGAACCTTCTTGCCGAAGTTCGCCTTGGCGAGCTGACCGGCGAGCGCCTTGGTCTTGGCGTCGGAAACGTCGAGCGAGTCGACGATCACGAGACCGTTCTGAGCCTTGGCCGAGAGAGCCATCTTCAGACCGAGTGCACGGATCTTCTTGTTCAGCGAGATGTTGAACTCGCGGCGACGGGCACCGTGAGCCTTACCACCGCCGATGAAGACGGGAGCGGCACGGTCGCCGTGACGGGCAGTACCGCCACCCTTCTGGCGGCCGAACTTCTTGCCGGTACGGGCAACGTCCGAACGCTCGCGGGTCGCGCGGGCGATGCCGCGACGGTTTTCGAGCTGCCAGGTGACGACGCGGTGCAGGATGTCCGCGCGCGGTTCGAGACCGAACACGTCGTCCGACAGTTCGATGTCGGCGTTGGCGGCCGAACCGTCGATGTTGAGGACCTGAACCTTCATGATTAGCCCTCCTGGCCTTCGGTCGCTTCGGGAGCCGCGGCTTCGGCCGGGGTCACGGCAGCGGCCGTATCATTGGTGTTGCTGGCCGACTTGATGCCGGCGGGGTACGGAGCCTCGGCGTGACGGTCGACCTTGACGGCGTCCGAAACGGTGAGCCAGGCGTTCTTCGAACCGGGGACCGAGCCCTTGACGAAGATCAGGCCACGCTCGTCGTCCACGCGGACGACTTCGAGGTTCTGCTGGGTGCGCTGACGGTCGCCCATGTGGCCGGCCATCTTCTTGTTCTTGAACACCTTGCCCGGATCCTGACGGTTACCCGTCGAACCGTGCGCACGGTGCGAGATCGAAACACCGTGGGTGGCGCGCATACCGCCGAAGCCCCAACGCTTCATGGCGCCCTGGAAGCCCTTACCCTGGGTGTGGCCGCCTACGTCGACCAGCTGACCGGGCACGAAGTGCGAGGCAGCGATCGTGGCGCCAACTTCGAGGAGGGCGTCGTCGGCGACGCGGAATTCCGCGACGCGCATCTTGAGGGGAACCTGAGCCTTTGCGAAGTGCTCACGCTGCGGCTTGGCAACGTTCTTCTGCTTTGCTTCGCCCGCACCGAGCTGAACCGCGACGTAGCCGTCACGATCAGCAGTACGAACCGAAACCACCTGACAGTCTTCAAGTGCCAGGACAGTGACGGGCACGTGGCGACCGTCCTCCTGGAACAGGCGGGTCATCCCGACTTTCTTGGCGATCACGCCTGTACGCATGACCTTTCTCCTTACAGAGGCGTACGCAGGACCATCCCTCGTACGCGTGTCCAACCCTGTTATGATACGAACCCCGTCCGGGTCAGGTGTTCCCTGCAAGCCCACTATGGACCGCGGAAACGAGACGGGGGACGCATTCCCGACGCTTCCCGAAGGAGACGACGGAGGTATCCCTTGTGTCCCCTCGGTTTCCCTTCGGGGCGCTGTCTCTGCGGGCTTTCGCCCGCAAAGCCGGCCTTATGGCCGACAAGGTAATTTGGATCCGAGGATCCGAAATTCACCGATCGTTTCAAGTCCGATCAAAAGACTGTCGGGGCAACCTGGAAGGTCACCCCGAAAAACCGGCTCAGGCCAGCTTGATCTCGACGTTCACGCCGGCAGCCAGGTCGAGCTTCATCAGCGCGTCGACGGTAGCTGCGTTCGGCTGCACGATGTCAAGCAGACGCTTGTAGGTGCGGACTTCGAACTGCTCACGCGACTTCTTGTCGATGTGCGGACCACGGTTGACCGTGAACTTCTCGATCTTGGTCGGAAGCGGAATGGGCCCACGAATCAGAGCGCCGGTGCGGCGGGCCGTGTCAGCGATTTCGCCAGTGGCCTGGTCGAGCACGCGATGGTCAAACGCCTTGAGGCGGATACGGATGTTCTGAGCTTCCATTACCTACTACCGATGAGAAAGAGCCATAGGACCAGAAGTCCCGTCAAATTCGAACCGCGCCCCTACACGGTGAAGGCGAGTCGGGCAACCCCTGATTTCACGCCGCCACGCAGGTTTCCGGAAGGCCCCAGAAGGCCGATGCCGCGGTTCGTCGCATCCGCTCTTCCCTGCGCCCTGTCCGCATCCTACCTTGACCGGGCGACGCCTAACAGAAGCCGCTTGCCATGCCCCCCATCACCACGACAATTTCCAGTGCGCTTGCCGCGCTGACCCTTGCATGCCTGGCGCCCGGCGCCAGTGCAGCCGACAGATCCGCCTACGGCCCTGACGATAAGGGCATCCCGATCGACCTCGACGACACCGGCGTACTCACCGCCCACGCCGCCATGCCCGATGCTACCGGCGGCCCCGTGGACGACGCCTGCCGCGAAGCCGCCCGCGCCAGCAATGGCGGCAACGACGGCACGATCGTCGTCTGCTCCCACGGCGGCGACGGTACGAACCAGCGGGTTCCGGCCTCGAAGTCGCTGGACGAAAGCACCCGCACGGGCGCGGCCTACCCGCCGGACCTCTGGGACCTGCCCGGCTGCCTCGGTCCCTGCGTCACCATCCCCTTCGGCCGCGTGCCGGAGCCGGTCTACTACATCGACCTCAGTTCCATCCCGGAAGCCCCCAAGGGCTCGGACGCCTGGAAGATCGGGCAAGGCGAATTGCGGGCGCGATAAAGGCGCCCGCCAAAACTGCAAACCCCATCAACGCGAAAAGCCCGGCGTCTCTTTCGAGACGCCGGGCCAATCACTTTCAGCCGTTGTTGGCCGATCGACGAATTACTTCGTGATCGTGGCAACGACGCCCGAACCGACGGTGCGGCCGCCTTCGCGGATTGCGAAGCGGAGACCTTCGTCCATGGCGATCGGAGCGATGAGCTTGATCGACAGCGAGACGTTGTCGCCAGGCATGACCATCTCGGTGCCCTCGGGAAGGATCACTTCGCCGGTCACGTCGGTGGTGCGGAAGTAGAACTGCGGACGGTAGTTCGCGAAGAACGGCGTGTGACGGCCGCCTTCGTCCTTCGACAGGACGTAGACTTCAGCCGAGAACTCGGTGTGCGGGGTCACGGTGCCCGGCTTGGCGAGAACCTGGCCACGCTCCACGTCGTCGCGCTTCAGGCCACGAACCAGCGCGCCGATGTTGTCGCCGGCTTCACCCTGGTCGAGCAGCTTGCGGAACATTTCGACGCCGGTGACGGTGGTCTTCTGCGTGTCGCGGATACCGACGACTTCGACTTCTTCACCAACCTTGACGATGCCGGTTTCGACGCGGCCGGTCACAACCGTACCACGACCCGAGATCGAGAACACGTCTTCGACGGGCATCAGGAATGCCTTGTCGGTGGGACGCGGGGGCTGCGGGATGAAGTCGTCGACAGCCTTCATGAGTTCGAGGATCGAGCTCTTGCCGATTTCGTCGTCACGGCCTTCGAGAGCGGCCAGAGCCGAACCCTTGATGACGGGGATGTTGTCGCCGTCGAAGTCGTACGACGAGAGCAGTTCGCGAACTTCGAGTTCGACGAGCTCGAGGAGCTCGGCGTCGTCGACCTGGTCGACCTTGTTCATGTACACGACCAGCTGCGGCACGCCGACCTGGCGAGCGAGCAGGATGTGTTCGCGGGTCTGCGGCATCGGGCCGTCAGCAGCGTTCACAACGAGGATAGCGCCGTCCATCTGGGCAGCACCGGTGATCATGTTCTTCACGTAGTCAGCGTGACCCGGGCAGTCGACGTGCGCGTAGTGACGTGCTTCGGTCTCGTACTCGACGTGAGCGGTCGAGATCGTGATGCCGCGCTCGCGCTCTTCCGGAGCCTTGTCGATGTTCGCGAAGTCAACGGCTTCACCGCCGAAGGTTTCCGACATCACCTTGGTGATGGCGGCCGTCAGGGTGGTCTTGCCGTGGTCAACGTGACCGATGGTGCCGATGTTGCAGTGCGGCTTGTTCCGCTCGAATTTTGCCTTCGCCATTTTCAAACCTTCTTTGCTTGAATTGTAATCTGCGGGAATGTGAGGCAGCGCCCGCCGAAACAGGCGCCGCCCCTAGAATGATCTTGCCGATTAGGCAAGCTTCTCCTTGACCTCGGCCGCGACGTTCGCCGGGACTTCGTCATAGTGGGAGAAGAACATCGAGTAGTTTGCACGGCCCTGGGTGAACGAGCGGAGCTGGTTCACGTAGCCGAACATGTTCGCGAGCGGAACCATGGACTCGACAACCTGGGCATTGCCGCGGCTGTCGGTACCCTGGATCTGGCCACGACGGCTGTTCATGTCGCCGATGACGTCGCCGAGGTATTCCTCGGGGGTGACGACTTCGACCTTCATGATCGGCTCGAGCAGCTTGATGCCGGCCTTCTGGGCGACTTCACGCATAGCACCGCGACCGGCGATTTCGAAGGCCAGGGCCGACGAGTCGACGTCGTGGTAGGCACCGTCGTAGAGGACGATGTCGAAGTCGATGATCGGGAAGCCGACCAGCGAGCCCGAGGCAGCGGTTTCGCGCATGCCCTTTTCGATCGCGGGGATATATTCCTTCGGAATGTTACCGCCCTTGATCTCGTCCTTGAAGGTGATGCCCGCACCGCGCTCGCCCGGCGTGACCTTGATCTTCACGCGGCCGAACTGACCGGTACCACCCGACTGCTTCTTGTGGGTGTAGTCCACATCGACAGCCTTGGCGAGGTATTCGCGATAGGCGACCTGCGGAGCGCCGACGTTGGCTTCGACCTTGAACTCGCGACGCATGCGGTCGACGATGATGTCCAGGTGAAGTTCGCCCATGCCCTTGATGATCGTCTGGCCCGACTCGTGGTCGGTGGAGACGCGGAACGAGGGATCCTCGGCCGAGAGACGGTTGAGCGCGACGCCCATCTTCTCCTGGTCGGCCTTGGTCTTGGGTTCGACCGAGAGTTCGATGACCGGCTCGGGGAATTCCATGCGTTCGAGAACGATCGGCGCCTTTTCCGCGCAGAGCGTGTCGCCCGTGGTGGTTTCCTTCATGCCGGCAAGAGCAACGATGTCGCCCGCGAAGGCTTCTTCGATGTCCTTACGGTCGTTGGCGTGCATTTCGAGAATGCGGCCGACCTTTTCCTTCTTGCCCTTCACCGAGTTCAGGTACGAGCCCTTCGAGAGCGTACCCGAGTAGATGCGGATGAAGGTGAGCGAGCCCACGAAGGGATCGTTCATGACCTTGAAGGCGAGCGCCGAGAACGGTGCGGTGTCTTCCGGCGGACGGCTGTCGGCCTCGTCGCTGTCGACCTTGACGCCCTGGACGTCTTCGATGTCGAGCGGCGAAGGCAGGTAGTCGACGACGGCGTCGAGCAGGGGCTGAACGCCCTTGTTCTTGAACGCCGAACCGCAGACGACCGGGACGAACGCGTGGCCCAGCGTACCCTTGCGGATCAGCTTCTTGAGCGTGGCGACGTCCGGCTCGTTGCCTTCGAGGTAGGCTTCCATCGCCTCGTCGTCCTGTTCGACGGCGAGTTCGATGAGCTTGGTGCGGTACTCGGCGGCTTCGTCAGCCAGCTCAGCCGGGATTTCTTCGTAGAAGAATTCGGCGCCGAGCGATTCGTCCTTCCAGACGATCGCGCGGTTGTGAACCAGGTCGACGAGGCCCTTCAGGTCGGCTTCGAGGCCGATCGGAAGGTAGAGCACGGCAGGCGTCGCACCGAGGCGGTCGATGATCGACTGCACGCAGTACTTGAAGTTCGCGCCGGTACGGTCGAGCTTGTTGATGAAGCACATGCGCGGAACGCCGTACTTGTCGGCCTGACGCCACACGGTTTCCGACTGCGGCTCAACGCCGGCAACGCCGTCGAAGCAGGCGACCGCACCGTCGAGCACGCGCAGCGAACGTTCGACTTCGATGGTGAAGTCGACGTGCCCGGGGGTGTCGATGATGTTGATGCGGTATTCCTGGCCCTCGGACGTCCAGAAGCAGGTGGTCGCAGCCGAGGTGATGGTGATGCCGCGTTCCTGCTCCTGCTCCATCCAGTCCATGGTAGCAGCGCCGTCGTGGACTTCGCCGATCTTGTAGGACTTGCCGGTGTAGTAGAGGATACGCTCGGTAGTGGTGGTCTTACCGGCGTCGATGTGCGCCATAATACCGATGTTACGGTACATATTGAGCGGATGGCTGCGTGCCATGGTGATTTCCTTACCAGGAGTGTTTCGGGAGCGAGGCGGCCTTCAGATAAGACCTCGCCCCCTGAAATAAAAGTGTGACGCCCGGATGACCGCCCGGCCCTTCGACAAGCTCAGGGTGAGCGGCATCCGGAGCCACACGCTCACATTACCAGCGGTAGTGCGAGAAGGCGCGGTTCGCGTCCGCCATGCGGTGCGTGTCTTCGCGCTTCTTCACGGCGTTGCCGCGGTTGTTGGCAGCATCGAGCAGCTCACCCGACAGACGCGCCGCCATGGTGGTTTCCGGGCGGTTGCGGGCCGCAGTGATCAGCCAGCGGATGGCAAGGGCCTGGGCACGCTCGGGGCGCACTTCGACCGGGACCTGGTAGGTCGCACCACCGACGCGGCGGCTGCGGACTTCGATCTGCGGCTTCACGTTGTTCAGGGCATCGTGGAACAGCTGGACCGGGTCCGACTTGGCGCGGGTTTCCATGGTTTCCATGGCACCGTAGACGATCGATTCGGCGACCGACTTCTTGCCGTCGAGCATGAGGTTGTTCATGAACTTCGACAGGACCTGATCACCGAACTTCGGATCAGGCAGGATTTCCCGCTTCTCGGGACGACGACGACGTGACATCGTTGATATTCCTTGTTCTTTCGGGCGGGAGCGTGAGCATCACCGGCCGGTAAATCGTGTACCGTGCGAGGCGATACGCCCCGCAAACCAGCTTACTTCGGACGCTTGGCGCCGTACTTCGAGCGCGACTGCTTGCGATCCTTGACGCCCTGCGTGTCGAGCACGCCGCGCAGGATGTGGTAGCGCACGCCGGGAAGGTCGCGAACGCGGCCGCCGCGGATGAGCACGACCGAGTGCTCCTGAAGGTTGTGGCCTTCACCGGGGATGTACGAAATGACTTCGCGGCTGTTGGTCAGACGGACCTTGGCGACCTTACGGAGAGCCGAGTTCGGCTTCTTCGGGGTCGTGGTGTAAACGCGGGTGCAGACGCCGCGCTTCTGCGGGTTCTGCTCCATGGCAGGAACCTTCGACTTGGCCTTCTGCGGCTCGCGGCCCTTGCGGACCAGCTGGTTGATAGTGGGCATCTATACTCTTCTTTCAAATGGGAGTGCGATGGATCGCCGCCGAAACCATCGGCATCGACCCGTCGCACCCCGGAAGGTTCCGGGCCGGTACATCTGAAAGGGAAGAGTGAGATCACGCATCGCACCGAAGCCTGCCTGCTTGCGCCCGTCATCCCAGCGAAAGCTGGGACCGCTGGCCGCAAGCGCTACGCTCGCTGCACACGTGAGCCGAAAAACACTCCACCCGGCCAATGCACCGGATTACTTTGCCATGCGCCGTTCCGCCGGAAGGTCCGCGATTCGCGGATAACCCTACCGCCTTTCGATCGCAGGACTGCGCCGAAAGGCCCGGAAATGCTGACATGGCAATGTTCAGCTCTATGTCGTTTCCTTCGGGAATACCCGCAGGAGATGGGCGCCCTTAGGAGATTTGCGCCCAAGGGTCAAGATTTACCGGCACCACACACGGGCCAAACCGGATCGCAATCTCCGGCCTGCGAATATTTTTCAAGGCGCCCCGCGAAGGTCTCCGTCTCAGCTCTCGATATCGATCTGAAGGGACGAAGATGCCTCGCTACCTGCTTGCTTCCACCGCGCTTCTCGCCATGGCGACCGCCGCACCCATTTCAAGTGCCTGGGCCGAGGACGTGACCACCAAGAAGACCACGCCGCTCCTCACCTCGACGATCAAGAGCGGCGCCGCCGACGCGATCAACATCACCAAGGACGGCTCCGTCGTGCTGACGTCCGGCACGGCGGTGACGATGGACAGCAACAACAATGTCGCCAATGCCGGTGCGATCACGATCACCAATGCCAACGGCGTGCGCGGCATCGTCGCCAATGCCGGGACCACCGGCGACATCGTGAACACTGGCACGATCACGCTCGACGAGCCCTATACCCCGACCGACGACGACAAGGACGGCGATCTCGACGGCCCCTTCGCACTCGGCTCGAACAAGATCGGCATCCACACCGAAGGCGACCACACCGGCAAGATCACCCAGAGCGGCACGATCACCATCAAGGGCAACGATTCCGCCGGTATCTCGCTGGGCGGCAAGCTCACCGGCAATTTCACCCATGATGGCAAGACCAATGTGCTGGGCGACAATGCCATCGGCGTGAAGACCGGCCAGATCGACGGCAACGTGCGCCTTGCCGGTTCGGTGCAGGCACAGGGCAAGAACGCGATCGGCGCGCAGTTCGGCGGCGACGTCAACGGCGCCATGGTGGTGCAGGGCCAGATCGTTTCGACCGGCTACCGCTATCCCACCCCGCCCGCCGACCCTTCGAAGCTCGATGCCGACGATCTGCTCCAGGGCGGCTCGGCGATCGTCGTCGAAGGCAATGTGACCGGCGGCATCATCCTGGCCGTCGCGCCCAAGGACAACGATCCCAACAATGCCGACGAAGACGGCGACGGCATTCCCGACGCCACCGAAGGCGCCGCCAAGGTCGCCACTTACGGCAAGGCCCCGGCCATCGTGATCGGCTCGGCCACCAAGGATATTGCCATCGGCCCGGTCGCCAGCACCGCCAGCAAGTACGGCCTCCAGATCGACGGCACCGTGGAAGGCCACGGCCTCTATGCCGGGATCGACGGCAACGGCGTGGCCATCGGCGGCCTCGGCGGCAAGGTGACGATCGCCAACGGCATCGGCATCACCGGCGGTATCGCCGCCACCTCCAAGGACGCGGCCGCCACGGCCCTGCGCCTCGGCGTGGGTGCCAGCACGCCGCTGATCCAGAACGCGGGCACGATCAACGCCTCGGGCGCGCAAGCCGTCGCCGTGCGCATCGATGCGGGCGCCAGCCTGCCCACCTTGCGCAACTCCGGCACGATCAAGGCTGCCGCGGTCAACGAGAACGGCGCGGCCACCGCGATCAGCGATGCCAGCGGCACCCTGAACCTCGTCGAGAACAGCGGCACGATCTCCGCCACCGGCGCCAAGGCCGGTTCGGGCAAGAACATCGCAATCGACCTTTCCAAGGCGACCGGCAACGTCACCGTGAAGCAGACCCAGGTCGGCGCGGGCTTCGCCGCCCCTGCGATCGTCGGCGACATCCTGCTCGGCGGCGGCAATGACGTGGTGGACATCGCCGATGGCACCGTGACCGGCAATGTCGCCTTCGGCGGCGGCAACAACACCCTCGCCCTTTCCGGCAAGGCCGTGCAGACCGGCAATGTCACGTTCGGCGCCGGTTCGGACACAATGACGCTGGCGGGCACCTCGCGCTTCGTCGGCACGGCGGACTTCGGCGGCGGCGCCGATACGCTGACCCTCACCGGCACCTCGGTCTTCTCCGGCGCGCTGGCGAATGCCGGAAACCTCGCGGTCAAGCTCACGGGCGGCATGCTCGACGTGAACAGGCCCACCGCGATCGGCTCGCTCGACGTCGGCAAGGACGGCGTCGTGGCCGTGACGCTGAACAAAGCGGCGGGCCAGGGTTCGGCCTATAACGTTGCCGGCACCGCCTCCTTCGCGGCAGGATCCAAGCTCGCGATCAAGCTCGCCGACGTTTCGACTGCGGAGGGCAGCTATCAGGTGCTGACCGCAGGCACGATCCAGGGCCGCGACAACCTCAAAGCCGCCACCGACCTCGTGCCCTACATGTTCAAGGCCACGCTGGACGACAAGGCCGCCGCGAACACCGTGGTCGTCGATGTCGCCCGCCGCACCGTGGCCGAACTCGGCCTCAACCGCTCGCAGGCGACCGCCTACAACGCGATCTTCACCGCCCTCAGCCAGGACGAGAAGGTCGAGGACGTGTTCCTCGGCATCACCAACGGCGACCAGTTCCGACAGGCCGTGGGCCAGATGCTGCCCGACCACGCGGGCGGCTCGTTCGAGGGCATCAGCCTCGGCACCCGCACCGTCGCCCGCCAGCTGATGGACCCGATCAACCCGGTCTGGGGCGAAGGCCGCTTCAGCACGACGCTGAACCTCTCGTTCTGGGGCAGCGACAAGAAGGCCGGTGCCAGTGCCGCCTACAACCTCGGCGGCTATGCCATGTCGCTGGGCGCCGAGTACCTGACCGGCATCGGCCGGTTCGGCGGCACGTTCTCGTACCTGTGGAACCGCCACACGAGCGGCGGTAGCAGCGAGATCAAGTCGAACTCCTTCGAACTCGCCGGCCACTGGCGCGGCCAGTTCGGCGCGGTGCAGGGCTACGGCCGGGCCTCGGTCGGCCGCTCGAACTACGACAGCGAGCGCCAGTTCGTCGGCGCGATCGGCACCGAGAACGTCAGCCGCACGATCAAGGGCAAATGGAACGGCACGTTCGTCACTGCCTCGGGCGGCGCCTCCTATGAGGGCGGCGGCAGCCACTTCTTCTACCGTCCGGCGGTCACGGTCGACTACGTGCGCCTGAAGGAAGACGGCTATACCGAGAACGGCGGCGGCAAGGCGCTCGACCTCACGGTCGCCTCGCGCACCAGCGACGAGTTGGGCGTCAACGGCGGCATGACCCTGGGCATCGACTTCATGGGCATGCAGCGCCGCGACGAGAACTGGTTCCGCGTGGAAACCGAAGGCGGCTGGCGCGAGATCGTCAGCGGCGGCATCGGTTCGACCACCGCGCACTTCGCGGGCGGCCAGAACTTCACGCTGGACGGCGACGAGGCGACGAGCGGCTGGTTCGCCCGCCTGCGCGCCGTCGGCGGCACCCTGGGCCTGACGATGGGCGGCGAACTCGCCGCCGAGGATCGCCACGGCCGCGTCGACCTCGCCCTGCGCGGTTCGGTCACCATCGGCTGGTGATCGTCCGGTCCTGATCCCCTTCCAGAGAAAGGCTGGAACGGCACTCATCCGGCGCCCCAGCCGGACCAGTGGCCGCGAAGGAAGCGCCTCCCCCACCCCAACCCCGCGCCTTTCAGGCGCTCGGCGCATCCCTCACCCGGCCTCCGGCCCCGGTCGTCCCGAAAGCGACCGGGGCCGGACCCTTTTTGCCCAGTGCATTTCCTTTGGACCTTCCCGGCGGCTCCTGCGTTCCGTTCCGCATGATCGTCGTCCACCACCTTGAAAACTCACGCTCCCAGCGTGTCCTCTGGCTGCTGGAAGAACTGGGCCTGCCCTACGGATTGCGGCGATACGAGAGGGACGAGAAGACCATGCTCGCCCCGCCCCAACTCCGCGCGGTCCATCCGCTCGGCAAATCCCCGGTGATCGTCGACGATGCGGACGATGCCCCGCTCACGATCGCGGAGACCGGCGCCATCGTCGAATACCTTACCGAAAAGGCGGGCGGCAGGCTGGGACCTCCGCCCATCCGC
>Ga0209050_1001063_pt1 | contig 33728 bp, 25 predicted proteins | sample Araplavi_mTSA_r2_FD_184276 | JGI IMG/M metagenome (GOLD analysis project Ga0209050, IMG submission 184276) | Arabidopsis root microbial communities from North Carolina, USA - plate scrape MF_Cvi_mTSA_r2 (SPAdes) (version 2) | ecosystem: Host-associated > Plants > Roots > Endosphere | place: USA... | reverse complement strand
TGTTAAGGCGGGCACCTATAGAATGTATGCCGTTCCCGGACCCGATTCATTTGACATCGCTTTGAATTCAGAGCTCGGCAAGTGGGGCGCCATGGAGCCCGACTACAGTCTGGACGTTTTGCATACGAAAGTCCCGGTTGAACACCTGGGTACCCAGGTTGAGCTGTACACCATCTCCACGGTTGAAGCGGACGGCGGCGTTAACGTGGTCTTTGAATTTTCAGATGTTAAATTCACTGTTCCAATAAGGCCACGGTAAATTTTCACGGAATCGCGCAGCGAAACAAGAAAGCCTTTAGAACTGCATCAAACGGTTTTTTAGTTTGCACTTCTAAATTTCACCCAACTGTTAAATTAAGTCGAAACTACTTCATTTCAGCAAACTGCCTCAAACAGCTGTGAGTTTCACATGGATCTTTTTTGAAATGATAACTCAGGGACGATTACCTTGTTCTCTGTATCTGTCCCTTCTTTCTTCCAATAGACTATAAAATTGACAACGGCTTGTTTTAAACTATAGCCTTTCTGATCCAATTCTTTGATTTTTTGTCTGCCCTTTTGAGAAAACCTCAAAAGATACTCGTCTTTGGGGTTAACGCATCCGTCAGGTCTCACGGTTAACAAGTTGCCACTCACCAAATTTGAATACAAGTGCTGCCTTGTAATAAAAACATCGAGTATAACGTCTTTAAGAGTCAATTGAATAGTCAGTTCGGTTGGCGCTTCATAGTCTGTGTGGTCGACGACCTTGGTTAATCCGTCGCAATCGATTCCCTCAAATTCATCTCCGTTGGCATGAATACTTAAGAAGTTCTTGGCGCGCGTAATTGCAACATACAATGGTCTCAGCTGTTCATCAGTGATAGCCGGCATGCCATTTAACATTAAAAATACATTATTAAATTCTCTTCCCTTGGATTTGTGTATGGTGGCGACAAAGATGACTTCATTGTTCTCCGAGTAGAAATCTTCAAGCTTTGATTCTCTTATGAAGACCTCTAGGTCAGACTTAAATTTCCTTCGCCCTGAGGTGGATTCAAAGTCAGCAATAATCTTTTTAAGGATTTCCAGTTTATTGCTGTTCCTGAACTTGCTTTCTGCCTGTCGTTTCGCGTTTAACCATTTATCATCGCTTACCACAACGGAATCCGCATCCAATTGGAGTTGATCGAAAAAATATCGCACTTCAAAAAGATTGTAAAGATTAAAGCCATCATTCTCCTGAATGAGCCTTGCCTTAAGACCATGTTTAATAATCAGACCTGCAATCTTTGAAGCTTCATCATTTGTCCGCGTCAAGACACAAGTGGAGCCGCTTAGCCTCGTATTAGTGATGTCCTTGACCAGGGGAGTAATTAGGTTAGCTGTTCTATACCTGACTAGCCTAATTGCGCCTTGCTCCGACCGCTTTGATGTGATGCTGGTTACTTTTAAGCGTCTTTGTATTCTACTAACAAAATGATTACTAAAGTCAACCAATTGATGCGTACTCCGATAATTTTCGGTCAATTCATAGAGCTTGCCCCCGCTTTCTGAGACAATGTTCTGCATGTATTTTGCATCAGCGTTTCTAAAAGCATAAATATTCTGATCGTCGTCCCCAACTGCGATAACCCTCATGGCTTCATTGTGTTCTATAAGAGTCTTAATAAGATTGAATTCGTCACCATCCATGTCTTGCGCCTCATCAACTACAAGTACTGTTTTTGTTATTCGGCTTGGTTCTACTTCGCCACTCCTTATTTTTTCTATTGCCTCTTTTATGATATTATCCGATTTTTCGAGTGTCCCAATCTTTCCAAGCAGATCGAAGCAGTAGGAATGAAAAGTCTTTATTTCTACGTAATGGGCGACATTCCCCACTAACTCAAACAGCTTCTTTTTAAACTCCGTAACCGCAGCCCGCGAAAATGTGACCATTAACATCTGATCGGTTTTAACATCTTCCATTAATACCAGCGAAGCAAGCTTGTGAACTAAAACCTTTGTCTTTCCGCTACCCGGACCCGCCGCGACTACTATATATTGCGAGCTGTTGTCCTTGATTATCTCCAACTGCATTGCAGATAACATCCCGAACAGCTCACGGAACTTTGAAGGCGCAATATTTCGCTTTATTTCGTTCTGACGACTTCCAGGAAAGTATTTGGCTAAGAAAGACGGAAAACTAATTTGGAAATAATCGTTCACAAATTGTAAAGCGTTTTTGTAGTCGCTTATCATCTTCTTGGCGTACTCGCCAACAATGTGAATTTGCTGGACCCTGTTTTCGTAAAACTGATTGAGTTTTTCATAGTCTTCGTTTTTGTATTGGATCAAATTGTTTTGTTCCAGCCGTTCTATCCGAAGTCTATTATAAACCACCATGAACCCGCCCTCTATTTTGATGGCTTCAATTCTGGACAGGAAAAAAAGCGCATCTTCAACGTCTTCAAGCGACACTACAGTATTAAATAATGACGCATTCCGCTCGAATTCCGACTTAATTTCATGGACCGAAAACTCCACAAGATGTTCTTTATCTGCCGTTGCTTGCTTTGGCGGCGATGGGATCTTTGCGTACAGGTGACTAACGATAAAGCTCGCCAGTTCATGTCTTTTCGCCATTTTACCCCTTAATCCTCCTTTCGGTTCTGTACAGATGAGACTTACGGTGTTCTTCGAATAATCATGGTGTTGCCTTTTGATCCAATTTTTGATTGCCCAAAAATTGATTATCGTTCTAATCTTATTTGGATTCGCACCTTTACATCCTTGAAGCTCAAGTTGCTCATTCAATTCCTTTACATTGAACGATTTCTCCACCTCATCAACAAACTCCAAAAGACACTTTTCGATTTGAGCTGCAGTCGCAAGCACCAACGATGATCGATTCTTATGCTCGTCTTTTTTAATAAACGCCGTTAAGTCCTTTTGATCTGCGAGAATTTGCTCATCCCTTAAAAGATTGACAATATTGATAACTTCTTCTTTCACTATGCCCAAGTGATCCGAGATGTAATCAACTCTTGACTCCGCTGCCTCGTCTGACGTTTCTTTCCTTCTTTTGCTCGAGAATAGTTTTTTAATAATCCGTACTGCCTTTTCTTTTTCCTTTTCGTCAAATCGCGATGAGACATTTATTCTGTCAATGGCATCTTGAGCCGTTTTTGCCAAGATGCTATTTGCAAAGATTCTTGGCATGTTTTGACCGCGTTTCAAATAGCCTGCGTCCTCCAGTGCTGCAATGGCGGTAGTCACTCTTGTTTCGATTTCTACAATATTGTCGTCCCACCCGGCTTTTCTTGCAATTTCTAAGGCCGAATTTGAAACGGACATTCTGAACTTTGTAATGTCTTTGATCGCCTTCCAAACTTGCTGTACCTCCTTGATGCTTAACTTCGTCTGATTTAGTAAGATAAAATGTTTACTAAGGTCTTCTTCATTAAAGAGGACAAAGCAATCCGCAGATATACTTTCATCTCTACCTGCGCGCCCAGCTTCTTGTATGTAGTTTTCTAATGAATCGGATATCTCATAATGGACAACCATGCCAATATCCTTTTTGTCGACTCCCATTCCAAAAGCTGAGGTTGCAACCATAATTTGTACTTCTCCTTTGACAAAGGCATCTTGATTGGCAATCTTCTCCTTAACGTCCATTTTACCATGAAACGCCCTTGCTTTAAAGCCATCCCTGCTAAGCCGTTCTGACAGCGTATCCGCCCTATGCGTTCGTGAAACATAGACGATGGTTGGGCAATTTTTCTCGTCAATCAAGTCTCTAAGCGTACTATACTTTTCCTCTGCGTCACTCTTTTCCAAAACTTTGTAGGCAAGATTCGTACGCGACGCGGTTGAAGTAAAGAGCTCAATACCAAGTCCGTTCTTAACTCTAAAGTACTCGCGGATATCTTCAATAACCTTTTGCTTGGCGGTGGCGGTGAAACAGGATACCGGAATTTTTTCAGGCAAATTTTTCTTTCTCTCAAGTTCTCTAATGAAGTCTCCGATATACAAATAGTCGACCCTAAAATCTTGCCCCCAGGCCGAAAAGCAATGCGCCTCATCGACAACAAAACGGGCTATCTTTCTTCCCAGTAATAAGCTGGTAATGGTAGGGGACCGCAACGACTCGGGTGAAATGTATAACAATGAGGCATGACCGTTAGCCACCCGTTCAAAAGACTTTGCTCGTTCAATGGGATCAAGAAGGCCATTAATCGTTACTGCTTCAGTGATACCTTGTTTCTCCAAGTTATCGACCTGGTCTTTCATTAAAGATTGCAAAGGCGAGATAACAACTGTCAGAGCTTTGGCCGTCTCCGCCGCAATCAGTGCCGGCAGTTGAAAGGTGATGGATTTGCCACCTCCGGTAGGGAAAATTGTTAGAATAGATTGGCCCTCAATCGCCGCTCTAACCGCCCTCTCTTGTAAGGGTTGACCCGCATAAGTCCGAAAATGTTCGAATCCGAAAAAACGTTTTAAACCAATGTGTGCATCTAATGCTCTATTGCAATAAGCACAACCAGTAAGGCAAGGCTTGCTCCTTAGTGCCTTCATCACCTGATCTACTGCCGGGAAATTTTTCAGGATCCAGGACGGGGTAATGGAATAGCGATCTCGGCTAAGAATTAAACTGAGGCTATACGCAAGCTCTATCGGGTACTCTTCAACCAATTTTTCCAATTGGACATTCTCGCAAACTTGCCCTTCGGATATAAGACGTATGACATCTGTCGCATTCCCGTTAAGTGCCGGCTCATAGTTGATGAACTTAAAGAAGGCTGCAAACTCTTGCCGTAGGTGGAGTAACAGGTAAAAGCTTCTCCTAATCCCCTCGTCTAGTTCATTGAAAGCATTTACTTCGTCATAGAACAAGTCGCGAGCTTTTATGGCATCATTGAGCGGGTTGTTCGGTCCTTCTGGGTTGATCTTGTCGTCTTTAACCAGCGCATGATAGGGAACAGCGGGAAAAAGTAATGGAGACAGGAAAAGAGTGTCAATAACCGGCTGCGACATCTCGCTGGGAAAGCTCTTTCTAAGTGCCGGAAGGTCGTGCTTTATTATGTTGTGCCCCGATAGAAATTCTGCGCCTTCGATGAAATCCAGGAAGGAAGCTAGTGAAGGAGCATGAAAAGTATTGTCATCGTTCTTGATACAACCGATGTCTAGGATGCGGTGTGTCTTAGCATCTATTTCAGTATCGATAAACGCAATTGACGGCATAGCGGGTTAGAAGCAAGTGCAATTAATATATGCAAAATGATCACCTTAATTAACACTAAAGATTTTTTGACGACATGCTTTGAACAAGCCGCCGCGTTTTTCCATATTTAGTCAAGGGCGCTGACGGCCGTTTCTTCAGTTTTGGCCAATTTGTAGAGAAAAATACGCTTTTTTGATGTAAAAATTACACAATATTCACTTTTAAGTGAATCATCCCTTGGAACTTAACGTTTAATGAATACATTTGAGCTGGAAATATGGGATGACGAGTGTGATAAAGTCACGTTCTATAGCGTCCGTTGGCAGAATTCTACTGTCTCGGAAACGGATAAGTTCTTCGAAAAGCTTGAGAAATCACACCTTCCTGAGGTCCAGCAATTGCTGGTTCTCTTGCTGGATAGCGTAGGTACCGACCATGGGGCAATTGATGTTTTCTTCCGCCCCGAAGATAATGTGGCCGGTTTGCCGCCAAAAGGCAAAGTAACCGTAGATGAGATCGTGTTTCATTATCAAAAATTCCCCTTAAGACTTTATGCACTGCGCGTCAACAACCGTCAAGACCTCGTTGTACTCTTCAACGGAGGCGTTAAATCTGGCGAGACTAATCAGGAAAGTCCTGATCTGAACATGAAGTTCATTGAAGCCAAGGCTTTTGGCAAAAGAATTGAGGAAGCGCTACGAGATGGAACAATCATCGTAGACGAAACGTCCAGAGCATTGAAGCTCTTTAATGGTTCGGATGAGATTGTATTATGATCGTAAATAATTATGAGAAGCAAGACTGCAAAAAGAATATACGACCAGACACCTGCTGACGTGAAAATCTTCGTCAGGAAACACAGCGATATCGTCGTGCGTGTCTATCAACTTCTAAGAGAAAAGGGCTGGACACAAAAAGATCTTGCCGCTAAACTGGAAAAGACTCCTTCGGAAATCAGCAAGTGGCTAAGCGGTGATCATAACTTCACATTGAAAAGCCTCGCAAAACTAGAGGCTGAGCTTGGCGCTGAAATAATTTATGTTCCTAAAAGTGATTCTTTTCATGTTCAACGGGGCGGCCACCTGAAACTTGTCGCTCCCAAGGCTGAACCCGTTTCGACCAGGGTACAATTTCAAGAAACAAAAAAGCCGTCTCATCCACCAAGTGAACCGCTGGCAGCATAATGGAAAGGAAACCTATACAACCGGAAAAAATTGTTATCCGAGAATTCAGACTTGTAAAGGGTCAAATTGATAGTCCGTTTGACTTTCGCGTATCCAATATCAAGTCATTTGACTTTAATGTCAATTTCAACACAGGTTTCAACCTCGAAGAGAATCTCATTAAAGCGGACTTCGTTATCGAGGTAAAAACGCTGAGCGAGGAAGCAGCCACGGAAGCAATTTGCACGTATCATTTCGTGTTTCTGTTTTTTGTAGAGGGATTGAAAGAACATGCTCAACGGCAGGACGACGGAACAATTGACTGGAATCCTTATCTCGCGAATGCGATAGCATCCATCACGTATTCAACTTCGCGCGGGATTCTCCTTTCCCGGTTTCAGGGTACTGTAATGAAGGATTTCATGCTTCCAGTTGTCGATCCTAATGCATTATTGCAGAACAAGATCAGTCAGGCAACCTTCAAATAAGTTTTAACCATTCGTTGTTATAGGCAATACTTCGATCTAGCATAAAATGAGGACAATCCTGCTTTTCTGCGCTTTTTAAGTTGCTCTTTACCGGTCTCAGAAATTTTGGCAACGAGCGTACGCTCTATTTCCAACGGGCCTTGAAAATATTGCCTGTTGCCGTTAAATCTACTTTTAGCCGTGTCCAATATAGCCAAGCATGCCAGAAGAATTTCCTGCTCTTCGTTTGAAAAATCTACATGCAATTTCATCATACCTTCGCCGAAAGACACCGGTTGGAAACCAAAGCAGATCAATTAAACGATTGCCTAAACTCCAAAGGCGACAGGTTCGTCTTCGTCTTAAACAATTTACTAAACGACGCCAAATGCTCGAACCCCAATTCATAGGCAATTTCACTCACCGACAGTGTGGTGGTCGATAACTTCTCTTTCGCCAACTCGATCAGTTTATCATGCAAGTGTTGCTGAGTGCTCTGACCGGTGAGGTTTTTGAGCAGGCCGCTTAAGTAATTGGGGGATACGTGCAAGGCATCTGCTATGTAAGCGACAGTGGGCAGGCCTTCTTTGGCCAACGTGCCATTCGCGAAATAGTCATTTAGCAAGGCCTCCATTCTGCCAAGTATTTCATGATTGGCCACCTTCCGCGTGATGAACTGCCGTTGATAAAACCGGTCCGCATACGTCAAGAGCAGCTCCAATTGAGCAACGATTACCGGCAGGCTGAACTTGTCAATATTCGCCTGATATTCCTGTTCAATATTTTTAGCAATGCCGCTGATCATCGCCTCCTCCCGATCCGAAAGATGCAGCGCTTCATTGGCTGCATACCCGAAATATTCATATTGCTTGATCGTTTTGGCCAGCGGCGTGTTCCACAATAAATCCGGATGAAATAAGATCATCCATCCGGAAGGATCGTGTGCCTGGTCTTTGTTGATCGTCACGGTGATCACCTGTCCTGGGGCCATGAAGTGGAGCACGCCGTCGTCGAAGTCGTGGGGTTGTTGGCCGTAGAGCATCGGGAGGTGGAAGTTCTTTTTGAGGGCGACGGAATAGAAATCGAAGACCCTGCTATAGGTGCCTTCGGGTGGGCGCCCCATCATCTTCAGATCGACCAGCGTGATGAGCGGGTGCTGCGGCTTGGGCAGGTGCGCGAGGCGGTGAAATTCGCTGATGGTTTTGAAACGGGTCAGTTGTTTGCTCATGGCACGACAAGATAGTTGTTATCATTTAAAGTAGATGCCGCTGGCCAGGTCGTCCAGTAACTTGGGGTGCACAGGTTTCCAATCCAGGCGCTTTTGTGTGCGTTGGCTGGAGGCCGGACAATCCAGGGCGGCCATCATGGCGAACCAGCCGAAGTGTGCAGGCGCTTCCTCCGGGGTGATGGAGATCACCGGGAGGTTCAGGTGCTGGCCGATCGCTTCAGAGATGGTTTTGAGGGTGATGCCTTCATCGCCCACGGCATGATATTTCATTCCGGCTTCACCCTTCTCCAACGCCAGTCGATACAAATGCACAGCATCCAGCCGGTGTACGGCGTTCCAGCGATTGAGCCCTTCGCCGATATAAGCGACAACACCTTTTTGCCGCGCAATGTTGACCAGCATGGGTATGAAACCGTGGTGGTCACCTTCGCCGTGGACGGATGGCGCCAACCGGATAATGGCCGTGCGCACGCCCTGTGATGTGAAGGGATCCAACGAAGATTCTGAGACCCGCGGAAACCGGGTGACATCGTGGTTGCTGGGCATGTCTTCGGTGGCCATCACGCCTTGGTTGACGAGTGCCGTGCCCGACGTAACAATAAACGGGCGATTGGAACCGGCCAGTGTTGTGCCTAAGGTCCCGATCGCCACTTTATCGATCTGGCATACTTCTGCGAAGCGGGAAAAGTCGTGTACAAATCCGGCATGGATCACCGCGTCGGCAGCAGCTGCTCCGGCGCGCAAACTATCCACGTCTTCGAGGTCGCCGGGTTGAACTTCGGCGCCGGCGGCTCTAAGTTTTTCGGCTGAAGCAGCAGAACGGGCAAGCCCTAAAACGCGGTGACCGGCTTTTGTCAATTCCTGCACGAGCGCGGTACCAATGAAGCCGGTGGCTCCTGTAACAAATACTTTCATGTGTTTCATTTTTTTGATGAAACAAAGTTCGGTCGCGCTCATCAAAGCGATTTATCCAAATCTACTTTTGGTTTTGCCAAAACGGGGTTTAGGCTTTGCGTGTAGGCGGGTCGGCTGGCCGATGGACCGGTGTTTACATAGTTGCAGGCGATAAAAAATGACGGATCAAATCTGCTATCTTTAATTTTATAGTGTCACCACGCTGCAACACATCCTATACTAAATGGACACGATGCCCTTGCCGAACAACACCCGGTATAAGTTTTCCTTTCGGCCGGCCTATGGCTCAGACAACATGTTGATCGAATTCATTAACGGCGCAGAACAGGAAGAATTTCTGTCTGACTTTCTGGATGCCATCAAAAGTTTCAATCCAAAGCTGGAGCGCACGGTCGATCTCTGGATGAATGATGAGGTGCAATTTGTCGTCAATTCGAACCTTGGAAGTTTTGTGTTTTCAAAAGATTCGTGGGGTCTCGCATTTGTTTGGAGTGATGACAACCAGCCTTGTGTGAAAGGGATCAGCGACTTGCTTGAGCGTGACAACCGGTTTGAAAAGGTAGAAGGGCTTCCAGTGTAGGTCCGCGTATACAAAAAAGCGCGCAGCCCGTTGCCAAGCCGCACGCTTACAGAGCCCAAACTATTTTTCTATACATGGATCAATGGTGGATGGATGACGCCACCATATCGGGAACAGCCTTGGCGGGAGCGTCTTTCTTGGTCTTCGTGCGAATGACCGTATTGCCCGAAGCATCGGAAGTAGTCATCATCGCGATGCTGCTGTTTTCAATGGGCAGGAAATATTGTGTGGTGCCATTTTCTATCACCAGCTCATAAGGGGCTCCCACTTCGAAAGCGCCATACTTGCGTTCCTGTTTCCGTTGCAGTTGTGTGAAACCACGCTGCACGGCCATGGGCAGTTGGTCTATGCTGGCGATCTTGCGGCCGCTGGCGGCCAACGTGCCTTGATCGTCGAAGTAGGCCAACCAGGATCCACTGTTGTACCGAAATTTTGCCAGGTAGAGCGGACCCGTTTTTTCCCAGCGGATCTGGGAAGCTCCAGCGAAATTGCGTTCAAGGGCTTGGGCAACAGGCGTTGAAACCTGAACGATGTCTTGGGCATGCAGGCTGCAGAAGCACACTAATGCGAAAGCAGCGGAGAGGATGAGGGTTTTCATAAGGTTCATTTTTTTTGTGCCCTTTATGGAAGGCAACCAAAAAAGGTAACGTCCCTTTTTTCATCGAAAAAAATTACTCCGGTTCACGTCTTTGAAAAGTCGCCCTGGTGGGGTTACCGGATGGTTGCTTTTACATTAATGCTACCATGATACAGAATGAGATCATAAAGAAAATTCGCTTCGGTGGCCAAACCGAACTGGGTTTAGTTTACGCGGAATACCGCGAAGAGTTTCTTCGCTGGATCACCAAAGCGTATCATTGTTCCGACGACGATGGCAAAGACATTTATCAACTCACCATCCTCATCTTCTACGACAACATCAAGCAAGGAAAGCTCGAAACGTTGGTGAGCAGCGTCAAAACGTATCTCTTTGGGATCGGGAAAAATATTTTAAAAGAACACATCCGTAAAGAAAAACGGTACACACCCATCCATCAGGAGAAGTGGCTTAAAGAATACCTGGTCGAAGAGCAAACGCAAATACGCGACGAGCATGCGTTCGACGTTGCCGGCGTTGCCCTTGCCAAATTGGGCAGCCCCTGCCGGCGGTTGATTGAAATGTTCTATTATGAAAAGAAGAGCATGTCGGAAATAAGCGAGGCCCTGCAATTCAAAAATCCGGAAACAGCCAAAAATCAAAAATGCAAGTGCATGGCGCGTCTGCGCAAGCTGTTCGAAGAAGAATTATCAAAAACTCAAAATGTTATCAACCATGTGTACTGACAAAAACGATGTAACGCTCGTCGAACGATATTTCGACGCCGATCTCGACGACGTGGGTATGCAAGACGTGAACAGCCGTTTGGAAGCAGACGGGGCATTCAAAGCGCTGTTCGAGCAGGAGCAATTGCTGATCCAAGCCATTCGTTATCACGACCAGCGCGACAAACTCCACTACCTGAAAACGATGGAAGGCCACCTGTCGAAAAATGTTCATAAGGCCTCCTCCCGATCGTTGCGCCCCTGGCACTACCTGGTCGCCGCGACGGTTATCGGCGCCCTTGTCGTCGCCTTTGTATGGTTGTCGGTGCCCGAAGATCCCAACAAATTGTTTCAAGCGTACTTTACTCCCTATCCCAACGCGTTCGAACCGGGTGTGCGGAATATCCACAAAGGAACGCAGCGCCTCCTGGCCCTTCACGCCTACGAACTAGGCGACTATGAAACCGCTGCCCGCGGACTGAAACAAGCGTACAACGACCATCCGGAACCGGGCGTGCTCCTCCTCCTGGGCAATGCCAACCTGACACTGGGATATGTGCAAGAAGCGGAAGAAAATTTTAACACGCTGATAAAAAACTACGACGATCTCGATCCACAGGCCAAGTGGTATTTGAGCCTCTGCTATCTGAAAAGGGGTGACGTGGACCGCGCGAAAAATATATTGAAGGAGTTGAGTGAAACCGAAATTTCGTATGCCTCGAAAGCAAAGGAGTTATTTGAAAGAATAAACTAGCTGCGCAGGGTCATTCTATTTTTCTCCGTCCAAAATACACCAGCAGGGCCGCCAGCAGCAACGTGGCTATTCCCACGATACTCCAGGTTGTTTTGCTGTTTTGCCTGGGAAATATTTGTCCCAGGTCGCCGTATGCCACCATGGGCGCCCACGATATCGGGTCGGCCGTGATCTCGTCGGCGGTTTCGATATACTTTAGCTTGGCGTTTCGCAACGCATGGTCTATTGTTTCGCCCTGGATCAAAAATTTATAAAAGTCATCCATCAGCCCGATGGACGTTTGGTCGTTCACTTTCCAAAGGCTCATCAAAATATTTTCACATCCCGAATGGCTGAAGGCACTGGCCATGCTCAACATGCCCTCGCCTTTGAAATCCTTCCCCAGGCCGGCCTCGCACGAGGTAAGCACAGCCAGACGCGCTTTCAGCTTGAGACCGTGAAGCTCATAGGCGTGCAGCACGCCATCTTCGAGCGAATCGTATTTTTTGCGGAAATACAGACTGGCCGCAAAATCCTTTTCTACATCGCCTTGCCCGTGCATGGCCAGGTGGAGAATGTCAAAGTCCGGTGCCATCGCTTTGAAATTCACTTCCGTGGCGTCTTCACCGACCAGGAATTTTCCCGTGTCGAAAATACCACTCAATACATCGAGCTCCTTTGCGGTACCCTCTATTTCTTCCAGTGGTGGATCGGGTGCGCGTCGCCGTTGGCCGCCGGTGAACCCAAAGGCCAGCACGGAAGGTTTGTGCAGGGTTGGGTTGAGCGCTCGCCCGAGCGTCGACGACGAGTAGGAATAACCGATCGTAAAATCTTTGATGAGGTATGGCAATGCCCGGTAGTTCAGACGGGACGGGCTGGCGGGCTGTGTCAGCAATATTTCGAAAGGAATCTGGCTGATGATGCCATCGGGTATGATTTGCAACGCGGAGTGGCTTGTCAATTGATCGCGAAAGGGCAGCACAAGTTTGTTGTACAGGGTATGAGCACTTTGTGTAAAACGATTATAGGATTCTTTGTCGAGGCTGGAGTGTTTTTCATTGAATATCCGCAGCAGGTGACTTGTACTGGCGCGCAGGCTGTCGGCAGAGCCCAGTCTTTTGAAAAGAACCTTGTCCTTCAAAATGCACAAGGCGTAAACCGATTCGCTTCCGCAAAAATACTCCAGTAACACCCGATGATGCTCGCCCGCAAATTGTTGCACGTCCGGCAGCGACGGCGTTTGATACCCGTAGCGCACATTGAAGTATCCCGGATATTTTAGCTCGATGGCGTCTTTACTGTTTTGAATTTCACGATCATATTTCACAATCTCACTGCGGAGCTCTTTTACGTCTTTTTCAGGAACCCTCTGGCGGATGGCCTGGCTCAGGTTGTCCTGGGCTTCGAAGAGTTTGCGTTTTAGCGCGGCATGCCTGTGCAGCAAGGTATCTTCGCGACTGATGTGGCGCGTAAGTTCCGCGGCGATCAGGGCATCGGCCAACGAGCGCACCTTGCTTTGTTCAAAATATTGAAAGGCTTGCTGAACCAGGCTGGCATCGTCGTACAGTTGCGCGCCGCGGTAGAGCAGCGAGATGATGGCTTCGTACACCGCGTAGTTTGATTCCAGAAATTTCCATTTGGAGTCCTCCATGTCAAAGGTGTTGCGCTCGAGTGACAATAGTTTTTCGGCCAGGAAAAGACTTTGACGTGCCTGGTCGAAATATTTTTTTTCGCGCGTTTCGAAGAAGAGGGCCTTCAACACGATGCCTTTTTCCAGCGGCAGGCGGTAGGCCGTGTAGTTGACACCAAACATTTCTTGCGGCGGGTTGTCGGCGGCGTTGAGGGAGTTGAAACCCGGTGCGCTGATCTGCAATCCTTTTTGGAAAAAGTACAGCGCTGAATCGTATTGTTTGATCTTCCCATAAAACATGCCAATGCTCAGGTAGCCGTAGGCCGCCGCGCGCGACTCCGTCATTTTGAGGATCTTCAGTTCCGCCTGCATGGCCTTAAATGTTTTGCGATAATTATTTAAGTCGTTCATCGCCGCCAGCAAGTCGCACTTGATCTGCAAGGCGTGGACCAGCATAAAGCGGTCGGCATAGGTGCGGCGGTAAATGGCTTCGGCTTTGTCGAGATACAGCAAGGCTTCACGGTATAAAGTATCGTTCATGGCCAACTCGCCCAGACCCGTATAAAAAAAAGCCATGTTGCTTTTGTCCTCGTTATTTTTATTGATGTTGATGGCGGCGAGATAATATTTCCTTGCCATCGCCGATTGGTTCATGTCGCGGTAGATGTTGCCTATTATACCGTTGGCCAATTCGGCATAGTCCGGAGATTTGATTTGTGGCGTCATGGCCAACGCTTTTTCGCCATAGGCCAACGCTTTTTCGTACTCCTGCTGCGAACGATTGGTCGCGGCCAGGTTGTAGTAGGTGGTCATCAACAGCTTGGCATCCGTCAGGCCGATATGCTCGCGTATTTGCAGGGCTTTTTCATAGCTCCGCTCGGCGGCCTGATAGTCATATACTTTAAATGTATACACGTCGCCCAGCACATGGTAGCAGTCGGCCAGCGACCGGTTTTCTGTTACGCCCAAGGATTGCCAGATGGCAAGCGCACGCTTCAGATGCAGGATGGGCACTTGTATTTCGTCGGTGTTGTCGTCGTAAAAATCGGCAACATTGTATTCAAACACGGCCAGGCTCGAATCGGGCTTGGCGTCTTTCAATAGGGTGACGCCTTCTTTGAGGTTGGAAAAAACAACGGCTGTTTCGTCGGACTCCCAATAGTTGTTTAAGAAACCAAGACGGTTTAGGGTGAGCGTGTATTGCTGCCAGTCCTTATTTTTCCGGGCAAGCTCCAGCGACTTCATGTAGTTGACAAACGCGCCATGCGCGTCGCGCCGGACCAGGGCGCCTGCTTTCTGAAAATAGGGGTCGGGCGATTGGGCACACGTCAGCCACGACAACAGTAACAAAGTAAAGCCAGCAAGGGATTTGGCAAAAGCTTTCACATCTCTGAAGATAGGGATAAGGCCGAATCATGCGGTCCTAACAATAATTCACTCTACATACTCACACCTCGGCATACACGTTCAGTGTGCCCCGTTGAAATTTCATTGCCTCCAAGGGAAACACCTGGTAAAGGTTGTAGTGCCGCGAGGCAGGCGCCCTTCGGTTTAATAATGTTACCCCGGCAATTTTAGGGTCGGCCGCCAGAGCCTATCATGTATTTGTTTTCCTGCGCAACTTGCGATCTCCACCGGGAGCACCGCTTTTTGCTATCGTTTTCTTTGCGGTCTTTTTTACCGCTCTTTTCTTGGCAGCCTTCTTGGCTACCTTTTTTGCAGCAGACTTCGTTTTCATAGGAGGTTTTTTTGAAATGTCAAACATTCCTACTCTGTTAATGGGTTTTCGGAAATTCCCAGGTATGATGATCTCTAAGTCGACTTGGATAAAAGAATTGCCAGCTCCAGGCCCCGGAACAATTGTTGAACTCTTCCCGGCGCGATAAATTACATTAAGGTAACGCGAATTTAGAACGAAGTCAAAGCGTTTTACCGGTGATGCGCCGATAACCGCTCGAAACATAAGTTGATGGGTGCAGCCTCACGGGGCAACGAATTCCTTCAATTAACAAATTGACCCGCCCTTGTCTCAACAACCGCCAAGCAGGCATCTTCCAGCCAAGGCCCGGAATGCAGAAAGTCTTCGACAGCGTATTTATTCTCTCTGGATCTGGATCGCGAAGATGGCAGGGTCCTGTGCCTGCCAAGGGATATCCGTTTGCTTAGCGCGGTTTTTTTTCCAATCTTTCCTTTTTCCTAAACCAAGCATCGTGATGCCTGACGACCAATTCCATTTCTCGGGAACCCCCGAACCTCATCGTATCCGCACCCTCCAGATCCTGAAGCAGCATCCGGAGGTAAAGGCTTTGATGGGGAAAAATCCGTTCACCAGCCTGGCGATCATCGGGATGGTTGGGGCCATGATCGGGCTTTCCTATTGGGTGAAAGACAGCGCGTGGTGGGTTGTGTTGCTGGTAGCCTACGGGGTCGGCGCATTTTTCAACCATTCGCTCTTCGTCATGATCCACGAGTGCTCGCACTACCTGCTGTTCCGCAGCAAGGCCCTGAACAACATCTTCGCCATCATCGCCAACCTGCCGCACGTGGTTCCGTCGGCCATCTCCTTCAAGCGTTATCATATCAAGCACCATTCCTTTCAGGGTGTCCACGAATTGGATGCCGACCTTCCCGACTTTTGGGAAGCGCGCCTGATCCGTAATTCCACGGCAGGCAAAGCGCTCTGGCTGCTGCTGTTCCCCTTCTTTCAAGTGACAAGAACGTTCCGGCTGAAGGAGATCAAACCTGTGGACGGCTGGATCATCGCCAACTGGGCTGTGCAGATCGCTTTCAATGTGGCGATCTGGATCTACTTCGGTCCCGGCGCATTGTTGTTTATGGTGTTGAGTTTCTTTTTCTCAGTAGGGTTGCATCCCCTTGGGGCACGCTGGATCCAGGAACACTACCTCACACTCGACGAGAACCAGGAGACCTACAGCTACTATGGTCCCCTGAATGTCGTCGCCTTCAACGTAGGCTTTCATAATGAACATCACGATTTTCCTTCGGTGCCCTGGAACCGGTTGCCGCGACTGAAGAAGCAAGCGCCTGGATTCTACGATTCGCTGCTGTCGCACGCTTCGTGGACACGGCTCTTCTTCCGCTTTTTGTTCGACAAAAACATCTCGCTGTTTTCACGCACGGTGCGACAGGAGCGCGGCAAGGTGAAGCTGACGGATGAATCGAAACCCGATCTGGAGTTGGTGGAGGCGGGATCGCTTACTGGAAAATCTGTTCGCTAGCACCGCCGGATGAAGCGCTCCTGACGGGAGAAAGTCCAACCCAAACCACTGGCAAAGTTCAGAGACTTTTTTATACACCGGAAAAAATCTGGAGCACGCCGCCGGATTTCAACTTCATTGACGTTGAAATACTATTTTCCCGCGCACGATCGTCATCGAAACATTTATCGCATCATCAAAAAGAACGATATCCGCATCCTTACCAACCACCAATTCTCCTTTACGGTCGTTCACACCCAAGATACGTGCCGGCGTGGCAGCGGCCATTTTTATAGTATCTGCTAACGAAACTTCTCCCATCGATGTCATGGTTCTGATCAGGCGATCGGCCGTAGCAACGCTGCCGGCAAATGAAGTGCGATCCGGTAATTTCGCTACGCCATCCTCGACAATTACTTTTAAACCGTTGTCTTTATTTCCCAGGATGCTTTCGCTCACGTCGGTGCCCGCGGCCCGCATGGCATCGGTAATCAATGCTGTGCGATCGGCCCCTTTTATTTTATAGACCAGCTTTAGCAACGGTGCTGGCAGGTGTGCGCCATCGGTTATGATCTCCACGTCCATGGCATCGATGATAAAAGCACTTTCGATTACCCCCGCATAGCGAAACGCATTTCTCCGCGTTACACCCGACATGGCCGAATACAAATGTGTGGCCAGTGTATAGCCGACGTCGAATGCTTTTACTACGTCTTCATATATCGCATCGGTGTGCGCCACAGCCGGCAATATTCCTTTTGACTTTACATACTTGCCAAATTCAATTGCCCCTTCCAACTCCGGCGCCGCGCTCCAGCGGCGGATACAGGAAGTCTTCGATAGGATCTCTCTATATTCTTCCGGATCCGGATTGCGAATATATTTCGGATCCTGCGCACCGCGTTGGCTCAAAGCAAAGTAAGGTCCCTCCAGGTGCATGCCCAGAAATTGCGAGCCGTTTGTATTTTTCAGATTGGCCTCTTCATAAACTGCGAGGGTCTTCAGCATTCCCTCCTTCGTGCTGGTGAGGGTGGTGGGCAGCATGGACGTCGTTCCGTATTGAGCGTGCGTCTCCGCGATTTTCAGAAAAGCGGTTTCATGAGCGTCCATGAAATCATAACCACCGCCACCGTGAACATGTATGTCGATAAAGCCCGGAGATATATACTTCCCTTGGGCATCTATTTCCGTCGCACCGGCAACTTCAATATTCTTTTTACCGACATCCGTGATGATGCCGTCTGTGACAATGATCGTTCCCTCCGGAATAATGCCGGCGGGTGTTATTAGTTTTCCATTACATATTTTTAGTCGCTGCGGCATCGCTTAAAGATGGTTTGTAAAAACCCCAATTCCTGATTTTGTGTCCTGCAAAAGCATAGAACACAAGATAGAGATAACATGGGAACAATACCCAATAGGCTGCCCGCGCATTATACACATCGGCAAAGTGTCCGTATAAAGGGGGCAATATCGCATTGCCGCATAAGCCCATGATCATCACGGAGGCGCCGAGTTTTGTGAAACGTCCCAGTCCATCCAAGGCCAGGGGCCACAGGCCGGCCCATACCAATGAGTTGGCCAGTCCCAGCAACACAACAAACCAAATGGAAATATCTGCGACATGGCCAAAGAAGGTGACCTGTCCGTGGGCGAAAACAATCAACAGCGTGAGCAACGTTCCCAGCAACGTGCAGATCCGCAGTGCATTTACCTGGTTGATAAATTTCGGGATACAGATTATGCCGAGAATATATCCGCACATCGTAGCCGAGAGCGTGTAGGACGGGAACACTTTCGCCTCCATGAGGTCGATGTGCATGGAGTTTGCGTAGCCGATAATCGAATCGATGGCAATCACTTGCGTACCCACATGCAGGAAAATGCCGATCGCTCCCAGAATGAGGTGTGGAAACCGGAAGATGCTTTTCTTGCCTGAGTTTGCCGCTGCCAATTCCGTGCTCTCCTGTTCGGTATTGATCTCCGGCAAGGGGGAGTAGAGCACCATGAGGCCCAGGCCGAGCAATACGGTGCCCACGATGCTATAGGGAACAACAACTCTTCGTATCAATTCATCCAGAACAACATTTTTTGCTGCCTCGTCCATGGTACTCAGTTCTTTGAACAAGTCGGTGTCGGTCGCTCTGAATATAACGGCGGCAAACACGAGAGGCGCGAGGATGCCGGCGCCTTTGTTGCAGATGCCCATGATGCTGATGCGCTGTGCGGCCCGTTCCTTCGGACCCAACACTGTTATGTATGGATTGGCAGCCGTCTGGAGTATGGCCAACCCTATTCCTATTGTAAAGAGACCGAGCAGGAAAATTTCATAGGTCCGTGTATAGGCGGCGGGCACAAAAATAAAGGCACCCAGGGCCATGGCCATGAACCCGATCATCATCCCTTTTTTAAATCCTACTTTCTTCAACAGGTAGGAAGAGGGCACCGACATAAAGAAATACGAGATATAAAACGCAAAGGCCACCAGGTACGACTGGAAATTACTGTCGAGTTCGCAGGCGATCTTGAAGTAGGGGATCAGGATGGCATTCACCCAGGAGACAAACCCGAAAATAAAAAACAGCAAGCCAATGATAAGAACAGAAATGATCGTTTCTCTTTTTGTAAGGGAACTGACTTCTATTTTATTCGTCATGTATCCGGAATTGATCTCGTGATTGAACTATACTAGCGGTGACGCATTCTTCGAAAGCAAGGCGGCTGAGCTTTTATCCAAATATAACCGGCAATCGCCATGTTGTTGCAAAATGCTGGCCGGATAAAGATTGCTAACGTTCTGCTCCACCGTGTTCTTCACCGCTGTGGCCTTGCGGCTATCCGGCACCGAGCAAATAATTATTTTCGATTTCAAGATCTGTTTTACGGACATGCTGATCGCCTGCGGAGGCACCTCTTCCAAAGACTTGAACCACCCTTCGCCCAATTGTTGCTGCCGGCAAGCTTTATCGAGTTCCACGATGATGTAGGGTTTCTCGGTGTCAAAGTCGGCCGGCGGATCATTGAATGCCAAATGACCATTTTCACCAATGCCCACCAGGGCCACATCAATCGGGTGACTGGCGATGGCCTTTCCGAGACGATCGCATTCGGCTTGCGGATTTACTTCGCCGTTGATCAAATAGGACGCCTTCAACGGTGGCACTTTTGATATGAATTTCTCTTGCAGGTATTTTCTGAAACTGGCAGGATGTGTCACCAGCAGATCGATGTATTCATCCAAATGAAACATGACGACTTTGCTCCAGTCGATATCTTCCGAAATAAGTTGCTTTAGAGTTTCGAATTGGCTTGTTCCGGTGGCCAGAATAATATTGGCATTGCCTTTTGATGCAATGGCCTCCCGTATGGCTTTCGCCGCAGCGGCCCCAGCGCTCTTTCCTAGTTCATGCGCATTCTCAGCAATTTTAATATCCATTTCTTGGGTTTTATTTATGTAGAACTATGTTTTTTAATTGAATCAATTATCAAAAGACTTCTATATCCGGAAGAATATTTTCTTTTTATACAAAAAGTAGCATAAGCCCCATTCGAGTGCAAATATGCAGAGGGATGATAGGATGGCACTGAGCACGACCGGTGTGTGGATAAGCGTCAACAATCCGCCGACCAAGGCAAAGATATAGTCATTGAACCAGCCTGAACCTACAATCGCGAAAAACAGATAGATGAAGATCGAATTCATGCCAATGATGGCAAAGAACTGGAGGTATTTCCGGTGTTGTAAAACATCGATCCACCAATAGCAGCCTGCATAGGCGGCCAAGCAAATGCCCAGGGAAACGATCGTAAACGAAGAGGTGGCAATGTGTTTGATCACCGGACTGATGCCGGTGAGATCCAACCCCACACCGACAATCAAACAGATCATCGCCCAGATGAGCATCGGTTTTATTTTTTCTTTTTCCGACACCAGCAATTTGCCGGTCAACGCCCCGGCAATGGTGTGCACCGCTGTGGGGATACAATTGATCGACACCCATCCCTCCTCGATGATGCGTCCCGAATAAACCAGCTCCACATAATTACCGAAATTATGCTGATTGACGTCAGGCTGATCAAAGCCGGGAATATTTGTAAAGTGATACAACGCATCCCGAAGCAATAATAAACCCACACACACGGCAATCTGAGCCGCGGCCGACCAGCGGAAGATCAGGAACGCCACGAGCAACGTAAACGACAGCTGTGTGAGCACGTTGGTTAATCTAAGGTGCAATCCGTCGGAATGCACTGCATAGTTGAGCACGCCGAACGCAAGCAGCCCCGCAGAACGCTTCAACATCTTCTTAAACGACTGTTCCCAGGCTACCCCCGTCGCTTCTTGTTTGACCAACGACAACGCCAGGGCTACTCCGGCCATATACATAAAACCCGGCTGTATTAAATCCCAGAACCTCAGGCCATGCCAGGGATGGTGAAAGAACTGGAGCCACAACCCTTCCATAAAACTTCCTTCCGATGCTTCAAAAAGCGTATCAAAGAGCCGGCTAGCCTCCAAGGCCAGGAGTACCATGATGAAACCCCGCATAAAATCCAGCGACAGTAGCCGCTGCGACGACTGCAGTGTGGTTGGTGGAGGCGTCTTATGAATTTGCTCTACCATTACATGATCACTTTTGTGGTGCCGCCTGTCACTAGAGAAATATCAACCGGTTGATTTGTTTTCCAGGAGCCCGAAGTAAAATCAGGAATGTCTACTGAATTGGAACGGTTAGCAACCGATTTCTCACTTAGCGGGGCAATCGCGCTCCAGAGTGCTGCGTCGTAAACGTCCATATCCATGGGCAAGCCGTTTCGCAGGCAATCGATCGTGCGCCAGTCCATCAGGAAATCCATGCCCCCATGGCCACCCACTTGCTTTGCCATCTCTCCCACTTTGCTGACGATCGGCGCCGTGTATTTGCTTTCCAGGTTTTTAAATTCTTCGTCGCTCACCCAGCCTTCATGACCAAACGCGATCTTGCCCGGTTCCGGATACTTCAAACAGGAGCCTTTTGTTCCGCTGATCTTGTGAATGCGTGAATACACATTGGGCGACGTCACGTCGTGTTGCAACATGATGGTTTTGCCTTTGTTGGTGCGGATGGTGGTGGTGTTTATATTGCCGCGAAACTTCTTATTGACATAGGGTTTGAAAAAATCATCTTTTGCGGCCAATTCATTTGCCATGGCCGCCATTTGAAAGTCGTTGCCGGACATGGCTACCAGGTATTCCATTTTATCGCCGCGATTTATATTCAGGGCTTGTGCTACCGGCCCCAAGCCATGGGTGGGATACAAATTGCCGTTTCGTAAATTTTCTTTCAGGCGCCACATGTCATAATATTTCTCCTTGGAAAAATTATCCGTCAGCAACGTGTGGATGTAGGCTCCTTCGCCATGCACGAGTTCTCCGAACAAACCCTGACGGGACATGTTCAACGTGAGCAGCTCGAAAAAGTCATAACAGCAATTTTCCAATATGACACAATGCTTTTTTGTACGCTCCGATGTCTCCACCAGCTGCCAGCATTCTTCCAGCGTTTTAGCAGAAGGCACTTCCACGCACACGTGTTTACCGTGGTTCATGGCATACACGGCCATCGGCGTATGTAGGGCCCAGGGTGTAGCGATATAGACCAGGTCGATGTCGGCGCGGTCGCACATTTTTTTCCATTCGTCTTCTTTACCGGTATAAACATCCGGGTGATGTTTGGTGCCTTCCAGCGTTTTCTTTACCGCATTGGCCTTCTCAGGCCGCAGGTCGCACAAAGCTTTCACATCGGTCCCTTCAATGTGCACCATTCGCTGCACAGCAGCAGGACCCCGGTTTCCCAAACCAATAAAACCGATGCGCACCGTTTCAATCTTTGGTGCGGCAAACCCGCACATATTGAAGTGCGGTGGAGCGGGTTTCTTTACATGGTCTTCTTTAAGATGATCATGAGCATTCAACACTGAAGTGCTGGCCAATCCCATGCCCGTAAGGCTGGAGATCTTTAAAAATTCGCGGCGACTTGTATTCATTTAGTTCTTTAATAGTTAATGATGCTTTCAAAATTAATTTATCCCTTGAGCCATTTGTCAAACCAATTAAACGCATCGGTTTGCATTTGCTTATCGAATTTATGTGGACCGGGGTAATAGGAACATTTGTAATGATCGGTTGCTCCGGCCTTTGCGTAGACCTCTCCCAGTATTTTATCGGCTCTTTTCATTTCGTCCAGCGTGTACAGTTCATCTTCGGTGTCGTTCATCACCATCGTGGGCAGGGGTACACGCAGTCCAAGGATCTCCGGGAAATCCAGTTCATTTGGCAGCAGAGGAACATAGGTCATCCAGGTGTGATTGGGCGATTTGTTCAACACGAAGTCCCGCCAGGTGGTCATGAACCCGACGCAAACGGCGCATTTTATCCGGTCGTCCTGGCCCGCCATGAATACGGTGCGCATACCACCGCCGGAGAGTCCGCAGCAGCCGACATTTTTTACGTCCACGTCGGGACGGCTGCACAAGATGTCGAGGGCCTTCTTGTCTTCGGCAAAGAATACGCCGGGCCAGGTTGTTCCGGCGCTGTACAACGACTTGGACATGACGTGCTCGTGGTCGTAGGCCCACCGGTTGTAGGCGTTTATGTTATCGGGGTTCTCAGGATCGTCATCATTCAATCCATGGCGCAGGGAGGTGGGGGCAATATCATTCATCAACACCCGCCGGCTGGCAAACGGAAAGGCATCGGAAACCATCACCACGTAGCCGCGTTTAGCCACTTCGTTGGCCCAGGCGAAGTTTTCGTAATAGCCCTTCTGGTGTTCTGCCATGAGTGGGTGAAGCTCGTCCGAGGTACGGGTTATTTTTCGCGTGCCGAAATACTTCACTCCTCCATGGTCATGGAAGGCGAGGATGCCCGGCAATTTCCCTTTGGCATTCGCCGGCTTCAATAGAATAGCATCGGTGGCCGGTCCGTAAGGTAATTGCCAGCTCAGTTCTTCGATGTGCAGACCGTCGTATGCATACTGTTTTTTAACCGTTGCCGTGAGGGTCTCTCCTGTTTCCGGCGCTGCCAGTCGCTCCGCTAACCGTTGGCGCGCACTTTTTTTCCACGCCTCGATGTTTGTAAATTCTTTCTTCCGGAAAGACAAGGCGGGCAATTTGTTTTCGGTTAAACCCGCAGCCCACTTACCGTAGGCGCCGATCACGCTTTTGTCGTCCACCATTGCATTTTTCAGCGCAGCATTATTCTCCATGATATTTGCATTGTTTACCGTTGCACCAAAAACATTTGAAAGACCACCCGTGGCTAAGCCAAGACCGGTCATCCCTGTAAGCTTTAGGAAATCTCTTCGCTTATTTTTCATGTCTACTTAAGTTTCTCAACAGCAAATGAGTGCTTCATGGGTGCGGCTGTGCCTACAATTAAAGAAGAGTCATCGTTGGCGCTTTTCTAATCATTCTTTCCATCTTTTTCTCCGTTCGCTCTTCACCCGGCCTCGATCGCAGAGAATGTGTTATAAAAGGTACCAGTAGTGTTTGGGCGGTCCCGCTCCCGCTTGAAGGCTTCGACGGGTAAGCTTCCAAATTCTGAACCGTGGGACATCATTGACTTTATAATTAAATATACGGAGAAATGAAAACAGCGCACGCTAACGGAATGCCTTAGTCCTTTTTATTTGCCAAGTCCGTGTGTGTGTGTTCAAAACGAGTAATGGTTTGACGGTTTTATTCAGATTGCAAGCCGCTACACCGGCTCGAAAACAGGGGACGAATATTTTATCATGATGCATTTCGTCATTATTTTGGCGCGTGTTTCATCACGCCAACTGAAAATGAGAAATATTTTTACAAAATACGGCGGCATCATCATCGGTTCGTTTTACGGACTGATCATGAGGGAATTTTTTGGGATACAGGACAACGTGAATTTTGTTGATCTGTTTTCCGTCACCTTTGTTTGGATCGTACCGTTTGTTATCGGCATCACGCCCATCTTTTTTGCAACGAAAGAACAACTCGCATCAGCCCGTTACTGCATCAGCCGTCCTATTCTTGCCGTATTTCTTTTTTTCGTGATCGCCTTTTGGACGGGCAAGGAAGACATGATTTGTATTGTTATCCTTTCGATCCCCTTTCTTATCGCCGCAGGCATCGGAGGATATGTTTTTGCAAAGCTTATTGAGAGGCGGAGAAAAAAGAACGGCATACTCTACTCACTCTTTCTCGTCCCGCTGCTGGCCGGGTTTGCTGAAATGAAATTCCCGACTCCTTCCGAAACCTACGAAGTAAAGACCGTTGTCTTCGTCCATGCTGAACCCGAGATCGTCTGGGAAAATATCGTCCGGGTAAAAGAGATCAAGCCGGAAGAATACAAAAAAGGTTTTTTTAACTATGCGGGTATTCCCGAACCACGTTACGCGGAACTTGACCAGGACACGATTGGCGCAACGCGAATCGGGCACTTCGAAGGAGGGCTGACATTTAAAGAAACGGTGACCACATGGGAAAGGAACAAAAGGGTCGCGTTCACGATTGCTGTCGTCCCCTCGTCTATCAGACAGACTGTTTTTGACCAGCATATCCTGAAAGGAAATCATTTCATTTTTCTCAATGCCTTCTATGACCTGGAACGACTGGGTGAGCGACAAACAAAATTGACACTTTCTTCCTCGTATCGACTTGACACGAACATCAATGGTTACAGCGCGTTCTGGGGACAAAAGCTCTTAACCGACTTTCAGGAACGGCTTTTGGACGTCATTAAGAACAGGTGCGACGAATGAGTTCGCTGGAAGTGAGCCGCCACCAGAAGATCTTGTGACGTATAATACACGGCATTTTCAATCGCCCATTGAACCTACAATGACGGTGTGCCTATCCTAACCCATGGAATAATTGCTATCTTTAAAGGGAACAACATTCCGGAGGGCTACACCGGAAATGTATTGGCAACAAGAATTCAGACGCTGTCGTAAATGAAAGAACACCTGAATAAACTTATCCATCTGGGCTACCATGCGGGGATGGATCAGTCAGAGAAGGCACGATTGGTGTCCATCAATGCCTTCCTGGTGTTGTCGCTGGTGCTCACCATTTTATTTGTTCTTGTATTTCTCCTGTTAGGCTCCCTGAGTGTTCTGCAGGCTTTGGGTTACGTGCCCATGTTGCTGCTGGTTCTTTTCCTGCATTCCAGATTCCACTTCCGGGCGGCCCGCATCCTGGTTTCCTATGGATTCATGCTCATGGTGTTAACGCTAGCGTTCCTCGAAAGACGAGCTGGCACGGAATACCTGCTCATTGCGTTGGGGTGTTGTTCCGTGGTCGTGTTTAATAAATTACGGAACGTTATTTTTTCATTCTTGTTCGCTTTCCTGTGTTACGTTACCTACCAGTGGTATGATCGTCACGAGCCGTTTGTTCCAAACCCTACCGTTCCCTACGCGATTGCTCAAAACGCCATCATGTTTCTTTCCGGCTTTATTGTGCTCGCCCAATCCCTGGTCTTCCGCTGGCTCATCCGCGACTATGCCGAGAAATTGACGCAGGCCCATCGCGAAACCCAGACCACGAACGAAGAGCTCCAAGCCACGAATGAAGAGTTGACGGCCTTCTCGGAAAACCTCGATCTGATGGTGCGACAAAAAAGCGCCCAGCTGCAGGCCTACATCGATGCCATTGATGTGAGCATCTATTCTACCGTGAGCGACCTGGAAGGCAACTTCATAAAAGTTAACGACCAGGTGATCGCCACCTCGGGCTACACCCGGGAAGAACTTATCGGTCGTCACTATCGCGTATTGGCCTCCGGCAATCATTCCGACGCCTTCTTCCATGAACGAAGACAACAACTCATGACGGGGAAAACCTGGCGAGGCGAAGTGGAACACAAAACAAAACAGGGTACGCTCATTTGGTTCGACTGCATCGTGATCCCGATACGCGACAGCGATGGCGTCATAAAAACGTTTCTTACGCTGGGCCTGTCCATCACCGAACGAAAAATGCACGCGAAGCTTCAAGAGGAGACCATCACGCTTCTGGAATCCATCGCCTTTCGCGCGTCACACGGCATTCGCGGACCACTCGCACGAATAAACGGGCTCTCCTACCTGGTGAAGAGAAATGTTGTTGATCAAACGGAATTCGAACTGATTGCCGAGAAGTTGATCACCTGCTCGCAAGAGCTCAACGAGGCAACCAGTGAACTGGTAGCGCATGTATCCAACCACCAGGAGTTGATGATGGATAACCGGCAGAACAGTAATAAGTAGCATGCAAATCAGCCGCCCGCCATTTTATGGCTTGCTTTCCGCTTGCGGCAGCCACACTTTCATCTGACCTGCTCCCCGGTTCGACCACAAGTAATACGGAATCAACGTCACTGCTTCGTTTTGAATTTTTCCCGTCAGCACATTCACCGACTGGCCTAACAACGACTGTTTTTTTGACTGCAGGCTAACGTCGCTCGGCAACGCCAGGGTTGAAAGATGAGGGTTATCGATTCCCTCGGCGCAATAAACAATGGGACCGCGCTCGAATGCCACTTTGTTCATGTTGTCTGCCACCGGGCCATTGGTCATCACTTTGTGAATGTTCATGGGCAGCGACAACTCCACAACATCGCCTTTTTCCCATGCTCGCGTAAGGGTGAGGTAGCCGTTTGAAATTTGAGGCTTTTCATCTTTTCCGTTGATGCGCAAGGTGGGCTCAGTGGGCTCAGCATTCACATAAGCATAAAGATTTCCAGGCGCCGCTTCATTCCGGAGCCAGCCCGGTACGCGGATCTGCAACGTGAATGTGGTTGTCTTTTCGGGTTCGACCGTAAAGGCAACGTTGCCTCGCCAGGGGTACCCGGTCTGTTGACTTAATTTGATCTTTCCATTTTTGCCTTGCAATTGCGCCTCGCTTGAAATGAACAAGTTGGCATACACCGTATCTTCTTTGGAAGCATAGATCAATCCCGCCAGCGACGGAATAAAACGGATCATGTTGGTGGGACAACAGGAGCAATCAAACCAGGATTGACGCGTGCAGGCGCCCATATTAAACTGGTATTTGCCGTCCGACTCCAAGGGGTTCGTGTAGAAAAACATTTTGCCGTCCGTCGACATGCCAGAGATCAAACCGTTGTAGAGCGTTCGTTCCACGATGTCGTAGTACTTGGCATCGCCGGAAAGCATGAACATTTTTTGATTCCACCACACGCTTCCGATCGCAGCGCAGGTTTCGCCATAAGCTGAAAGGTTCGGAAGCTCAAAGGCATCCCCAAAGGCCTCGCCATCGTGCCTCGCTCCCACGCCCCCGGTGATATAGGTCTTTTTATTTACGGTGTTGTCCCAAATTCTGTCGAGCGCTTTCAAATACGAGGTGTCGTGATAGATGGCGGCGATATCGGTCATGCCTGCATATAAATATTCCGCTCTCACGGCATGCCCCACGGCTTCCGATTGATCGACCACCCGCGCGTGATCCTGATAGTAAGCGCCGTATAGCGGATGGGTAGTGCTGTCTCCGCGGAGATCGATAAAATATTTTGAAAGCTTTAAATAATCTTCTTTGTGGGTGATGTCGTACAGTTTAATAAGTCCCGTTTCCACAATTTGATGGCCGGGAGGGCGCTGCAAATGGCCGGGCTTAAAGTTAGCCACCAGCAAGTCGGCGTTCTTGAGGGCAATGTCCAGCAGGGTTCTTTTTCCTGTGGCCCAATAATGTGCGGCTGCCGCTTCGAACAAGTGACCGCTGTTGTAGAGTTCGTGACTGGTGATCTCATTCTCCCATCTTTCCTTTGAGGGTTTCACCCAATCGGCGGGCGGATGGGCACGGTCGATGGTGAACCAGGTGGTGATGTATCCATCCGGCTCCTGTCCCACTTTGATGATGGAGATGATGGAATCGAGATAGGCGTCCAGCGTGGGGTTGGGCATGCTGATCAAAGAATAGGAAGCGCCTTCGATGGTCTTGTACAGATCAGTGTCGTCAAATGGCATCTTGCCTCTGGCTTTCCCTTCCTTGACTTTTCCTGCCACTAAAAAGTTTTCCATACGGCCTTCTTCGGCGCACTTCTCAAAGGCATGTTTGATGGTGGTGTCTTGGATCAATTTGACTTTGGGGAGCCAAAAGCTATCGGTCAGAATAACATTCTTGATATCGATGGACGCGATCGGGTAGCTTTTTTGCGCTGACGGCTGCACGGGCTTGCTACAATTCAGTAATGAAACTGAAGCGACTGCGATCAAAATTAGTGCAGTGAATTTTAAAGTCCTCATGTTTTGAAAAGGATGAATCTTTTTAAAAATTATTCTTTGAAACCTATAAGTGTCTAAAGTACGCTTAAAGTACCATTTTTTTTAATAAAAGAAAATAAAGCGCTGGGATGAACCAAAAACCGATTCACTACCTGGATTTCAAAGGAAAATGCGATCCCGGCGGAATAACACCCAGCCTAAATTCGCGGTGACCGGACTAATCCGTTTTGCGCGGTCGCAAAGATTTCATCTACAGGGCTGTTGGTTTCCAATTAAACACGAGATGCACGGAGGCTAGTCGATTTTTCTTTTTTCAGTAATGCGATGAGTCCAAACACCGGGCCGATGGCGAGTAGCGTATAAACATAGTGCGTAGGGATGCTGTCCGAAAGCGCGTTTATAAATTGAATACTGACAATGGTGATCGAAAACCCGATGCAATTCACGATGGTAAGTGAAGTGCCTCGCGATTCTTCCGGAGCGTTTCGCGCGACAAGCGTTGAAAACAAGGGGGAATCGGCGATCACGACGAGCCCCCAAATGATCAGGAACCCAAGCAACACAATCGTAGAGCCCGATAACAGGAACAGCGGCGACGTGATACAGCACAAGCACGACAGCATTAATGCGATGGTGGCGACTCGCTTTGCGCCAAAATATTGAGAAACGATTCCACTGAAAACACACGCTAGCCCACCCGATGCAATGATGAGGAATGACCATAGCGAAACATTGAGATGTGTGTCCGGGTAGCGGTGGTTATAGTTCATCAGCATCAACGGCAGAAACGCCCAGAAGGTGTACAGCTCCCACATGTGCCCGAAATATCCAAAGGATACGGCGCGAAATTCCGGAAGCCTGAATCCGTTCATGAACCCGGTCAAGTTTAATTTTTGAGCCGACTTGCGATAGGGGCCGTTGGGTACAAACAACAAAATAAAAAGTCCGCCCAATACTGATAGTGTGGTGGTGGCATACACGCTATATTTCCAGGGGAAACCTGCTGTGTAGTTCTTCAATAAATGGGGGAATGCCGTGCCCAGCACTAAAGCCCCAACCAAAAAGCCCAGCGACTTCCCGAGGCCTTCCTTATAATGATCGGAGGCGATCTTCATCCCCACGGGATAGATGCCGGCAAGAAAAAATCCGGTTAAAAATCTGAATAGAAGAATTTCAGTGGTGTGAATTCCCGTAATGCTTATTCCCAAATTGAAGAGTCCTGCAAAAATAGCGCTGCAAAAAAATACCCATGAGGGAGAGAAACGATCCGAAATAGAAAGGACAGCAAAAAATAAGGTTCCGGTAATAAAACCAAATTGTATGGCGCTGGTCAAGTGCGCCAGAAAATGTTGATCAAGGTGAAGGTCTCTGGCGATGTCTGGTGCAATCGCATTTCCGGCGAACCAAAGTGACGTACAAAAAAATTGAGAAATCACGATGACCGGTAAAACTAGTCTCATTTTTGACAATTCGAGTTATTCAATACCCGCAAGGTAAACGGTATTCTGATAAAAATATCTGCCGGGCCTCTAGATCCTTTCCAACAAACGGCTTCAAGACGACAGACAACCCGGCCAATTTTTCCGGTCAATGTTTGTAGGGGTATACGCAATTGCGTACCTTGATCGTAGCCCATCCATGGCTTCGCCTCCGAAGCATGTGATGGGCTTTGTCTTTTTGACGGCAATTGATTTTTATCCGGGAGCTCTCTTGTCGAGTGAGCGTAGACCGGACCGGTAGATGCATTGGAACCAACACACGACGCTACATGAAAAACACGGATGAACTTCACTGGAAGGCGCTTGACGAAGTGGACGAATACGCCATTTTGTTACTTGATACCGAAGGCCATGTAAAAAAATGGAACAAAGGCGCCGAGAAATTGAAAGGCTACCGGTCCGAAGAAGTGTTGGAGAAGTCTTTCAAAATGTTTTACACCGTCGAAGATCAAGCCGCCGGGATACCCGAGAACTTGTTGAAAGAGGCCGCAATCAAAGGAAAGGTACTGTACGAAGGGTGGCGCGTAGGCAAAAACAACCGCATATTCTGGACCAGCGAGGTAATCACCGCCCTGCACGACGACCACGCCGGTCTCACCGGCTTCATCAAGATCTCGCGACCGCATGAGGGCCAGCTAGCACAGGAAAGATTCCGGTTGGTGGTGGAGTCGGCACCCAATGCGATGGTGCTCGTGAATCGCGACGGAAAAATAAATCTCGTGAACGGGCAGACGGAAAAATTGTTTGGCTATACGCGTGAGGAGCTTATCGATCATCCCGTGGAGTTGTTGCTGCCGGAGCAGTTTAAGCATCATCACCCCCAATGGCGGGATAAGTTTATGGACGCTCCAAAGACCCGCGCCATGGGTGCAGGGCGCGATCTGTTTGCCCGCAGAAAAAACGGCACGGAGTTTCCCGTCGAGATCGGTCTCAATCCCATGGAAACGCCGGAAGGTCCCATGGTGCTGGCCGTGATCATCGACATCACGGAGCGCAAGCGCGCTGAAGAACGCTTCCGGCTGGTGGTGGAGTCGGCACCCAATGCCATCGTGCTCATCAACCACGAAGGACGCATTGCGCTGGTGAACGGTGCCACGGAAAAACTCTTCGGCTATGGGCGGCAGGAGTTGCTGGGCAAGGAAGTGGAGTTGCTCATACCCGCCCGCTTTCGCAACATGCATCCACACTATCGCGCCACGTTCTTTGCCATGCCGCAAATGCGTCCGATGGGTGTGGGGCGGGATCTTTATGCCTTGCGCAAAGACGGAAGTGAATTTCCGGTAGAGATCGGGTTGAATCCCATCGAATCGCAGGAAGGCAACCTGGTGCTGGCCTCCATCATCGACATCACCGAGCGAAAGGTGCTGGAAGCAAACCGCCTCAAGAGCGACTTCCTCGCCAACATGTCGCACGAACTGCGCACGCCCCTCAATGCGATCCTGGGGTTCTCGGAGTTGCTGATCGATCAAAAGATCGGTCCACTCAATACGCGCCAACGGCAATACCTCCAAGACGTTCACGACAGCGGGTCGCACTTGCTTCAGTTGATCAACAACGTGCTCGACCTGGCCAAGATCGAGTCGGGTAAAACGGAGCTTCTGGCGGAAATCTTCTCCCTCAGCGAGGTCATCACGGGCGTGATCAATACGTTGGAATCCATCGCTGCAAAAAAAGAAGTGACCATCCGACTGGAGCTGTCCAAGGCATTGTCCTTTGTTCGCATCGACAAAAACAAGTTCCGGCAGATCCTTTATAACCTTCTCTCCAACGCCATCAAGTTTAACCGCGACCACGGCGAAGTGCAAATTACCACCCTTCCACACGATGCCGACACGTTTATGGTGCGCGTGACGGATACCGGCATCGGCATTTCAAAAGAGAATCTAAAAAAACTGTTCATCCCCTTTGTGCAATTGGATTCCGGCATGGCCCGGCAGCATGAAGGTTCGGGGTTGGGATTGGCGCTCACCAAGAACATCGTCGAACTTCATCGCGGCCAGATCGGCGTCGACAGCGAGCCGGGCAAGGGCACCAGCTTCTGGATCATCCTGCCGCTACACATCAACCTAACCTAGCAACCGTGCTATGACGACCGAAAAAATCATCATGATCGTAGACGACAATGCCACCAATCTCAAGTTGGCCTCCGATGTGCTGGAGATCGAGGGGTTTCACGTGGTGCGCTGTTCCGATGCCGAAGGTGCGCTCGCTTCCATCGGCAAAAAACATCCCGATCTGATTCTCATGGACATTGCCCTGCCGGGCATCGACGGTCTGGAACTGACGCGCATGCTGAAAGCCAGCGACGACACCCGTCATATCAGGGTCATCGCGCTCACGGCGTTTGCCATGAAGCAGGACCACGAAAGAGCGCTCGCCGCCGGCTGCGATGGGTTCATCACCAAGCCCATCGACACGCGGCGTTTTAAAGATCAAATTATCCCTTACCTGTAAGCCCGCATGAACGCATCCAAGCTTTTGCTCGTCGACGATTCGGTGCTGTCGCTCAAATTGCTCGAGGCTACCTTTGAGGCTGAAGGCTATGCCACACTGACCGCACGCGATGGTCAGGAGGCGATGGACATCTTGTTTGCCGAACCCGTCGATCTCATCGTTACCGACATTCTCATGCCCAATGTCGATGGCTACTATTTGTGCTACAAAGTGCGGCACGACGAAAAGCTGCGCAACATACCCATCATCATCTACACGGCCACCTATACTTCGCTGAGCGAGGAGAAGATCGCCGAAGACATGGGCGCCGATTTGTTTATCCGAAAACCGGCACCGATCCATGTGTTGGTAGAGGCGGTGCGAACGCTATTGATCTCTCCGGTTCGCCGAAGGGAAGGCCTTAAAAGTTCGCCCATTTCCATGGAAGTGATGCACCAGTATAGTTCCGACCTGGTGAACAAGCTGGAGCAACGCAACATCGCGCTGGAAGAGACGCGTCGCAACCTGGAACATACGGTTCAGGAAAGAACGCGGGAGCTTCAGCGCACCAACGAAGAACTGATGGCCTCCAATGAAGAATTAAAGGCGATCAATGAAGAGGTGTCGTCTACAAACGATAAGTTGGTGGAAGCAACGCAAGTGATCCATCAACAGGCGGAAACGATCATTGTCACGGAACGCAAGTTGCACGAGCTGGAGATCCAGAAGAGCCAGCACCTTCTCGTCAAAGCGTATGAAATCGCGAAGATCGGATATTGGACGTACGACACCGAAGCGGATCGCGCGGAGTGGAACGAACAGACCCGGAAAATATTCGGAGTTTCGTCCACGTATCAGCCGGCCTTGTTAAGCTACCTGGCGCTGGTCTATCCCGGCGACCAGCAACGCGTGCAAGAAGAGGCCGTCAAAGCGATAAACAATGGCGAGTTGTTCAATGTGGAACACCGCATCATTCGCAAAGACGATGGATCGCTTCGCTGGGTGCATGTGCGCGCGGATTTCATTCAACATGAAAACGATGCCCGGCTGATGCTGGGGGTGATCCAGGACATATCGGAGCGCAAGAATTTTGAAGAAGTGTTGCTCGAATACAACCAGCGCTACGAAATCCT
>Ga0209050_1001062_pt1 | contig 33730 bp, 34 predicted proteins | sample Araplavi_mTSA_r2_FD_184276 | JGI IMG/M metagenome (GOLD analysis project Ga0209050, IMG submission 184276) | Arabidopsis root microbial communities from North Carolina, USA - plate scrape MF_Cvi_mTSA_r2 (SPAdes) (version 2) | ecosystem: Host-associated > Plants > Roots > Endosphere | place: USA... | reverse complement strand
GGCGATGGCCGTCGGGCTGCCCGGCGCGGTGACGTGCTGGGGAAAGTCCGGGTCGCTCAGCCACAGGACCGAGTATTTTGGCACGTCCTCGCGCCAGAGCTGCTCCAGCAGCGCACGGGTGGTCCAGCGGTTGCCGGCGATGTTGGGCTCCGGGTTGTCGCGTTTCGGCGCGTACTGCGGAAATTCGCCGAGCGCTTCGACCAGCGCCGCAGCGGCGCCGGGAGGCATCGTTTTGCCGGCGGCAAGGGCGGTCACTTTGTTTCCATCGGCATTCCGTGCGTGCAGCAGGGCGACGGGTTTGGTGCCCGCGATGACGGCGCGCTGGCCACTGGCGGCGACGATCTCCGCGACCGTGGGCACGCCGAGGTATTTGCCCCTGGTCAATTCATCGCCCTTGCGAATCGTCTCCGGCGACTCGGTCGCGACCGGCCCTTTCGGATTGATCTCCGGCCGGTACTCGCGATTGGCGACGATGGTGCTGTGCGCGGGAAAAGCCCCGGTTGCCAGCACGGTGCCGTTCACTTCGGTGGTGGTGACGTAGAAGGAATGGTTGTTGGCAAAAAAGGTCCCGCTGGTGGCCAGCTTTGAGAGATTCGGGGCGTTTTCCGGGGTGATGAAATCCGGCCGCATCCCGTCCCAGATGCAAAGGATGACGTGCTCAGCTTTGGGCTTGGGCAGATCAGCCGCGGACAGCGCGGCGGCCAGGGCGAACGACAGTGCGATGGGGGTGAAAAGGGAACGCATGTGGAATGAGAGGAACCTTCCGGGACGTGCCGCCTTAGCTCTTCCTCGGGTGGCTTATGAATTCAGGTGGAGCAGCGCTTTGACCGTGAGTTCCGCGGGCGGGAATGGCTTCGCGATGAAATCGTTGCCGCCATGCATCTTCGCCTGCGCCCGCGCGTCGAAGTCGTCGATGCCGGTGACGAAAACGATCGGTACTTCCCGGCCATGGGCGAGCCCGCGGATTTCCCGGCAGAGATCAAACCCGGAAAGTTCGGGCATGAGGATATCGAGCAGGATCAGATCGAAGCGATTCTGCCGGCACACATCGAGGGCGAGCCGTGGGGAATGCAGCGTGATGGTATTCAGCCCGGCGAGGGCGAGGGCACGTTTCACCACCTCGCGGGAAACGGCGACATCGTCCACCGCGAGCACGAGCGGCGGGGTGATGCAGAGGTCGTCCTCGGGGCGAAGATTCGGCGCCTGCGCGATGAGCGCATCGAGGGCCATGGCGACGGTGCGGAGCGGCGACTGCGGCGCTTTTCCGCGCTCGACGGAAAGGTGATAAACCAGCGCGGCCAGGGCCGACGCCAGCTGGGCAAAGGACCGGAAACTCAGCGCGCCCGAGGCGGTCGCGAGCCCCTCCAGTGGGCGCCACATACCGGCGAGCACGTGGGAGAGACGATCGTTCGGAGCTTTGCGATCCGTGGAGATATACCGGTCGCGCAGAGTGATGAGTTCCATCTCGGCTTTGCCGGGAAAACTGCGGCGCAGGAAATCGAGCGCGGCCAGCGTGGACGGCGCTGCAGGCAGATCGCCCTCGGGTTCCGCCGGTTTTTCCGCAGGCGCCGGAGGTGGGGCGAGCTGGCTCAAAAGCGCGGCGACGCTGTCCGGTGTGCAGCTGAATTTATTAAGGCAGCGGGTAGCGCCGGCCCGCATGGTGGCCTCGATGGTTTGCGGGAGATAGTTATTACAGAAAGCGACGATGGGCAGCGAGGGCGAAGTCGCCGCGCGTATGCGCTGGATGAGCGTCGTGCTATCGAGCCCGGGCAGATCGCTGCCGACCAGCACCGCCAGTGGCCGGGCCGAGGAGGCGAGGCTGAGCCCGACTTCCCCTGTCACCGCGACCTGGACCTCGTAGCCGTTTGCCTCCAGTCGATTTTGAAAGATCCGGGCGATTTCCGGGTCGGACTCAATCAGGGCGATACAACTCATGGTGCGCCCAAGGTTATGGGCCAGCCATGGCTGGAAAGGCAAGCCAGCTCCGTGGCGGTCTTGGTTAGTGGTCTTCGCTGGGGGGCGCCATGAGGGCGAGAATTCGCTCCTTTTTTTGCTGATAGTCGAGTGCGTGAAAGAGCCGGATTTCATCGATCCGCCGCGCGCTGTTTAGGGCATCGAGGCAGGCCGTGTAGTGGCGGGCGAGTTCAGTCGTCTCGGCATAACGTCCGCGCAGGTTCGGATCATCGTAGCCACTCGGACACTGGCTGGAGAAAAGGTGAAAGCGCAGCCAGCGGCGGTCCATTTTCGAGACGCGCTGGGTCTGGCGGAAGAAACCCACGAAGAGCAGCAGGACCTGATAGGTGTCGACCTGGGCCTGGAGTTCGAGATTGCGGGCGAAATCCTCGCTCTCGATTTCCCGGATGCCGCGCCGAAAGGCCAGCGCCGCGTGCAGGGCGTGGTTGATCTCTTCCACGAAGGCGATGAGGTGCCGGATATTCGCGTCGCTCAAACCGCGGCGCGGATCGTGTTTTTCGAGCTGATCGATCAGCCAGCGGGAGTAATAGATCCCAATGCAGAGATCGTCGCCCACGCGGCGGAGGAAGGTGCGAGCGAGTTCGCTCAACTCCCGCGCCCGGGCTCCGGCCAGCCTGGAAAGCTGCCCGCAGCGCTGCCGGTCGATTAGGCAATCCTCCAGATTGATCCCGGCTGCCGCGTAGGTCCGCTCGAAGAGCCGCTGGATGTCGCTGAAGAGGGTCGTACTCACGGCGTGGTGATGATTTCGGGAGTCGGCCCATCTCCCAGGTGCAGCAGCGTGTCCGAAAGCCGGTTGAGGGCACAGCGTACGCCGCGGAATTGATCGGCGAGCTGTTCGTAGACCCGGGTCAGCGAAGCCGTGCGCGCCACCTGATGCCCCGCCGCCACGCGGTAATTCGAGCGGCCCATGTCTTCGTAGAAAGAGAGGTCGGGCGCGCCGCGTTGCGCCCGCGTTTCCACCGATTCGCGGAAAATGCCGCTGATGAAGAGCGAGTAGTTCCCGATATGCGCGCGGATCAGGAAGGTCTGCGTAGGAGACGAGGCCTGGCGCAGCGCGACAAGCATGTCGCTGAGGTATTGGACGAGGTTCGTCGAACCATCCGCGGGCGAACGCATCCGGGCGCGATTGGAAAATCCTTCGAGCAGGGCCGCCACGTAGTCGCTGAGCGGGCGGCTCTCGATGCCTGTCTCTTTCAGGACATGCCTGGTCAAAACATAGAAGTACAGCTGTGGCGATATGCGCAGCGGCGCACCGTCCTCGAGGATGCCTTTCAGCAACCTGGGGTGGTCGAGAATCTCATCGCGTGCATCCGCATCCGTGAGGAGGTCGACAAGGGAGACAGAGTCTTTTTCATCCCGCGCGAGGGTTTGGACGACGAAGTCGAAGTCCTCTGCGGTAAACCGGTCCCGACAATTCGCAGTGATCATCGGGACCTAACGTAGAGCAGCCCTCATGCCCGGGCGCAAGCCACCCGCAAGCATGGTGGCAATTTGGCGGCCAACTCTGCTGTCAGCCGCGATTCCCTCTTCTACCAGCCGGCGAGCTGGTTAGTGCTTCCCGTTCTTCTTCCCGTGGCCGCTGCCGTTGGCCGTCTTGTAAAACTTGGTCACAAACATCGGCGGGATATTCACGAGGCAATACTCGCTTTCCGCGCGCGGGAAGTGGTCGCAATGGCCGCGGGTCCGCAGTTCATTGGTCACCTGGTAGATGATGAACGCCGCATCGTCGTGCGGGGCGAGCACATCATAGGTGGTGCGGAGCAGGGCGCGCTTCTTTTCCTTTTCCAGCAGGCTGAAAGGGATGCCGGAGAAAACGTAGTCGCAGTGGTTGAGACCGCGGTCAGCGAGGGCCTGGCCGAGCTTGGCGGCATCGGCGTGCAGTACATCGACGCGCGGATCGTCGCGGAAGGAGTCCTTGAGATGGCCGGCGAGGTCTTCATCCAGCTCGAAAAGCAGCAGGCGCGAATCGCGATCCATGCGGCGGGCGATTTCCCGGGTGTGGCAGCCTTCGCCGGGGCCGAATTCCGCGATAACCCGCGGTCGGGAAAAATCCATTTTCGACGCCACCTTGCGAACGAGGGTGGTGGAACTGGGGATGATCGAAGCTACCTGGCTGGGGCGGCTAAGAAATCGCTTCAAGAAGAGGACACTCATTCGTGGCTGGGCGCGTACGTTTCGGAAAGGTGGCGATTGTATGACGGGACGATGGATTGTCTAGCGCCCGTTGAGGAAGGACAACGCCGGGTTGAAGGCTCAGGAGGATGGTGATTGGCTCCCGCAAAACTGATTCCAGCTCGCTGCCGGCGAGGCGCCGATGGCGGTTTTTGAGCCGATTTAGCGGGCGAGTTTGAGAGAAAAGTGGGTCTGGCTGCAAAAACGCGAATAGCGGTTTTTGGGCCGCGTTCGAACAAAGCCAAAGATTTTTATTGAAAAGGGCACTCGTAGTAATTATGGAGATTCCAAACCGGACCCATGCCGAACACGCCCAACCTCATTACCGTCAAGGAAACCGCGGAGTACCTGCGCATTCCCTTGCCGACCGTTTATTACCTCGTCCAACGGGGTCAAATTCCTGCCGTCCAGATTGGTGGCCGGTGGCGCGTGAAGAAAGATCTGCTCGATCGCGACGTTCTCCACAGTGAAGAAGGTGGCCAGCCCACCGTACTGGTGGTCGACGACGACGAAGCGCTGCAGGAAATGTTCAAGCTCTTCCTCAAGAAGGCCGGCTTCAGCCGCCTGATCGTGGGCACGGGCAAAGAGGCGCTCGCCTCGCTGGAAAAGCAGAAGTTCGATCTTTGCTTCCTCGATCTCCAGCTACCGGACATCACCGGCGACGAAATTTATGCCGTGGCCAAGGAGAAGTATCCCGATCTCCCGATCGTGATCATCACCGGCTACCCGGACAGCGAGATGATGAACAACATCCTCAAGCATGGCCCGGTCACGATCCTGAAGAAGCCGCTCAAAGTGGAAGACCTTCAGGAAACCCTCCGTCACCTCGGCCACAAGGCCCAGGCGGAGAAGGTAGCCTAGTCCAGTCAATCTGCGGGCTCACCCGCTCGGTTTTTTTGAGACGCGGCCGGATGCAAATCCGGTCGCGTCTTTTTTTTTGCGCCCGCGACTCGCGAGCGCAGTGAGCGCGATCCTTGCGCAGCAAGGCGCGTTTTCGGTGAGTCCCGAGGTGCGCCACGCTTTACCTCAAATTGACGCTCGCTTCGCCCGCGTTGACGGACGGATTACAGCCCCGGGCGCTGCTTGTGCCAGTCGGTGCTCTGTTCGTAGGCGTCGGCGACTTGCAACAGCCGTGCTTCGTCGAGCGGTTTGCCGAGGAGTTGCAGGCCGACCGGCAGGCGTTTGCCTTCGACTTCGGCAAAGCCGCACGGGATCGAGATTCCGCAAATGCCGGCGAGGTTCGCCGCGATCGTGAAGATATCCGCAAGGTACATTTTCAGCGGGTCGTCGTTGCGGTCGCCGAGGCGGAAAGCGGGTTCCGGCGAAGTCGGGCAAATGATCGCGTCGCACTGCTCGAAGGCGCGAGTGAAGTCGTCGCGGATGAGCGTGCGGACTTTTTGCGCGCGGAGGTAGTAGGCATCGTAGTAGCCGCTGCTCAGCACATAGGTGCCGAGGATGATGCGGCGCTTCACTTCCGGGCCGAAACCTTCGGCGCGCGTTTCGCCGTACTGCTCGATGAGACTTTTCGCCTGGGCGCGCTGGCCGTAACGAACGCCGTCGAAGCGCGCGAGGTTGGCGGAGCATTCCGCCGTGGCGATGATGTAGTAGACGCCGACCGCGTGCTCGGTGTTCGGCAGCGAAACCTCGACGATTTCCGCGCCGAGCGATTCGTAGTGCTTGATCGCCGCGCGTACCGCCGCGTTCACCTGCGGATCAATGCCGTCGATGAAATACTCCCGCGGCATGCCGATCTTGAGGCCCTTGATGTCCCGGCCAAGGAGCGCCGTGTAGTCCGGCACCGGCTCTTCGAGGCTCGTGGAATCCTGCGGATCCTTGCCGCTGATCGCGTTCAGGATCAGCCCGGCATCGCGCACCGTCTTGGTAAAAGGCCCGATCTGATCGAGCGACGAAGCAAACGCGACCAGCCCATACCGCGACACGCGGCCATAGGTCGGCTTCAAGCCGACAATGCCGCAGAGCGCGGCTGGCTGGCGGATTGAGCCGCCGGTATCCGAACCCAGTGCCGCGAAAGCTTCATCCGCCGCCACCACCGCCGCACTGCCGCCCGAAGAACCACCCGGGGTGCGGGTCAGGTCCCACGGATTGTGCGAGGGGCCGTACGACGAATTTTCCGTCGAGCTACCCATGGCAAATTCATCCATGTTTGCCCGGCCAAAAGGGATCGCGCCCGCCGCGCGCAGCTTGGAGATCACCGTCGCGTCGTAGGTCGAGCGATACGGTTTCAAAATCTGCGACCCGCAGGTGCAAGGTTCGCCCGTCACATTGATGACGTCCTTGATCGCAATCGGCACCCCGCCGAGCGGCAGGGAGAGATCGGCCTTTTCCGCGGCGGCCTTGGCCAGCGCCAGATCGCGGCTCAGGTACCCGTGCACCCGTTCATCCACGGCCTCGATGCGCACATTGAGGGCCTCGAGCACTTCGACCGGCGAGACCTCGCGCGCGACGAGCTTTTCACGAAGAGCAGAGATGGAGAGAGCGGTGGACATGGGGTCGAGAGAAAAAAAGTGGTCGGTGGTCAGTAATCAGTAGTCGGTGGGGAAGGGGCTTCAGGGAGGCAGCGACTGATTACTGAATACGGATCACTGCCTGCTGTTTTACTCTGCCGCGCTGCGCTACTCGACGACGTTCTCGATCACATTCGGCACGATGATCAGCCCATTCGAGCTGCGCGGCGCATTGGCCAGCGCTTCGTCGGCGGTGAAGCTCGGTCGCGCTTCGTCGGCGCGGAAAACATTGTGCACCGGGAAGGCGTGCGCGGTGGCGTCAACCCCGGAGACGTCGACGGCGCGGAGCTTTTCCACGTAATCGAGCACCTGGCCGAGCTGAGCCTGGAATTTGGCGATCTCAGCTTCCGAGAGATTCAGCCGGGCGAGCTGGGCAGTATAGCGAACGTCGAATTGAGCACTCATGGCGAACTGCCCAGTAGAGAGAAAAGCCCCGTACACGCAAAGCGAAAGTGGGGAGTAAACGCGGGGAATTCGCGAGCGCAGCGAGCCTGATTTGTGCGTAGCTGATAAGTCAGGCGCTACGCGCCGCTACTCCGTCGCTTCGAGTTCGAGCAGCTTGTACTTCCACGGCAACCCGGAGCTGAATCCGCCGATGCCGCTGTCGCCCAGCACCCGGTGGCAGGGAATGAGCAGGGGCAGGGGATTTTTCCCGCAGGCTTGGCCGACCGCGCGGGAACCCTTCGGGTTGCCCAGGGCCTTGGCGATTTCGCCGTAGGTCAGCGCCTGGCCCCACGGGATCTCCAGCATCTTTTCCCAGACCTTCTGGTGAAAGGGTGGTTTGTCTTCCACGGAGAAAGGGTGTTTGCGCAGTTCTTCGATGACCTTGGCCAGATCAGTGGCCTCGATCTCCTCGGGCACGTCTTTGGAGAGTGTGGTTTCCCGCAGCAATTTGCCGTCGAAATGCGCGATTACCTCGAGCGCGCCCGACCGGATGATGCGCTCGGTCATCGACCGAGGCCTTGGATGACGACAGCGTAGACCCAGTACAGCACCGCGGCGAAGACCGCGCAGAGCACGAAAAAGGTCCACATGCCCTGGCGACGATGCTTGCGCAGACGGCGCCCCTGCACGGCGGCGCCGACATTCGCTTCAAAAGCGTACCGGGGATCGACCAGCGCTTCCGGCCGGCCAAAACGCACGTCGGTCGTGCTGCGGCGCTTCACGAGTTCTTCGCGGCGCTGCTTTTCGGCCCTTTCTTTGAGCTTCGGGGCTTCGGCAATGAGGCGCTTTTTGCGCTCCATCTCGGCTTGCAAGCGGGTTCCCTCTTCCTGGAGACGGCGCTTTTCGGCATCGAGCGGCGTGCCCGACGGATCGGAACGGCGCGCGGAGCGCCCGGGTTTGCGTTCGGCCATGGCGAATGGTTACTTCGAAGCGGACAGCAGCTGGATCAGCAGAAAAATCAGCACGATCCCGATGGCAAACAAGGGCATCGTGAAAGCGAAACCGCTCTTGAGCCAGTACGCGAAATCCTTCGGCGTCTCGGACTCGTAGTCGTGCTGGTAACCCATGGTCGCCGCCGCGACGGGGTCGCTGCTATCGCTCTCCGGGCTGATCCGCGGCAGGTTGTTATTATACTCCGCGCGCGCATCATCCACGGCGCTCAGCGCCCGGGTCAGCTCCTTGTTGATATCGAGGCCTTCCCACGATTTCGGATTGATGGCATCGAGCGCATCGGCGTGCTGCACAAAGGAATCGTGGATGGATTCCAGGAGTTCCACGCGCTTCTTGGCCTCGTAAGTCTCGCGCTCGAGTACCACGATGGAGCGGGTAAATTTGTCGAGCATCTCGCTCTTGCCGATGTGGAGCTGCTCCTGGCGGCGGCTGAGCTCTTCGAGTTCGCGCTTTTGGCGCTCGATCTGCTCCTGCTGGCGCTTCAGGGAGAGCAGCGCTTCCTGGGCTTTCTGCACCTGATTTTCAAGGTGCTCCGTCGAGAGACTTTCGTCTTCAGGAAGGTCAAGGAGCGGTTCGTCGGAAGAGCGCGCGCGTTCGGGCATGATATCGTGGGCTGCGGTAGAGAGTCGGAACTTTTTCGTCACATTTCCAGCCTTTTCACACGGCGACTCGCGAGCATCAGCGGCCCAAAGAGGAGCAAAGCACTGATCGCTGCGGCGAGCCCAAGCGAAAGTTCGGAGGGCATGGAAAAGGGTACCTTCGTCACGCGGCGCAGATCCGGCAAGGCCAGCAACGCCACAAAGATGCTGATATAGAGAAAACTCACCACCAGGCAGAGCGTGCCGCCGAAGCCGCTCACGATCTTGCTCGGGTTGTCTTCCTTGAAATTCGGGAACAGCGCGCCCAACCCCACCGAGAGACCGCTCAGCGAGGCGCTCATCACCGCGATGGCCAGGGCAAAAAAGCTCACCTTGGCCCACGGCAGATGCAGCATCAGGCTGGAGGTGATCATGAGCGCCACGGTGATGACCGTCGCTGCGATGCAGCTCATCCAGAATTTCTGCAAGAGCACCCGGTGCAGGCCCACCGGGGCGATGCTCAGGATCCACAGCCGGCGGCCTTCGAGCGAAAACTGCGGGAAAACGAACCGGGTCGTCAGGGTGGACAGGGTCAGCGCACTCGCGGCCAGGTTCAGGTACGAGATCATCACTTCCCAGAAGGGATTGCTGAAATCGAAGGCCACATTCCGCAGGTTGACCACATAGATGCAGAGCAACCCGAAGAAGATCATGAACTGGATCCACTGGGCCGGGTCGCGCCAGAAGACGCGGATATCTTTCAAAACCAGCGCCGTGGTCGGCGGAGAAAGGGGCCGCAGCCAGGTCAGCAGGTACTCCAGCGGCGAGGCCCGGCGTTCCCGTGTGCGCTTCGCCTCGGCCTGCCGCTGAAACTGCTCCGCACGCGAACTCTGGGCGTGTGCCCAGGAGCCGTAGAAAAATTTGCCCATCACCTCAAATCCGATCAGCAGCCCAAAGAGCGCATTCGACAGCAGCACGAGGAAATAAAAGAGCCCCTGCTCGAAAAGCCCGCTGGCCCATCCCAGCATCGAACGCGCGAGCCACGCACTGGGCAGCAGCGGGCTCAGGCTCATCCGGGAGTGTTTCAGCAGTTGCTCGAAGGAGAGCGCTTCCTCCGGCCGGTTCGCCTCCACATCCGTCACGGGGTGGATGGAAAACAGCAGGAGCAGAATCACGGCGGCGCTGCCCAGCAGCAGGACCTTTTTGGCCATCGGCTGCGAAAGCACTCGCACCATCGCCAGCACCAGCCAGGAGCCCAGCAGCGCCGGGATCACCACAAACGGGGCGTAGAGCGCCGCCGTTTGCAGGTAAAAGAGAACCGGCACGTGCTGCACATTCCCGTACGCCACGAGCATCGGCGCACTCAGGAAGATCAGCGCCCAGCTGGACACCACCAGGGCTTCCAGAAATTTCCACCGGTACACATCGCGATGCCGGATCGGCAGCGACAGCATCCACTGCGTCTCCCGGTTTCGGAAGAGGGTCGTGTAGCCGATGATCAGGTTCGAGAACATCAGCATCACGAAAAAGAAGCCGAAGATCAGGAACAGGATGCGCTCGGAGAGCAGCGCGCCCACCAGCGGGAAATTGTAGAGGAAGCTCAGCCCGGTGTTGAAAAGCCAGTAGCCGACCACCAGGTAGCCGAGCACAAAACCCGCCAGGACCAGCAGGAGCAGGGGCGATTGCCGCCGGATATTCCGCACCTGAGCCACCAGCGCGCGCCAATGCATCCAGAGCATCAGCTTGAAAAGTTGGAGGAACTTGGGCGACGGCAGGTGATCCATGCGCGCTGGCATGGATGGCCAAAAGCGGGCCGGGGGCAACTGCGCGTTCGCATTTGGATGCGAAATTTCTCGCGCGGCATTGCCGTTTCACTCCGCAGTTGGCAAATAGCGTCCGCTCCTTAGCATCCGCGCCCGTGCGTTTTTCGAACCTGCTTTTTTCCATCCTCTTTTTTGTCGCGCTGGCGGCCCGTGCCCAGCAGGGCGGCCAAAATGGTGATGGACCGGTGGATTCGGAGAAAAAGAAGGCTTTCCTGAAAGCCCGCGAGCAGATGAAGACGGTGCCGCTGGCCACCCCGCCCCCGCGCGAAGCGCCCAAGCCCCCGCCTGCTACTCCGCAGGAAATGCCCTCCAAGCCGGCGCCCGAACGCAAAGCGGAGCCGGAAATGCCGCCGAAACCCAAACCGAAGGCCGCGGTTACCCCTCGGATCAAGCCGCGCGGTACGCCGCTGCTCGTCATCACGCCGAAGCCGTCGGCCACCACCCCGGTGCCGCAACGCGATTTTCCGCAAGCGATCACCGTGCAGAAATCCGGCTTCGAAGAGGCCGAGATCGTCCCGGCGGAGAAACCGCGCAGCGGGTGGTTTTGGGGCGGGCCCAAGTACCAGTATCTCACCGCATCGGTCCGGGCGGAGATCGATCGCGCGCCGGTGCGCAAAGGCCGCTGGCGCTACACCGTGGTGCACAATAGCGGCACCCGCCAGGGCAGCGCGAAAGCCTTCGATTACTATCATCTGCACGTCCGCAAAATGCCGAACGGGCTCGCCTATCACTTCGTCATCGGCAACGGCTCTTCCTCCGGCGACGGCCAGATCGAGATCGGCAACCGCTGGCGGCGCCAGATCAATGGCGGCCACGTGCACAGCGACTATCTGAACAATATCGCGCTCGGGATTTGCCTTGTCGGCGATTACAACCGCGATGCGCCCACCAAACGCCAGCTCGAGGCGTTGGACGAACTGGTCGGCTACCTGCGCAAACGCGTCGGCAAAGTCGAAGGCAAGGTTTCGATCGTCAAAGCGCACCGCGAGATCAACCCGCCGCGCTGGCCGACCGATTGCCCCGGCGACCGCTTCCCGTATCGCTGGCTGCACTCGAAGTTCGATTAAGCGTCCGCCTCGTGTTGGAACTGGAGGGCACCGCTTTGCCTGCGGCGGTCTCTGCTGCGCTCCGGCTGTCGGTGCCGGGCGGGCGACTTGGCTGCAAAACACGGGTGCAAAAGCGCCCGATTCCGGCCATCACTCCCGCCGGGTCCGCTCGCGCGAATCGGCTCGCCGCCCCGCTCGCGAATGAATATTCTGTGAGACACATCCCTTTCCGTCTCCTCCTATGCGAATCGCAGTGACTGGTGCCAGCGGCTTGGTCGGGCGCGCTTTGGTGCAGCTCGCGCATCGGCGTGGACACGAAGTGGTCGCCTTTAGCCGCCACCTGGAAAAGCCACAGGATTGGACCGTGGAAACACGTGCGTTTGTCCCGGATCAGGTGCCGGATTTCCGTGGCTGCGAAGCGATCGTTCATCTCGCCGGCGAACCCATCATGGGGTTGTGGACTCCCGCCAAACGCCGTGCCATCTTTGACAGTCGGATCCACGGCACCCGCCAGGTGATCGAGGGTATTCGCCAGCTGGACCAAAAGCCGGAGGTCCTCGTTTCTTCATCGGCGATCGGCTACTACGGCGAAGCGGGCGACGCCGAACTCGACGAGAAATCCCGGCCCGGCCACGGCTTCCTCGCCGAAACCTGCGTGGCGTGGGAGCGCGAGGCGCTGGCCGCGTGGGAACTCGGGGTGCGGGTCGTCCCCCTGCGCACTTCAGTCGTGCTCGCGCGGGGCGGGGGAGCGCTGAAACTCATGGCGCCCGTCTTCCGTTGGGGCCTCGGCGGAGTGATCGGTTCCGGCCGCCAGTGGATGTCGTGGATTCATCTCGAAGACCTCGCCCGGCTCGCCCTGTTTGCCGCCGAAGACCTCGATCTCCGCGACACCGTGAACGCCACCGCGCCGTGGCCCATCAGGCATCGCGACTTCGTGCAGATCCTCGCAAAGCTTGTCCATCGCCCTGCCTTCTTCCACGTCCCCGCCTGGGCTGTGCGTCTGATCCTGCGCGGTCTTTCCGCCGAACTGCTCGAAAGCAAACGCGTCGTCCCCGCCACCGCCACCACCCATGGTTTCGGCTACCACTTTCCCGAACTCGAACCCGCCCTCCGCGACCTGCTGTAGAGGCGCGGTTGGTGATTCGTGATTGGTATGTAGAACACCGTGGCCGCAGCTTCACTACCGACGAATCACGAATCACCAATCACGCCTTCCCTTTCCGCAGCGTGATGTGCGCAATCTCCGCCGGCGCTTCGATCCGTAGCGGAAACCAATTGCCCACGCCATTCGACACCACCAGGGCCCGTGAGCCGCGCCGGTAGAGCCCGGACCAATACCGGAACATCCACGGCCCAAAGCCGACTTCCGGATTGAGCATCATCTGCCCTCCGTGCGTGTGCCCGGCCAGGATCAGCGGGTATTCCTCTGCGAAATCGAACACGTGCGGATGATGCGCGAGCAGCAGCGGAAATGCATCGCTGCGCCGCAGCTTTTCGAGGTCTTGCAGGGCTTCCCGGTGCCCGGCATCCCCCCGTTCCCAGCGCAGCCCGAAAAGCTGCACCGGCGTTCCGCGAATCTCCACCGTCGCCGCATCCTCGCGTAGCAACTGCAAACCCGCTCGCCGCACATCGCGGCGAAACCCCGGGGCATCGGCAAACAGATCGTGATTTCCCTCGCACAGAAACACCCCGTGCTTCGCGCGCAATCCGCGCATCAGTTCGATGCCCGCCGGAAGATCGCTCAGCGAGTGATTGATCAAATCCCCGGTCATCAAGGTGAGATCGGCATTGAGCGAGTTCGTCGTCTCCGCGATTCGCTCCAAAATTTTCCCGCGCGTGAATCGTCCCACATGCACGTCACTCACGTGCGCGATGGTCAACCCATCCAGCGCCGGCGGCAGTTTTTCCAGCGGCACCTCGATCCGCCGGATCCGAAACTCCTCCAATTGCGGTTCGCTGCCCAAGGCCGCCCCTGTGGTCAGTACGGCCGGGGCCAGCCGCGCCGCCGTCGAAATGAATTCCCGCCGCGATACGCCATCCTCCACTGGGGCCGGTCCACGCACGATCCGTCGTCCCGCCGCAAAAAATCCGCGCACCACGAGCCAGATCAGCCACAGCGGCAGAATCATCAGGTGCCAGATAAAAATCGCCGACACCAGTGGCCGCGGTAAAAGCTCCTCCACCCGCACCCCACCAAACCGGCTGCCCAGAAAAAGCAGCAACCCACCCAGCATCGCCCCCATCCATCCCGCGGCGACCCAACGCCAGCCTTTCACCTTCAGCCCACGCCAGGCCAGCACCAGCCAAAGCCCATCCAGCAGGACAAAAGCGCTCAGTAAAACAACGATAAAGCTCATCGAACCCCTACCCATGACCCCGCTCAGGCCGGGAGGCAACTGCCGCACCCGTTCCGACGATTTCCTTTCGTTCTCCCCCTTGGCGCCCACGCCGTGCGTGGTATGGTCGCGCACTCCCGAGCGCCCGTAGCTCAGTGGATAGAGCAGCGGTCTTCTAAACCGCTGGTCGGCAGTTCGATCCTGCCCGGGCGCGCCACTTGAGTTTTCGCATCTGTTTGAGAAGCTAAGTGGTTCAATCGCATTTCGACGGGTAGCTGGATTCCATTGGCGACCGCTTCACCCTCGCCGATGTCGGGATCATCTACGTCTTCGTTTGTCCGGACTGCTGGACGACGAAAAGCGTTCTCCAATGCGGGTGAAACTGTGAGAGTGGTCGCTGCACCTTATGGAAACTGTCTTTGTCCTTCAGCATGTCCGCGTCGCTCCAAGTGGAGAAGAACACATCAAAACGATTGGTGTTTACCGTTCTTCCGAAGCGGCCAAGGCTGCGATTGAGCGCCTGAAAACCAAGCCAGGATTTTGCGATGCCCCTCGCTTGCTCGATCCGATGATTGATGACGAGGAGTCGGGGTTCTATTTGGACCAGTATCAGTTGGATGAGGATCACTGGACCGAAGGGTTCGGTTTTACGTATGATTCTTGAGGTCGCCGTCCTGAACGTTCGCGCCGGGATGTCCGATGCCTTCGAGGAGGCGTTTCGCGAGGCTTCGGCTCTCATTGCTTCCATGCCGGGTTATCATGCCCACGAACTGCGGCGCTGCTTGGAGGCTCCGAGCCGATACCTCCTGCTCGTGCATTGGCAGCGGCTCGAGGACCACACCATCGGCTTCCGGCAGTCGGTTGAATACCAGCGGTGGCGCGGATTGCTCCATCATTTCTACGACCCATTTCCCACGGTGGAACACTACGGGGAGTCACTCGTATGAGCGCCGGGACTGGGGGCCCTCAGCTGCGTCCGCGCCGAAATCGCGCGGAATGAGTCGACGCGTGGGGGAGCGGGGCAGTAGGCCTCGTAGCCATCATGACTCAGCCATTGAAAAACAAACGGGCGCTCGTCACGGGTGGGAGCCGCGGGATTGGAGCAGCCATCGTGAAACGTCTGGCCCGGGAGGGCGCCGATGTGGCGCTCACCTACAGCAGCTCGCCGGATCGGGCGAAAGAAGTCGCCGCGGCGGCTGAGGCCCTCGGCGTGCGGGCGCTGACCATTCAAGCCGACAGCGCGGATGCGGCGGCGGTGGCTGGAGCGGTGGAGAAGACCGTCGCGGAATTCGGCGGGATCGACATTTTGGTGAACAACGCGGGCATTGCCGTCATGGGGCCGCTGGAGGAGTTCAAGCTGGAAGACTTCGATCGCGTCTTTGCGGTGAATGTGCGCGCCGTTTTTGTGGCGAGTCAGGCAGCGGCCAGGCACATGAAAGAAGGCGGCCGGATCATCAATATCGGCAGTACCAACGCCGAGCGTATGCCCTTCGTCGGTGGCGGAGTCTACGCGATGAGCAAGTCGGCGCTGCAAGGCCTCGTCCAGGGCCTTTCGCGCGATCTCGGGCCGCGCGGGATCACGATCAACAATGTGCAGCCGGGACCAGTGGACACCGATTTGAACCCGGCCACGGGCGAGTTTGCCGCGAGCCTGATCAAGCTGATGGCCCTGCCGCGCTACGGTACGGTGGACGAAATCGCCGCGATGGTCGCTTATCTCGCCGGACCGGAAGCAGGCTACGTGACCGGGGCGAACCTGATGATCGACGGCGGTTTCGCCGCCTGACTCATCGAGAGCCGCTGGAGCCGAATCGGCGGCATCAATCGGGATCGCAGCGGGCTTCGACGACGGAGTAGCGGGAATTTCAGTTGCCGGGCGGGCGGCTTTGGCCATAAGGCCAACCGCCATGTGCCGCCCCCTTGCACTCCTGCTGCTGTTGCTCTCGCTCGCCCTCGCCCCGGCTCACGACGGGCTGGATATCGATCCGCCGAAGAGCGAGCCGGAGGCGTGGAATGCCATCCAGCTTTGCCTGGTGAATCTGGATCAACTGATCGAGCAGCAGCAGTGGAGCGAAGTGCCCCTGCAAGTGGGCATCGTTTCCCAGGCCGCGTGGTTTTTGCGCGAGCGCAGCAAGGCTCCGGATCTCGCCTCGCAGTGGTCGGATGTGGAGGCCACCGGGATCGCGATGGTGCGGGCCTCGATTCAAAAGCAGGGCGACAAGGTGGCTTCGAATTACAAGGTCATGCGCGGGGCGATCGCAGCGCTCGAACAGAAGACCGACCCGAAGATCGCAAAAGCCCCGGTGTGGTCGTGCCCGATGTGCCGCGGTGTACGCGAACTCGACCCGAAGGTGGATTGCTTCAAGTGCGGGATGAGACTGGTGCCGCGCGTGATCCCGGCGAGCAGTCTCTACAATACGCCGGGCGAGCCGAGCGTGGCGCTCACGCCGCAGCTGTCTGCGCCGCTGGCGCCCGGCCGGGTGAGCAAGATCCGCATCAAATTCACGCGCAAGAAGGACGGCGCGCCGATCACGCCGGATGACCTGCTCGTGGTGCATACCGAGCGGATTCATCTGCTCGTCGTCGATCAAAGCCTCGGCGACTATCACCACGAACACCCAAAGCCGACCGAGGAGCCGGGCGTGTACGAGTTTTCGTTCAAGCCGGAGCGGATTGGGCCGTATCGCGTGTTTGCCGATATCGTCCCGGCGGGCTCGAACGTGCAGGAGTACGCGATCTGCGATTTGCCGGGCTCGAAGCCCAATGGCGATGACCTCTTCAAGGTCGGCCTGCCCAACCGTAGCCAGGCGGATAACCTGCAGTTTGAGATCGACTGGAATACGGGTGGCCTCGGCATTCCGGCCAAGCAGCCGGTGAATGGCCTCCTCTCGATCAAGGGCGCCGATGGCCAGCCTTTCACCCAGCTCGAGCCGGTGATGGGCACGTATGCGCATCTCGTGGCCTTCAACGAAGATCGCCAGACCGTGCTGCACATTCACCCAACCGGTGGGGCGGATCCGCAGAAGCCGGAGGATCGCGGTGGCCCCCGGTTTAACTTCCGCTTCTGGGCGCCGAAACCCGGCTTCTATCGCCTGTACGTACAGATTCAGGTGGGCGGAAAGCAGGTCTTCGCGCCGTTTGTGCTGAACGTGGAATAGCGCCTCCCGAAATTGGGAGATGGCAGGGCGGGGGCGCGGGACTAAAACCAGAGGATGCGTTTCCCCCGCTTTCTCCTCGCGTCTTCGTTTGCCTTCACGACGGCGGCCTTCGCCGCGAACTGGCCTGCCTGGCGTGGCCCGCTCGGCCTGGGCGAAACCACCGAGCAGGCTTTGCCGGTCAAATGGAGTACGACCGAAAATGTGAAGTGGCGGGTGCCGCTGCCCGAGCCGGGAAACTCTACCCCAATCGTTTGGGGCGAGCGCGTTTTTGTAACCCAGGCTGAGGGCGAGCGCCGCACCTTGATGTGCTTTCATCGAGCCGATGGTAAACTGCTCTGGCAGGCGGGCATCACCGCGCAGTCGGCTGATCCCACCCACGGGACGAATCCGTACTGTGCCGGATCGCCGGTGACCGATGGTGAGCGAGTGATCGTGTCGTTCGCCTCGGAGGGGCTGTTTTGTTATGATCTCGAAGGCAAGGAACTGTGGCGCCGGACCGATCTGGGAAAACAGATCCACATTTGGGGCAATGGTTCTTCACCTGTGCTCGGGGGGGATTTGTGTTTCCTGAACTTTGGCCCCGGTGAAACGACTTATCTGCTCGCGGTGGACAAAAAGACCGGCCGCACCGTCTGGAAAAAAGACGAGGCCACCGGCTACGGCGAACCGCCGACCGCCGATGTGCAGGGCAGCAAAAATCCGAACGAAAAAGCGACCTTCATCGGCTCGTGGACCACGCCAGTGCTGGCAACGGTGGAGGGGAAGGAACAACTGCTCATGAGCTGGCCGCGCCGGCTTGCGGCGTACGATCCGAAAACCGGCGAGGAAATCTGGACCTGCTCCGGCTTGAACCCGCTCGTCTACACCTCGCCGCTCTATCGCGATGGTCTGGCGGTGGCGATGGGTGGATACGGCGGCAATACCATCGCCGTGCGCCTGGGCGGCAAGGGCGATATCACCGAAACGCACCGGCTCTGGCAGGTGAAACGCACCCCGCAACGCATCGGCTCCGGGGTGATTCACGGCGATCACATCTACATTCAAAACGACCCCGGTACCGCGATGTGCATCGAGCTGAAAACCGGCAACGTGGTCTGGACCGAACGTCTGCCCGCGTCCACGGGAACGGGGCAAAATTGGTCGTCAGTGATGCTCTCCGGCGACAAGTGCTACACGATCAACCAGGGCGGCGATTGTTTCGTTTTCCGCGCCGCGCCGCAGTTTGAATTGCTCTCTGTGAACCCGCTGGGCGAACGCAGCAATTCGTCGATCGTGCCGAGTGACGGCGAGCTTTTCATCCGCACGCAACGCAGCCTCTGGTGCATCGCGGGGAAGAAGTAGGGCGGAAGTACCAGCGAGCGCAGCGAGCCGGAAATGTGCGCGACAAGTTTGCCGGTACCTACTCGAAGCCGTCGCGCACTTTGCCGGCGGGTGCGATGATCGGCTGCGGGTTTTCGTTTTTGCCCGGTGGGCGGACACCGGGTCCGACACCTTCGCGTCCAAGGTCGCTGTCCGCTTTTTCGACGGCGGACTGGAGCTGCGCGACGATGTCGGCGTGATCCGCGGCGACGTTTTGTTTTTCGCCGATGTCGCTGGCGAGGTTGTAGAGCTCGCCCTTGGCCAGGTGCAGCTTCCAGTCGCCCTGGCGGACAGCCTGGAGCTGCAGGCCGTAGTAGAAATAGAAGGTGTCGTAGTTGGGCTCCTTTTGCTGGCCGGTCAGTATTGGCCAGAAATCCTTCCCATCGATCTTTCGATCCGTGGGGACTTTGCTGCCGGCGAGCTTCGCGAAAGTTGGCAGCACATCCATCATGCTCGTGATCGCATCGACTGAAGCACCCGCGGGAATTTTCCCCGGCCACCACACGATGGTGGGCACGCGCATGCCGCCTTCAAAGGTGGTGGTCTTGCCGCCGCGCAGCGGGGTGTTCACGGCGCGCTGGGTGCCGCCGTTGTCGGAGGTGAAAAGCACGAGTGTCTTCGAGCTGAGGCCGAGTTCGCGGAGCGTGTCGAGCACCTGGCCGACGCTCCAGTCGACCTCTTCCACCCAGTCGCCGTAGTTGCCGTTGTGCGATTTGCCCTGGAAGGCTTTGCCCGGGTAGATGGGGAAGTGGACGGCATTGTGCGGGAGGTAGAGGAAGAACTTCTTCGCCTTGTTTTCGCGGATGAATTTCACCGCTTCTTCCGTGTAGTGCGCCACGAGTTCAGTCTGCTCCTGCGCCCGCACGCGACCGACGACCTTCTCGTTGCGGAGCAAAGGCAGCGGCGGGTGCTTCGGCGCGTTGGCTGGGATCTTGGCGGGGTCTTTCAGCGGCTCGCCGAGATTACTGCGTGCGCCGTCCGCGACGGGGCCCATGTCGTTCGAGTAGGGGATGCCGTAGTAGGTGTCGAAGCCCTGTTTGGTCGGCAGAAATTCCGGCTGATCGCCGAGGTGCCATTTGCCGATGCAGGCCGTGGCGTAGCCCTGATCGTGGAGCAGCTCAGCGATGGTCTTCTCCTGCGGATTGAGCCCGATCCCGTCGGCCGGAAAAAGCACCGTTTTGATTGGCAGCACGCGTTTCGGATAGCAGCCCGTCATCAGCGCGGCGCGCGAAGGCGAGCACACGGGCGCCGCATAAAAGCAGGTCAGCTTCGTACCCTCCTGCGCCATGCGAATGAGATTCGGCGTGCGGTTTAGCTTCGAGCCGAAGGGCTCGATGTCCGCGTAGCCCATGTCGTCGATATTGATGACGACGAAATTCGGCGCGGGCTCAGCAGAGCGAACCGGCAGCACGCCGGTGAGAAAAACGAAAAGACAGCAGCGGAGGAGCAGGGGCATGGCGGCAGGAATGCGTTTCCGCCGGGGAAAAGGCAACCCTACCTCCGCGCAGGCTGCGTAGTTTCAGCGGCGATCTAGCTCGAACCCGGCCGCCGCTTGTGGCTGGCGCGACCATTGGTGCTGAAGGGCACCGTTTCGCTGGGGTCCTGCTGGCGATACACCACGATCTTCGCCCCCGGGCGGCGCATATAGACCTGTTTCACATCGTCGAGCGACGTGAGGATCCAGGGGGCCACGATGTTGTCGCCGTTTTTGGTGAAGACCAGTTTGTCGGCGATGTACACGCACGAGTGGTAGGCCATGCCGTTGGCATCGAGGAAAAAGAGCACGTCGCCCAGCATCTCCGGCTCCGGCACTTTTTTGTAGCGACTGAGCACGCCGGTCGCGGCGAGCTTCAGGTCCAGATAGACGTTTTGCGGGATGTAGTTGAAGAAGTTCAACGACGTCCAATGGCAGTTCGGCATCTGCCCCCACAGCCCGGCATCGGGCGACGGATAGGTGTAGATCAGCTTGCGCGCTTGCGAAGGGAGGAGGTGGGTGAGGTCCACGCGGTCGCCGTCCGGCGTTTCCGCGATCGATTGCAGCATCGGCACCACGTCCTTGCGCCGCTGACCGGAAGACCAGTAAGCCGAGAGTGCAGCGACGTCGTCATCCGGCCCGATCCGGAGATACGCGAGGACCGCCCGCGTGCGAGTGGTCGCCTTGAGCCAGCTGCGGGCCTGGGCCTCCGATTCCGCATGGCTCATGAGCGTAGCGAGATCGCTGAAAAGCAACGCATCGCCGTCGAGGTAGCAGAGCTTGCTGATGAGCTCCACGATCGGCGCCGGTAGTTCCGCTCCGGCCAGCCATTCTTCCACACTCTTGCCGGTCACAAAAACGGGCTGGTTGTAAAATTCGTTCACCGGGAGCTTCGCCAACTCGGGATAAACGATCGAGCGCGTCATCGACGAAAGCCCTTCGATATCTTCCACCGAGGGAAAGATGGCGAGGCTGCCCTCGATCACCGCCGAGCGCGGATCGTCGAGCCAGCGTTCGACCGTTGCCGGAGCAATGTCCGCCTTGATCAAAAACTCCCGCACTGCATCGCGGTCGGTATTGCCAAAACTCCAGCGGGGCTGCGGATTGGGGAGTGGGAATTTCTCCACGATCCAATCCGGCGCTTCGAGAAAGATGGTCTGGTACTCGATGCGCCCCCAAGGTCCGGGTTCGCAGTGCTGGATTTTGCCTTCCGCCGCAAGGACAGGCATCGAGCTGGCCACGAGAGCCAGCGAGCAGAGAAGTGAGCGGAGGAAAGTCATGAATGGAAGGCAGCGAACAGGCAGCGAAAAAGGAAAAGCGGACGGGAAAAGGTCCAACATTCCGGCCTTCAAGCGGAGGAGGGGCGCATGAAGTGGCTGTCTCGCACAGGAACGCGAAACAAGGTCTGCCGGAGAACTGGAAAAATGCGAGGGAGCAGTTACTGGTCCCAGCGGCGACGATAACCTTGGATTTCGCCCAAGTCCAGATGACCATAGATACGTTTTACGTCGTCCATGCTGGCGATCACCCAGGGAGCGGTTAACGGCTCGCCGTTTTTGGTGAAAACAAGATTGTCGGCCAGGTAGGTGCAGGAGTGCACGGCGTCCCCGGCGCGGTTCAAAAAGAGCAGGGAGTCGCCGAAATTGTAAGGCGGCTGCACTTTGTCGTATCCGGCGAGCACCCGGCTTGCGGCGAGGCGCAGGTCGAGAAAGAGGTTCTGCTCCCGGTAGTTGAAGAAATTGAGCGTCGTCCAGTGGCAATCCGGCAGCCGGCCCGTAATCGCCTGATCCGGCGTGGGATAAGTATAGATCAGCTTGCGCGGCTGAGCCGGGAGGAGGTGGGAAAAGCCGAGGCGCCCCCCGCCGGGCAGTTGGCTGATCGATTCCAGCATGGGCACCACGTCTTTGCGGCGATACCCCGCCGACCAGTACTTCGCCAGGTCGGGAATGCTGTCATCCGGGCCGACCTCGAGGTAGGCCATGATCGCCCGCGTGCGGGTGAAGAGTTTGACGATCTGCTGCGCCTCATCCGCATCCTTCGTGTGGCTGAGCAGCACCGACATGTCGCTGAAGGCCAGCACGTCTCCGCGGAGGTAGGTGAGTTTTTTGATCACCTGCAGGAGTTCCGGCCGGATTTCCCGCCGGCCCAGCCAGTCTTCGACATTTCGGTCGAGAATGTTCAGCGGGTTGGCGAAAAATTCGTTCTGCGACGCCTTGGCCAGCTGGGCGTAGATGGTGGAGCGGCTGACGGGCGTGAGTGCTTCGACGTCTTCCGTCGAAGGAAAAAGGGTCACCGCTTCCGTGCCTTTGGTCATCGCCTTCCGATCGGTAAACCACCGCTCGATCGTATCGCTGGCGATCCCGGCTTCCTTCAGAAATTTGCGCAAGTCGGCCGGTTTGGCCCCCGGGAAGCACCAGCTCGTCTGCGTATTCGGAGTCGGGTAGTCGGCGACGATCCAATCCGGCGCTTCCAGATGGATGTAGTGCCACGCGATTTTGCCCCACGGTCCGGGTTTACACTGAAAAACCTGCGCATTGGGCGAAAGGGCGGCATCGCCGATCTCACTGGCCCACGACGAAACGCTGGCCAGGAAGGCCAAGGCGAAGGAGCCGATGAGGCGGGGAAATCGGACAGCAGGCATGAAAGGCCGTGAATTTCGGTGTAATCGTTTTCTTTGCAAGTGGGGATGACTATTTATTTTTATCTCGGAGGACCATTTACGTTACAAAGTGGTTACATAAGTGATTTCCCGTAGGTTGGGTGGGGCGTCCGGCTTGTCGGGGAAAAGTCCGGGGATAAATAATTTTATTTATCGCTCGAAACCTGGCTATTGCCTTTCCCTCGGCGTCGCCCAAGCATTTCGGGGCGATGTTTCGACCCCGTCTTTTTCTCGCTTGGGCTCTCGCCGCCTTGAGTTTGCAGCTGTTCGGCAGCTGGGCGCAGGAAACGCCGGTGGCCGCCATGAAGGAGATCAGCCCGGGGGTTTTCCAGATCGGCCCGCTGACGCTCGACAAAGCCGCGCGGTCGATTTCCTTCCCGGGCAAAGTGAATATGGCTTCCGATGTGGTGGAGTACGTCCTGGTGAATACCCGGGGCAGCATTCACGAGAGTCTGCTCTCGACCGAGGTTCAGCCTTCGGATCTGCATTTCGCGATGCTTCTGCTCGGGGCCAAAGGGGCGGGTCTGCTGGCGCCGCAGCCTTCCGAGGCCCCGCCCGCGCAGATCGATGCGATTTACCTGAAGACCGCCCCTCGCTTAAAAGGGGACAACCTCGACTTTTCCGTGAAGTGGACAGATGCCGCGGGCAAACTGCACCTCGGCGCGATCGAGGAGTGGCTGATGAATCCCGAGAGCCATAAACCGCCCGAGCGGGGTCCGTGGATCTACACCGGCTCGATGTTTGGGCGGGAAGGCGCTTTCCTCGCCCAGCAGGACGGCAATTTCGCCTCGGTCGTGGTCAATCCTGCGGCCTTGATCAACAACCCGCGACCGGGCAATGACAACGACAAGCTCTGGACCGTGAACGAAAAAACGGTCCCGCCGGTCGAAACGCCCGTCGAAATCATCCTCACCCTCCAGGAAGGCACCTCCGAAACCAAATGAACCGCTCCCTGCTTCCGCTCCTGCTTCTTTCTGCCGCCGCGCCATTCGCTGCCCTCGCCGCGCCGGAACGCGCCGCTGCCGACAGCGCGAACAACCTTTCCCTCCGCCAGGAAGTCCAGCTCGCCATCGATCGCGGGCTCGCCTTCCTCCAGGCCCAGCAAAAAGAGGATGGCTCGTGGTCGAATGCCGATCATCCGGCCCTCACCGCGCTGCCTCTCGTCGCCTTCCAGCGGGAACCTTCCGGGAAGTTTCTAAAAGACACGCCGGAGTTCATGAAGAAAGGCTACGCCCGCTTGCGTGCCGCCGTGCAGCCGGACGGCGGCATCTACAGCAAGGGTCTCTCGAACTACAACACGAGCGTGGCCATGATGGCGCTGCTCCAGACCGGCGACCCCGCCGATGAAGCGACCATCACCGCCGCGCGCCGTTTCGTCGCCGGCCAGCAAGCTTCCAATATGGCCAAGCCCGAAACCAATGGCGGTTTCGGTTATGGCCCAACTGGCAGCAGCCCGAAGCGCCAGCACCCCGACCTCGACAACACGCTGGTTTCGCTCGAAGCCCTGCGCCTCTACGAAAAGATGCGCCCCACCGCCGAACTGGCCCGGGCCAACGATCTCGATTGGAAAGCCGCGGCGGATTTCGTCAGCCGCTGCCAGAATCTCGCTGCGACGAATAGCGAAGCCTGGGTCAGCGAAGAGCAGGGGAACAAGGGCGGCTTTATCTATTTCCCCGGTTCCAGCAACGCCGGCGGTTTTGAGCCCGTCCCGGGCAAAGTGGCGTGGCGCAGCTATGGCACGATGACTTATGCCGGCATGCTCAGCCTGCTCTTTGCCGACGTCAAAGCCGACGACCCGCGCGTGCAGGGCGCGTTGGGTTGGGTGAAAGCCCACTACACCCTGGAGGAAAACCCCGGACTGCAAACCCAGGGCCTGTACTATTACTATCACCTCCTCACCAAAGGCCTGACCGCCGCCAGGATCGACACCCTCGAACTCGCCGACGGCCGCAAAGTCGACTGGAAACGCGAGGCTGCCCTCAAACTCCTCAACCTGCAAAAAGGCGACGGCCACTGGGTCAACGAAGCCGGCCGCTGGATGGAAACCGACCCCGTCCTCGTCACCTGCTACGGCGTCCTCGCCCTGGAGATGATCTATCATCAGCTGTGAGTGGGTCGTGAGTGCGAGGGGGCACGATCAGTTCCCCGAAACCAGCTGAACAACGGCCAAGCCCCTATGCACATCATTCCTCCCACCTATTTGTCTGGCTACGCGACTCCTACGATTGGGCGCACCCCGGCGAGTCTTTTGACGGATGGGACCTGGTGTGGCCACGGCGAACCGCGATTTGGGGTTTACGACATTTGCGTAGCGAGCGGCAGTCACTTTTCCATTCGCTTGCCGTCCAGTCTGCGCTTCCCCCAGTTGGTTGCCGTCAGCGCGACCGGTCCCGCCGGAGAAACCTTCTTCCTTTACGATCCCCGCAAACATCCGGCGAGTGTCTATGCGGATGACCGGGTAGTTTATCCACATCACCCTGCTGCTCCTTTTTTCTGCCCCGATTGCAGGGGTGCGTCTTTTTCTGCGGCCGTCGGTTTTGAGGTTCCCGGCGACAGCGACGAACCGGATGATACGAGTTGGTTCACTCTTGCCGTCGAGTGCGCTCAATGCAAATGGAGCGGAATCATTTTCGACGATGAAACTGCGTAAGCCTGCGGCTCCCACTCAGGTTTTGGATGCTTCGATTGCCGGCGACGAAGGTGAAATTGATACTCTAAAGAATCGGGCCGTTTGGGCCCTACGGTTCGTTCTCCGGCGGCAGGTTTTAAATCCCGTGATATGAAACCAGAACCACCACCTCTCCGCATCGGGAAGCCGTGCCCCAAGCAATGGGAGACGATGCGCGGCGATTCGAAACAGCGCTTTTGTGACCAGTGCCAGCTGCACGTGCACAATCTCTCGGCGATGTCTGCGGCCGAGCGGGAGCGCTTCATCGCGGCATCGGGTGGGCGTGCTTGTATTGCTTATGAACTTCGCTCTGACGGCTCGATGGTGACTCCGTCGCGCTGGCCCTGGCTGCTGCTTCCCTTTCAAGGCTTGCGCGGGTCGGTCGTTGCCTTGCTCGCTGCGTTTCTGCCCTTCCTTTTTTCCTCCTGCGCCACCCGCCGCACGCTCGGCGTGCCGGCTCCTTCCTGCGACGCATCTACGCAGCCCTCGGGCGAGAACAAGATCGTCATGCTGCTTGGAGAGCCAGCGCCGCTTCCTGCCCCGAAGCGGCATCAGTGAACTCAAAGGCGAGGCCGACTACTGGATACGCTTTTACTCTGGGAACTTGCTGCGTTTATTTGCGCGTTACCGCATTTCCAACAAAGCGCAGCTCCAAACCCTGTGTGGAGCTGTGCGTCGATTGAATTGAGCCAGCCTACTGCACCTTGTGCAGCTCAAACGTGCCGGTGTCGTAGGCGGCGTCGTAGTTGAGCGTGAAATGGGTGGGAGTGACGGTGCCTTCGTATTTGTATACGCCGCCGGGGATGGTTTTGAGCGGGAATTGGCCCTTCAAGTGGAGCGTTTTGCCGCGTTCGTGGCCGTAGAGTTCGGCGAGCACTTCGCTGGCGCCGAGCAGCCATTCGGCCCGGAAATTCGCGCGGTAGCGATAGGGATCGATCTTGGTGAAAACGCACTGGAGGCGGCCGCTTTCGTACTCGCCGGAGAAGGGTGCGCGATGCTTGTTGCTGACCCAGCGGCCTTCCCAACGACCGTCATACGGACTCTGCGGCGTCGGTGCCGGCTCGGTCTTCGGGTGGAAAAGGAGCGTGGTTTTGACCGGCTTCGTGCTCTGCGGACTCCACAGATACCACTCGCGGTGAAAAGTCGTGCAGCCCGGCAGCAGGAGCAGCGCAGCGGCGGTGAAAAAGAGGGACAGCAGGCGGGTGCGGATCATGGCTTTTTGAGCGTGTGGAGGAATTCCTCCATATCGTGGGTGGTTCCGTGGAAACAGAGCAGAGTGCAGAGCCCGCCGCGTTCCGTGGCGGCGGCGGCCCAGTGTTCGTGATCGAACACCTTCCAGGCCCCATCCGGCCCGGGGCGAACCGCGAAATCGGAGGCGCGAAAGACGAAAACCACCATCCCGTGGCCTTCTCCGCCGGATCCCGGTTTCTCGATGGCAATCTGGGCGACTTTATTGCCGCTGAAGCGGAACACCCGCCAGCCGATGGCCGGCAATTCCGCCAGCTCGGTGGGCAGGGCAAACCGATCGAAACCCCGCAGCATCATGTTATCCGTAAGCTGCCCGGCGGGAAGCTTGGTCGCGTCGAGCTCGGCGCCGGTCATCTTGTCGTTCAGCTCGAGCAGATCCGTCGCCCATTTTTTCCCGGGGAAATCCTTGTCGGACTCGAGCTTCAGGTACACGCCGAAGCCCAGCAGCAGCAGCACACCAAAGATCGCGCTGAGGATGGCGGGATTGAACAGATTCTTCCGGACGGGTTTCTTCCCCGGAGCCATGCGCTGGCTGAGCTCTGCGAGCTTTTGCCGCAGGTTTTCCGGCGGACGGATGAAGTGGATGACCTCGACGACCTGGTCGTCGAAATCCATCTGCCAGCCCAGCTCCTCGCGGAGTGACTCGTGGCACTCGGCGTAACGCACCGCCTTGAGGATCTTCTGATCCATCGGTTTTCCCGGCCGATAAAGGGGCAGATACTGGCGGGCGGTCTCGAGATTCATGGGCGCGGCTCCATGGCGGTGGCGAGGAGTTGCCGGGCGTGAGCCAAAAGGCCAGCCAAATCATCGATGCTCACTTTCAGGAGCTTGGCGATTTCCTCCGGAGTGAAGATTTCCAGGTAAAACAAGGCCAGTGCACTGCGATGCGGCTCGGGCAGCGTGGACACGTGCTGGGCTACGATAAAGGCCTCGATCTTGAGGATCCCGCCCGATTCCTCGTCGCGCAGGAGACGTGGTGCCGGGGTTCCACCCCCAGAGTTTTCCCGCAGGCACCGCTGGCGGATCCGGGATGCCAGCCAGGCTTGGCGGTTCGCTTCATGCCGAAACTCAGACAGTTGCGATTCCACCTCGCTCAAGGTGTCGGCCATGATCTGTTCCGCCGTTTTGATGTTTCCCGTCAACAACAGGGCAAAGCGGTAAAACTCGGCGAGCGTGACGTTGGGAAGCGCAGCGGTTTGCAAGATGCGGACCAATACTCGAAAGGCCCGCCCTTCGACAACCGCGAACCGCCATTCTCCGGGGAGAGGTTTGCTTCAGGGATTGGTCGGCCAGGTCGCGACGATCAGCTTCTCGGTTGGGAAGCGGAGTGCCCGGGCTTTGGCGATCAGGCGATCCCGCTTGCCGCGCGGAAGGTTGGGGGACCGGGCGAGGAGCCAGAGATACTTGCGATCCGGGGTGCCCACGAGTGCCACCGAGTAGTCCGGCTCCAGCTCGATGACCCAGTAGTTCCCTTCGGCTGGGGGGATCGCCAGCGAGGCGATGCCGCCAAACTGGACCCGCAAGCGGCTATTGTGGCTCCCGACCACGGGTTCCGCTTCGCCTTCGATGGAGCGTTGATGCCCGTCGGGACGATACTCGGTGTTGCGTACCTTCACTTTCCCGCCTGGGAGGGGGGTGTATTCAGCGGTGGCCCGGGCATCGTCGCGCTGAAATCGATTGGGCAATCGGGCGATTTCGTACCAGCGCCCACTATACTTTTTCAGGTCCACGCTGGGAACGGTGGGGAGGGATTCGTGGGGTTTCGGGACGCAAGCCGCGAAGACGAAAGGCACAAGCAGGGCCAGCTGGGACGCTTTCATGTTTTCCGGTACGAATGAGTACCGGCGGCTGGTCGCAAAAAATGGACCGACTAGGAATTGAACCTAGGCAGTTTTACCCAGGCGCTCGCGTGTCTTCTCGGCCCGGAGTTGGCCGCAACCCGCGGCGACATCGATCCCGCGCCGTTGGCGCACCGTGCTCGGGAGCCCGGCTTCCCGCAGCACGCGCTGAAAGGCGATGGCGTTGACGCTGGTTTCACCGGCGAAACCGGAGGTCGGGTTCAGCGGGATCAAATTCACGTGGGCATCGATGCCCAGCAGGAGTTCGGCGAGACGAGCGGCTTGTTCCGGGGTGTCATTCGCCCCGGCAATGAGGGTCCACTCGAAAAAGATCCGGCGCTGGGTGGTCGCGCTGTAGGTGCGGCAGGCGGCGATCAGCTCCGCTAGCGACCAGCGGCGGGACGCCGGGACCAGGGCACTGCGCTCGGCTTCAGTGGCCCCATGAAGGCTGACAGCGAGGTGATAAGGCTGGCGTTCCTCGGCGAGGCGCAAAATGCCGGGTACGACACCGACGGTGCTGATCGTGATGCGGCTGGGGCCGAGATTGAGGCCGCGTTGATCGGTGATGATCGAGAGCGCGGTCATCACGGAATCATAGTTGTGCAACGGCTCCCCCATGCCCATGAGCACGAGGTTGCGCAGCCCGCTTTCGCCGCGGGCGCGGAGGGCGCGCTGGGCGTGCAGGACCTGGGCGACGATTTCGCCCGGTCGGAGGTGCCGCACAAAACCCATCTGACCGGTGGCGCAGAAGACGCAACCCATCGCACAACCGGCCTGGGTGCTCACGCAGGCGGTGTAGCGCCCGGGGTATCCCATGAGGACGGTTTCGATCGTCTGGCCGTCGTCCAGCTTGAGGAGAAATTTGCGGGTCAGGCCATCGCTGCTGGCGGTGTCGGCCGCGAGCTCGGGGCGTTCGAGGCTCGGCGACGTGGCTGCGAGCCAGCGGCGCAGCGGAGGGAGGAAATCCGGCCGATCCGTAAGATCAAGGGTGGCTTCCCGGTGCAACGCGCGCCACAAGGGCCGCGCGTGGGTAGCACTGAGGCCCGCGCTGGTGAGCGTATGCTCCAGCGCGTCGAACGACAGGTCGTGCAGGGAAATGGAAGCCGGCGAAGACGGATTCACGGAAAGGGTCTGACGTTGCGGCAGGTTTGGCCGGTGTCCAGTGGTTCCCGCCAGTTAAGGTGTTGTCCTATCAGGGACGTATCTCGCCGCATGGTCAGGGACCTTTTTTCATCCGGCCAAGGCAGGAAGTTCGCTCGTTCTCACGATCAAGATGAAAGCCATCCGTGTTTATCGCCATATCGTTGCTCCGAGTGGGTGGACGGCCCGCCTCGATTGGTTCGAGCGCATTCAATTCGCCGCCGACACACCTGCCAGCGGCCCCGTCATGCCCGGCATGGTGGTCGTGCAGGACCTGCGGACCGGGGCCTGGTATCACGGGGTGGAAGCCCTCCGGCGGATCTGTGCGGAAGTGCCGCTGTACTGGCCAGCCTGGATTTTGCTTTCCGTGCCGGTCATCGCCCGGTGGTACGAGAGCTACTCGATGGAAGCCGGATTGCGGCAGCCGGTGTAGGCGGCGCATTTTTTTTTGCAGCCAAGTCGTTTGTCCGGCACCGACGGCGCGGTGCCGGAGAGTTGCCTCCATCGTCCGATTTAATAGTCCGCTGGTGGCGGTGCAGGAGGCCTGGGCGGGGCGGGCGGCCGGGGAGGTGGTGGCGGTTTGGGTGGCTTCGGAGGTTTGGGCGGAGAACTCTTTTCCGCAACCTCCGGTGCGGGAGCCGCGTTGCTTTGGCTGACTGGCCCCTCTGACCCTCCGCAGACCAAGACAATCGCCAGGAAAACGAGCGATCTCATCGGAATGGAAGCAGCTCGCGAAGCAGACGGAACGGGTCGACTTCGATGTGGCGCTCGCGGCGACGAGGCTCGGAGCGGCGCAGGTCGATGTGGGGCGCATCCTCATCATCCGAAATGTCGATGGGCGGCTGGGGCGCATCCTGATTCTTTTCCCCGATCGCGGGCGGATGGAATCCACCTTCTCTGGAACCGGTGGACGCGGCAGGTTCTTCCAGGAGCGGTTCGCCTCTGGAAAGATCCAGCGGGCGATTCTCCGGGGGAATCCCGCGCATCGCGACGAGCTGGCCGTCGGTGGCATTGACCACGATCCAGCCGAGCGAACGTCCCTGCCGGTCCAGACAGGTCACTTTCCAGACCGGTGCCAGATTCAGTGCATCGCGGCGGAGCTCGTAGTTGAACGTGGCCACCGAAAGCCGATTCGCCCGGGCGTATTTTTGGGCCAGCAGGCCAGCGTGATCGGAGTCCAACTGGAGGGCGTTCATGGGCAGGACGTCTCCAGCTCCGACCTCGCTGGCAAATTGGGAAACTCCGTTGCGGCCGACGAGTTGCCGATTGGCTACGGTGTAGTCGCGCAATCCCGTACCGGAAGCCTCGCCCGGCGCGTGTACGATATAGTGCCAGCGATCTGGGAAGGGCTGCCCTTCGCAACCGGCGATGCGGGCCACCTGATTGGCCTCAGCGGGCGGGATTCGAGCCAGGCCTTGCAAGGCTGTTTCCGCGGAGGCCGCTGCGACCCCGCAGAGCAGCACAGCTATCCAAGCTCGGTAAATTCGGTTCATGGCTGCTCACGGAATCGTGCGTGCAGCCATCGCTGGGCGTAGACGCGGATCTACGCAGCGGTCAGTTGGAATCTGCTTTGGAAACCGGGCGACCCTAGCGGTCGCACTCGCCCATCACGAAATCCAGCGAGCCGAGGACGGCGACGACGTCGCTCATCATGCAGCCCGGCAGGATTTTCGGCAGGATCGAGAGGTTCACGAAGCTTGGGCTCCGGATCTTCAAGCGATACGGCGTGCCGCCTCCCTTTGAGGCGATGTAAAAGCCGAGTTCTCCCTTGGGATTTTCGTGCCCGAAATAAACTTCGCCTTCCGGGGCGTCGACGCCTTCGGTGTGCAGGATGAAGTGGTGAATGAGTTCCTCCATCTTCGTGAGCACGGAGGTCTTCGGCGGGGCGACATTCTTCGGATCGTGCACCGCGATCGGGCCTTTCGGCATGTTTGCGAGCACCTGGCGCAGGATCTTCACGCTCTGGCGCATCTCTTCCATGCGGACGAGGTAACGATCGTAGCAATCGCCCACGCTGCCGAGCGGGACATCGAAATCGTACTTCTCGTAGCCGAGATACGGCTGGCGCTTGCGCAGATCGTGATCGATGCCGCTGCCGCGCAGGTTCGGGCCGCTGATGCCGTAGCTGAGTCCGTCTTCCTTCGTGATGACGCCCAGATCCTTGGTCCGCTCGACAAAGATGCGGTTCCGGGTCAGCAAACCGTCGATTTCGTCGATCGCGGGAACGACTTCATCCAGGAACTTCGCCACGCCTTCGAGGAAACCGGCGGGCGTGTCGCGGATCATGCCGCCGACGCGCGTGTAGCTGGTGGTAAATCGGGCGCCGCTGAGCAGTTCGACCAGATTGTAAACCTTTTCGCGCTCGGTGAAGGTGTAGAGGAAGACGGTCATCGCGCCGCAATCCATCGCGAGACAGCCGACGCCGAGCAGGTGCGAGGAAATCCGGCCGAGTTCGCAGCAGATCACGCGGATGGCCTGGCCGCGCTCCGGTAGGGTCCAGCCCATCAGTTTCTCGACCGCGAGGGCGTACGCCACATTGTTGGCGATCGGGGCGAGGTAATCCAGCCGATCCGTGTACGGGATGAACTGGTTGTAGTGCATGTTCTCGGCGATCTTTTCATCGCCGCGATGCAGGTAACCGACGTCCGGGGTCGCCTTCGTGATCGTCTCGCCATCCATCTCCAGGATGAGCCGCAACACCCCGTGGGTCGCCGGATGCGACGGACCCATGTTGATGATCAGCTTTTCACCCAGCACATCATCGATGGGCTGTTCGTGGCCGCCCAATGCGGGTGCGGCTTGCGCGGCCTGCTGGGCCTTGGTGAGAGCGTCGGGAATCTCGAGTTCGACGGTGGAAGCGGACATGGTTCGCGTTAAAAAGACGAGGGCAGGCCTCAGTAAGCCGTGGGGAGAAAGGGGCCGCAAGGCGGATTTGTGAAAGTTTTCACAAGCTCCGCAGCCTCAGAAAATGCGCTGGGTCTTTTTGGCGATGACTTTCGGCGCCGGTTTCGGACGAAAACGCAGCCAAAGTGCGACCCCGATGAGCCCGGTTCCCAGCACGGAAAGCACCGCCAGCAGGCTGATTTTTGGGCCGGTCTTCGGCTTGCCCGGGGTATCGAAGGTGGTCTGGAAAACCTGGGCGCCGAGCCCTCCTTTGGGGGTGAGCGCGAGCACCCGAACGGTATAGCGGTGCCCAGGGAGCAGGGATTTGACCGTCCCGCGGACGCGGTCTCCCTGGTGCGCGAATTCAAAGTTGTAGAGCCGATTCCAGCGGACGGAAAACTGGCCGCCCTCCATGACCAACTCCCGCTGTTCGGCGATGAAGGTCTTGGCCGGATTGAAATCCGCACTCCAATCGAACACGCAGTGAGTCGGTTCCAACGCAGCGATCCGCACAATTTCCTTCAGATCGACCTTCTTTTCGAAGTCCAGGTCGTGAACGGTGAGCGGGAGCACTTCGGCAGCTGGCGCCGGGGTGGTCGACGACGAACTGCTGCTGGATGAACTGCTGACGGAAGCTTTCGGCGCCCGGGCGCCCAAGCCGCCGATCACCACCCGCAGGGGAACTTCGGTCGTGCCCAGCGAGGTTTGGATTTGCAGCGATCTCTCGATCGTCCCGGTGGCAAACCCCTCCACGGAGATCGGCACGTCCACGCTGGTTCCGGCCCCGACTTCGTACCGCTGGGCGTCCAGGTGAAAAGGCTCCTGCGCGGTGACCTGCGCGATGCCTACGACGCCGCCCTCGTTGCGCAATTGCAGCTGGCCATAGGCCAGCCCGTTCGAAGGCGCGAATCCCAGGTCGAGAGTGCGTTGAACCGGGCGAATAATCGCCGGTAGTGGGGCCGCGGTGACCGGCACTTTGGTTTGGTAACTCCCGGCCTGAACGGTCACTTCGGCTTCCAGCAGAGCGGCATCCTGAGGTGCCGTCCGCACCATCACGGGGACCGTGGCGTTGGGGCGGAGTTTGATCTCGGGATCGATCCGCAGCCGTTCTGAGGTCTGAAAACGGACGGTGAGTTCCGTTTCCGTATTGTTGGTCAGCTCGAAGACGCCGGCGCGGATTTGGGTGGCCGCTTCCACTCCGAGGCGCAGGAGAGCAGGTTTCACCTCCAGGGCCGTTCGCGCCGTGCCGCGGAGGACGATGGTGCGTTCGCGCTGGGAGGTCAGGCGCAGTTCTCCGAGAAAATCTCCCGGCCGATCAGGGTTGAAGGTCACCTTGACGAACAAGTGCCCGCCGGGGTCAATGCGGTATTCGGGTGGGCTTTCGAGGCGCCAGGCTCCGGAAACTTCGCAGGTGCCTGCAGCCGTCATCCCTCCGCGATTGATGAATTCGATGG
>Ga0209050_1001059_pt1 | contig 33823 bp, 29 predicted proteins | sample Araplavi_mTSA_r2_FD_184276 | JGI IMG/M metagenome (GOLD analysis project Ga0209050, IMG submission 184276) | Arabidopsis root microbial communities from North Carolina, USA - plate scrape MF_Cvi_mTSA_r2 (SPAdes) (version 2) | ecosystem: Host-associated > Plants > Roots > Endosphere | place: USA... | reverse complement strand
AGATGAAGTCGGCCGGCATCAACGTGGTGGCCAGCTACATCATCTGGAACCACCACGAGGAAAAGGAAGGGAAGTTCAACTGGAGCGGCAACCGCGACCTGCGGCGCTTCATCCAGCTGGCCAACAAGGCCGGGCTGGAGGTGTGGATCCGCGTTGGCCCCTGGTCGCACGCGGAAGTGCGTTACGGCGGCATTCCCGACTGGGTGGTGGATTCCATGCCGACCCGCCAGGACGATCCTCAATACCTGAAATACGTGGGCCGCTTCTACCGCGAGATCGCGAAACAGGTCGATGGCTTGCTGTGGAAGCAGGGCGGCCCCGTGATCGGCGCCCAGATCGAGAACGAATACAACCTGGCAGGCCCGGGCCGCGGCGCCCAGCACATCGCCACGCTGAAAGGCATGGCCGTGAAGGCCGGCATCGACGTCCCGTTCTACACGGTGACCGGCTGGGACCAGACCTTGTATCCATCCGGCGAAGTGGTGCCGGTGTTCGGCGGCTACCAGGACGAACCATGGGCCACCAGCAAGACCGAGCTGCCGCCGAAGGAAACCTACGCCTTCCGTTTCGACACACGCGTCAGCGGGGACCTCGGCGCGCAAACCCGCGCCACCCAGCAAGGCACGGCGGAAACCGACATGGACCGCACGCCATTCCTGGGCGCGGAGTACGGCGCTGGGCTGCCGGCCATGTACCGCCGCCGCACGCTGGTATCGCCGGACGATATCGCCTCGACCCTGCCGGTGCAGATGGGCTCCGGCGTGAACCTGATGGGCTATTACATGTTCCATGGCGGCCGCAATCCGGTCGGCATGACGACCATGGAAGAGAGCACGCGCACCGGCGGCTATAACGACACGCCGGCCATCAACTACGATTTCAATGCGCCGTTGGGTCCCGACGGCCAGCAGCGCGAGGTACTGGCTTACCTGCGCCCGTTCCACTACTTTATGAACGATTTCGGCGCGCGCCTGGCGCCGATGACGGTGCACAAGCCGTCGCTTGTGCCGGCCGACCCGGCCGACTTGTCGGTGCCACGCTGGTCGGTGCGCAGCAAGGGCGAGCAGGCCTTCCTGTTCTATAACGGCCATGTGCGGCAATATGCGCTGCCGGCGCAGAAGCAGGTGCAGTTCGCGGTGAAGCTGGACGGGCAGGCCGTTACGCTGCCGCGCCAGCCGGTCGATATCGCGGCCGGCAGCTATTTCTTCTGGCCGGTCAATTTCGATATGGATGGCTACCGCCTGCAATACGCCACCGTGCAGCCGGTGGCCCGGCTGGAGCAGGGCAAGGCGGGCAGCGTGTACGTGTTCGCGGCGCAGGACGGCGTTGCGCCTGAATTCTCGCTGGACGCGGCGGCCGGCGCCTGCCTCAAGACGCAGGGCCAGGTGGACAATGCAGGCGGCGGCGTGCTGGTGCAAGGCATCCAGCCCGGCCTCAATGCCGCGCTGACGCTGGACTGCGCCGGCAAGCGCCCGGTGACGGTACTGGTCCTGTCGCCGAAGCAGGCGCGCCAGATGGCAATCGGTCAGTTGCAGGGCGAACGCCGCCTGGTCGTCAGCGACAGCCAGGCACACTTTGCCAACGGACGCCTGGTGCTGCGCTCCCCCGGCAAGCCAGCCTTCCGCGCGGCTGTGTTCCCGGCCTTGGCGCTGCCGCTGAAGGGCAGTACGGGGCTGCAGGCGAGCGGCAGGGATGGCCTGTTCCAGGTGGTCGAGGCAACACTGCCGCGCCAGGAATTGATGGTCACTGCGCGCAAGTTGCGCGCCGCACAGCCAGTCCCTCCGATTAAAATTGGCGGCAACGCCAAGGCGGCAGTGCAGCCCGATGCGGAAGTCTTCGGCAATTCCGCAGCATGGGAACTGTCGCTGGGTGCGACCCGGCCGAAAGGAGTCGATGGAGCCTTGCTGGAAATTGATTTTGTCGGCGACGTGGCCCGCCTGTTCGACGGCACGCGCATGGTGGACGACTGGTATTACAACGGCCAGCTTTGGCAGTTCGGTCTAAGCAACCTGCCGGCGCGCGAACGCGCTGCGCTGACGCTGACGGTACTGCCGTTGCGCGCCGATGCACCGATCTACCTGCCGAAGGAACACCGTCCCGTGTTCAATGGACAGGCGCAGGTGGCGGAACTGCGCGGCGTCAAGGTCACGCCGGTGTATCGTGTAGAAATTGGCCGCTGAACGGAGTTTGAATATGGCATTGAAAATTGGTCTCGTCGGCCTGGGCAAGATTGCAGTCGACCAGCATATCCCCGCGATTCGCGGCAACAAGGGCCTCGAGCTGGTGGCGGGCTGCTCGCCGGCCAGTGCGCCGGAAGGCGTGCTGCGTTACCCGGACATGGGCAGCATGCTGGCCGCCCACCCTGAAATCGAAGCAGTGGCGATCTGCACCCCGCCCCAGGTGCGGCACAAGCTCGCCTGCGAGGCGATTGCGGCCGGCAAACACGTATTCCTGGAGAAGCCGCCAGCGGCAACTCTGGGCGAGGCCGCGTCCATCGCTGCCATGGCGGCGCAGCATGGCGTGACGGCGCTGGCTGGCTGGCACTCGCGCTTCGCACCTGGCGTGGAAAGTGCACGCAACTGGATGCTGGCGCGGCCCATCAAGTCCATCCAGATCCGCTGGAAGGAAAATGTGCGGCAATGGCACCCCGGCCAGAAATGGATCTTCGAGGCAGGCGGCATGGGCGTGTTCGATCCCGGCATTAACGCGCTGTCGATCCTGACGCACCTGCTGGGCGGTCACGCGCTGGTGCGCAAAGCTGCGCTGAACGTGCCGTCGAATTGCAGTGCGCCGATCCAGGCTGAGTTGGAGATGTTGAGTGAACGCGGCGTCCCGATCGATGCGGAGTTCGATTTCCTGCAGACGGGCCAGCAGACCTGGAGCATCTTCGTGGAGTCGGCGGCTGGCGATACCATGGCCCTGCACCTGGGCGGCCGCATCATGGAGGTGAATGGCAAGGTGGTGCTGGATGAGCCGGAGCGCGAATACCCATCGATGTACGAGCATTTCCGGCGCCTTGTCGCCAGCAAGAGTTCCGACGTCGACTTCACTCCGCTGCAGGCGGTCGCGGATGCCTTCCTGGTTGGCAAACTGACGAGCGCTGAACCGTATATTGAGTAGGCGAGCCAGGTCAATACAGGCCGAAGATCCTGCCTGGCAGTCCCAGGTTCATTGAAGTATTGAACACCTCAAGCGTTCGACCGAGTCGTAGAGCCGATCAACGTCCTTTTTCTGAAAAAAGTTCCTAGGCCTTGTCCTACAAGACTGCTTGCTCCGCGCCGATAGTTGCGGTGCGGGCAGCGGCGCACCATGTGCCCATGATACGTTCGAAGGAGAGAACGATGAGCACAAGTAAGGAGAAAATGAACCCGATCGCGCCTGACCGCCTGAAGGCGCGTGCGCCAGGCGTCGAACCCGGCAACGAGCAGCGCGGCGGCGAGGCGCTGCAGCGGGATACGGCCGGGGTAGGCGAGCGGGGCGGCGTGGCCAGCCAGCAGACCGGCTGGGCGGCGCGCCAGTCGGCGGAGCGGATGCGCCAGCGCGGCGATGCCGCCAATACGGGAAGCACCGGCGGCAGCCTGCAGCAGGACCAGCATGCCGGCTCGCAGGAGTCGGCCACCGGTCCTGCCGGCAAGCGTCAGACCGACGAAGCGCGGCCCAAGCTTTCTCGGGCGCGCGAGTTGGACAAGTAGATATTGTCCTTCGACAGCGCGCGGTTGGCGCTGACGGCGTCGGCCCAATCGCGCGTGGTCGTCACGGCGGCGAAGTTGGAATGGAATACCACGCTGAATATGCGATGGATCTCTTCCGCCGTGGCTCGGCCGGCTGCGTTCTCATACGGCAGCGAACCGGTGGCATCGGACAGGTATTCCACTGCCAGCCCCATATGCGCAGCCTCGATGATGGTTGAGGCATTGCAGTTGTGAGTCATGTAGCCCGCAATCGCCAGGGTGTCAATCTTGTTATCGGCCAGCCATTGTGCGAGGCCGGTGCCGGTGAAGCTGCTGGCCAGCTTTTTATTGACGACATGGTCGGCGCCCAGCGCGGCGACTTCCGGATGCAGCTGCCAGCCGTCGGAACCGACGGCAAACACCGGTGCGCCGGCTGGCGTGTCGTGCTGCACCACCACCACAGGCACGCCGCTTTCGCGCGCCACCTTCATGGCCTGGACAATATTCGGCAGCGATTGCTCGACCGGCGGGTATTCGATCGGCAGCTTGCCGGTGAAGTATTCGTTTTGTACGTCGATCACGATCAGGGCGCGGCGTGGCATGGTATTTCCTCCGTTTGGGTTGTTGATGGGATCCATTGTGCGGTCCGCACCGATTTCGCGACAGTGGCCCAAGAGACAACATGCGATATAATCGGGCCATGCGTAAAAAAGTGGCCATTATTGCCTTCGACGGCATCACACCGTTCCACCTGTCCGTGCCTTGCCTGGTATTCGGCGGGCCGCATGCCGAGCATCTGTACGAGGTGACGGTGTGTGCTGCCGAAAAAGGGCCGATGCGCACGACCGCTGGCTTTGACATTGCGACCGGCAAGAGCCTGCGCGCCCTGGACAAAGCCGATATCGTCATCATGCCTACCTGGCACGACGACTGCCGGCCTTCGCCGCCAGCGTTGCTGCAGGCCCTGAGGAAGGCCCACGCGCGCGGTTCAACCATCGTCGGCTTGTGCCTTGGCGCCTTTCCAGTGGCGGAAGCGGGCCTGCTTGATGGCCGCACCGTCACCACGCACTGGGCCTTTGCCGGCCAGTTGGCCGAGCGCTGCCCGCTGGTGAAGGTCGATGAAGAAGTGTTATATGTGGACGAGGGCGACGTGCTGACGTCGGCCGGCGCGGCAGCCAGCCTGGATTGCTCGCTCTACCTGCTGCGCAAGCTGCAGGGGGCCGAATACGCAAATATGGTGGCGCGCCGCCTGCTGGTGGCGCCGCACCGCGAAGGAGGGCAAGCGCAGTTCATCAACCGCCCGCTGCCGGTTACCGCCAGCGACAGCCGCCTGGCGCAGGTGCTGGACTGGGTGCAGCATCGCCTGGCCGAAGAACATAGCCTGGATGCGCTGGCGGAACGGGCGGCCATGAGCCGCCGCAATTTCACGCGCCACTTCCGTCAGGCCACCGGCACTTCGTTCAAGCAATGGCTGCTGAACCAGCGCCTGGCGCACGCCCAGCGCATGCTGGAAACCAGCGACGCTTCGATCGAAGCGGTGGCGCAAGCGGCCGGGTTTGGCAGCGCGCTATCGTTAAGGCAGCACTTCCGCACTGCCTTCCATAGCTCGCCGTCGGCTTACCGCAAGCTATTTGACGCCTGACATATCCGGCAGGGTGTGCGCGATGCCCTTGTGGCAGTCGATGCAGGTCTTCTCGCCGCTGGCCAGCTGGGTCGAGTGGGCATCCACGGCGCGCTTGCTCTGGCGGGTGAAGTCCATCGAGTCGAACTGGTGGCAGTTGCGGCATTCGAGCGAGTTGTTGGCCTTCATGCGCCGCCACTCATTGCCAGCCAGCTGCAGACGGTGCGCCTCGAACTTCTCGCGGGTGTCGATGGTGCCGAACACCTTGCCCCATACCTCCTTGGATGCCTGCATCTTGCGCGCGATCTTGCTGGTCCACTCGTGCGGCACGTGGCAATCGGAGCACTTGGCGCGGACGCCAGTGCGGTTGGAGAAGTGGATGGTGCGCTGCAGTTCCGGATAGACGTTGTCGCGCATCTCATGGCATCCGGTACAGAATTTCTCTGTATTGGTGGCCTCCATGGCGGTGTTGAAGCCGCCCCAGAACACCACGCCAGCCACGAAGGAACCGATCACCAGGAAACCCAGGCTAAGGTGCATGCTTGGGCGGCGCAGGACGTTCCAGTAATTCTTAATCAGCCTGAACATGGCGGCACCCTTTATTTATGCTTGGCCGGAGTTGCCGGAGCGGACGGGTTCAGCATCGTATCGACGTCCTTGAACTGGTTGGGCACCAGCGGCTCCAAGTTCGCTTGCGGCACGTGGCACTGCAGGCAGAAATAGCGCCGCGGCGACAGCTCGGCGAGGAAATTGCCGTCGCGGTTCTGGAAGTGCGTCACGCTGATCATCGGCGCCTGGCTTTCCTGGGTGCGGGTGCGGGCGTGGCACATCATGCAGCGGTTGGCGCTCTTGTCGGTCTGGTAGCCCTCGATCTTGTGCGGGATGACCGGCGGCTGCATCGAATAGTTGCGCACGCGCCGGATATCGCTGTTATCCGGGTTGACCATAGGCGCCGGCTTGGTGGTTTCGGCCAGCGGCGTCGGGCCGCGCATATTATCGAGGGCGCGCGGCGCCGGCACCTGGGCCAGGACGGACAGCGGCAGAAGAAGGGCGAGAAGGAATGCAAATTTTTTCATGGCCATGGCTCCTAAACCTTGCGGATGCTGACTGCGCACTTCTTGTAATCAGTCTGCAAAGAGATTGGGCAGGTAGCGTCCAGCGTCACCTTGTTCACAAGCTGGCTGGCGTCGAAGAACGGAATGAACACCAGTCCGCGCGGCGGACGGTTGCGGCCGCGGGTCTCCACGCGTGTCTGGATCATGCCGCGCCGTGACTTGACCTCGATCAGGTCGCCGCGCCGTGCACCGAGCGCCTTGGCGTCTTCGGGATGCATGAAGCAGACTGCATTCGGCACGGCGCGATAAAGCTCCGGCACGCGGCGCGTCATGGTACCGGTGTGCCAGTGCTCCAGCATGCGGCCGGTGGACAGCCAGAACGGATATTCCTTGTCCGGCGATTCGGCTGGTTTTTCGTAAGGCAGCGCGAAGATCACTGCCTTGCCGTCCGGGTGGCCGTAGAAGCGCACGTCCTCGCCCTTCTTGACGTAGGGATCGAGTCCTTCGCGGTAGCGCCAGCGGGTCTCCTTGCCGTCGACCACGGGCCAGCGCAGTCCGCGGGCTTCGTGATACATGTCGAACGGCGCCAGGTCGTGCCCGTGGCCGCGGCCGAAGCTCGCATATTCCTCGAACAGGCCCTTCTGCGGATAGAAGCCAAAGGCCTTGGCCTCATCGTTCTGGTAGCCGGCTTTGATTTGCGAGGCTGGGTATTTGTCGACCTGGCCGTTGCGGTACAGGACATCGAACAAGGTTTTCCCCTTGTAGGCCGGCATGGCGGCCAGCAGCGGCGCCGGCCACACTTCCTCCATCTTGAAGCGCTTGGAGAATTCCATCAGCTGCCACAGGTCGGAGCGTGCGTCGCCCGGCGCGCTGACAAGCTGGTGCCAGAACTGCGTGCGGCGTTCCGCGTTGCCGTAGGCGCCTTCCTTTTCCACCCACATTGCTGTCGGCAGGATCACGTCGGCAGCGGTGGTGCTGGCGGTCGGGTAAGGATCGGATACGACGACAAAGGCGTCCGGATTGCGCCAGCCCGGCAGGATCTCGCCCATGATGTTCGGCCCGGCCTGCATATTGTTGTTGCACATGACCCAGTAGGCATTCAGTTTGCCGTCTTTGAGCATGCGGCTTTGCAGGACCGCGTGGAAGCCTGGCTTTTCGGGGATGGTCCCCGGCGGCAGCTTCCAGATCTTTTCTGCGATCTCGCGGTGCTTGGGATTAGCCACCAGCATGTCGGCTGGCAGGCGGTGCGAGAAGGTTCCGACTTCGCGGGCCGTGCCACAGGCGGAAGGCTGCCCGGTCAGCGAGAACGGGCTGTTGCCTGGCGAAGAGATCTTCCCGGTCAGAAGGTGGATGTTGTACAGCAGGTTGCTGCACCAGGTGCCGCGCGTGTGCTGGTTGAAGCCCATGGTGAAGAAGGAGGTCACTTTGGTCTTTGGATCGGCATACAGTTCCGCCAGGCGTTCCAGGCGCTCGCGCGGCACGCCGCTCAGCTTCGATACGGATTCCACGTCATAGGCGCTGACGAACTTTGCATATTCCTCGAACGTGCTTGGCTTGCCGCCGCCGGCATCGCCGGCGTTGGTGGCGGCTTTTTGCAGCGGATTGTCCGGGCGCAGGCCGTAGCCGATGTCCTTGTTGCCCATCACGAAGCGCGTGTGCTTGTTGACGAAGTCCTTGTTCACGCGGTTGTTCTTGATGATGTAGTTTGCGATGTAGTTCAGGATCGCCAGGTCGGTTTGCGGCGTGAAGACAATAGGCTGGTCGGCCAGCTCGAAGCTGCGATGCTCGTAGGTCGACAGCACGGCGACTTTCACGTGCGGGTTGGACAGGCGGCGGTCGGTAATGCGGGTCCACAGGATGGGGTGCATTTCCGCCATGTTGGAGCCCCACAGCACGAAGGCGTCGGCGGCTTCGATGTCGTCGTAGCAGCCCATCGGCTCGTCCATGCCGAAGGTACGCATGAAGCCTGCAACGGCGGATGCCATGCAGTGGCGCGCGTTCGGATCGAGGTTGTTGGTGCGGAAGCCTGCCTTCATCAGCTTGGAGGCCGCGTAGCCTTCCCAGATGGTCCATTGGCCGGAACCGAACATGCCGACGGCGGTCGGGCCTTTCTCGTTCAGCACTTTCTTGAACTGCCTGGCCATTTCATCGAAGGCGGCATTCCACGACACCGGCTGGAACTCGCCGTCTTTGGCGTATTTGCCGTTCTTCATGCGCATCAGGGGCTGGGTAAGGCGGTCAGCGCCGTACATGATCTTCGACAGGAAGTAGCCCTTGACGCAGTTGACGCCACGATTGACCTCGGCGTTGATGTCGCCATGCGTCGCTACCACGCGGCCGTCCTTGACGCCGACGTTGACGCCGCAGCCCACGCCGCAGAAGCGGCAAGGGGCCTTGCTCCATTTGAGCTGGGTCTTGGCGGCGTCGGTGACGACGTTGGAGGCGGCAGCAGGCAGCTGGATGCCGGCGGTGGCGGCTGCCGTCATCGCGGCAGTCTGTGTGATGAAATCACGGCGAGTTTGTTTCATTGTAATTCCTCGTCCATTGAGTTGGCGGGTTCGGCATGCTGGTAAACCAGGGCGACGTTGAGGACGCCGGGCAGGGCCCGGATGGCGTCCATTGCGTCGAGCGTGCGGGGAGCGCTCTCCGCTTCCAGCGTGACGATCAGTCGACCGTCCGCTTCAGCGGCGTGCACGATGCAGCGCGGCAGTATGGCTAGCTGGGCACGCACTTCCGCCACTTGTGCGGGGGTGACGTGGACGATGATGCCGGCGATGTGGATTTCGGCGGCCATGGTCATGCTCCTGGCAGGCGACCGGTGAGCATCTGGTACATCCAGACGATGAATCCATAGCCGCCTACCGTTGCTACCGCGAGGATCGGGGCCAGGACCACCGTCATGAACAGGAAGACCTTCAATTCTTGCGCCTTGCTGGCGACGGGTTCTTTGTTTTCCATTTGTTCACCATTTTACGGAGAAAGGTGCTTCATAAAATTAGCGCAGGTTAAGCGCTTTGCCTGATATAAAACTATTTCGCCGGTGGGCGGACGGCGAGTTCAATCGCCAATCCGCCGGCGCCTGCGGCGACCGGACCCGCCTGTCCTTCCAGGTCACCCGCCTGCGGCGTGGGGCTGCCGCTGGCGGAGATCCGCGCCCCCACGATCAACGGCCCCGCGTCGGCCAGGTGCGTTCCTGCCGTCAGTGCATGACTGTCGTCCAGCACAAACTGCAATGGAAAATCGCCTACGCGCCGCTTGATTGCCGCCAGCGGCATCGGTGATCCATTCGCGGCACGGACATATATGAACAGCGTCTGGCCGGGGCTCGGTGCTGCGCTGCCCGCGGCGAGGCGAATCGTTCCCGATAGTCGTGCGGACGACGGTGCGGCGGTCGGCGGCGTGGTTGCGGCAGCCGCCGGTGCCATAGCGGGCATGCCCTGGCGCACCCGCGCTTCGGCAATGCCGGCTTGCGTCGAGCGGGCGAATTCGGAGTCCTCTGGGACCAGTGGCAGGACGGCCTGCCATTGCCTTTCTGCGCGTGCGAAGTCGCCGCGAGCGAAGGCTGCACTGCCGGATAGCGCAAGCGCTTTCGGTTGCAATGGGTCGATGGCGAGCGAGCGTTCGATCAGGCGTTCCGGCTCACCGGCCAATGCCCCGCCTTGCGCAGTGGCCAGGGCATCAGCGTAATCGGCCAGCACGCCAGCATCCTGCGGCAGCAGCGTGGCGAGGTGGCCGTAGGCCTTGGCGGCGTCTGCGTAGCGGTTCATTGCACTGTAGGAGCGCGCCAGCATGTGCCAGCCGTCGATGTCCTGCGGTTGCGTACGGAGGCGCTCGGCAAGGCGTTCGACCATGGCGGGGATGTCCTCCTCCGACGGACCGTGGTCGGTTGGCGTGGCGGCAGCGGCCAGCAGCTCGGGCGGCATGGTCAGCGCGTCGGGACGGCCAACGTGCATGTAAATTGCGACTGCCGCTGCCGGCAGCAGCACCGTGAGCGCCAGTGCCATGCGCGTTTGCGGTTGCTGGCCGCCCGGTGCGCCGGGAGCGAGCGCCGCGTTGGCGCTGCGGCGCATCAGCGGCGGCACTACGCAAGCCAGTGCGATGGCGGACATGATGCCGATGATTGCGATGAACATGCTCATTGCTTTGCCTTCCAGAATCCACGCAGCGCCAGGAAACCTGCTGCGAGCAGCAGCAAGGGACCGAACCAGAGCAGGGCGGTGCTGGCGTTCAGCGGCGGCTCGTACAGAACGAAGTCGCCATAGCGCTGCACCATGAAGTCCACCACCTGCTGCTCGCTGCGGCCCTGGGCCAGCTGCTGGTGGATCTGCTGGCGCAAGTCCAGCGCCAGTGGGGCGTGGGAGTCTGCCAGGCTCTGGTTCTGGCATACCAGGCAACGCAGTTCTTCGGCGAGCGCCATGGTGCGCGCGTCAAGCGTGGCGGCGGTGACGTCAGCCATGGGCCAACTCCTTCACCATGCGGGCAACGCGTTCGCGCGCTTCCGGCAACGACAGCGGGCCGATATGCTTCATGCGGATGATGCCGTGGCGGTCGATCACGAAAGTTTCCGGCACGCCGTAGACGCCGAAGTCGATGCCGATGCGGCCGTCGTGGTCGAAGGCGATCTGGCGATATGGATTGCCGTTGTTCTGCAGCCAGCGCAGGGCGTCGTCGCGCTGGTCCTTGTAGTTCAAGCCGATCACCGGCGCGTCGACGGCGCGCGACAGGTCCATCAAGTCCTTGTGCTCGATGCGGCAGCCCTCACACCAGGAGGCCCAGACGTTCAGCACCCATACGCGGCCCTGCATCTTGGCCGGAGACACGGTGTCGTCAGGATTGTCCAGCATCTGCGCCGAGAACTGCGGCACCGGCTTGCCGATCAGGGGGGATGGCAGCTCGCGTGGGTTGCGCTGCAATCCGATCGCCAGAAAGGCAAGCAGCACGGCGAACAGGCCGATCGGTAGGATGAAGCGTTTCATTGTGGCTCCTGCAGCAAAGGCATGCCCGCCAGCAGAGGCGTCGGCGCTGGAACGACGGCATGCTGCGCGGCGCGGTAGCGGCGGTCGGATGCCGCCAACAGGCCGCCGACGGCAAACAGCACGCAGCCGCCCCAGATCCAGCCGACGAATGGCTTGAGCTGGACGCGCAACAGCCAGCGGCCGTCGCCGGCCGAGTCGCCCAGTGATACGTAAAGGTCGCGCAGCAGGCCGCGGTCGATCGCGGCTTCGGTCATGGTGTCCTGCGCCACGGTATAGCGGCGCTGTTCCGGATGAAGAAGCGCGACTGCCTGGCCCTGGCGCGCAACGGCGACGCTGGCGCGCAGGGCGGTGTAGTTCGGACCGCGCGCATCCTCCAGCTTTTGCAAGGTGAAGCTGTATTCGCCAAGTGACGCCTGCTGGCCGGGCGCCAGTACCACGTCCTGCACCAGTTCATGTCCCTTGACCATGGTGACGCCGATCACGAACACGCCCAGGCCGGCGTGCGCCGCCAGCATGCCCCACCATGAACGCGGCTGGCGCGCCAGCTTGCCGCGTCGCTGGAACAATTGCCAGGCGGTGCCGAGCAGGATCCACGCTGCCAGCAGCAGGCCGAGCGAAGACATGACCGAACCGCGCACCAGCAGGGCGGCGCCGAGGCCAACGCCAAGCGCAATGGCGGCGGGCCAGCGCAGGCGCCGCGCCAACTGGATCAGCGTCCCATGGCGCCAGCCGGCGAAAGGACCGGCCGCGACCAGCAGCAGAACCGGCAGCATGATTGGCACGAAGACTTTTTCAAAGTAGGGCGGGCCAACGGAGATCTTGCCTGCGCCAAGGGCGTCCAGCACCAGCGGGTATAAGGTGCCAAGCAGCACGGTGCCGGTGGCTGCCAGCATCACCGCGTTCTGCAACAGCAGCAGCGACTCGCGCGACAGCGGCGAGAAAACGGTACGCTGGCGCAGGCGCGGCGCGCGCCAGGCATACAGCAGCAGCGAGCCGCCGACCACCACCGCCAGGTAAGCCAGGATGAAGGCGCCTCGGCGCGGATCGGTGGCAAAGGCATGCACCGACGTCAGCACGCCCGAGCGCACCAGGAAGGTTCCCAGCAGTGACAGCGAGAACGCCAGGATCGCCAGCAGCGCCGTCCAGCTGCGGAAGACGCCGCGCTTTTCGGTCACGATCAGTGAATGCAGCAGCGCCGTGCCGACCAGCCATGGCATGAAAGAAGCGTTTTCCACCGCATCCCAGAACCACCAGCCGCCCCAGCCCAGCTCGTAATAGGCCCAGAAACTGCCCATGGCGATGCCCAGCGTCAGGAAGCTCCACGCTGCCAATGCCCACGGCCGCGACCAGCGCGCCCATGACGCATCGAGCCGCCCGCCCAGCAGGGCGGCGATGGCAAACGCAAAGGTGACGGAAAAGCCGACGTAGCCCATATACAGCAAAGGCGGGTGCGCGATCATGCCCGCGTCCTGCAGGAGCGGGTTCAGGTCATTGCCGTCCGGCGCGGCCGGCAGCATGCGCATGAAGGGATTGGACGTCAGGATCAGGAACAGCAGGAAGCCGACTGCCACCAGTCCCAGCACGCCTATCAGTCGCGCCTGTACTTCACGCGGCAGTTGCTGCGACAGGCTGGCCGCCGCGAAGGTCCATGCGGAGAGCAGCCAGGTCCACAGCAGCAGCGATCCTTCATGGCCGCCCCAGGCCGCGCTCAGGCGGTATTGCCAAGGCAGCAGGGTATTGGAATGCTGGGCCACGTAGCGCAGCGAAAAATCGTTGGCGTACAGGGCATAGAACAGGCAGCCGAAAGCCAGCGTGCTGAAAATGAACTGCCCCGCGGCGGCTGGGCGCGCCAGCGCCATCCAGCGCACGTCGCCGCGCTGGGCCCCTGCCAGCGGCAGGACGCCTTGCACGGCGGCCAGCAGCAAGGCCAGGACCAGCGCGAAATTGCCAGCTTCCGCGATCATGGCGAGCCTTTCAGGGAGGCCGGCGCGCGCCCTTGTTCCAGCGCGTGCGCGGCTTCCTTCGGCATATAGTTTTCATCATGCTTGGCCAGTACTTCCTGCGCCAGGAACAGCGCACCCTGGCCAAGGCGGCCCTGCGCCACGGCGCCTTTGCCTTCCTTGAACAGGTCGGGCAGGGTTCCCTTGTAATGCACCGGCACCTTCTGCACATTGTCGGTGATGACGAAACTGACGGTCAGGCCGTCATCCAGCCGCCGCAAGCTGCCTAGTTCCACCAGGCCGCCGATGCGGAAGATGCCGTTGCGCGGCGCGGTCCCCGCCACCACCTGCGAGGGCGTGAAGAAGAACACCAGGTTGTCGCGGAAGGCCGACAGCACCAAGGTAGCGGCGATGCCGCAGGCCGCCAGGCTGGCGCCGATCAGGGCAAGACGTTGATGGCGCGGCTTCATGCTGCACCTTCGTCGTCGTGATTCGTCACGGCAGCCCGTGCTTCGCGCTCGCGCCGTCCCAGCACCCACACCTCCAGCATCATCAGGCCGAAAACCACACTGAAGGAGCCCCACACATAGGAGCCGTAGCCGCCCATGGCGAGGAAATCCTGCAAGCTATGCCAATTCATTTCGTCCTCCGGCGCAGCCAGGCGGCGCTGCCGTGCCGTTCCAGTACGATGCAGCGTGCGCGGCGCAGCGCGACCGCAATCCCGTAACACCAGAACGCCGCCACCATCAGCAGCATTGCCGCCAGCATGGCCGGCGCCATGGTTGGCGCGTTGCCGAGCGTGACAGACGGACCCTGGTGCAGGGTGTTCCACCAATAAACCGAGAAATAGATGATCGGGATGTTGACGGCACCGACCAGGGCCAGTACCGCCGCGGCGCGGTCGGCGCGGCGCGGATCCGCGATCGAGGCGTGCAGGCCCATGTAGCCAAGGTAGAGAAACAGCAGGATCAGTTCCGACGTCAGGCGCGCATCCCACACCCACCATGCACCCCAGGTCGGCTTGCCCCACAGGGCGCCGGTCCACAAGGCCAGGAAGGTGAACAGGGCGCCGGTCGGCGCCAGCGCGCTGGCCATGATCGAGGATACGCCCGTGTGGTAAGCCAGGCCGAAACCGGCCCATCCCGCCATCGCCAGATAAACAAGCATCGACATCCATGCCGCCGGCACGTGGACGAAGATGATGCGGTAGGCATCGCCCTGCTGGAAGTCGGTAGGCGCTACTAGTAATCCGATAGCCAATCCGGCCAGCCCGGTCAGGACGCCGAGCACAGTGAACCAGGGAATCAGGCGTCCTGCAAGGTGGTAGAAGTTGCGCGGGGAAGCGAAAGTGAATACCGTGAGGCGGCGCCGGGCGCCGTTTGCGGTGGAATAATACGGTTGATTCATAAGCTGAACTCCGTCCTACTCGTGTGCGATCCGCAGCGCTGCGGCAGTTGCCCAGGGTGCGGCTGCCAGCGACCCCGCCAGCAGGGCCCCCAACAACATCAGGTGGGGCGTACTGCCGGTACCGTCACTGGCGGCTACAACTGCCGAGCTACCAAGAATTAGTAAGGGAATATACAGAGGCATCAGTATCAGTGCAACAAGTACGCTGCCGCCGCGGGCACCCAGCGCCAGGCCGGCGCCGATGCTGCCCAGGAGGCTCAGGACCGGGGTTCCAAGCAGCAGTCCAAGCCACAGCACGCCCATGGCTTCGGGATCGAGGCCGTACTGCAAGGCGACCAGCGGCGCCAGCACCAGCAGGGGCAGGCCGGACGTCAGCCAGTGCGCGCATACCTTGGCAAGGACCAGCACTTCCAGCGGCTGCGGCGACAGCAGCAACTGTTCCAGTGCGCCGTCGGCATGGTCGTCAGCGAACAGGCGCTGCAGGCCGAGCAGGGATGCCAGCAAGGCGGCAACCCACACGATGCCGGGCGCCACGCTGCGCAGCAGTTTGGTATCCGGGCCGATGGCCAGCGGGAACAGCGTGGTCGTCACCAGGAAGAAGGCCAGCGGCATCAGTGCGTCGCTGCGCCGGCGCAGGGCCAGCAGCAGGTCGCGCTGCATCAACTGGCGGGCCGCATTCAGCATGGCGCTCCCAGTTGCAATTGGCGCACGCCCGGCAGCACCGGGTCCTGGTGCGTGGTCAGGACCAGCATGCCGCCGCGTGCGCAATGGGCTTGCATGATTTCACCGGCCTGGGCGGCCGAGGCCAGGTCCAGCGCGGCGAGAGGTTCGTCGAGGATCCACAATGGACGAGCAGGCGACAGCAGCAAGCGGGCCAGCGCCACGCGCTTGCGCTGACCTTGCGACAGGAGGCGCACCGGGCGCTGGGCTTCCGCCTTCAGCCCGATTTCATCCAGCGCCCGCAGTGCAGCTTCGCGGCTGGATCGTTCGCCGGGCAGGCCGCCCAGCGCCAGGTTTTCCCAGGCCAGCAAATCGGGCTTCAGGCCGTCCGCATGGCCGATGTGCAGCAATTGGGAATGGTAATGGGCGCGTGTGGCGAGGATAGGTTTGCCTTCCCAATGCACCGCGCCGCGGTCGGGCAGGGCGAGTCCGCACAGGGATCGCAGCAGGGTGGTCTTGCCGCTGCCATTGCGGCCCTGAACCCAGAGCGCTTCGCCGGCTTGCAGCGAAAAGCTGACGCCCGCGAACAAGGTGCTGCGGCCGCGGCGGCATGTGAGCTGTTGACAGGTCAATCCCATGAATCCCTCATTGAAGTGGCCATCATGCTATCACCCGTATGTTCGCTTGCCAGGGCCAAATTGGCAAATCTATAATCTAGATCATGTATGCCCGAAATTTTCTGCGCTTCCTGGTTTTTTCCCAGTTTGCTGTATCCATCCCATTGTTTGCGGCCGAAAGCGAGGAGCCAAAGCGACGCGGCATCGCTGCGCACGTGGCGCCGCAAGCGCTTGCGTTGCAGCTCGATGGCCGCCTCGACGATGCGGACTGGGAGCTGGCACCCGTCAATACCCGCTTCTATCAGTTCCAGCCGGAAGATGGCCGTGATGCGCCGGAGCACTTGCGCACCACGGTGCGGGTGCTGGTGGACCGGGACGCACTGGTATTTGGCGTCCGTGCCTGGAATGGCGATCCGAAAACCCTGAACGGGACGCTGGCCCGGCGCGACAAGGTTGACCGCGACCAGGACTTCATCGGCATCTGGATCGACCCCAGTGGTCACGGCCGCTCGGCGCAATTCGTGCGAATCAACGTAGCGGGCGTCATGAGCGACGGCATCTACCGCGCCGACGAAGACGAGGAAGACCTGGGCCCCGACTACCCGGTCGAAAGCGCGGTCCACCTGCTGCCGGACGGCTATTCCATGGAAGTGCGATGGCCGTTATCGAGCCTGCGCTTCCCTTATGGCGAAGGCAAGCCGTGGCGCCTGATGGTGGAACGCAGCGTGCCGCATGAAGACAATATGCTGTTGCTGAGCGCCCCGCTGAAAAAGGAATCGCTGCATTTCATCGCCGAGATGGAAGAAATCGAAGGCATGGCGCAAGTGCTGCCGACGGTCCGGGACCAGGCTTTCTGGGAATTCCGCCCGGAGCTCACAAAGCGCTTCAACCGCGACTACGGCCAGCGCAGCAGCCAGACCAGCCTTGGCATGGACATCAGCGCCCGCCCGCGCGCCGACTGGGTCTTCAATGCCACGCTGAACCCGGATTTCTCGCAGGTCGAAATCGACGCGCCCACCAGCAACGGCACCAACCGCATCGCCCTCAGCCTGCCGGAGAAGCGCGGCTTCTTCCTCGAAAGCGCGGACGTGCTGGGCATGCGGCTGCCGGCGTTCTATTCGCGTACCGTGGCCGATCCGCGCTGGGGCATGCGTGCAACCTGGCGCGGTGCGGACGCGGATGCCACGGCCCTGGTGCTGGATGACCGGGCAGGCGGGATCGTGATGCGCGGCAGCCCTTACGAAACGCAGGAACACGCCAGCGCCGGCGACAGCAAGGCAACCCTGCTGCGCGCGCGCAGCCATGGCGAGCAGGCGGTGGCCGGCGTCTTCCTGTCCGACCGCGACTACGGCGAAGGCGCGCGCAACACCGTGCTTGGCACCGACGGCCAGTGGCGCGCACCGGCCAATGGCGACGGCCACATCCAGCTTGCCTGGAGCGCCATGGCCTCGCGCACCACCGCGCAGTTCGACAGCGAAGGTCGCGCCGGGCCCGGCGAAGCGCGCAGCAGCGGGTACGGCTACGGCCGGCTGAATTACAGTTCCGATGACTGGCTGAACATCGCGCAGCTGGAAGTCATCGGCAACAACTTCGCCAACGATAACGGTTTCGTGCCGCAGGCCGGCATCATCAAAGGCGACGTCGAGATGAATCGCCGCACCGGAGCGCGCAAGCTGGCGCTGTTCGAAGCCTATGAGACGGAGCTGCACCTCGGCCTGCACGAAATCCGCACGCTGTCGCATGAAACCGTGCAGCGCTGGGTAAGGCCGGGAATCTGGTTCTACGCCGGCCGGCAGACGCGCTACTGGGCCGACTTTGGCTTTGACCGCCAGCGTGGGCGGGCGGGCGCGAAGCTGCACAAGACGCCGGCGGCGCACATGGGCATTGAGAGCACTCCATCCTCGCGCTTCGTCAAGCTGGCGGGCGAACTGACGCTCGGGCGCCAGCTGGATGTGGAAGCGGACCAGGTTGGCCAGGGCGGCAACCTGGAACTGGAAGCGAACCTGCGCTTTCCGTTGCCTGGCGGCTGGAGCCTGGAGTCCGACCACCGCTGGAACCGTTCGTGGGTCAAGCACCGCAATCTGCAGGACTTCAGCGACACCGGATGGCGCTGGGTCGGCACCCTGCATGCTACGCCGCGCGATGCTTTGCGCATGATCGTGCAGAATACCGCGTCCGAGCGTGAAGACCTGGCGCCGCAATTGCTGGAACCGTGGAGCGAGCGGTACCGCCATCGTTCGCTGCTGTATAAGCGCACAACGCGCCACGACCGCATCGTGTCCGTTGGCGCCACGACGGACGCCAATGGCGCCTTGCCGGGTTCCAGCAAGGGCCTGACGCTCAAGGTTCAGTGGGGGATCTGAAGGTCCGGTTCAGACTGCAGCGCGCTGCCTCGCGCGCCGCTTGTCCAGGTACATTGCCCGATCCGCTTCAGCCATCACTTGCGCCACGGTATCCCCATCTTCCGGAAAGCTGGCCGCGCCGACGCTGGCGCTGATGCGCAGCGATTTTCCTTCCCAGCGAAGTACTTGAGCGATGCGCATGGATACGGCCAATCGCAGGCTGTGCAGGCGGTCGGTGTTGTCCGCTGCAAGCGGGATGACAATGACAAATTCGTCGCCGCCCAGGCGGGCCGCCAGGTCTTCAGGGCGAATCAGGCCTACGAGCTTGCGCGCCACCTCAGCGAGTACCGCGTCGCCGGCCGCATGACCGTGTTCGTCATTGATCGGTTTGAACCCATCGAGGTCGATGAACAGCAGGCCGACGCTGTTGCCTGTCACCCGGGCGTCGGAGAACAGTTCCTGCGCCCTGCGCTCGAAGCGCAGGCGGTTCGGCAGGCCGGTCAGGTGGTCATGTTCGCTCAGGTGACGCGACTGGCGTTGTTCATCGCCGGCATGTTCCAGGTCTTTCCGCAGCATGTGTTTGAGCAGGAAAGCCTGGCGCGAGAAATTTTCGCGCGCCAGCATCGACAAAACGCCGATCAGGTTGGTGCTGACGAGGAAGAAGATGATGGCTATCAGTACGCTACTTTCCTGGCGCTCATGAAGCCCCTGCAAACCGGTTGCGATCGCCACATAGACTGCGGTGAGGGTGCCGCCAAGGATGCATGCTGAGAGCGGGGTAACATAGGTCCAGGTGTAAAGGGCGGTGGTGACCAGGGTCAGGCCGGCATAGTAGTGAGTCCAGGATGCTTCTTCGGGCGCGGATGCGGCGATGATCGCTTCGATTCCCGCCCCCCAGAGTGCATACAGCCCGATTACCAGGACGCCGTAATTGTCGATGAACCATTGGCGGTTGCGCCATGAGCGCAGCAGGCATGCCAACGTTGCCAGCACAACCACGGTGCGCACGGCCCAGGCAAAACCGAGCGAATTGGGCAAAGCCCATATATCCAGTACGCCAAAGCAGACATACAGCAGCATGCAAAGCATGCAAGCCTGGCTGAAAGCCCGGAACTTTGCGGGGACGATGTCCAGCTGATAACTGCTTTCCAGCGCAGCCGGGAAGCCGGCCCCTTTGGGCAATGACGGATCGCGCGGATACTCGCGCGGGAAACTGAAAATCGAGTTTAGCGATAGGGTGCGCACAGCCAATTCCTTGTCTGGAACAGGTGGCGAGGTCGTGGCCGGAACAGAAAATTGCGCGAGGGTGGGGCGCGGGGACGATGGCAGTATACCGTAGTCCCGCGCGCCCTGGTGTTGCTTAGAAGCTGCGGGTCAGGCTGACGGACAAGGTGCGGCCGCGGCCTGCAAAGTAGGAGGCGCTGTCCTTGTAGCTGGCCGATTGCGGGTAGTAACCGACGTACTGGCGGTCGGCCAGGTTCTCGATGCCTACGCCCACCTTGCCCCATGGCGAGTCGTAGCTGGCCGCCAGGTCCACCAGGGTGTATCCGTTGAAGTGTTCTTCCAGGTTGGTGGTGCTGTTATTGACGGTGACGGTGCGGCCAATATTGATGTCACGATCGAACAGCGTGGTCGCCTGCAGGCGCAAATTTGCCTTCGGCATGAATTGCCAGTTGGTGCCCGCGACCAGCTTTCCCGGGCCTTGCGACCGGGCGCCCAGTTCCACGTCCATCGGCGCGCCGGCGGTGGCGGCAGTCTTGCCCATGGTGCGGGCGAAAGAACCGAAGGCCGAGAGTGTCTTCGATGCACGCAGTTCGCCGGATACTTCCCAGCCGCGCACAGTGGTCGGTACCCGGTCCAACTGGCCGATGCCGGCGGAGTTCACGCGCAGTGCGGTGCCCAGCTTGGAGCGCGAATCATAGAACGACGCGCCCAGGCTGCCCTTGGCGCCGCGCCAGTTCACGCCAATCTCGTTGTTGCGGGTGATGACTGGCTCCATGTCGAACAACCCTTCGACCGACTGGCCAGGAAGCCGGACGGCGCGCAGTACCAGGCCCACGTCAGGCAGGCCGAAGCCTTCGGCACTGGATACGAAGGCGGACCAGTTCTGGTCGAAGCGCCACACGGCACCGATATTCTTCACATTCTTGGTGAAGGAGCGTTCTCCGCCCTGCACCAGGCGGCTGCCATAGGCGGCCAGCGTGGTGTAGGTGTCGACGCTGAGCTTGGCGTCTTCATGGCGGACGCCGCCGCGCACGGTCAGCGGGCCGATTTCGTATTCGAGCTGGGTGAACGGGGCCAGCGAGGTGAAGTCCAGGGTCGGTACCCAGGTGCGTCCGGTGCGAGCCAGCCATTGCTTGGTGCGGTCGCGCAGGTAATCCAGGCCGGCGGTGAATTCCAGGCCGTTGACCACGGTATTCGGGCGAACGTATGTCAGTTTGGCGCCGTATTTGTCAGCCACTACTTCGGACTGATCCCACACTTCTCCTTTCGGCCCGAGCGCCGCGTCCTGGAAGGTCGAGGTATTGGTCGCGCCGTACAGCGATGCGAAGTCCTGCTTGAAGAGCTGCGCGTTGAAGCTGCCGCCCAGCAGGTCGTTATGGTGGTAATCCAGGCTGGTGGTTTCTACCTTGTTGCGCGGAGGCGCGCCCTCAGGCGTGCCTGGCTGGGAACTGGTTGGCGTACCGGTTGCGAAAACGGCAGGGACTTGCTTGTAGTCGCCATCGCCTTCCATGCGGAAGCGGTTGACGGTCAGCTGCAGGCGCTGGTCGCCGAAGTTCTTGCCGATCTTGAAGAACAGGTCGGTGCCTTCCGAATCCATGGTGTCGCCTTGTACCGACTCGATGCCGAGCGGGCGGCCCTTGCCGTCGTAGCCAAGGCCGCGCTGCTGGATGCTGCCGAACGCCAGCAGGTCGAAGTCGCCCGACTTGTGCTGCAGCGTGTAGCCGGTCTTCCAGTCCAGGCTGTCGTGCCGCAACTGGGACGACAGGCGCACATTGACCGACTGCGTGGTGCCTTCGGCTTTCGGCGACTTGGTGATGTAGTTGACGATACCGCCGGTGGCGCCCATGCCCTGCATGGCGGAGGCGCCGTTGATCACTTCCACGCGCTCGATGATGGCGGTGTCGGCCACGTAGCCTTCACGCATGCCGCCGCGCAGCGGGTTGGTCTGCGGTACGCCGTCCAGCAGGATCAGGGTATTGCGGCCGCGCAGCGATTCGCCGGTGGAGCTCATTTTCTGGCGGCTCGGGGCGTAACCCGGGATGTAGGCGGCCAGGGCGGCCGAGGGATCGTCCGCCAGGAGGTATTGGGTCTCCAGTTCCTTTTGCGAGATCACGCTGACCGCGCCCGGAATCTTGTCGACGCTCTTGCTGTTGCGGGTTGCCGTAACGACCACTTCCTTCATCGGCTCCTCGGCACTTTGTGCCAGCGCGGCGCTCCCGGAAAAGGCGAGGCAGGCCAATGCTACGGCACGGGTGAGGGGATTCAGCGCGGTCATACAGTGACTCCTAAACAGAAAGATACAAAAGAAAGCAGCAATGATAATCATTCTCATTTATAATTTCAAACACTTTATTGCTGACATAAAAAATGGTCACTGGTTTGCTGCGGGCGCGGCTGCGCGATATCCACCTGTATGTTTCCCTGGTGTTCGGGGCAATCTTCGTCGTTGCCGGCCTGACCGGGGTGGTGATCGCCTGGACCCATGAGCTGGATGCGGCGCTGAATCCGGGCTTGCTGCATTCGCACGGCGCGGCCGGCAAGCCCGATGCCGCGCCGTCGCCAGCCGAAGCGCAGGCTGCCATCGACCGCCTGGCCGGCGAGCCAGGCTACGGCAAGCCGACCATGCTGATGCTGCCGTATGAGGCCGACGACGTGTACGTGGCCTGGTACCGCCAGCCGAACAAGGACAAGGGCAGCTTCGATACCGATATCTCGCGCCAGGTCATGCTGGACCGCTACACGCTGGCCATCCTGGGCGAGCGCAATTACGGCGAATTCGGCCTGTCGCGCGAATTGCTGATGCCAACCCTGTTCCACCTGCACCGCTACATGTTCGCCGGCGACGTGGGCAAGACCGTGATCGGCATCAGCGGCCTGCTGCTGACCATCACCTCGCTGCTGGGCCTGGCGCTGTGGTGGCCCAAACATACCCTGGCCAGCCTGCGCAAGGCACTGACCGTGCGCGGCGCCGTCACCTCGCGCCAGTTCAATTACAGCTTCCACCGTTCGGCGGGCTTTTTCATGACGCCGGTGCTGGCCGTGCTGGGCTTTACCGGCCTGGCGATGAACTTGCCGGACTGGGTGCGCCCGGTGGTGGGGGCGGTTGCGACACTGGAACATACCGGCAAAGTGGCCAATGGGCCGGCGCAAGGCCGCCAGCCTGTCAGTGTGGCGGCGGCGATGGAAATCGCGCAGCAGCGGGTGCCGCAAGGCCGCCTGTCGCGCGTGTCGCTTGGCTCGGCCAAGGCGCCCTATGAAATCCGCCTGCGCCAGCCGGGCGAGATCCGTGAAGGCGACGGCAGCACACGTGTCAGCGTCGACGCCTTCAGCGGCGCAGTGCTGCGCGTGCGCGACCCGCTGAATGCCGCCTCGGGCGATACCTTCCTCAACTGGCAGTTCCCGCTGCATACCGGCGAAGCGTTCGGCATGGCGGGCAGGGTGCTGGTTTCCTTCAGCGGGCTGGCGCCGCTGGCCTTCATGATCACCGGCCTGGTGTTGTGGCTCGGGCGCCGGGCGATGCACCGCAAGGCGCGTGCCGCCGCCGAAACAGCCAGCGTCGAAAAAGTGAAAAAAGTTGCCAAACGGGCACAAATGCATCACACTGAAAGCTGTGAGAATGTGTGAGATTTTGTGGTCGCGGCACGATGAATGCACTGAACCTTAATCCAGCGGTATTGCTGGAAATCATCAATCTTCAAACCGACATCGCCCGCCAGGGCCTGGACCTTGGCGGCGTCATGCAACTGGTCTGCCAGCGCGCCGGCGCCCTCTGCGGCGCGACCGCCGCCGTGGTGGAGCTGGCCGAAGGCAGCGACATGGTTTATCGCGCCGCCGCCGGCGTGGCCGAAGGTGCGCTGGGGCTGCGGCTGAAGCGCGAAGGCAGCCTGTCCGGCCTGTGCGTGGCGCAGGACAAGATCCTGCAATGCGACGATTCCGAAACCGATCCACGCGTTGATCGCGCCGCTTGCCGCAAGGTCGGCCTGCGCTCGATGCTGGTGGTGCCCTTGCGCCACGAGGGCGAGACCGTCGGCGTGCTGAAAGTCGGTGCGCCGCACGTGAATGCTTTCGACACGTACCAGGCGCAAATCCTCGGCCTGCTGTCGGAATTGATCGGCGCCGCCATCTACCATGCGGTGCAGTACGAGTCGAGCGACCTGTATTACCGCGCCACCCATGACGCACTGACCAGCCTGGCCAACCGGGCGCTGTTCTACGATCGCCTGCGCCAGCAACTGGCGCAGGCCAGCCGCGCCTGCAGCAGCGTGGCGGTGGTGAACATCGACATGGATGGACTGAAAGCGATCAACGACAACCTCGGCCACCGTGCCGGCGATGCCGCCATCTGCCAGGTTGCCGATCGCATTTCGCGCGAGCTGCGGCAGGAAGACCTGGCGGCCCGCCTGGGCGGCGACGAATTCGGCATCATCCTGTGCGGCGTGCGTGACCGCGACGGCGTTGGCAACAAGTGCAACAGCATCACCAATGCCATCGGCGAGCCGTTCGAATTCGAGGGCCGCGCGCTGCGGCTGGGCGCCAGCATCGGCTATGCCATCAGCCCGGACGACGGGCAGGATATGGACAAGCTGATCGAACTGGCCGACCAGGCCATGTATCGCGTAAAACACGCGCGTAAGGCTGTTGCAGCGTAGTATCGTTTGGAGTTGTCACGCGTAGCCTGATAGTATTGTTCGCATCTCCCCGGACAATAAGAAAGCGAGGGTGTGATGAAACGCTGCTTCTGGTTGGCGGCCCTGGTGCCGCACGCGGTCATGGCGCAGGAAGCATCCGCGCCAGCGCCTACCCTTACCACTACCGTTACCTTTGCCAGCCAATACGTCTCGCGCGGCATCCGGCAAACCTGGGACAAGCCGGCGTTGCAAATTGGCGTCGACTATGTCCATCCCAGCGGCTTCGTCGCCGGTACCTGGGCCTCGAACGTCAGCGACAAGTTTGTTGAAGACGCAAAGGTCGAATGGGACCTGTACGCCGGCTATTCGGTTACCAAGGGCGATATCGGCTATAGCCTGATCCTCTATGAATACCTGTACCCGGGGGCCAAGGTCAGCGCCACCGATACCACCTTCAATTACACCGAGCTGTCGCTGGGTCTGACGTACAAATCCGCGTACGTCAAATACAATTACACGGTCAGCCCGCATTTCTTCGGCATCACGCACGGGCGCGGCACGCGTTATCTTGACATCGGCCTGAACCAGGACCTGGGCAACGGTTACACCCTCAACCTGCATGCCGGCGATGCGCGAGTCGGCGGGGCCGGCAACGACATCTGGGACTGGCGCGATGCCAAGGCCGGGGTGACCAAGGCGCTGGAAGGTGGCTGGTCGGTTGCTGCCGCCGTCACGCGCGGCTGGGGCGCCACCAATGTATACCGGGAATACACCAGCGGCGTGCCCGATGCCAATGGGCAGCTGGCCTTTTCGAACACGGAGAAAGCCACTTTTATCCTGACCGTCGCCAAGACCTTCTGAGGAGCGTCACATGTTGTCGAACCTCTCGCTGAATGCCAAGATCAATATCACGGCCACAACCTTGGTGGTGCTCAGCCTGGCCATTACCGCCGCGGTGACCGGGTTCGAGGCCAGCCGCACGGCCGAACGCGATGCGATGAACCTGGCGCGTACCCAGGCCGCGGCGGCTGCGTCGGCCCTGCAGTCGCGCATCGTCCGCAACCTGGCCACCGTCATCCAGCTTGGCGCTACGCAGCGTGCCACGCGCGGCGCAAACCTGCCGCTGTCGCGTGAACAAACCGGCGAGGTCACCAAGACCGTGGTGCTTGGTTCGGAAGACCTGATTGGCGCCGCCGTCACCTGGGAACCGAATGCGCTGGACAGCAAAGATGCCGAATACGCCGACAAGAAGCCTGAATTCGACGCCAGCGGGCGCTACATGCCTTACTACACCAAGGCGGCGGGCGGCGGCACCAATGTGGAGCCGATCGTGTTCGACCCCAAGCCGGGCGCCAATGACTGGTACGACGTACCGAAGCGTACCGGCAAGGTGTTCTTTACCGAACCTTATTCCTATCCGGTGAACGGCAAGGACGTGCTGATGGCGTCGCTGGTGGCGCCAATCATGATCGGCGGTGAATTCCGCGGCACGGCCAGCGCCGACTTCATGCTGACGCGGCTGGGCGAAATCCTCAAGGGCCTGAAGTCGATCGAAGGCGGGCGCCTGGCGCTGGTGTCGAACGGCGGCCTGTATGCCAGCAGTCCCAGCGAAGACCTGATCGGCAAGGCCGCCTCCGATATCCCGAAGGAGGGCCTGGAAGCGATTCGTACCGGCCAGCCTTATGAGTACACCGACAAGGGAGACATGGTGCACCTGATTCAGCCGCTGGCGCTGCATCCCGATATCGCACCGTGGGCAGTGAAGATGAGCTTCCCGCATGCGGTGGCGACGGCGCCGGCGCGCGAACTGCTGAAATATACCTTGCTGGTTTCCCTGGTCTGCGCAGTGGCAATGGGGCTGATCCTGGTGACGGTGCTGTTCCGGCTGATGCGGCCGGTGCGGGAACTGGCCGACGCGATGACCGGCCTGGCCAGCGGCAATGCCGACCTGGGCGCGCGGCTGGAGGTGCGCGGCAATGATGAACTGGCCGTCATCGGCACCGGCTTCAATACCTTCGTGGCCAAGATCCATTCAGTGCTGGCGCGGGTGCGCGAATCGTCGGAGAGCGTGGCCACGGCCAGCACCGAAATCCGGCAGGGCAATTCCGACCTGTCTTCGCGCACCGAACAGCAGGCCAGTGCGCTGGAGGAAACCGCCGCCACGATGGAGCAGCTGACCAGCACCGTGCGCCAGAACGCCGACAATGCGCGCCAGGCCAACCAGCTCGCGGCGCAGGCGTCGGAGGTGGCTGCGCGCGGCGGCCATGTAGTGTCGCAGGTGGTCGACACCATGGCCTCGATCAACAATTCTTCACGCAAGGTGGTGGACATCATTTCCGTGATCGACGGCATCGCGTTCCAGACCAATATCCTCGCCCTGAATGCCGCGGTGGAAGCGGCGCGCGCCGGCGAGCAGGGGCGCGGCTTTGCGGTGGTGGCCAGCGAGGTGCGCAACCTGGCGCAACGCAGCGCGGCGGCGGCGAAGGAGATCAAGGAACTGATCGGCAGCTCGGTCGGCGAAGTGGAGGCGGGCAGCGCGCTGGTGGCGCAAGCCGGCACCACGATGGACGAAGTCGTGGCCAGCGTGCGCCGCGTCAGCGATATCGTCAACGAGATCAGCGCGGCCAGCGGCGAGCAGAGCAACGGCATTGGCCAGGTCAACCAGGCCATCGGCCAGATGGATGGGGTAACGCAGCAAAATGCCGCGCTGGTCGAGCAGGCGGCAGCCGCGGCGGAAAGCCTGCAGCAGCAGGCTGCAACACTGGTGGCGCTGGTGGGCGAGTTCCGCATGGAGCAAGCTGTGCGCGCTCCAACCACGGCGAGTGCTAGTCTGGCCCTTTCGGAAAGGAGGAGGCCATCATGACCCAGCAAATGTACCAGAGCTGCATTGAAGCCTGCAACGATTGCGCCGCCGCGTGCGACCACTGCGCCGCCAGTTGCCTGCAGGAGCAGGATGTGGCCAGCCTGGCCCATTGCATCGCCACCGATATCGATTGCGCACAAGTGTGCCGCGTGTGCGTCGGCCTGATGCAGCGCGGCAGCAAGCTGGCGTCAAGCCTGTGCGAAGCCTGCGCCGATATCTGCGACGCCTGCGCTGACGAGTGCGAACAGCACACCCACGAGCATTGCAAGGCTTGCGCAATCGCCTGCCGCCGTTGCGCCAGCGAGTGCCGCAGCATGTCCGGCATGGCGCAATCGCAGGTGCGGCCGGCGTCGATTCCGTCGCCCCATTGATCAGAAGCGGCTGGACGGCCAGCTCTTCTTGTCGGCTTTCGCCGGCGCCGCAAAATCGCGCACCGACAGCATGCGCTCGGCGCCGACGGTATTGACCGCAAAGCCGTTGCGCCCGGCCGCCTTGACGCAATAGAGCGCCTGGTCTGCGGCCAGCATCACTTTGTCCACGTCGGCCGGCAGTTCTGTAGTGAGGGCGATGCCGATGCTGGCCGTGACGTTCAACGGGCGGCCATTGACTTCGAACGGCGCTTGCATGGCGGCCACGATCTTTTCGCCCAGCAGGTTGACGTCGTGGCCGGCCTCCAGGTGCTCGAACACGATCACGAATTCGTCGCCGGCGATGCGCGCGACGGTATCGGTGCTGCGCACGGCGTTGCGCAAGCGGTCGGCAAACTGTACCAGCACGGCGTCGCCAGCCAGGTGGCCGAAGTTGTCGTTAATCCCTTTGAAATAGTCGATATCGAGCACGGCCAGGCCGATCTGCTGGCCGCCGCGGATGGCGCGCTTCAGCGCCTGCGGGAAAAAGTCGTCGAACATGCGGCGGTTGTGGGCGCCGGTCAGCGGGTCGGTGGTGGCCAGGCGTTGCAGGTTGCGTTCGGCCATCTGCTGCTGGCGCGCGACCTGGTGGAAAGCCCGGCTCAGGTGGCCGAATTCATCGGGCTGGCTCGAATTGAACTGTTCGATGTCGACGTTACCGCGGCCGAAAGCGCGCACCTGGCCGTATAGCCTGTAGAGGGGGGCCAGCATGGCGCGCAGCAGCAGCCAGGCCGCGAGGCCGGCCACAAGCGCCACCACCGAAGCGGCAGCCAGGGCGCGCCAGCGCAGGCTGGCCATGGAGGCGAAGGCGTCGTGGACGGGGAAAGAAACCGCTAGCGTCCAATCAGCCCTTTGCAGGCGCTTGTGTGCCAGAAGGACTGGCTGGCCGTCGTCAATTGCATCGTCGCGCCAGCCGTCGGCATTGGCCAGCACGGAAGCACCGAGGCTGCCGGGGCCAGCCCCCTGGGTCAGCACGCGATTCTGGTCGGGGTGGTACAAGGTGGTGCCGTCGGCCGTCAGGATGAACAGGTAGCCTTCCGCATTGCCGCGCAGGGCGTTCAGCTGGCCGGCAAAAGCAGGACGCTGCAAGTCGATGGTGCCGACCAGGACATAGTCGATATTACCGTCGCGACGAAACACAGGTTGCGTGATCGCCAGCACCGGGCGCCCGGACAGCACGCTGCGGAATGGCGCCGACACGATGCCCTCCTGGGCGGCGACAGTGTCGCGGAAATACTGGCGGGTCTTGCTGTTGAGCTTGCCGATCATGCGGCGGTCCTGCAGGTTGGCGACCAGCTTGCCCTCTGCGTCGTAGGCGGTGACGTTAAAGAATTCATCGCGCAGCGCCACGCGCAATTCGAGCTGGGACTGGATCCTGGATGGCGGCAGCGGCTCGGCCTGCATGCTTTCCGCCACCACACGCAAAACTTGCAACTTGGAAGTTAAATCGCGGTCGAGGTAGGCAGCCGCGCTCGACAGCATAGACATTTCCTGCGCGGCAATCACCTTGCGCATTTCCTGCTCGGCCACCAGCAGGGAAACGCCGGCGACCAGCGCGCTAGCGAGCATGACCATCAGCACCAGCAGGGCCGTGATCTTGAATTTGAACGTCCGGAGTTTTGGAATTCGGCGCACAACCATCTCCTGAGGGGGAGAAAACCAGGCGAGGGTTTGGCCAGAAGAAAACGTTGCGCGGGTGTAAGGCGCAGGCGAAGTATAAATCAATGTGGCTGCCTGGACCACTGCGGCGTGTTTTTCGTTGTCGCAAGGCAACTCAGCAGTAACATCTTGAAAGTCGGGGTCAGCTCTTGAAAGTCGGGGTCAGCTCTGGCAATCGGACATTCGCGCAGCGAAATGTCCGATTGCCAGAGCTGACCCCGACTTTCATATGTTAACATCGCGGCCTTGACAGAATGGCCGGAGATTCCTGTGCAGCATCCGATTCGCTTCTATGACAAACCCGCCGGCGGCTTGGGTTCCCTGCATGGCACCGCCAAGGCACTGCGCAGCAATAGCACTTTGCCGGCCCTGAAAGTGTTGCCACAACTGAATCAGCCTGGCGGGGTGGATTGCCCCGGCTGCGCCTACCCGGATTCGCCCAAGGACAAGGCGGTCGATTTTTGCGAGCAGGGGGCATGGGCAGTCGCGCACGAATCGACGGCGCGCCGTGCGACGCCGGAATTCTTCGCGGCGAATCCGTTGTCCGGGCTGCGTACCCGCGCGGAGTGGGAACTGGAAGGGTTCGGCCGCCTGACTGCGCCGATGCTGTATGACCGTGCCAGCGATACCTACCGCGAGATCGAGTGGGACCAGGCGTTCATGCTGGCTGCCGGCGCGCTGCAGGCCCTTGATGACCCTGGGCGCGCGGTGTTCTACGCCTCCGGGCGCAGCAGCAACGAGGCAGCTTTCCCTTACCAGCTGTTTGCGCGGGCTTTCGGCACCAACAACATGCCGGATTCGTCGAACTATTGCCACGAGTCGTCCGGCATGGCGCTGGGCACGACGCTGGGCGTGGGCAAGTCGACCGTTACGCGCGAGGACTTCGAGCATGCGGACGCGATCTTCGTCTTTGGCCAGAACCCGGCCACCAATCATCCGCGCATGCTGGGAGACCTGCGTGAGGCTTCTCTGCGCGGCTGCCGTATCGCTGCGTTCAATCCGATGCTGGAGCCGGGCCTGCGCGGTTTCGCTGATCCTCAATCTCCGGTCGAGACCCTGACCGGGCGAGGCACCCGCATCGCCAGCGAATACTTCCAGGTGCGCGTGGGCGGCGACCTGGCGGCCATCACCGGCATGTGCAAGGCCGTGCTGGAGGCGGAGGAAGCGGGCGGCAAGGTATTGGACCGCGACTTCATCGCGCGCCATACCAGCGGTTTCGAGGAATTCGCCGTCATCGTGCGTGCCCAGTCCTGGCAGCAGATCGAGCATGACAGCGGCCTGTCGCGCGAACGGATCGAACAGGCGGCGGCAATCTATATCGCTTCGAAGGCCAGCATCGCCACCTGGTGCATGGGACTGACCCAGCACGAGTATGCGATCGAGACGATCCAGATGCTGGTCAACCTGATGCTCTTGCGCGGCAATGTCGGCAAGCCCGGTGCAGGCCTGATGCCGGTGCGCGGCCACTCGAACGTGCAGGGCGACCGTACCGTTGGCGTGACCAATCGTCCCAAGAAGGAATGGCTGAAAGGCCTGCAGCGGGTGTTCGGCTTTACGCCGCCGGCGGAGCATGGACTTGACGCGGTGGCGGCGATCAAGGGCATCATGGACGGCTCGGTGCATGCCTTCCTTGGCCTGGGCGGCAATTTCGCCGTGGCCGGTCCCGATACGCCGCGCGTGCTGCAGGCGATGGAAGGCCTGCAACTGACCGTGCATATCGCCACCAAGCTGAATCGCACCCACCTGCATCCCGGACAAATCGGCTTGCTCTTGCCATGCCTGAGCCGCACCGAGCGCGATGAGCAGGAAGGCGGCCGCCAGTTCGTCAGCGTGGAAGACACGGCCAGCATGGTGCATGCCTCGGCAGGGCGCGGCGACCCGGCCAGCGCCAAGCTGCGCTCGGAGCCGCATATCGTCACCGAGCTGGCGCGGCATACCCTGGCGGCGGGTTCGCCGAAGCCGGGCATCGATTGGCAGGCCATGGGCAGCGACTACAGCGTCACGCGTGCGCTGATCGAGCAGGTTGCCAGCACCGCGGTGGCGGGCTTCGAACAATACAACGACCGCATTGCGCAGCCGCGCGGCTTCCACCTGCCGAACAGTGCGCGCAATCGCGACTGGAAGACCGCCAGCGGCAAGGCGCAGTTCACCGCCATCGGACTGCCGCAGGACAGCATCATGGCCCGCGCCCGTGCTGCCTTCGGCGACGATGTGCTGTGCCTGGCCACCGTGCGCGCTCACCGCCAGTACAACACCACCGTTTATCGCGACACCACGGGCGAGGTGGACCGCTATCGCGGCGTGCACCACACGCGCAAGGTGCTGTTCATCTCCGCCGGGACAATGGCGCGCCTTGGCTTGCGCGATGGCCAGCTGGTGGACGTGCACGCTGCCGCGCCGGATGGCATTGCGCGGCGATGCAGCGGCTACCAGCTGGTGCAATACGATGTTCCGGATGGCGATGTATTCGGTTACTTCCCCGAGCTGACGCCGCTGATTTCTCCCGAGCTGGTGGCGCGCGGTTCCGCCACCCCGGCCTTCAAGGAAGTGCCGGTGCTGCTCAAGCCCGCGGAATAATCGGCTCTTCGTGGTGCATCGGGGCGTCCAGCGGGATGGTGATGCGGAAGGTGGTGCCGACCCCGGGCATGCTGTCGACGTGGATCTTGCCGCCCAGGATGGTGGTGACGATGTTGTGCACGATGTTCAGGCCCAGGCCTGAACTGCCTTCGCTCATACGGGTGGTGAAGAAGGGATCGAAGATGCGGTTGAGGTGGCCCGATGCGATGCCGGCGCCGTCGTCGCTGATGACGATGTCGGCCTGGTCGCCGGCAGGAACCGGCACCGTGATCGACAGCCGGCCATGGTCGCGGTTGTGGAAGCCGTGCATGATGGCGTTGTTCACCAATGCCGCCACCACCTGGCCCAGGGGGCCGGGGTAGCTGTCCATGGCCACCAGCGTCGCAACGTCGACCGTGACCTCGAAGGGCGTTTTACGCAGTACCGGCGACAGGGTGTTCATGTTTTCCTGGATGACGGCGCCAAGGTCGAAACGGCGGCGTTGCGAGCTGGCGCGGTCCACTGCCACCTGCTTGAAGCTTGAGACCAGGCTGGCCGAGCGTTCGATATTGCGCGCCAGGAGCAGGCCGATGCCGTCGGCTTCTTCGAGGAACTGCTGCATGTCCGAGCGCCGCAAGCCGCCTTCGAAACGCTGGCCAAGGGCGTGGATCTTGTCGTTCAGGGTGCTGGCGGCCACCAGGCTGTTGCCGATCGGCGTGTTGAGTTCATGCGCAATGCCGGCCACCATCGAGCCAAGTGCCGCCAGCCGTTCGCTGCGCGCCAGTTCGTCCTGCGCATGGCGCACGGCCTCGGTGCGTTCGGCCACGCGCCGTTCCAGCGACTCATTGAGAACCGCCAGTTCTTCATACAGCACGGCCCTCTCCGACAGGCCCGCCAGGATGTTTTCCCGCATTTCGTTGATCTTGTTGGCCAGCAGGTCAAGCTCGGTATTGCCGCCATGTTTCAGCTCCAGCGGTGTGCTGCCAAGGTTGTCGATGGTCAGGTTGCCTACGTAGTCGCTCAGTTGCTGAAGCGGCTTGCCCAGCCAGTGCCGCACCACAAGCACGAAAATGAACCATAGCGCCAGCGTCTTGATCACGGAGTTCACCAGGATCAGGATAAAGCCGTATTCGACCTGGCTGAGGATGATGCGCCGGTTCGAGTAGACGGTCCATTTGCCGATGTCTTGCGGCGTACCGTTTTCAAGCCTGTATGTGATGGGAAAGTCGCGGCTGAAAACCTGTCCGAACAGGCCATCGTCCCGCAGCGGCGGCGCCAGCCGGCCATCGGACTGTGCCTGCATATGCCTGCCGTTTTCGTCAAGCACTGTTCCGACTGCGCGGACCAGCTTGCCCTGGTCGTCGACCACCTTGATGCCCACCACGATCGGCAGCTCTTTCATGCCCGCCAGGATGCCGCGCATGATGTCGTCGTTGAAGCGCCACATGGCATCGGCGATTCCAGGCCCAAAGGTCTGCTGCATCGCCTCGATTTCGCTTTCGACCCGGGTTCGGGTGTGCCTGTACTCGGCGGCGAGCTGGATCACGGTCACCACGACTGTCACGATGAAGTAGCAGCCAAAGATGATGCGCAGCAGGCGGGTGGCGATCGAGCGGGTCATTTGATGTTGAGTGACACCGTAGGGAAGCGGGCTGCATTCAGGCAAGTATAAACTTTACGTTCACTAGCGTTTAACTATTTGGGGCGGCTGTTGTAGCCGAACCATAGCAGTCCGGGCAGCGTGGCAGGGAAGATGCCGATGTTTTAGGATTATTGCAAAAATGTAATACAGTTTGAGTAAAAACAATTGTACAATGTGAAATTTTTCAACTTAAGAAAAGTTTCAATTTCAACGTGTCGACAGTTGTTTCCTATTTCCAGGCCCGTCTTGGGGCCGAGTTCTCGTTAGCCGGCTGTGGAGCGGCCCTGGTGCTGGCCGAAGTTCAGCCAACGCCCAGTCCACAAGCCTTTTCACTCACTTTCCAGGGGCCGGCGGTACCGGAACTGGAACAGCAGACCGTCGTCGTTGAGCGGGCCGGCGATGACCCGCTGGCGATCTTCATCGTCCCGGCCGGGCGCAATAGCGCCGGGATGCAGTACCACGCCGTATTTAACAATTAACCCAACCAGGAGCACATATGGCAGTGCCATACTTGGCCGAGATCAAGCTCGTCTCGTTCAATTTCCCGCCGAAAGG
>Ga0209050_1001058_pt1 | contig 33847 bp, 32 predicted proteins | sample Araplavi_mTSA_r2_FD_184276 | JGI IMG/M metagenome (GOLD analysis project Ga0209050, IMG submission 184276) | Arabidopsis root microbial communities from North Carolina, USA - plate scrape MF_Cvi_mTSA_r2 (SPAdes) (version 2) | ecosystem: Host-associated > Plants > Roots > Endosphere | place: USA... | reverse complement strand
ACGAATTGATCAACCAGCTCGGCGGGAATCGCCGGCAGTTCCCTCAGCGGTGTCTTTTTCTTGGTAGCCATACATGCTCCTTGAGCAACATGTTAGGCCCCAAACACAAAATTTATGACACTCCCGGCACGACCAGCGGCGTATGACTCTGCGTCTCATGACGTTCCGCGACTTGCAGGCGTCCCGAATGCCCCCGGCTACATCATGATGGAACTCAGGCGCGGTATTAGCAATGACCGCCAACGGCCAGAAGCAGACATTTGGTGTGATGATTAAATACTCGACCATAAGTTACCTTAAATTAGCAGCATCCCGACAAACATGCTCGTCTACAAATACCGAAGCTGTGCGCAACGTACATGGGAACTTCTACTCAATCGAAAGCTTTTCTTTGCAACCCCGGCGCAGCTAAACGATCCTTTAGATTCGTCCATAGACATTCATGCGGAGTACGAGCGGGCAAAAGAACTGGTGCACGAATCAGACGATCACCCTGACCGTCGTAAATCTTTCTTAATCTTCTTGTTGGATCAGGGCCACCGCTTCAAGGATCCCGCATCGGGTGAGCAGATAGGCTTAAGCAAGGCACTCCAGCATTTCATTCAATCGCTGGGCATCCTGTCTCTTTCACGAACCCCAACTGACGCGCTTCTGTGGTCGCACTACGCTGAAGGGCATTGTGGCCTGTGCCTGGGATTCGATCCAGAGCTTCTTGAATTAGATGTTTTCATCAAAGGCGACGTTGAATACGCTGCCAGGCCTCCTTACGTAGACCTTTTTTTGAAGATGACGGAAGAGATTGGTGCGTTCGTCCGCCCATGGGAGCAGCACAAGTACCCTGATGAGCAGGGTGATCAGTTCTACACATCCCAGTTGTCCCGCCTTATGCGAGCAAACTTGTTGGTAAAGTCGGAGAAATGGAAGTACGAGGAAGAGTACCGAATGATCACTTCGCTGCCCGGTCACCATGCGTTCTCTCCGAGAGCTTTACGTGAAGTGGTATTAGGTACTAGGACACGTGAATCAGACCGTGAAACGCTAACCAACATCTTGCGTCATCCAGACTACGCGCATGTACAAGTCCGACGCGTTCGGCAAGTGCCTGGCACATTCGAGTTTGGTTTGGTAGACCGGGACGACTAAGTCAATATTAAGTAAAAGGACCGCTTAGGGTCGTAAGCATTCTTTTTGTCAGTGAAAATGGGATTCCATTCATTGAAGGAGAACCCCATGAAACCGGATATCAATGAAGCAAAACCGTTCTTTCCTTGGAACAAGGGGAAGCTTGTTGGCCAAAAGGCTCCGTTGAAGCTGAAAGAAATCTGGGCGATCCGCATACGGCTACAGCTAGCTGAAAAAGTGCGAGATCTGGCGCTTTTCAACCTAGCCATCGACAGCAAACTACGTGGCTGCGATTTAGTCAGCTTGCGCGTTTGCGACATTTCACAAGGAAGGAGCATCTACCCACGCGCTATCGTCATGCAGCGCAAGACGCATCGACCCGTGCAATTCGAGATTACTGAACTGACGCGCAGTCGGTGGCTGCTTGGATCGATCTGGCGCGTCTCGCTTCAGACGCCTACCTGTTCCCAAGCAGGGTGACAAAGTCGCCGCACCTTTCTACGCGGCAGTACGCACGCATCGTCGCGGGTTGGATCGTGTCGATCGGTTTAGACCCTGCGACGTATGGCACGCACACCATGCGCCGAACCAAGGCGACGCTGATCTACCGGCGTACGAAGAACCTTCGGGCAGTTCAACTCCTTCTCGGACATACCAAGTTGGAAAGCACGGTGCGATACCTTGGCATCGAAGTCGACGATGCGCTGGAAATGGCAGAGCAGGCAGAAACGTGAGGTTTGCTTACAATCGGACGGCGCATCTAGCTGGATGGTCGCTGTCCGGCAGTTTCAGCCGTTCGACATAGCCATCCAGATCGTCGACAATTAGCCACTTCCGATTGCATACAAGATTAATTAATGGGCAGCTTCTTGAGTGACCTCTATGGGTGCCATGCGGCACACGGTATGGTCAGCGGCCAAGTGCCCGAAACGAAGATCCCCATCAGCGGCTAGTTAATCGAACCATGGAAAAGCCTTTAGCGTCGACGATTACCTCGCCTATTTGGCGGATGGGCTAGTACAAAATTTTAATAGAGCCGGCGCCGCGACAACTCCGCCGCCGCAGCAGCACCCCAGACTATTGCGGGAAAAGCCCGGTTGTAGCCGGGTGTACTTAGTTTAGATGTGAGGAAATGCATGCAGGAGGGTTGGTACGGCGACGACTACCTAGTCTTTTTTTCCCTCGACCAAGCGCAGGCTTTCGCAAAAACTTGCGAGCTTGATTCGACTTTGCCCGGCTTTTCGCTTGTAGGGTTGCGCGGATGGCAGGATTTCATTGTCAGAGACTTGTCGGGGACCACATTTACGATTCCTACTGTCCCGCTTGATGCCGAGTATCTCTCCCGATTCGAACCGCCTGCCATTCAGGAACTTGAGTCGGACCCCGGCCTTGGCGGGAAGGTACGGTGGTTCATAAAGCCGCTAGTTTTCGGGGGAGATCCGCAAGCCGACGACAATGTGACCTGGCTTTCTCACCCGCAGCATATTGAACTAGTGCGTTGGTGGAATGACCAATACCGCGCGGCGAAGTTGGAGTTAATTGACAGGTAGTGTACTGGGGCAGACCCGCGTGCCGACTGATTGCCTTTTTATTTGGCGCTAGCCCATTTCGGGAGCGTGTCAGAAGCAGCTGACTAAGAATGACCGATTTCACCACGCTGTAGGCTCAGGCTTACGCGGATTGCAGGGCTGCAATGGGTCGAAAGCGGACGGCCAACAAGGTCTGCAACGAGCCGGGAGCGGTCATTCATATACCAAGCACAAGTACCAACACTGCGGAAACTGCAGCATGGAGTGAGGCACATTATTAACGCATCGGAGGCTTACAGAGTAGGCTGCGACCCCCATCCGCCCGAGGCTGCAAATCAACTCCGCGCTGTCACAGCCCACGACGTTACGGGAATGACTGCCGCCGCATCCAAGACGCACCAGTTGTACCGTGGGATGATTGGACTTCAACGGCGGTCGATATGGAGGACCTATGGGTCCAATGCACAATGCGCTACCGGCGGAGCCGGCAACGATACCACCTGGTTAGCCCCGCCCAAACTAGTGCCCAAACGCCCAGGATCGCAGCGATGAAAGGCCAAAAAATGAAGGTGGAGACGTCGTCCCAGCCGGGCGCGGTACGCTTAAGGCCGATGGGTGTGCTGATTTCCAGTTCGATCTGCTCGCCCAAAAGCGTCGGCCCGATTTCTTCCACCGTGAAGGTAAGCGACGAAGTCCCCTTCGCCAGCTTTGGAAAGGACGGCACGGTCTCGGGCAGGACACCATCTATATGACTTTCAGGCCAGAGCTTGCGATAGAAATGCGTCGAGCTGGCGCTGCTGCGCGCAGCCGCGACCATCACTACGCCTAGTTCCCTAACATCGCGTACACGAATCCGCACCGGCTCTCCAGGGTCTGCGAAGCCCGGCGCCGCGTCAGGCGCGCCCACACGCGTCTTAGATTCTCCCAATTCGGGCCGCTTTCTGCCCATTGGTCCGCCGAAACGCGCCTCCATCCATAATGGCGCCTCGCGGATACGGTATACCTCGGCGTGCGCCGTCTGCCCTGGCGTAAGGAAAATCGGCGTCAGCGTCGCATCCGCGGATGGTACATACCGCAGCATGCCCACCGCGAACCACGCCATGGCAGCCAACCAAAGCGCCCAACCCACCAGCAGAGACATCTTGCCTAACTTGCGCCACATATCGTGTTGTCCCGAATTTTCCAGCATCGGAACGTACCCGATTTCGAGCGGGCGATTGGAAGTCATGCAGGCTCATCCACGCATCAATATCCCCAAGAACGCCAAATTTCGGCAAGGAGGATTGCCGTACAAGCTAAAGACAGCTACGCCTTCATATCAGCGATGCGATAATCCCGCCTTCGGCGCAGCGATCGCGGATGATTCGTTCGCTCGTCGTTGAATAGGCCTTCAATATCGATAACTAGAAAGGAAACGTCGCCTTGCCGCACGCTTTTCGAATTCTCTCGGCGCCGGCCTTGCGGCTCGCATTACCCGCCTTGACGCTGCTTGCCGCTGCGCATTGCGAGACGAGCTATGCCGATACTCAGGCCGAGGTTGGCGCTAACTCCACGGCGCCCAAGCCAGCGCTGCGCAAGCTGAACCCCGCTCCTGCGCACGCGTATGAAGTACGGCTGATCCTTGACAATGCATCGGACCTCGCGAGTGCAGCCGACGGCAAATCGGCGTTTACCGTGGTAGACGGTACCGCACAGTTCGACGTCAGCGATGCCCCCCGCTGCGCTGCATCGAACGCCGTATCTGGTCACGTGCCGACGATCTCCAGCCACGAACCATTCCGCCTGGCCCGCATATCGGCCACGGAATACGTGGGCATCGTATATGCCGACATGCTGCTTGACGAAGACTATTACGGAAGGGGGGTATGTCATTGGAAATTGGCCGAAGCACGTGTCTCATTGCGCGCGCGGCAGGATGCTGCTGACACGCGCTTCGTGGCCGGATTGCCGGCTCAGAAGGTGTTCGCTGGCGGAACACAGGCACGCTATTTTTGGAAGGGGTATTACCCCCGTTTCGAGCAGGGGCGACATACCGACTTTGGGCGTGACAAAATGGACCGCGTTCCGGTCGATAAGCGTGGGGAGTTCTTGACCGTGACGCTGACGGCCAGGAGAATCGCGAGCGACGTGCAAGTCAGGTGAGTAATAAGCTTGCTGCAAGCACGGCCCGTTTTAGACGACGGGTGTATGGAAAGCGAACAGGCTAGTCTGCCTGTTCAAGCCTTACTCAATACCGGAAAAAAAGGCGCACTGCCCCGGAAACCCAGGTCGTGCGTCACATGCCTTCAAGCATCCCGCCTTTCCCCCTGGAAACGTAGCCGCAACCGACATCCCAAACCCATAAGTCGGCGTAGTCACATCAAACCGGCTCTCGCAAACCTTCTTCGCGCTATAAGCAAACGTCATCGCCTCGCGCCGCCCGTTGACCGCGAACGACACCTGAAAGCTGTTCATACTGCTCCACCCTGCCCTAGGCAAAACCACGAACCGGTAATGCGTAGCATCCAGGCGCTCACCAAAGATCTTTAATTGCGCGGACGTGGTCCGCGTCGTAGGCGATGGATACGGCAAGGCCAGCAACGTCCGCGGATCCCCTACCACGCCCAAGTCGAAACCCACGCCCTTTTGATAGAACGGAACCTCGATACTGGGATAGCCGGAATATTCCACGCGCTTCACCGTCGACCCGTACTCTAGCGTCCGAGGCTCGTAGTCCGGTGCCCGTGCGAACGTCACGTCCAGCGACATCACCACGTCCGCCGGATTGGCTTCTTCGGTGCGGACATGTTTTTCATACACGTCGGCGTTGCTTGCGCAGCCCGCAAGGGCCACCACGAGCGAGAGGGCCAGCCAACGCAACCCACTGACCGCGGAAATCGGCGTCATCTCATTGCTCCTTTCGCGGTTGAACCGGCAACGGCACTGGCTTCAACCCCTGGCCACTAAATTGCCAGCCCCCCTTCCCTTCCTGCCATCGAAAGTTCCGGTTGATCCATTCCGCCTTCAGGTTGTCGTAGAGCCGGCGCTGGTCAATGTGCTTGCCTTCGTCGAGCACCTTGCGCGCACGTGTGGCGCTTTGGTCCCACGCCGACTTGAAAGCATCGCGCTGCATTGCCTTGGTGAATGCGACGCTGGCGTACGGCCCTTCGTCCGCCACGCTAAGGCGGATCTCGTTGTCAAGCAGCACGGCGCCGTGGCGATTGTCTGGCGACACCGACACCAATAGCGGGGTCGACTGCAGGCGCTCCTTGGGTTGCAGATGTTCAAACCACAGCACCTTTCCCGTCGACGTCACGAGCGCCCGCGAACCGGCGGTGAACAGCAGCAGGTCCTGACGTCCGGGCTGCGGCAGACCCAGGTCCGGGTCGCGCGCATCTACAGAGGGACTCAGCACCCGCGCGAGCGGCGTGTCGTTCTGCACTGCGATCAGGATGGTGCCCACGCCCATGAAATCGTTCGAGACCGCCAGGAGGATCGGCTGGCCGCCCTGGGTCGGACCCAGCGCCCTGACATGCGCGAACTTGTACGCGTTCAGAGGCCGGTATGGCTTGCCGCGGAATGTGAGCTGGTGGAGGGTCGAAGCCGGCTCGCCTACCAATTCGAAATCGCCGCCTAGCGGCTGCAAGGTGTTCGGGGAGGAATCAGTGACCGTTGCTGGCCTCGCCTGCGCGTGGGCCACTATCGGCAGCGTCATGAATAGCGACAGCCCTAGCGCGACGGTCGTGCATATCCGCGCAAGGCGGGGATCCGGTGGAACAGTTTTCGTAGGAGGCAGCAAAACGGCATCGGCGGCGGCGCCGCACGTGAGAGTGATGCGGGGCATTCTAGGTCAAATGCACTATCCGCAGCAGGATCGCCGCCCAATGCCCCCCGCGCCACTTTCCCCCAATCCTATTGACCAGGTGTCGGAATCGGCTGGACGCGCTGCGGTACGCCAAACCCATTTCGGAACAGGCAACGCCAGGCGATTTACCTGTTGGCGATCTCGCGCACATATCAACGCCTGGGCGACATATCAGCGCCCACGCGACACATCAGCGCTTGCGCAACACATCAGCGCCCGCGCAACATATCAACGCCCGCGCGACACATCAACGCCCGCGCGCTGCAGAAACTCCACGCCCAACTCCTTCAAATCAACCACCCCCAACAGCCCCATATTGCGCCGCACTTCTTCGGTGATAAGTGCTATCGCGTGCGCCACGCCGCGTTGGCCAGCCACCGTCGCGGCATAGTTGAACGGACGGCCGACGAACACGCAGCGCGCGCCCAGGGCCATCGCCTTCAACACGTCCGTGCCTCGACGCACGCCGCTGTCCAGCATCACTTCCATGGGACCTGCGGCATCCAGGATGGCGGGCAAGGCGTGCAGGGGCGACACACTACCGTCCAGTTGGCGCCCGCCGTGGTTGGAGACGATGATCGCGTCCATGCCCATCGCGCGGGCGGCGCGCGCGTCGTCCGGATGAAGAATTCCCTTCAGCACCATGTGCCCTTTCCAGCGACGGCGGATGGCCGATACATGCTGCCAGTTCAGGTGGCCTCGGTCGGAGAAGTCCCGCAGGACGCTGGACGACATGATGGGCGCGCCGCGTGTGGCGTAGTTGTTCTCGAAGTGCGGCATGCCGTGGCGCGCAAGCGTTCGCAGGAACGTGCCGAACAGCCATCGCGGATGCGTCACGCCCTGCCAGGCGAGGCCAAGACTGGGCCGTAGCGGCGTGGAGAAGCCGGCCCGCACATTGTTCTCGCGGTTGGCGGCGACGGGCGTGTCTACCGTCAGCACCAGCGTGTTGACGCCGGCGGCAGCCACGCGGTCGATCAGCGCGGCGATCTGCGCTTCGTCGCCGGGAAGATACGCCTGAAACCAGGTGTCCGGCGCCGCTTCCATCACGGTCTCCAGGCGGATGAGCGACGAGCCGCTCATGATGCAGGGCACGCCGGCCTCGGCTGCCGCGCGCGCCAGGACAACATCGCCGCGATAGCTGGAGATCGCGGAGATGCCCATCGGGGCAACGCCCACGGGCGCCGCATAGTCGCGGCCGAGCACCGTGCACCGCGTGCTGCGCGCGGACACGTCCACCAGCACCTTCGGCCGGAAAGCAAATTCCGCAAACGAGTCGCGATTGGCGCGTTCCGATTGGCCGTCTTCGACAGCGCCCGACACATAAGCGTAGATGGGTGCGGGCAGAAGCGCTTTGGCTGCGGGTTCGAAGTCGTGCAGGCTGAGCATGCGGCGCAGGGGATCGGACATGTCTGGCTCCTCCGGCGGCCACTGCGGGGAGTGGCCGTCTATTGTTTTTTCGATATCGCCGGGGACTATAGGCGCGCGTGCCGTTTGAATAAAGTGACTTTATCGAGCGCCTTTCATACACTTTTGTTCACTCTCGATGTCGTCCAGCCTACTGCCCCCCATGACGCTAAAGCAACTTGAGGCCTTCTACTGGGCCGCCACGTGCAAGAATTTCGCCATTGCCGCGAATCGCCTGAATATTTCGGTTTCGTCATTGTCCAAGCGCATTGGCGAACTGGAATCGTCAATCGGCGCTGAGCTCTTCAGCCGCAGCGCGCGCAGCGCGACGTTGACAGCGCTGGGCGAACAACTTGTGCCGCACGCCAAGGATCTGCTGCGAAACGCCGACCAGTTCATGCAGCAGGCCAGCAACAACCTCAGCTACTCGGGCCGCTGCCGGTTTGGCGCGGGCGAACTGACGTCGCTGACCTGGATGGCCAAGCTGATCGAAGTCATCCAGCAGGCCCACCCCAACCTGCTCGTCGAGCCATTCGTGGGCGTCGGCGAATTGGTCGAGCGCGGTCTGGAGGAAGGCGAACTGGACTTCGCCGTGATCGCCGGCCCTTCGTCCCGCCCCGCCATCGCGTCCCGCGTTATCGGCAGCGCGCAATTCGAATGGGTCGCTGCGCCAAGCGCCGTGACGAATCCCGCCGCGGTCACCCCGGCCGACCTGCCAGGCCTGACGCTTATCACGCTCCCGCAAAGCTCGGGCGCCATCCGCATTCTCGATGACTGGCTCACCGAGCAGCGCGTGTCGCCCGGCCGCAACCAGTGTTGCAATGGCTGGGGCGGCATTGCAGCCATGTTGCAGCAAGGCCTGGGCGTGGGCTTCCTGCCATCAGCGTGGGCCAGCATCCTGATCGAACGGGGCCATTTGCGACCCTTGCCTGCGTTTCCGCCGTTGCGCCCGCTTACCTACACCTTCCAATGGCGCCGTGACGATACTCGGCCGATGCTTGAAACCCTGCGCGTGCATGCCGAGGCGTGCCTGGATTTCCACGCGCCCACCGGCATGAGCTGACCGCGCAGAACGCTGAACCCGCTTGCCACCGTTTCTAAAAAGCGTTGTTTCCGGAGTCAAATTATTCGCTTTATCTCCGGAATATGCGGGCGTAGAGTCGCCTCAAACAACCACTCTGGAGACGAGGCGACATGCCGGATTTTGGATTCACCCTGCACGACTGCCCGCCCGGTCCCAGCCGCGAGACGCTCGCGGCTTACCAAGACCTGGCGGTGGCAAACATCAGCGATGCGATGAGCCGCGGCACGGGCACGTCGTCCCTGCGACCCATTCACCGGACGCGCCGGATCCTGGGCCGCGCCTTCACGGTGCGCACCCGGCCCGGCGACAACCTGATGGTGCACAAGGCCATTGATACCGCGCAGCCCGGCGACGTCATCGTGGTTGACGCGGGCGGCGACATGAGCAACGCCATCATCGGCGAAATCATGGTGGGCTGGGCTGCCAAGCGCGGCTTGGGCGGCTTTGTGATCGACGGCGCCATCCGCGACAGCGAAACCATCGGCGAGGGAGATTTTCCCGTCTATGCCCGCGGCGTCGCGCATCGGGGTCCTTACAAGGACGGCCCCGGCGCCATCAACGTGCCCGTCACCGTAGATGGCATGGTCGTGATGCCCGGCGACCTGCTGGTGGGTGACGCCGACGGATTGCTGGCCATCCGGCCTGACGAAGCTCCGGCCATCGCAGAACGCGTTCGCGCCATCGCCCAAGCCGAGGCGCAAGTCCTGAAGGACATCGAGCGCGGCACGCTGGATCGCAGCTGGGTCGACGCGGCCCTGAAGTCGCGAGGCGTGCTGTGACGACCGCTACGCCCCGCCACTCGGCACGCCTTTGCAGGCTGGATCTCTGGCTCAATCCGGTGTTCGACGAGATCATCGGCGCCACGCCCGGGATCACGTTGTCGGTGCTTCCTGCGACCGGCGAAGACGCCCGCACGCTGGCCGGCCTGAAGACCGCGCACGCCTACCATGTGTCTGCCGCCAAGGATGAGCTGCCGCGCCAGTGGTTCGTCAACGCCGAGTTGATCGCGCAATGCCCGGATCTGGTGTGCGTGTCGTCAGGCGGCGCGGGTTACGACACCATTGACGTGGCGGCCTGCACCGCGGCCGGCAATCGCGGTCGTGAATCAGGCCGGCGGCAACGCGGAATCCTAGCCGAGCACACGTATGCGCTGTTGCTGGCCGTGCAACGGCGAATTGTCGAATCGCACAACCGCCTGCGCCGGGACACGGGCTTTTCCCGCGAAGATCTGATGGGCCATGAAATCCACGGCAGCGTCATCGGCCTGGTGGGCATTGGCAAGATCGGCACCAGCGTTGCCCGCATTGCGCAAGGCTTCGGCCTGCGCGTCATCGCCCACGATCCGTTGCTGGACGCCGCCACCATTCGCAGCCGCGGCGCTGAACCGGTCGGGCTGGACGAGTTGCTGTCGCAATCGGACATCGTGTCGCTGCACTGCCCGCTGAACGCATCCACGCGAGGACTGATCGGCGCGAAGGCCTTTGCGGCGATGAAACCGGGCGCGGTGTTCGTTTCGACGGCGCGCGGCGGCATCCACGACGAGGACGCATTGCATGACGCGCTGCGTAATGGGCATCTGCGAGGCGCGGGGCTCGACGTTTGGGAACAGGAGCCGCCCGATCGCTCGGCCCCGCTGCTGGCCCTGGACAACGTGGTCGCCACCTTCCACACCGCGGGCGTCACGCATGAGGCGCGCCGCAGCGTCGCCCGCTCATCGGCGACGCAGCTTGCCGCGATGCTGCGCGGCGAGCGGCCGCCGCAACTTGTGAATCCGGAGGTGTGGCCGCTGGCCGCCAAACGTATCGCCACGCTGACATAACAACGCGGCACACGCGCGGGTCCAGATACAAAGGCCGGCGCGGTGACCGCCAGAACCCCTGAGGAGACAACCATGCAACAACAAAACAAGCGCCGCACGCTGCGCACCCTGGCCACCCTGCTCGCGGGCGCCGCAATGTTCTCCGGCGCCGTGCAGGCCGCCGGCTATCCGGACCGACCGATCAACCTGATCGTGTCATACGGACCGGGTGGCGGCACCGATCTGGTGGCCCGGATGATGGCGCCCTACCTGCAGAAGCACCTGGGCGGTGACGCGCGCATCGTCGTGCTGAACCGGCCGGGCGCGGGCGGTGCAATCGGCTTCGCGGAACTGGCGCGCGCGCAGCCGGACGGCTACACCATCGGCTTCATCAACACGCCCAACCTGTTGACGATTCCCATCGAACGCAAGACCGCCTTCACCTGGCAGAGTTTTGACCTGCTGGGCAATCTGATCGATGATCCCGGCGCCTTCACGGTCCTGAACGACAACCCGGTCAAGAACCTTGCGGAATTGTCCGCCTACGCGAAGAAGAACCCCGGCAAGGTTACCGTCGGCACCACGGGCACGGGGTCGGACGACCACCTGGCCATGCTCCGGTTCGAGCGGGCGTCCGGCACGAAGCTCAGCCACATCCCGTACAAGGGCGCAGGCGAGGTGCGCGGTGCGCTGGCAAGCGGCGAGATCACGATCGGCGCGATCAACGTGGGCGAGGCGCTTCAATACCAGAAAGGCGGCACGCCGCTGCGCTTCCTGGGCCAGATGGGCAACACGCGCTCGGCCGCGCTGCCGGACGTGCCCACGTTCAAGGAACAGGGCTTCGATTTTGAACTGGCTTCGCTGCGCGGGCTGGCCGCGCCCAAGGGGTTGCCGGACGACGTGCGCACGAAGCTGGTCACGGCGGTCAAGCGTACGGTGGACGATCCGGAGTTCCAGGCCAAGGCCCGGGACATGTTCGCGCCGCTGCGTTACTTGCCGCCCGCCGAATATGCGAAAGAGCTGAAGGCGGGCGAAGCGCAGTTCCAGCAGCTTTGGAAAGAAGCGCCCTGGCTCGACAAGTAGAGATGTGTGCCCGGGGCGGCGGCCGATGGCTCGGCCCCGCGGCCATCGGCGTCAACGCATCGCCGCCAGCATCAGATCCAGATTCTGCACCGCCGCGCCCGAGGCGCCTTTGCCGAGGTTGTCGAACACGGCCGTCAGCAGCACCTGACCGTGCTGCGCATTGCCGTAGACGCCCAAGCGAAGATCGTTCGTGCCGTTCAGCGCCTCGGGATTCAGGTTCGTGTGCGCGGTGGCCTCGTCGCGCGGCACGACCTGCACGTGCTTCGTGCCGGCGTAGTGCTGTTGCAGGCATTCGTGCATTTTTTCGGCATCCACACCAGCAGGCAGCAGGCGCAGGTGCAGCGGAATCGTCAGGACGATGCCCTGGCGGAAAGCGCCATAAGACGGCACGAAAACGGGACGCTGCGTGAGGCCGGCGTGCCGCTCGATCTCGGGGGTGTGCTTGTGCCCCAAGCCCAGACCGTAGACCTGAAACGCGGGACCGCGCGGGCCATCCGCGCCTTCGTACGCATCCACGCTGGCCCGGCCGCCGCCCGAGTAGCCGGACACCGCGTTGATGACCGCCGGATAGTCGGCGGGCACGAGGCCGGCCTGGACCAGCGGCCGCAGCAGCGCAATGGCGCCGGTGGGGTAGCAACCGGGGTTGCTGACCCGCAGCGCGTGGGCGATGCGCTCGGCCTGGCCGGCGGTCATTTCCGGAAACCCGTACACCCAGCCCGCATCCGTGCGATGCGCGGAGCTGGCGTCGATGATGCGCACCTTGGGATTGACGACGGACGCGGCCGCCTGGCGCGCGGGATCGTCGGGCAGGCAGAGGATTGCGATGTCGCTGGAATTGATCGCATCAGCGCGGCGCTGCGGGTTCTTGCGGTCGGACTCGGGCAGCGTCAGCAGTTGCAAATCGCTGCGGCCGTTGAGCCGTTCGTGGATCTGCAGACCGGTCGTGCCCTGGTCGCCGTCGATGAAAACTAGTGGTTGGGTCATGATGCTGTCCGGGTGGTTCGGCGTTGCCTGATTCGTTCAGGAATGGACCTTATCTTCGATCTGCGGGCGAGATAAGAAAAGTCGAATATCATGATCGTTTGGTTCAGGATTTCTGAACTGAGCCGATATCGGATTTGACCCTGAATCCGCAACCGAAGCCGACACCCAGCCCCGGAAACTCTCATGCGCGAAATCAGCCTGGACCGTCTGCGCACCCTGGTCGCCATTGCCGACCTCGGCTCGTTCGCCGACGCCGCGCGCGCCCTGCATCTGGCGCCGCCCACGGTCAGCCTGCACGTATCGGACCTCGAATCCCGCGTCGGCGCCCCGCTCCTCACCCGGAAACGCGGCCAGGTCCGGCCGACGTCAATCGGAGAAACCTTGCTGGAACGTGCGCGCCGCTTGCTCGCGGAGGCAGACCAGGCGCTGGATGACGTGCAGCGGCAAGTGCAAGGTCTGGCGGGCCGCGTGCGGCTTGGGGCGTCAACCGGGGCCATCGCCCACCTGCTGCCGCAGGCGCTGGAAACATTGGGACGCGATCACCCCGGCATCGACGTGCAAGTCGCGGTGCTGACGTCGCAGGAAACCTTGTTGCGGTTGGCCGAAGGCACGCTGGATGTGGGACTGGTCGCGTTGCCCCAGCCGCCCATCGACGGCCTGGTGCTGCGTCCGTGGCGCCGCGACCCGGTGATGGCCTTTCTACCTGCGGCCTGGAAAGCGCCAGCGCGCCTCACGCCCGCGTGGCTGGCCGAACGGCCGCTGATTCTGAATGACGCCAGCACGCGGCTGTCGCGCCTGACCGGAGAATGGTTCGCGGCCGCTGGACTCAACCCTCGCGCGCGCATTCAGTTGAACTACAACGACGCCATCAAGAGTTTGGTGGCTGCAGGTTATGGCGCGACGCTACTGCCGCATGAGGCCACCGCGCCGCAACCCGATCCCCGCGTCATCATGCGGCCGGTGCGGCCCGCGTTGTGGCGTCCACTGGGCATCGCGCATCGTGCCGGGCAAGTGGAAGCCGCCACGCAGCACGTGCTGGACGTGCTGTGGGAACTGCGCGCGTCGGGCGGCAAAGGCGCTGCGGCGACTTAGTCAAACTGGCTTCTGTGCCCGGCGAAAGAACGCCGCCCGTTGGCTTTCCTCGCGCAACCGCCGCGCGCGGGACCGGAACAGATCCTTGCGTCCAACGATGCCCAGAAGGCGGCCGCTATCGCGATCAAGGATAGGCACGCGCCCCGCCCCGGACAACGCCATCCGGTCGGCGATCTGACTGGCCAGTTCATCCGCGTGGCCATACACCAGCTCGCGCCCATCGAGCGCCTGCGCCAGCGTCCGTTCGTCTGGCGCACCTTGCAGCGCCCACGCCAAAGTGTCGGCACGCGTCACTTCGCCCACTACGACGCCCTGCCCGTCCAGCACCGGATAACTCGTATGCACCGGCTGCGCGGTCGTGAAATGCGCGACGGCCTGTGCCACCGTCATCGTGTCGGGCAACGTCTGCACCGGCGTGGTCATGACGTCGGCCACGCGCAGCAGATCGAACGGATCCACGCGGTATTCGCGGCTGATATGGTGGCCGCGACGCGCGATCTTCTCGGTCAGAATCGACCGCTTGAGCAACAGCACCGTCACGCCATACGCAAACACGCAGGCTGCCAGCACCGGCAGCAGCGCGTGCATGTTGCCGGTCAGTTCGACAGCAAACAGCGTGGCGGTCAGCGGCGCGCGCATCGTGCCGCCCATCATCGCCGCCATGCCCACCAGCGCCCAAAAGCCGGGATCTGCCTGCGGCAGCACCGGCGACGCCAGCGCACCGATCGCGCCGCCGAAGATCAGCAGCGGCGCCAGCACGCCGCCGGACGTGCCGGAGCCCAGCGCGATCGACCAGATGGCGACCTTGACCACCAGCAGCACCAGCACGGCCTGAAAAGCCAGATCGCCCGCCAGCATGTGCCGGATGTTGTCATAGCCCACACCAAGCGCGGCGGGCTCGATCAACCCGCCAATGCCGATCGCCAGCCCGCCGATGGCCGGCCACCACATCCAGTGGATCGGCAGCTTCTCGAACAGGTCTTCGGCTGCGTACACCAACGAGGTCAGCACGCCTGACCCCAAGCCCGCCAGCACACCCACAGCGGCGCAGGCCACCAGGTGCCACGGCGTGAAGGCCAGCGCGCCGGCGTACGAAAAGATCGGGCCGGGCTCCATGATGAAGGCACGGGTTGCGGCCGCCACCAGCGCCGCCACGGCCACGGGCAGGAAGCTGCGGGGCTTCCATTCGAAGAGCAGCAGCTCGACCGCCAGCAGCACGGCGGCGAGCGGCGTGCCGAAGATCGCGGTCATGCCGGCGGCCGCACCCGCAACAAGCAGCGTCTTGCGTTCGCCGTCGTCCAGGTGAATGGTCTGCGCGAGCAGTGAGCCGATCGCGCCGCCGGTCATGATGATCGGCCCTTCGGCGCCAAACGGGCCGCCGGTGCCGATGGACACCGCCGACGACACGGGTTTAAGGACCGCCACCTTCGGCTGGATGCGGCTCTTGCCGATCAGGATGGCTTCCATGGCTTCGGGGATGCCGTGGCCACGGATCTTCTCGGAACCGTAGCGCGCCATCAGGCCGATGATGAGGCAGCCTATGACCGGGATGAACACGGAGCCGAGTCCGAGCCGCCCCGTCGTGATGGGCAGGTCGGCAAACGAAAACAGGCCGTGATAGGCCAGATTGGTGCACAGTGCGATGAGGCGAAGAAGGAGCCAGGCGGCTGCGACACTGGCCAGTCCGACCGGTATGGCAAGGCCCATCAAGAGGACGACGCGGCGGTCGGTGGTGAAGTCGCCAAGCCGCAGTCCGGGCTTGGCGGAAGAGGAAATGGGGGGCATGGTCAAGGAAGGGTTGGAAGTATTCGCACGGAGTTTGCGAAAAGTCATATATATCGTAGCACGACATATATTAGAATCGCCGGGTGAACGCCTCCCCGACACCCACTCGCTTGTCTCCCGCCGACTACGAACTGCTCGCGGATTTCCGCTATGCGCTGCGAAAATTCGCGGCGTTCAGCGAAAGCGCGGCCGCGGGCCTGGACCTGATGCCGCAGCAGCATCAGGCGCTTCTCGCCATCAAGGGCACGCGCAAGACCGCGCCCGGACGGCGCGGACTGTATGTCGGCGAAATCGCCGACCGTCTGCTAATCCGGCCGCACACCGCCGCCGAACTGGTAGGCCGTCTGGCGCGGCTGGATCTCGTCAGCCGCGAAGCCGACCCCGAAGACGGACGCCGCGTCGAGGTCGTGCTGACTGCCAAGGCCGAGCGCATGCTCGAAGATCTGTCCGCCTCTCACCTCGAAGAACTGCACGCCATGCGCCCGCTATTGACGCGGCTGCTGTCACGCATGGGCGCCGAAACCGGCAAGGACTGATCCACCGGTTTTTCACCCTCGACTGCGTTTGCGCGGCATAAGCTCATGCCGCCCGGAAATAAGCGGCATGATAAATTGTCGCCCCGCGACATATCAATGCGTCGCGAGGAGAGATTGTCTTGGGTGTTGCATTCAAGCGCTGGCTGGGGTCGTTCGCGCCAGCGCCCGTGGGCGTCAACGGACGCGAAAAACTTTACGGCGCGGTAGGCGCCTTGCTCGGCTTGTTCTGCACCGAGTGGGTGGGACGTCACGCGTTGGGCGCCGACAATCCGTGGTTCATCGCCCCGATGGGCGCGTCGGCCGTGCTGCTGTTTGCAGCACCTGCCAGCCCGCTTGCCCAGCCCTGGTCGCTGATGGCCGGGAACCTGGTGTCTGCCCTGATTGGCGTCTTCTGCGCCCAATTCATTCCTGTCCCTGGTATCGCCGCGGCCGTGGCCGTGGCGCTTGCCATTGGCGCCATGTTTTCGCTGCGCTGCCTGCACCCGCCCAGCGGCGCCGTCGCGCTGACCGCCGTGCTGGGGGGCCCCGCGGTCTCCAAGCTGGGCTACGCCTTCGCCCTGTGGCCCGTTGCGCTGAACTCCGTCATCCTGCTGTGCATCGCCGTGGTCTTTAACGGCGCGCTGAAACGCAACTATCCCCGTCGCCACGCGGAACCGGCTGCCGGCCACAACACGCGCGATCCGATTCCCAGCGCACGATTGGGCTTTTCGCGAACCGACCTGGACGAAGCGCTGAGCCAGCGCGGCGAGCTGCTGGACATCAGCAAGGAAGACCTGGAAGAGATCGTGCTGGCTGCGGAGTTGCGCGCCAGCGTCCGCCGTTTTGGCGACGTGCGTTGCGCCGACATCATGTCGCGCGATGTGGTGACCGTGATGGAAAAGGATCCGCTGGACTACGCGGTCCGCCTCTTCGACAAGCACCGCGTGCAGGCCCTGCCCGTGCTGGATTCGGCGGGCCGTTACGCCGGCATGATCGCTCAGGGCGATGTGCTGGCGAGAAAGAGCCGTCTGACCCCGGTCCCCACGGATACCGAATCCGCACCCGACCTGCTGGTGGCCGACTGCATGCGCAGCGAAGTGCCATTCGCCACACCCGGCTTGCCCGTGATCGAGCTGGCGCGTCCGATGTCGGACAGCCTGCATTGCGTGCCGGTGCTGGACGAATCGCGCCATCTGCAGGGGCTGGTGACGCAATCGGACCTGGTGGCCGCGTTGTATCAGATCGCGGTGTCCGCGAACTCGCAGCCCGCGGGCGGCGCCGGGCCGCACAAGCTGGCCGCCTGACCCTCCGTAGCCCTACGGATTCCGGTGCGCATTTGCCGCAAGGCATAATTGCCGGCGTGAATCCCCTCTCGCGCACGCGCGCTTTCATCTGCTGGCTGGTCCTGTTCTTTCTGGGCGCAATCTGGATCGCGCGGCAGGAGTACGTGGACCAGTACGAGCGCTTCTTCCAGAGCACCAGCATCGCCCAGCGCATGCTGAGCCAGAAGACGGTGCAGCATGAAGCCGTCCTGGCCACGCTGGCCGCGTTGTCGCATCCCCCCGCTCCCGAACGTCTCTTCCCCAGCCTGCAGCCCGCCATGCCGCAGTTGCTGGGGCTTGGCCACCTGCCGGGCGGCGTCTGGGCGGGCAGCCTGCCCGCGCCGGCTGGCCTGCAACAAGCAGTGGAGCGCGCGCGGCAACTGGGCCGCCCCGTGACGATTGCCGTCGACGACGCGCGCTACTGGCTGGTATCGCCTTCCGGGTGGAGCCTGCTGATCGACGCGCGGCAGCTCGTGCCGGCCGCCGACTTTCCGCCGGGCCTGGGCAACCTGACCCTGACGGTGGATCGCACCCCGCTACCGCTGTTGGACAAGCAACCCAACGAGGCGCTGCCCGGCTGGACGCTGGCGCTGCAAAAGCCGCTGGGCGCGGCCAGCCAGCCGTTTCAGATGCGCAGCACCCGCACGTTGACGCCCGGATTCTGGCCGTGGACCGCCTGGCTGGCCTGGGCCGTGGCCAGCGGCTTGCTGGTGGCCGGCGCCGCCGCCTGGCATCGCTCGCGCGCAGAAGCGCGCCGGCAGCAGGAACAGGTGCGTCTGGCGGCCATGGCGCGCCTGAGCACGCTGGGCGAAATGGCCGCCGGCATCGCGCACGAGCTCAACCAGCCGCTGACCGCCATCCTGGCGCAAACCCGCGCCGCCGCACGCCTGCTGGATGACGAGGACGAGCGCCCGGTCGTGCGCCATGCGCTGCTTGCCAGCGCCGAACAAGCCAAGCGCGCCGCCGACATCATCAGCCGCATGCGCGCGCTGGTGCAGCCCAGTTCGCCCGCGCGGCGCGAAGCTATCGACCCCGACGCGCTGGTGGCCTCACTGCGCTTTCTGCGCGAGCCCGAGCTTGCAAGACAAGGCATCCGCCTGACCTGGACCAACGCCAGTCCCGGCGCGCGGCCGCTGGGCGATCGCGTGGCCCTTGAACAGATCCTGCACAACCTCGTGCAGAACGCGGCGGATGCGCTGGACGGCGCCTCGGGCACGCGCCAGATCGCATTGGAAGGCCGCGTGGCCGACGGCAGCTACCAGTTCAGCGTCAGCGATACCGGCCCGGGCATTGCCGCGGACGCCATGCCGCGCCTTTTCGCCCCGTTTTTCACCACCCGCGAACAGGGCATGGGCCTGGGCTTGGCGCTGTGCGATACGCTGGCCGGTTCGATGGACGGCCGCATCGCCGCGCGCAACCTCAGCCCCGCTGGCGCCTGTTTTACCGTCAGCCTGCCGCAGGCCGGAGCCGCCGCATGAATCCCAACGATCATTCCCCGCTGGTCTATCTGGTGGATGACGACGACGCGGTCCGCGACGGACTTGGGCTGCTGCTGCGCAGCGTCGGCTTGCGCAGCGCGGGCTTTGCGGACCCGATGGCGTTTCTTGCCGCGCTGGCGCAGCCGGTGATCGGCTGCGTGGTGCTGGACATCCGCATGCCCGGCATCAGCGGACTGGACGTGCTGGCGCAGCTGGCCGAACGGTCAGACCTGCCCGTGGTCATGCTGACCGGCCATGCCAACGTAGACCTGTGCCGCCGCGCGTTCAAGGGCGGCGCCATGGAGTTCCTGCAAAAGCCGGTCGACGACGACGTCTTCCTCGATGCGGTCCAGGCGGCCGTGCGCACCCACATCGCCAGCCGAGAACGCCTCGCCGTCACGCAGGCGGCGGCGGACCGCCTGGCACGGCTGTCGGGTCGCGAGCACGAGGTGCTGGAACGCATCGTGCGTGGCATGAGCAACAAGGAGATTGCGCGCGAATTCGATCTGTCGCCGCGCACGGTCGAGACCTATCGCGCCAACGTCTTCGCCAAGCTGGAAGCCGAGTCGCTGGCGCAACTGATCCGCCAGTACGCGACGCTGCTCGATTGAAGCGCCGCCTCCGTAACGCTACGGAGGCGCGCGCGTAGTCGGGCGTATACCGCGCCCGCGGCCTTTTGGCCACACTGTCTGCTCCTACCGCAACACCCCCGAAAAGGATGCAGACCATGAAGAAACTGTCGCTTGCCGCCCTGCTCTCCACGCTGGCTTTCGCCGGCGCCGCCAACGCTGCCGTGCTGAGCGAGAACAACCTGTCGATGGCCGACGCGCAGAAGCTCGCGACCGCCACTGTCGCCGCCTGCCAGGCCAAGGGTTACAACGTCAGCGCCTCGGTGGTGGACCGCGCCGGCCTGCTCAAGGCCTTTGCGCGCGCCGACAACGCCGGCCCGCACACCATCGAAGCCAGCCGCGCCAAGGCGTTTACCGCGGTGTCTGCCAAGACCCCCACCCTTACCATGATGGAAAACGCGCAAAAGAACCCCGGCGCGGCCAATCTGACCGACATTCCGGGCTTTCTGCTGCTGGGCGGCGGCGTGCCGGTCAAGGCCGGCAACAGCGTGATCGGCGCCATCGGCGTGGCCGGCGCACCGGGCGGCAACCTGGACGCGCAATGCGCCGATGCGGTGCTGGAAGAGAACGCCGCGCTGTTCAAGTAAAAAGCGGCTCGGCTGCGGGCGATCTTCCGACCCCGCAGCCCGTTCAGTCCTGCCGTTCCCGCGCCACTGCGCGCGACAGCGCCAGATGCTTGTTCAGCAGCATCGCATCCGCCGCCGCCGGGTCGCGGCGCTGCAGGCGCTCGCTCTCCGAAGGCTCCAGCTCCGCGGCACGCACCAGCGACAGCAGGTCGCGCGTGCGGGTTTCAATCACGGGGGTCAAGGTGTCTTCGATCAGCTCGCCCTTTACGTACGACTGCACCCGCGTCGACAGATTGCGGGTATGCGTGAAAGTGGCTTCGGCCAGCGCGCCCAGCTCGTACTGGATGCCGGTCTGGCTGGTGACCTCGTCTTTGATCTGGATGAACTTGTAGTTCTGCGAGTCCTTGTCTTTGGACAGGTCAAGCGTCTGCTGCGGCGTCAGTGCCAAATGGTAGCTGGCGGTCAGATTGGCGCGCTGTTCCTGCTTGACGCCCAGGTCGAACAAGGGCCGGCCGCTCGTGCTGCTGCTCTGCGAGACCTGATAGGTGAACTGGTCGACTTCGCTGGTCCTGTACGGATTGCTCGCGTCCATGGTCTGCGAGATCGAGGCCGAGAAGTCCGCCACGCCCGACAGCAGGCTTCGGTACGTGTAGCCAGCGGCAACGATGCGCGGCGACTGGCTGGACGGGGCGGCGCCGGCTTCGTAGCTCTGGTGCAGTTCGGCAAATGCGTCCTTGAACACCGCCATCATGGCCTCGTTGCCCTTGCCGCGGCTGCGGGCCGCGTCGAACTGCTGCAGATAATCGCTGACGGCAGCAGCGCGCTGCTGCGCATTGCCAAAGAGCGCGGCCTTGCTCACGTCGACGTCGACCTTCACCACGCCATCGGCGTTCTTGATGGTTAGCGACCGCTGCTTGCTGTCCGCGGAAAAATCGATGGATTGCGAAACGACACCATCCGTCGTGGTCGTGGCCTGCAGCGATACCGACGACAGCACCGCGGAATCAAACTTCGCCAGGCTAGACCACGCCATGCGCGGCGGCACCGACGCCAGGCCATCCACCGCGTCCTGGAACGCCTCGGATAGACCGGCGATGGCCTTGCGCTCGGTCTCGGACAGCTCGCCCTCGGCCATGTCGATCTGCACCCCAATGCCATCTGCGGTGTTGGTCAGGCTGACCTGGACTTTCACGCCGCTGGCCGTGGTGATGCGCAGCGTGTAGGCATCCTCGGCCTGCGCGGCCGAACCCGTCTGCACGTTGCCCAGGGCGTCGATCTGGCCGGCGCCCGGCGACAACCTGGCAGACTGCGAATAATTGCTGCCGTCCGTCTGGAACCGATCCAGCAGCGCAGAAGCCACGCCTTCCAGACGCCCGGCTAGCGTGCGCGCGGAAATCGTGTCGGCGATGACGGAGGACACCTTGTCCGCCGCGTCGCGCTCCCAGACCACGCCCGCGGCCGCCGGCTGCGAGGTGTAGGTCAGCGCGGGGGACGTGCCTTGGCCAAGCGTGACCGTCGTCGATGCAGGCACGGCCGCGATATCGGCCTTGTCGCCCGCACGGGTCACGCCGGTGGCGGGCGGCGCCAGACCGATCGTGGTCACGGGGCCGATGGAGGCAACGGATGTCATGGCGTCTCTTCCTCTGGAAAGCCGGAGGCAAGCCTGCCACCCGGCCGGGGTTCCTTTGAGAAATGTAACGGCAGCAAAACGCCAGACTTAAGTCCCAGGGCAATGCGGCGACCGGGCGATGCCGGTCCCTACCCCTTCACGCATGGACCGGCGCGGTACGCGCCGCCTGGTTCAGCGCGTCAATCAGGCTGTCCGCATCGCGCGGGCCGTCGTACCGCACGCCATTGATGAAAAGCGTGGGCGTACCGTTCACGCCGCTGCGCACGCCACCGCTGAAGTCCACTTCAATCTTGGAATCGAATGCCCCGCCAAAGGCGCGGTGCAGCACCTGCGGCGACAAGCCGATCTCCTCGCCATAGGCGAACAGATCGCTCTCCTTCAACGCGTTCTGGCGCTCGTAAAGCATGTCGTGCGCCTGCCAGAACTTGCCCGCCTGCGCGGCAGCCTCGGCAAATTCCGCCGCCGCGACCGCGTCCGGGTGCAGTTCCGAAATGGGAAAGTTGCGAAAGACGAAGCGCAGCCGGTCGCCCAGCGCACGCTGCACCGCCTTCAGCACGGGATAGGCCTCGCCGCAATACGGACATTCGTAATCGCCATACTCAACCAGCGTCACGGGCGCGGTGTCCGGCCCTTCGGCGTGATCTTGGGCATTCACGGGGATGAAAAGGCGGCTCATGATTGAACTCCTTGCAAGGCGGGGGCAAGCTTGTCCAGCGCGACCAGGATGCCGTCAGCGCCCGGGTTGATGCCCAGCGGCGACACATAGCTCCACCGGATGACGCCCTCGGCGTCAATGACGAACAGCGCACGATCAGCGATGCCCTCCTGTTCGCGATAGACGCCGTAGCGCCGGGCGACCTCGCCCTTGGGCTCGAAATCCGCCAGCAGCGGGAAATGCAGCTTGCGGTCCGCGGCGAACGCGGCGTGGCACCAGACCCCGTCCACCGAAATGCCGACCAGCTGCGCGCCGGCCTTGTGGAATTCAGGGAGGATCTGGTTGTACAGCGCCATCTGGTCGCCACAGACAGGGCTCCAGTCCGCGGGATAGAACGCCAGGATCAGCGGCCGGCCGCGCAATTCTTCCAGCGCAACCGTCTGGTCCGGCGTGGCCGGCAAGGCGAAGGACGGAGCGGTCGTGCCGGCAGGCAGGACGGCCGCGGGATAGTCGTATGACATGAAACGTCTCCTGGACGCGCCGCACGCGGCGCCAAGGTCAGGACTGCATGTGGCCGGGTTGGATCAGCGTGCGGCGCGGGTCGATTCGTAGAGGAACCAGGTGCGGCGCTCGGCCTCGTCGATCCAGTTTTCGATCAGGCTGGTCGAGGCGACGTCGTTGTGTTCCTCGCACACGGCGTGCGTGGCGCGCAGGAAGCCCGTCAGACGGCGGTTGTCGTCGGCCAGCTCGGCCAGCATGTCTTCGGGCGTCACGTAGTCGGCGTCGTTGTCGGCCAGGCGCTGAAGGCGCTGGATGTGGCCGATCGAACGCAGCGTCGTGCCGCCTACCTTACGGGCGCGTTCCGCAATGACATCCGTCGTGGCGTAGATCTCGTCGCCCTGCTCATCCAGCATCAGGTGGTAGTCGCGAAAGTGCGGACCCGACATATGCCAGTGAAAGTTCTTGGTCTTCAGATACAGCGCGAACATGTCGGCCAGCAGGCCCGTGAGGGCGGCGGCGATGTCGACCCTGGCCTCGGCGCCCAGGTCGGTGGGGGTGCGCAGGGGAGCGGTCATGCGGCTTTGAAGCGAAAGATCGTTCATGGAATTTCTCCGGGTTGGCTTCACGAATCGGGTATCGATTCCCGATGGAAAACAGAATAGCCACGGCGTCCCGCCAGCAAAATCGGCTCATCGTTTTCTCGGGTCATACCAAGGTTTACCCAGGAAATACGCGTGTCTTCTTCCAAAGATGGCTGATAATGTGCGGGTCTCATTGCGTGCCCCCGGTTTCCTGCCCGACGCGCGCGCCCTTACCCAGAGGTGGATCTTGCTCACGTCGACACTCGGCCGCGCACCTGGCCAGCCGCCGCAGCAGTCGCGTCCCGGCGCCCCGGAGACCGCGAGCCCGCATCGCATGCAATTTCTGTTTCGCGCGGCCGCCCTGCTGCTGGCGCTGGTCATTGCCGTGGTGGACACGTTCACCGACTTCGACGGCGCCGTGGCCGTGCTCTATGTCGTGGTCGTGCTGCTGGCGGCGCGCACATTCCGGCGCCTGGACATCATCGTGGCGGGCACCGGCGGCATCGTGCTCACCATCGCGGCCTATCTGAATTCCCACGGTCTGAATCATGTGGGTTCGCCCACGGCCCGGGCGCTGGTCAGCCTGGCCGCCATCGGCATTGCGGCGCTGCTGGCGCTTCAGAACCAGAGCGCCACCCGCAGGCTCGCCGCGCAGGCGCGCCTGCTCAATCTGTCGCACGACATGATCTTCGTGCGCGACCACCAAGGCGTGATCAACTTCTGGAACCGCACCGCCGAGGACGCCTATGGCTGGCCCGCCAGCATGGCGCTGGGCCGCGTTGCCGATGACCTGCTGCATACCCGCTACCCCGACCGCCGCGAGGCCATCGAGGCCGAACTCCTGTCTACCGGCAGCTGGGACGGTACGTTGGAACAGAAGACCCAGGCCGGCGCCACGCTGGTGCTGGAAAGCCGCTGGGTGCTTCAACGGGATCATCAGGGCCGGGTCACCGGCGTCATGGAAACGCATCGCGACGTCACCGACCGCAAGGCCGCCTACACCGCGCTGGTCAGCAGCGAAAGACGCTACCGCCGCATGTTCGACGCCAGCCGCATCGGTGTCATCCAGGAAGACTGGCGCGCCGTGCGCACCGAGCTGACCGCCCTGGGTCTGATGGATGGCCCCGCCCTCACCGCCCACCTCGCCCAGCATCCCGAATTCATCGGCCAGATGCGCAAGCTGACCGACGTGGATGACATGAATCCCGCGTTCCTGGCCATGGTGGGCCGGCCGGCCGCCCCAAGCGCGCCCTACTCCGTGGACGACATCCTGTGCGAAGACGACCGCATGTTTGCGCGGTCCCTGACGGCGTTTGCCCAGGGCGACGCCTTCCACGAAGGCGAGACCGAGGTGGTGCACGCGGACGGCTCGCGGGTGCCGGTGCTGTTCACCATCACCTTCCCGCCGGCCGACGACGTGGACGGTTCCGTGCTGGTCTTTGTCGTGGACATCACCGAGCGCCGGCAGGCGCAGGACGCGCTGCTGCTGGCGCAGACCGAACTCGCGCACGCGGCGCGTGTCGCCACGCTGGGCGAACTGACGGCGTCGATCGCGCACGAAGTCAACCAGCCCTTGATGGCGGTCGTCACCAGCGGCGACGCGGGCATGCGCTGGCTGCGCCGTCCCCAGCCCGATCTGCATGAGGTCGAGCTGGCCATGGAACGCATCATTTCCGAAGGCCGGCGCGCCAGCGAGATCGTCAAACGCATTCGTGCGTTCCTCAGCAAGGCGCCGGTGCAACAGGCCGCGCTGGATATCGGCGCCGTCATCGACGAAGCCACGCGCCTGGTCGCGCACGAACTCACGCGCGAGCGCGTGGCGCTGCAGGTGGACATCGAGCCGAGCCTGCCGCTCATCATGGGCGACCGGATCCAGCTTCAGCAGGTGCTGGTCAACCTGATGGTCAACGCCAGCCAGGCCATGTCCGGCCAGACGCAGGCCCGCCAGTTGTCCGTCAGCGCCCGGCGCCACGACGGCGGCCTGGTCGCCGTTTCCGTGGGCGATACCGGTCCGGGCATCGCGCCGGACGACCTGGAACGCCTGTTCGATCCCTTCTTCACCACCAAACCGCAAGGCATGGGCATGGGCCTGCCGATCTGCCGCACCACGGCGCAGGCCCATGGCGGCAGCCTTACCGTCGAAAACAAGCCTGGCGCGGGTGCGGCCTTCACGCTGACGCTCGCCACCACGCAGGGGAACCCTTCCACATGAACCACCTTACCGCCACCGGGGCCGCGCCCGCCGCTCCGCAATCCCAGGTGATCGTCGTCGACGACGAGGCCAGCGTGCGCGCCTCGCTGGACAGCCTGTTCCGCTCGATCGGCCTGCGCACCACCCTGTGCGCGTCGCCCGCCGAACTGCTGCAGACTCAGATTCCCGACGCGCCCGGCTGCATCGTGCTGGACGTGCGGCTGCCAGGCATCAGCGGCCTGGACTTCCAGGACCAGCTCATCCGCCAAGGCATCGACCTGCCGATCGTGTTCATCACCGGCCACGGCGACATTCCCATGACCGTGCGCGCCATGAAGGCCGGCGCGGTCGACTTCCTGTCCAAGCCATTCCGCGAACAGGACATGCTGGATGCGGTTTCGGCTGCCATCGAGCGTGACACCCAGCGCCGCTCCCGCGATGCAGCCATGGACGGCCTGCGCGCCCGCTACGAGACCCTGACCCCGCGCGAGCGGGAGGTCATGGCGCACGTGGTGTCGGGCTTGATGAACAAGCAGGTGGCGGGCCTGATCGGCCTGAGCGAGATCACCGTCAAGATCCACCGCGGCCACGTCATGCGCAAGATGGGGGTCCGATCGCTCGCCGATCTGGTCCGCCATGCCGAGGCGCTGGGCGTTTCCGCGTCCTGACCCGGGGATGGGACAAACCTCTGTATGATTTTCGCGCCAGGCGCAAAGGTTCATAACGGAACATGCCGGGCATCGGATGCGCATCGTGATCCGACCGGCCCGAAGGATTTTCTTACATGAACCACACTCCCACTATCGCGGTTGTCGACGACGACGATGGGGTCAGGATCGCGCTGTGCAGCCTGCTTCGCTCGCTTGGTTACGAGGTGCGCGCCTATGGCTCGGGCCCCGAGTTCCTGAACGACCCGCGAGGCAGCGATCCGGACTGCATGATCACCGATGTCCAGATGTCGCCCATGACGGGCGATCAGCTGCAGGCCGAGCTCATCGCGTCGGGGCGCCGCTTTCCCCTGATCTTCATGACGGCCTTCCCCACCGAGGCGGCGCGGCAGCGGCTGCTGGCGCTGGGCGCCTGTGCGTACCTGGACAAGCCGGTGGACGGTGAAGCCATGGCGCGATGCGTGGCCGACGCGCTGCAAGGCGCGCAGACCGCGTAAAGACGGATGGTGGCGGATTGGACACATCCGCTGCGAAATCCCGCTTATACCTTTGTATGACGCGCCAAGCCCAGCGTAGGATTTCCCGGTGACGCATAAGGCCCTAGTCTATCCCTGCGGTCCAACTACCCCCCCGGAGAACCAGACATGAGCACGATCACTACCCCCGACGGCGTTGAAATCTTCTACAAGGACTGGGGCCCCAAGACGGCCCAGCCCATCATGTTCCACCACGGCTGGCCGCTGTCCAGCGATGACTGGGACGCCCAGATGCTGTTCTTCCTCGCCCAGGGCTATCGCGTCATTGCGCACGACCGCCGTGGCCACGGCCGCTCGACCCAGGTCAGCGACGGCCACGACATGGACCACTACGCCGCGGATGCCGCCGCCGTGGTTCAACATCTGGACCTGCGCAACGCCGTGCACATCGGCCACTCGACGGGCGGCGGCGAAGTCGCCCGCTACGTCGCCCGCCACGGCGAGCCGCAGGGCCGCGTCGCCAAGGCCGTGCTGGTCAGCGCCGTCCCGCCGCTGATGGTCAAGACTGAATCGAACCCGGGCGGCACGCCCATCGAAGTCTTTGACGGCTTCCGCAAGGCGCTGGCCGACAACCGCGCGCAGTTCTTCCTGGACGTGGCCGCGGGCCCGTTCTACGGCTTCAACCGCGACGGCGCCAAGGTCTCGCAGGGCGTGATCAACAACTGGTGGCGCCAGGGCATGATCGGCGGCGCCAAGGCGCACTACGAAGGCATCAAGGCCTTCTCCGAGACCGACCAGACCGAAGACCTGAAGGCCATCAGCGTGCCGACGCTGGTGATGCATGGCGACGACGACCAGATCGTGCCGATCGACGACGCCTCGCGCCTGTCGGTCAAGCTGCTCAAGAACGGCACGCTGAAGGTGTATCCGGGCTTCCCGCACGGCATGCTGACGACCCACGCGGACGTGATCAACGCCGACCTGCTGGCATTCATCAAGAGCTGATCCGGTAGTTGCGAAATGAAAAAGGAAGGCACCGCGCCTTCCTTTTTTTTCGCCCCGATGACGGCGGTGTCAGCCGTCGCCCTTCAGCTCTCGCTCCACCACTTCCCGTGTCAGCGTGGGCACGAACATCTCCACAAAATGGAAGGCGTAGCCGCGCAGCCATGCGCCGCGCCGGATCGCCAGCCGCGTCAGGTTGATCTCGAAAAGATGCCGCGCATCGATGGCGCACAGCCGGCTGTCGCGCTCGGCGTCCCAGGCCACCGCGGCCACGATGCCGACGCCCAATTCGAGTTCCACGTACGTCTTGATCACATCCGCATCCATCGCGGTCATGACGATGTCGGGCGTGATGCCGGCGCGTGCAAAGGCTTCGTCGATATGCGCGCGGCCCGTGTAGCCGCGTCCATACGTGATGATGGGATAGCGCGATAGCTGCGACAGCGTGACGCCGTCGTGCTGGCGCGCCAGCGGATGGCCTCGCGGCACGATGACGCTGTGACTCCACCGGTAGCACGGCAGGTTCACCAGGCCTGGGTAGTCCGCCACGGCTTCGGTCGCCACGCCGATGTCGGCCTCGCCTTCGAGCAGCATCTCCGAGACCTGCCTGGGCGAGCCCTGGTGCAGATGCAGCACGACCTCGGGGTAGCGCTGGCGAAATTCCTTGATGACCGGCGGCAAGGCATAGCGCGCCTGCGAGTGCGTGGCCGCGATCGAGAGCACGCCTGTCCGGCTGTCCGCATACTCCGCGCCCGCATGGCGGATGTTGTCGGCCGCCTGCAGGATCTGCTCCACCAGCGGCAAGATCAATTCGCCGGGCGGCGTAAGACCGATCAAACGTTTGCCCGAACGCACGAAGATGTCGACGCCCACCTCTTCTTCCAGTTCGCGGATCTGCCGGCTGACGCCAGGCTGGGAGGTGTGCAGGCTTTCTGAAACGTCGGTCAGGTTGAAGTCGCGGCGCACGGCTTCGCGCACGGATCGCAATTGCTGGAAGTTCATCGTGCGCGCCTCAGTCCAGGATAGCCAACTGATTGCCGGAAGGATCCTTCACGTACATGACACGCGGCAGCGCATCCGGCAGCGAGCACACGGGATGATGACCCGCCTGGCGCAGGCGCGACAGGATGTCGTCGTAGGCGCTGGCCTTGATGCCCAGGTAGTCGGGTTTGACCGCGCGGCTCACTTCGTCCACCGGCGACAGCGACAACGTGGCGTCGCCCAAGGCGAATCGCAGGCGGTCGCCGTCGCCCGGCATCTCTTCCAAACCGATGATCCGATGGTAGAAATCGCGGACGGCCTGATGCCGTTGCGACAGGAATGGAAGCTGTACCGATTCGATCGAAAGTCGCGATGACATGCCCTGCCGCCTGCTATGGAACAAGGCTGATTCTAGGCCGCGCAAGTACAACCAGACAAAGAGGTTGTAATTGCTTGGACATTGCCAGAAGCCTTAAAGACGCGGGCTTATTTGCATATGTTCGACGATCGTTTGCGCGTTGGCGTAATGCGCCACGCGGCGGCTTTAACAACAAAAACGGGCCCGCAGGCCCGTCTTGTTGCAAGCGGCATCGTGCGCCGCCGTCAGTTCGGTTTTTGGTCCTCGCCCGCATAGCCGTCGATATACGAACGGCCGGAACAACGCACCATCGCCACGCAAGCGGGGCTGCCGGTCTTGGCGCTGCAAGCGGCACGCGACTCATCGCGGGCCGTCTTCGGGTCCGGGTTGAGGACGGTGAAGTTGGTGCCGCGCCCCTTGGCTCCCTTGGGCCACGCGAGACCGACGCAGCTGTCGGTGTACGTCAGCACCTTCCGGCAGCCCTTGCAGTCTTCCCAATCCAGCAGCTTGGACAGCGCATCGTTTTCGTTGGGATAGCCGTCGGCATAGAGAAGGCCGCCTTCTTCGTTTTCGGCGATGGCGCCCCAGTATTCGCGCTGGTTCAGCTTGGCCGACAGCCGCTCCAGATCGGCGGGCGTGGCCTTCACGGGCGCCTGCATGTCGGCGGCGCTGTAACCCGGGCCCACGCACAGCGGCATGGTGGTCAGGCGGCATTTGCCGTCGGGACTGCCGGCGGTGCAGCGCCGGATCGCCTTCTTGGCGGCCATCTCGGGCGACACGCTGTTGCCCGGGAACAGATCCTGAACGGAGTTGCGCGCGTACACCATGCAGCTGTCGGAGAACCAGCTCAAGACCTTGCATTCCTTGCCGCCGGCCTTGCGGCACTCGGCCAGCGCGGCGGCTTCGGCCGCCTTGCCATCGGTTTCGGGCAGCACCCAGAAAATCCGGGAATGCTTGCCGTCCGTGGCGATGCCGCCGTAGAGCTTTTCGGCGGCGTGCGCCGTGGGCGATGCCAGCCCCGCCACCAGGGCCAGGGCCGCAAACGCGGCGCGGATCAGGAATTGAAAGCGAGCGGGCATGATCGTCGTGAAATCCAGTGGATTGGGCGGGGACGATCTTAGCGCAGCGTCCCCGGGGTCCGTCCCTCTATGGCGTTGCTCAACCGGCATATTAGGTAACAAATTTCACACTTCGGATTGCGAACTCCGGCCCCCTTTTTCGGTAAAAATGTCGCACTTTCCAGCGCGGGCCATCCTTGTCTCGGCCGCGCGAATTGCCGTCGCGGGCGCCAGCGAACAATGGCCCCGTCACGAACAGACACAATCGGCGCCGTGTCCTCGCCTACCGAGGGACCTGCCACCCCGCAAGCCTGGACCACACACCATGAAGCCGACACCGCATTCCAACCGACACCGCAGTTCCTTCCTTCTGTTGACCGGCCTGCTCCTCACGCTGGGTCTGGCCGGCTGCGCGCCGATGCCCACCGGCGGCAGCTCCACGATGCCGTCGCTGAGCCAGGTCTTCAAGTCGGGTCTGTCGTTTTCGCCCAGCGTGAACGTCGCCAAGAACATGGAAGGCCGCTCCATCGACGACGCCATTGCGGCGCTGGGCGAGCCCTCCAAAATCCGGGCGGTGGGCAACACGATGGAGCTGGAATGGTCGGACTACCAGTCCGCCCCCTACACCGAGTGGGTGGTGGACAGCACCAGCCAGCAGGTCGTGGGCATGATCCCCGCCACCAACACCACGGCGGCCACGCCGGTGTTCCAGAACAGCAGCACCGGCCACTACGCCAACCGCACGCGTGTGTATGAGTGCAAGGTGCTGATGCGCATGCAGGACAGCGTCATCACCGACACCAGCGTCGATGGCAATGTGTGCCCGGAGTTCATCAGCGCGCTGCGCAAGTGGGCGGGCGAGGCCGAGGCGAAGAATTACGTCGTCAAGTAAGTAGCGCGTGCAATGCTTCGCCATCGCTAGAAGATGATTTTGATCCCGGCATTGAGGTTGTAGTTGCTGGACTTGCGGCTACCGATGCCTTGTTCGGTGCCGGCTTGAACATTCAGGAAGGTATTTCCGCCCAGCAGGCTGTCGTATCCCAGCGTCAAACCCGCTCGCGGACCCGCAAGTTTGTTCTTGAAGGTGATGTCGCCCTGCGTGGCCGTCGCATAGCGGCTTGACGAGTGGCCTGCGGTGGTTAGAAGGTTGACCGTCGCCCAAGCCGTACTGGCCCTGGCGGAATCGGCATCCCATGTCCTGGACAGGCGCAGGCCCAGTCGGCCCGTCAAGCTGTTCACGCCGGGAAACTCCACCGCGCTTGCGTCGTCCTGACCGCCCGAGAACTTGATCCGCTGATAGATCACCTGCGCCTGGGGCTCAAGCCGGAGGTTGCTGGTGTCGTCGCCAACGGCGAATGATTTTCCGGCCTCCGCGGAGATCAAGCCGCCCCACCCCGTGGTCGTCAACTGACCTGCGCCCGCAGCCGAATTGGCCCTGACGTCGTAGCGGCTGACCTGCGTGACCAGATCCAGATAGCTGCCCTTTCCATCCAACAGCGTGTAGTAGCCGCCCAGGGTATACGCCGTCTGCTCGCTGCGCCCCGCGTCGACGGTTTCTTTGCTGACTTCCAGATAATGGTCCACGTCGGTCTTCATGGTGCTGGCTGACGCAAAGACCCCCGCACTGCGCCGCGACAAGCCTTGAAAGTTTACATAGACGTCGGTTCCAAGCTGGACGCCCGCCAGCCTGGAGCGCGTCGCGACGTCTTGCGCGGCCAGTCCGGCGCTGCTGCCGTGATTACGCCCCAAGTCCGCCAGGCTGCGTGCCCACACGATGGGGTAAACCTTGCGGGCCAGGCTTTCCGTGGCCCCCATCCGGTCATTCAGCGTGCCGACGGTCAGTTCTCCGTGGCGCGCGGCCTGATTGCCCAGTTGGGAATACAGGGAAACCTCGGGCCGCGCTTCGCTGCGCACATACCAATTATGCGGAGCAACCTGTACGCCATTGACAACATTTGATCCGTGTTGCAACCGGTAGAGAAAAGCCCCTCTGCGGTTTGCCCCTGGCGTTTCCTCCCGTTGCACGAACGCGTTGTCGGTCGGGCCATTTGCCTGGACAACCATCACGCCGTCGCCGGTAAGCGCGTCCCCAACGGAGGATTCATCCATTTGCAGAACCAGATGTGTCGTTCCGACGGCGCCGCCGTTGAGCCGAATGAGATCGGTGAATCCGGTTTCCGTCGACTGCACATGCAGTTGGACGATACCGTCCTGGCCGTTCAGGTTGTCGGCGACCAGCACGCTGCCGCCGGATAGGCCATTGGCCGTGCCGGGCGGCATGAAGTTGATGCGGCCGGCAAGGTTGATCTCGCCAGCGAAGCTAATTATGGTCCCGTGACTGGTGGTCGCGTATACGGGGTTGTATGCGGGATTGTCCGGCCCGGTGAACATGTTCCAGCGGCTGGAGGCATCCACGTTCAATGTGTCCGGCACATGCATCCAGCCGTTCAACTCTGCATTGCGCAAGGTCAGCGTGTGTTGCGGCGGGAGCTTTGCCATGACGCCCGCCGCGCTTGACATCGAGCCCAGCGTCGTACCGTCAATGGCCAGTTCTCCCTGGTTCAGCAGTGTCAAGCCGGTGTAAGTCAGCGGCCCCGTCAGCGTCGTCAGGCCCGGGCCCGCTTTCACCACGTTCCCTGTGCCGGCGATCGCATTGCCGAACACGAAGTCATCCGCGCGGTTGAACGCCAGCGTGCCGTGGTTGATGAAGGCGCCGCTGCCGATGGCGCCGCTTGTGCCGCCCGCGCCGAGTTGCAGCGTACCGTCGTCAATATGCGTGAAGCCGTGGAAGTTGCCGTCGGCTGCGATGGCCAGGGTGCCCCCGCCCGTCTTGGCAAAGTCGCTGCCGTCTCCGGTCAGCACGCCGTGCAGCACTGACTGCTGTCCGTCGTCGACGCTGATCGCGCCCGTGCTGTCAACGACCACATCATGGTGGAGGGCCGCGTTGTCCTGGAGCTGCAGCGTTCCGCCGTCCAGCGTCACGGCATCGAGCGTGCTGCCAAGACTGTCGCCGCTGGTAATGGCCAATGTGCCGCCCGTGATGCGCCACGCGGTGCGTGCCTGCGTGGGCGCATGGACCAATTGCCAGGCGCCTTCGGAGGCTTTCTCGAAAGCGGAGAAGCCCTGGTACACGTCCTTGTTGGCGCCAACGCCCCCAGCAGCGCCCAACTTCGAAACGTCGAAAGCCATTGAAGCGCCGGTCGTCGGGTCGACGCCTGCCGCGCCGTCAAGCACCAGCGTGTTGTTGGTGGATCGGGTGGCATCCACGGTGCCCTGGATATCGCTGCCGGCCTGCAACCTCAGCACTGAATTGTGGGCCGTATCGGCGTACAGGATCGCCACCGATTGCTCCGACCCCGTGCCCGGGACAATGCGGCCGGCGTTCGTGATCACGGTGTTGGCGCCCACGACGTGTATGCCATAGCCGCCCAACGACGTGCCGCCAGCGCTTGACCCCGTAGGCCCGCCTTCGGCGCCGCCGCCTCTGCCCCCCAGGCCACCGGGCGCGCCG
>Ga0209050_1001056_pt1 | contig 33938 bp, 23 predicted proteins | sample Araplavi_mTSA_r2_FD_184276 | JGI IMG/M metagenome (GOLD analysis project Ga0209050, IMG submission 184276) | Arabidopsis root microbial communities from North Carolina, USA - plate scrape MF_Cvi_mTSA_r2 (SPAdes) (version 2) | ecosystem: Host-associated > Plants > Roots > Endosphere | place: USA... | reverse complement strand
CTGGAGCCGATCGGAAACATTCCGCCCGTCGAAGCCGAGCAACGCTACTACGCTATGCTGGACGACGTCCCACTGGCTGCCTAATTTAAGAAAACTGGCCTCCGGCAATCCCGGTGCGGTTCACAGCGCCTTCATGTGCCGCGTCTCAACACACACCATAGGCAAGCCCGCCTCGATCAGAGCCCCCACCAGCCACTGCGACAGAGGGCCGGCCTCAATGCCTATTCGGGCATAATCGCCAACGACTGTTCTTAGCAGAGTGGCGATGGCAACAGGTTCGGACTCTATCTTACGCTCGCATAGAACCGTGCCGGCATCGTTCACCACGCACACCGACGTTTCCTTTACCGAAACATCCAGACCTGCAAACTGCGCCATCGCCATCACTCCTTCCCTCGATGCACGAGGTCAGGCTCGACCCCGACCAAGGCATCTTACGTGAAAGGGGCTGCAACCGCATCTGCGCTAAATCGCAGCCGCCGCGATACACCATCTTTGTCGGCGGCTCCGGTGAGACAGCTTTCCGATTAAAATCGTGCAATCTTGCCGTTTCGGTTACGGGAGCGCAGGTGCGCGACGCTTACGTCGGAGCGAGTGGTTTTAAGACGGTCTGTTGTCGAGCGGCTAAGGGTCGAAGCGGACGTTGCCTTCTCAATGAAACGGCTCCAAAACGAACGCATGGCGCAAACCCAACAAACTTTCAGCAACAAGAAGGACGGACCAATTTACATATCGGTCGAGCCTTGGCCTGAATACTTCGAACTGGAACCTGGCGATAAGCTGACGCTGAAATGGGATGCCGATGATAGCGGCGATGCGATGCAAATCGACTTTATAAACGAGCGCGAACTTGCCGTCTGGCCCAACGGCAAAATCGATGACATCGGATATTTTTTCAACGGCGATCCGGGCGAAGATCGAAGTTGGACCTTCAAGCACAGATAAGCGAGCACGCTTCGCCGAATGACAGCTTGTCGGATGACAGCAACCTGCCGCTATCGGCGCTAAAGGGGCGCTCCTGTCAGGCTGCTTTATACAGACAGGCGGAAACCAGACAGGCCCCGATGGAGCGGGCCATCGGCTTCTGAATGGCCGAAAAGGGCGCATTTCGGCCAAACAGCTTTGCGATGGTCAAACTAGCTTAGCTGCCATTGAGGGCGCTCAATCTCACTGCTCACAAAAGACCTTCTTGCGAGCCGTTATCAATTTTAGCTACGGGCGCGATGATGTCGACCAAGATCCAGCCCGCGCGACAATATCCGTAGAAGCGAAGAGCGCATGGCTGGGAGCTCCCTGCGCAAGCTTAACGTCTGACGTCGCTGACGGATAAAGAAAACCTATCTAGTTCCTGGGGCCCAATCAAGCAAATGTCCCCGGGCATCGTATGCTTGAGCACCGTGTAGGCAAGACCTGCCTGTGCTGTCTCCACCAGTCCTGAAGCGTCGAGCCACTTGTGCAACACGCCGGCAGCAAAGGCGTCGCCCGTGCCGATGCGATCGACGATGCCGGTGACATCAACCTCGTCCGTCTGGTGCGCGCCATCGCGTGCATCGAGCCTTGCAGCGATGCGGTGATGATTCGAATTGACCACATGTCGCGCGGTAGAGGCGATCAAATGCAGCCGCGGGAAAGCTGCGAAAGCCGCCTCGGCAGCCTCGCGTCGCCGCTCCGAACCCTCGCCCGAAAAAGACGTGCCAAGAAGCAGCGAGATGTCGCGATGGTTGCCGATCATCACCGTCGCCGACTGCATCAGGTCGGTCAGGATCGCGCGCGGATCGCTGTCCCATGCATCCCACAGCAGCGCGCGGTAGTTACCGTCGAAGCAGATCGGCACGCCAGCAGCATTGGCCGCAGCAACGGCAGCCTGCGCCAGCGCCACCCCGCCGGGGCCCAGCGCCGGCGTGATCCCCGACAGGTGGAGCAGCCGCGCGCCATCAAGGGCCGCCGCGAAATCGAATTGTTCCGCCGTCGATCCGGCGAACACCGAACCGGCACGGTCATACGTGATCGACGAAGGCCGCAGGCCCGCTCCGCTCTCCAGGAAATACAGGCCCATGCGCCCCGCATGGCGGCCGACATGCGTGGTGTCGACACCGGCGGCGTCAAGGACCGCGCGCGCCTTGTCGCCCAGCGGGCTCGACGGCAGGCGCGTCAGCATCCGCACCTCGTGCCCCAGCAAGGCCAGCCCCGCCGCGACATTGGCTTCCGCCCCGCCGACGACCATGTCGAGGGCATCGCATTGCACCGTCAGGCGCGAACCGGGGGTGGCGAAGCGCAGCAGCACTTCACCGAAACAGACTATGGGACCGGTAATGGGAAAGCTCCTCTGCGTTCCAAGCGTCAGATCTTTGCGCTCATCAGGAAGCGTTCGCGGCTTTCCTGTGCCTTGCGCTTCAGTTCGGAGATGGCGCGTTCCTCCGTGGCGTCCAGCATCGAGCCGAGCAGGCGCTGGAAGTGCTGGCGCATCGCCAGGCGCGCCCCTTGCGGATCGTGGCTGCGCAGCGCCTCCACAACGGCGGCGTGCTCGTCCTGCCGGGTCATGCCGTCGTGATGGCAGACGCTTTCATGGGTGTGCCGCACTTCGGGCAGTTCGGTGCGCAGGCGCCAGAGCGTGCGGATCACATGCGTGATCGCCGCATTGCCGGATGCCGAAGCAATCGTCATGTGGAATTCGCGGTCGATCTCGGTCGACTTCTCGTCGTCCTGCTCGACCGCCATGGCGGCCAGCAGATCATCGAGCTTCGCCAGCGTTTCGGCCGAGATCACCGGGGCTGCAAGCGCCGCCGCCTCGGATTCGAACAGCGATCGCGCCTCGGTCAGTTCCAGTGCGCTGACCTTGGGCAGCAGCGTATCGTCGTTGCGATCCGTGCCATCGGCCACGTAGATGCCTGAGCCGGTCTTGATCCGCAGCACACCCACCGCCTGCAGCGCGATCGCCGCCTCGCGGATGGTGACGCGGCTGACGTTGAAGCGCTCCGCCAGTTCGCGCTCACCCGGCAGGCGCGTTCCCCGAGGGAACACGCCTTCGTCGATCAAGGCGACGATCTGGTCGGCAATGCCCTGAAACAACCTGTCAGCCATGGTATATCATCTTTCTCTTTGTCACGCCCACTACATAGCGTTCATGCCAAATCGAGGCAATTGCCTGACCAATTTCGCAACCGGGCGATTACGGAGCAATCTGGCTGCGCAAATCGGGAACCGCCCGCGCCAGATCGCGCGCCACCAGGGCGGCGAAGACGTCCGCGCCCTTGTCGCCCACATGGGTGTAGTCGAACTTGCGCACGAACTGCCCACGCGGGCCATCGGGGACGGTCGGCACCTGCGGCAGGCGGGCATCATCGGCAGACCGGGGCTTCAGCGTCGTGCCGGCCTTCGCCGCCGCGAGTTCCTCGGCGTTAGGCCCGGTCTGTGCCAGCGTTGTGGCTGCTTCTGCCCCCATCTGCTGGACCAAGGCCGCGCTCGATGCATTGAGATCGACCAGCGGCACCTTGAGCGCACTGGCCACTTCGCGGACCTTGGCGGACCACGGCTCCAGCGTATTGTTGAGCCTGCCCTTCGCGAATTCACGGCGGGTCAGCGGGGTGACGAGCACCGGAATAGCGCGGGCCGCGCGGACTTCCTCCACCATGCGGCGCAGATTGTCCGGGAATTCCTTGGCCATGTCGGTCCAGCGTTCGGCGACAGAGGACTGGTCGTTGTGGCCGAACTGGATCAGCACGTACGTCGCGCGATAGCCGGGCACCTTCGCCTCAGCCATGGCGCCATCCCACGATCCTTCCGCACGATAGCTACGCGTCGACCGGCCACCGCGCCCCAGGTTGAGGCAGGCGACCGACGACTTGACGTGATGCGCGCAGAACAGCGAAGCCCACCCGCTGGTTGGCGCCATCGTGGAATCGCCCACGAGGATGATCTTGTAGGTGTTGATCTTCGCCGCATCGGTGCGAACGGTGCGGCCCCTGCTGGTGCCGCCGTCCGCAGTGGGCTGGCCATCCTGTGCCTGCGCCGCCGGGCTGAGGAGCACCGCCATTGCGGCTACTCCTCCCAATGCCATCCATGCCTTCCGGATCATCCTCTTGTCTCCCTGGTTCGGACAAACGCACTTACGAGAAGAACAGACCCCCGTTGATGTCGAGGTTCACGCCGGTCAGGAACGCGGCATCTTCCGACAGAAGGAAGCCGATCGCGGTCGCCACTTCGTTCGGGTCGCCTTCGCGGCGCAGCGGGGTGTTGTTAGCGGTGGCGGCGCGGCCTTCGGGCTTGGAGAAGATATCGTGGAAGCTGGTGCCGATCAGGCCTGGGCATACGGCGTTCACACGGATGCCCTGCGGCCCCAGTTCCTTGGCCCAGCCACGCGTCAACGTCATCAACGCGCCCTTCGACGTGGCATAGACGGTGGCGCCGGGGCCACCGCCGTCACGGCCTGCCAGCGAGGCGACGTTCACGATCGCGCTGCCCTTGGCAAGGTGAGGCAGCGCCGCCTTGGTGACGAGGAAGGCGGATTTGAGGTTGAGGTCCATCACATGGTCGAAGAACGCCTCGTCCATCTCGGCCAGCGTCTTGCGCGCGACCATGCCACCGGCAAGGTTCACCACAAAGTCGATGCGATCGCCGAAGGCCGCAGTCGTCGCGGCGACGAGGCCGGTGACGGCCTGCGCATCGGCGACGTCGGCCTGGTGGATAATCGCGGTGCCGCCAGCGGCCTCGATCTCGGCCAGGGTCTTCTCGGCTTCTTCGCGATTGCTGCGATAGTTGATGACCACCTTGGCGCCTTCGGCCGCCAGATAGAGCGAAACCGATTTGCCGATATCGCGACCGCCGCCGGTGACGATGGCAATCTTGTCCTTGAAACGCATGGTAAGCCCTTTGGATTATGAGTTTTGGGAGGTGAGAGGGGCGATCCGGCCGCCGAGCAGCCAGACGCAGAGAAGGGATGCGGGCACCAGCGCGGCGGCCAGTGCGAAGATCGGGGCGTAGCTCGTCTTGGTCATGGTCGGGACGAGCCAGGTGGTGACGAGCGTTCCTGCCACCGCAGCCGTGCCGCCAAGGCCCGCGAGCGAGCCCACAGTGCCGCCCGCAAAATAGTCCGCCGGCAGGGTCTGGATGTTGTTGATCGCCATCTGGAAACCGAACAGGATCACCGCGATCAGCAACACCGAGTAGAGCGGGCTGGCGGCATGCATGGTCAGCAACAGCGGCGGCAGCATGATGGCGCAGCCGATGGTGATCGCCGTCTTGCGGGCATGGTTCACGCTTCTACCCCGCGCGATCAGCGCGCCCGACAGCCAGCCGCCGGTCAGGCTTCCCGCCATTGCGCCGACGAAGGGCACCCAGGCGAACAGGCCGATCTGCTGGACATCGAAGCCGAAGGTGTCGGCCAGGTAGATCGGCAGCCACGAGACGAACAGCCACCACACCGGATCGAGGAAGAAGCGGCTGAGGATAATCGCCCAGCTCTGGCGATGGCGCAGCATTTCCGCCCAGCCCGGCGCATAGCCCTGCGCCTTCGCCGCCTGTTCGTCGGCATGGCCCAGGATGTGGTCCCGCTCGGCCTGGGTCAGCCAGGGGTTGCTGTCAGGGTCTGCACGGTAGAAGAACAGCCAGGGCACCAGCCACAGGAAGCCCAGCGCGCCAATGAACAGGAAGGTGGCCCGCCATCCGAAGCCGGTGAACAGCAGTGCCACCAGCGGGGCCGAGACGATTGCGCCCAGCGAAGCCCCGGCGTTGAAGATGCCCTGCGCCAGCGCGCGCTCCTTCTGCGGGAACCACAGCGCATTGGCCTTCGCCGCGCCCGGCCAGTTGCCCGCCTCGCTCATGCCCAGCGTCACGCGCAGCACCGCCAGCAGGCCCAGCGAACGGACGACCGAATGGAAGCCGATCGAAAGCGACCAGAACAGGATGGAGACGGCAAAGCCCATGCGTGTGCCGATCACGTCGAAGATCTTGCCGAAGGCCGATTGCCCGAAGGCGTAGGCCAGCATGAACACCGTCACCAGCAGCGCATAGTCGGACTTGTCCGCGCCGATCTCCTTGGAGACGGCGGGCCACATCACGGCCAGCGCATTACGGTCGATATAGTTGATGACGGTGGCCAGCCCGATCAGGGTGATGACCATCCAGCGCAGGTTCTTCACTTCGCCTTCTCCCCGGATGCGGGAAGTTCGAAGCGGCCGACGGGGCCCTTCCAGCTCTCCACTTTGCCGCCGATCTGGGCGGTATGGGACTTTGCCGCATCGGTATCGTCGGCGATGGCGAGGACAACGCCCGCGCCCTTACGCAGGGTAATCGTCACCAGATCCACATCGCCCTGACGGTCGTGCGTGAAGCTGCGCACCGCGCTCTCGCTGCCGGTGGTGGTCTCCGCCGAGGCATCATAGCGGCCATGCGGTTCGAGCAGGCTGACGAAGGCCGCATCGCTCACCCCGTCGAGGCGCTGGAGGATGAAGGGCTCGCGCCGCAGGTTGAAGCGCGGATCGTTGGCACCGCTTTCGCCCAGGATCATCGTCACGCCGGGCGTGGCGACGCGGTAGGAATAGAACCGCCCGTCCTCGATCCAGGTGACGACGCCGTTGTCGGCCGCCGGCTTACCCATCGCATCGACCCAGAGGTGCTGGTAGCCGTTGGCCTTGCCCAGCACGGGCCGCGTGGTGACGTTGGACTGGAGCGGAAAACCGGTGTCGATCAGCTGGCCGGTATAATGCAGCGGCAGGTCGTAGCGCGCGGCCTTGCCGCCCCTGACCTTCAGCAGATCGACCACCAGCGGGCTCTTCATGCCGGGCACCACAACCTGCAACAGCGCACGCCGGAAGGTGACGCCGGGATAGGCTCCGGCCATCTCCGCGATGGAGCCGCGCGTCTGCCCCTCCCCTGTAAACCAGAGCTGGCGCGGGGCGGCAGTGGCGCTCTTCCAGTCGGCGTTGAAGTGGCTGGTCTCGTTCACCACCAGCGTGTTGTGCGCGACAGTCTGCTTGGCCCAGCTCTCGTTCTCGGGCAGATAGCGGCCGCCGTCCTTCGCCTCGATATTGAGGAAGCGCGCAGCGCCGTAATCGGTGACGATCGCCTCGCCGTTGTCGTAGAGGATCCAGTTCAGCTTGTCGAAATGGCCGTGGCCCATGCCCTGCGCGGTGTTCTTCGCGACGAGAACCTGATCCTTGGCACCCGGTCCGTCGCGCAGGATGGCGATGCCGCCCTGCTCGCCATCTGGCCCGTCACGCAGCAGTATGGAGGCGAAGGGGAACGGCTTTGCCTTGCCCGCCGCGATATCGCGCGCGACCTCCAGCCCCTGCGGGGTGAGCACGGTGCGGTCCTGCCACTGCGCGATCGACAGCAGCGCGGGATCGTGCGTCTTGCCGTACCCGATCGCGATCGCCTGATAGAGTTCCTCGGTCTTGAGGCTCTTGTCCGGCATGGCGTCGTTGAAGGGGAAGAAATAGCCGCCGTAGGTCGACTGGATGGACGTGCGGATCGCCTTGAGGATCACGCCGTCGCGGTATTCGAAGATGTGGCGCTGCGGCTCGTTGGCTTCCACCGCCGCCGCGAAGATCACGAAGGGCTGGAGCGCGTAGCGCTGGTAATACGGCCCCTCGGTATAATAGCCGTCCGGCGAGAACAGCAGGTCCAGCTGGCGCAGGAAGCCTGCCTTGCCGCTCTTGTCGAGGCCCTTGAGCGCCTTTTCGACAAGGTCGGGATCGCGCAGCATGTACCCGGTCATGCCGACGCCGGCATCGGCCCAGGTGGCGTGGTTGTGAATGCGATCGAACACCTTGGGCGAGCCGACCGAGAGGAATTCCGCCATCTTGCGAAACACGTTGTCGTCGATCGTCTTGCGGTCCTGCGGGGTCAGCGCATCGCGCACCGCATCGTAGCCCTGAACGCCGTAGACCAGCCAGACGCTATCGTTCAGGCTCTGCCAGAACAGCCGCCCCGCCGCTTCGTTCTTCGCCGCCGGGTGCGGGCCGAGGGTGGGATAGAGCTTGGCATAGGCCAACAGCATGTCGCGCGCGAAGTCGACATAGCGGCGATCGCCGGTCACGCGATAGAGCAGGCCCGCGCCATAAAGCGCGGTGTAATTGCGCTTGTGCTGTTCGTGCGTCGCGCCGCCACCGGAATCCTTGGGTACCGGAACGTTGATCCCGGCCCGTATTGCCGCGTCCACATCCTTGCGCACGCGCGCCAGTTCCGCTGCGGACAGCGAATACCGCTGGGCCTGAGCGCCAAGGCCGGACAGCGCCGCGGCGTCAGTCAGCACAGGATGGCCATCGTCGACCGGCGCGGCATGGGTGCCCACCGGCGTCATCTCGGCCAGTGCCACGCCAAGGAGGAAGGTTCGGGCGATCATGATGCGTCTCCGCCGAATGTGTTGCCCGTCATCTGAACACGCGGGGTGCCCCCATGGTCGTCTTGGGGCGGGTAGAGTTTGGTCACGGCCGGCTCCGGCGTCTGAACGAAGCGGTTCCCGACAATGCGTGTCTCGGGCATGCCGACGCTCTGGGCGACGGCGAGGGTTCCGGCATTGCGGAAGCTGTTGCCCTCGATCGCCACGGACTGCACACCGGAGAGCGTCAGCAGCGCCGGGCCACTGCCGGTCACGCTGTTGCCGCGCACCGTGAGTTCGGGGCCGAACGTGCTCTCGTCCGTCCCGCCGCGCAGAATGGAGCCGAGGCTGCCGATCCGCTCGAAGCGCGAGCCCGCGATAGTGATGTGCTCGGCGGCGTAGAGCCCCTTGCCGCCCGTCTCGGCCGCGGCGGCCAGCACACTGCCGGAAAGGCCGGTAACGGACACGCCCTCAAGCGCGATATGGTCGGCAAAGGTGCCGGGCGTGGTGGCGATCAGGTCGAAATCCGGCGCCATATCAAGGTTAGTGAAGGCGGTGCCCGCGATTTCCAGCGCATAGTTCGCGATGGTGGAGGTGGCGGAAGAGCGGATCACGGCATTGCCCGGCGCCTTCGGCGCGGCCCGGCCCGAAACGGTCAGCCCTTCCAGACGCAGCCGTCCGCCTTCTGCCATGGAAAAGAGCGTGGGCGCGGAAAAGGCGATCTCGGCGGCCTTGGGCCCGGCCAGGGTGAGCGGCACCGCAACGCGCAACGGCGCTGCGGCTTCGTAGCTGCCTGATGCCAGTTTCAGCACGTCGCCCGGCTTCGCCTGCGCGACGGCGCCTTCCAGATCGCCCTGCTTCACCGACACCGTGCGGCCCGAACCGAAGGCGACGCCATCCGCCACCTTGGCGTACCAGCCAGGACCGGCTTCAGCGAGCGTCACCGGCTTGAGATCGCGCGGCGCGCCCAGCTTGGCCAGCGTCGGATCGGTGGGATAGAGCAGGCCGTTGGCCGCGCGCTTCAGCGCCACCGTCGTTTTCCGCACGCTGGAGGGGAGCGCGGCGGGGACGGTGGCGCTGGTCACGTTGTCCGGGAATGCGACTCCCCGAACGTCGGACTCGATCTGGAACAGGGTCTCGCCCGATCCGGTGAAGATGTTGCCGCTGACGGTGCTGTCGGTCGGCGGGATGCTGCGTTCGGCATCTGCGCCGGCACCCAGCGTGATGCGCGCGACGTCGAGCATGGAATTATGCGTGATCGTCGCGCCGTTGACGGCGTGATAGCGGTTGATCGGAGAGCCGGGGACGCCGTTCATCACCGCAAGCGCGCTGGTGAAATCGGTGCCCGCAAGCCCTTCCATGTAGTTGTCGCGCACCGTCTGGCGCTCGTTGATCACGCGCACCCCGCCGGTATGCGGCTTACCGAAGCCAAGGAAGACGTTGCGCTCCACCAGATTGCCGTTGCCGTGGCGCAGGACGATGGAACCCTGCGAGCGCAGGATCAGGTTGTTGCGCACGATGTTGGCGCCCGATTTGATCGAGACGATCTCCACCTCGCCATCGCACCGGTCGAACACGTTGCTCTCGACCAGGTTCGCCGAATCCGACATCGATTCGTCGCTGGTGCCCAGACGGATCGTCTCGCCGCCGTTGGAGCCGAGCGGGGGGCGCGGCCCGAAATAGTTGTGATCGATCTGGTGGCGGTTCGCCTGCGGTTGCCCCTTGGGGCGGATCACGGCCAGCGTGACGCCCAGGTTGCCCTTGCCTGCAAACCAGCTGTGATCGACGCGGTTGTCCGTGCCGTAGATAGAGACCCAGCGGTCCTCGGCCTTGCGGTCGGACTTGTTGAAATGGTCGACGACGACTTCGGTCAGCCGCGAATGGGTGGCGACGGTGCGCGCGTCCCGGCGAAAGGCGATGAGGTCGGCGCCCGGCGCCGCGCCGTCCCGGAAGACGAGGCCGGAGACGACAAGCCAGCTTCCGGCCATGCGCAGGTTGGACGCGCCGGAAAGGATGACCTTGCCCTTGGTCTGCGCGGCGAGGGTAATCGGCTGCTTCGCGGTGCCTTCGCCCTGAAGCAGGATCGGGAAGTCCTTCCACTCACCGTCGGCAAGCCGTACGACATCGCCCGGCTGCAGACTGGCGGCGGCCTTGCGATACTCTTCCTGGTCATGGACGAGATAGTCGCGCGCGAAGGCCGGCTGCGCCGAAGCCACGGCAAGCAGGACAACACTCCAGGCCAGTCTGATCATTCGAGCCGTCACGCCGGACCTCTTCCCATCCAACCGGTCAGAACCGGCGCCTTGATAATTGGCATACTACTTTGGTCTGTATTTCGCAACACATGTTCATGCCAAATTTCATGACATGAACAGTGCTGCGGTATGAATGCAGTTCCCTCGTCTCAGGGCGCTTCAGCGGCGTCGATCACGCCGTTGTGGTTGGCATCGGTGCGATCGAACTTGGCGAGATCCTCCACCTGTAGTTCGGCGGCGCTGATCGAGCCATCACCATCGGTGTCGAGGCGCTTGAAGCGGCGATCGACCTTGACCTGATCCATCGTCTCGCCTCGCTTTTCGGCGGCCTTGGTCATGAAGGCCTTCAGTTCTTCCGGGCTGCCCTTGCCGTCGCCATTGGTGTCGAGGCTCTTGAACTTCTTCGCCGACGCGGCGATCGCCTGCTCTCGGGTCTGGCCGGCCTTCTGCGCCTGGACGCTGCCCGATGCGATCAGGGCCACGGCGGCGAGCACGATGGCCGGGGTATGCGTCACGATCTTCATGGTCACTCTCCTTCTTTGTGTTGTCAGAAACGGAATGCGGCGCTGGCCCGCGCGCCATAGCTCGATGCGCCGCTGCCGCTTTCGCCATGCAGGCCAAGGCCTAGCTCGAAGCGGCCCAGCGGGGCATAGGCATCGATCCGGCCGGTCAGCGTGGTGGAGCCGAAGCGCGTCGCCCTGACGGCGAACGATCCGTCCTCGTCATCGACGAAGCGCATCGTGCGCAGCGGCGCGGCATTGTCGAGGTAGGAACGCGCGCCCAGATCGGCGGAGAGCGCAAGCCCGCCGTTGAACGTGGCGCTGGCGCGGGCGCCGTAGCTGGCCAGCATCGTGGTCGCCTTCATGCGGCCTGCATCCAGCGCCGCCGCGCCGCCCCATTCCTCGATCCGGTCCAGCGTGACCGACGCCACGCTGGCGCCGAAGTACGGGCCGACGCGCAGGGTCCTGCCCATGGGCACGGTGTAGGCCAGTTCGCCGAAACCGATCCACGAATGGCCGTCGCCCTGCGAGGTGAGCGCGTTCGACAGGCCACGGAAGGCAATCGCGCGCCTGGTCGACAGCGTGTGGTCCGCATAACCGAAGCCACCGGCAATGCGCAGCCCGCCCTGCGCGAACCCGGCATAGGCATAGGCCGAATTCGTCACCAGATCGGCGCTGCTGGCACGCGCATTCAGGCTGATGTCGTTCTTCGCATAGCGATAGGCCACGCCGGCACGGAAGGCATCGCGGGTCAGCTCGATGCCGCCGGCCAGCACCGTGCGGTCGGAATCGAGCCCCGCCGTACCGCCACGTCCATCCGCCTTGAGCTTTCCGTAATCGCCGGTGAACCAGACCGCGCGGCGCTGGCTGCGCGGGGCATCGAGACGGCCTATCAGGTCGCGCGCAGCGTCGTGATCGTCGCGCCCGGCCACGGCGGCACCGGTGACGAATATCTCGCCCGAGAGCTGGTCGAAGGCGTTGCGCGCATCGGCGGCGTTGAGGCCGATGGCGGCGTCGAACAGCGCACCCGTGCCCTGCGCCTCCACCACGCCGGCGACCGCCCGCTGATTGGCCGTTTCCGCCACCGAAGAGAGCGTAACATCGTTGCGCAGCAGGCGCAGCTGCACGGTGCTGGCGTTGTAGATCAGGCTGGGCGTCAGGAACGCGAGGTCGGTGGTCAGGGCGCTGAACGTGCCCGTCACCGATGAACCCGACAGGATCGTATAGGTGCTGAGCGGCGCGAAGTTCGTCTGTCCGCCGGTAAGCACCGAAACGGTGCCGCCCTCGATCGTGACGCTGCCGGTGGCGGTGATGCGATCCGCGGTACCGCCCGGAGAGACTTCGACAAGGTACGTCGAACCGTTCTGGAACCTGAGGCTTCCCGCCACATTCAGCGTGCCGATCGAATTGCCCGGCGCCACCGTTCCCGCGATGTTGAGCGAACCGATCTTGCCCGAACCGCCCAGCATCCCGCCCGCGCCCAGCGTCACCGTTCCGGCCAGCGAACCATTGACGATCAGCGTGCCCGCATTGACCGAGGTGGAGCCTGTAAAGATATTTGCCCCGCCCAGGATCAGCGTGCCGCTGCCCGACTTGATCAGCCTGCCGGAGCCGGACAGCACGCCGTTGTAATTCGTGCTGCCTGCCGCGTTGACCGTCAACACGGCGCTGCCAAGCCCGATCGCGCCATCACCCGCAAGGCCGCCCACGCTCTGCGCGAAGTTGGCGAGGCTGACGGCGCCGGGGGCGGCTACGGTCAGCGTGCCGCTGCCGAACACGTTTGCCGCGCCCGCCGCCAGCGTGCCTGCGGATACCGTGGTCCCACCGCTGTGGGTGTTGGGCCCGGTCAGCGTCAGGGTGCCGGTGCCGCTCTTGGCGAAGACGCCAGCTCCCGAGATGACGCCCGAGAAGCTGCTGCCGGTACTGCCGCCGGCGGTCAGGGTGCCCGTGCCCAGCTGGATCGCGCCCGCGCCGCTCAGGGGCCCCACGGCGGCATTGGCGCCGTTGAGGTCAAGCACCGCGCCGCTCGCCACCGCCAGCGCGCCAGAACCCAGCATCCCGCCATCCAGCCGCAGCGCGCCTTCGGATACGGTGGTGTCGCCGGTGTAGCTGTTCGCGCCGCCGAGCGTGAAGGTGCCTGTGCCCACCTTGGTCAGGCCGCCGCTGCCGCTGATCACCCCGCCGAAGCGCGTGTCGACATTGCCCCCTCCGGTGGTGAGGCCTCCCCCCGAAAGCGTGACGCCGCCCTCTCCCGCAAGGCTCGCGATGGTCTGGGCGCTGGCAAGGTCCAGCGTTGCGCCGGAAGCCACGGTCACCGCCGTACCGGTCGGCAGGGCCCCTGCCACTCCCGCACGCAAGGTGCCGCCCGAAACGGTGGTCGCACCGCCGTAGGTGTTCGCGGCGGAGAGCACCAGCGTGCCGCTGTCGAGCTTGGCGATGCCGCCGGTGCCGCCGATCCCGGTCGCGATCCTGGCGGTTGCGCCCGGATCCACGCGGATGTTGGTCTGGTCCTCCAGCAGGCTCAGCGATCCGGTTCCGGCCGCCAGGGTGTAGCCGTCGGTCACGAACTGCATGCCGGTGACGCCGATCGCGCCATCCACCGTGACGGTCCCGGCAATGCCCTGGAAAACGGCGAAATGCGCGCCCCAGCTATCGTTGGCGGTGCCGGTGGAATCGGTCCAGTTGCGCCCGTTCAGGGTCCAGGATCCCGAACCGCCCTCGATCAGGCCATTCGCGGTGGTGTTGGCGCCGTCCCAGAACTGCAGCTCCGGCACGATGTTGTCGTAGACGAGGTTGACCTGACCGCTCACCGCCGTCTGAACCGAAACGTCGCCCGCATCGATGTCGGTCGGCAGCGTGCCCAGGGTCAGACCGTTGTCAGCCAGCGTGCCGGTGTAGTCCGCCACCCGATAGACGCCGATGCCGAAGCCGCCGAGATCGGTGACGTTGAGCGTGCCCGCCAGAGTGAGGTTGCCGTTGACGCGCAGCAGGTCGCTGGCGCCCGCCGTATCGACCGGACCGAAGCCCATTTCCAGCACCGAGCCGGAAGACATCGTCAACCCGCCGCTGGTAAAGGTTCCCGCGCCGGCGCCACCGACCACGAACGTCGCGCCGTCGGCAAGCATCACCGTGCCGCCGGCGGTGCCCGACCCCATCAGGGTTGCGCCATTGGCCACGTTCACGTCACCGCCAACGCCGCCTTCGAGAGCGAGCGTGCCGGACAGGACATCCGTGCTTCCAATATAGGTGTTCGCGCTGGTGAGGGTCAGCGTGCCCGTGCCGGCCTTGGTGAGACCGCCCACCCCGCCGATCACGCCCGAGAAGCTGTCGTCCATGCCAAGGCCGCCGGTCGTGAGCCTGGCATCCAGCGCCAGCGCGCCCGTGCCGCTGAGGCTGCCGATGGTCTGGTCCGCGCGGATATTCAGGGTGGCGCCGCTCGCCACCGTCACGGCGCTGTCCACCGGAATGGCCGAACCGCCCAGCGTGGCGAGCGTGCCGTTCAGCACGATGGTCGCGCCTTCATAGGTGTTCGCGCCGGAAAGGACGAGCGTGCCGGTATCGCTCTTCACGATGCCGCCGGTTCCGCCGATCGCCGCGCTGATCGTACCGGTCATGCCGGGATCGACGCGGAGGTTGGTGTAGGTCGTGTCCGTCGTGAGCGAGCCCGTGCCGGCGGCGATCTCATAGCCATCGGTCATGAACTGCGCGCCGGTGAAGACCACGTCGTCATCCACGGTGACGATGCCCGCCGCGCCCTGGAACACGGCGAAGGCGTGCTGCCAGTCCGCGTTGAGCACCCCGTTGGCGTCGGTCCAGTTCGTGGCAAGGTTGGTCCAGCTGCCGCGGCCGCCGTCCACCAGGCCGTTGGGCACAGCGGACGCGCCATCCCAGAACTGGATCGTGGAAGACGCGGGCACCCCATAGACGAGGTTCACCTGGTTCGCGACCGAGGTCTGGACGCTGATCAGCCCGGCGATCGCGCTGCCCGGTACGCTTCCCACGTCGAGCCCGTTGTCGATCAGCCCGCCGGTGTAGTCGATCAGGCGATAGACGCCCTCGCCGAAGCCGCCGATGTCCATCACATTGACGGTGCCATCGAGCGTCAAGTCGCCCAGCACGGAGATGCGGTCGCTCGCGCCCGCGCTACCGAACTGGTAATTGAGCACCGAGCCCGAGGACAGCACGAGGCCGCCGGTCGTGAGCGTGCCGATGCCGTCATTGCCGGGGGCTATGGTGCCGCTGCCCACGGTGAGCACGCCGGCCACGGTGCCCGCACCGCCCAGCGTCGCGCCGCCGGAGACAGTGCCGGCGCCCGCCCAGTTGCCCGACAGGTTGAGGCGCCCGCCCGATGCGGAAAGCAGCCCCGTCGCGGTATTCGCACCCGAGAGCTCCAGCGTGCCCACCCCGACCTTGGTCAGTCCGCCAAGCTGGCTCAGCACGCCCGAGAACAGCGTCGTACCGCCTGCGCCGCCGGTGGTCAGCGTCGCGCCGTTCAGCTGGCCCAGCAGGACCGAACCGTCGCCGGACAGGTCCGCGATCGTCTGGTTGCGCGCGATACCTCCCGCATCGTTGAGATCGAGCACGCCGCTGCCGCTGACCGTCACGGCGGAACTGGCCGAGAATGCGTTGGCCAGCGCGCCAGTGCGCAGCCGGCCATTGCTGACCAGCGTTGCGCCCGAATAGGTGTTCGCCGCCTGCAGCGTCAGCGTACCGGTGTTGATCACCTGCAATCCGCCGCTGCCGCTGATGACGCCGGTCTGGTCGAGATTGCCGGTGCGGTTCATGACCAGCGTGCCGTCATTGGCGATGTTGCCCGTCACGGAGCCGCCGGTGGTTGCTGTCAGGTCGTCGTAGCGCAGCGTGGCACCGCTCCCGATCGATCCGCCACCGGTCAGGTTCATCGCGTTGGTGATGTCCCAGGTCCCGCCTGTGACGTTCAGCCTCTCGAATCCGGTGGCCGAACCGAGCACCTGCGCGCCGGTTCCGGCAAGGTTGAGGATGTCCGTTACGCCGGTGCCGGAAGAGCCGACGAGGCCGCCGTTGATCGTGGCCCCCGTCTCGACCGTCAGCGTGTTGACGGTGCCATCGACACCGGCGCCGCCGAAGACGACCGCATTGCCGGTCGCGCCGATGCCGGTGCCCGCGCTGGTGGTGCTGCCGGCGGCGAGCGTGATGGAATTGCTGGTGCTCGTCGCGCTCAGGTTGACTCGGATCGCCTCACGCGTGGGCGAACCAAAGCCTTCCGCGCTGCCCGAGATCGTGCCGCGGTTGACGATGGTGGTGTTGCCGGTGCCGATCACGCCATAGAGGCCGGAAATCGTGCCAGTGGCTTCGTTGGTGATGTTGAGCGTCGCGCCGGTGGTGCCGCGAATGCCCTCGCCCTGCCCCGAGACCGCGCCGGTTCCGGTAATCGTGCCGGCATTGACGATATTGACGGTGGCCGAACTGACCACGCCCTGCGATCCGGTGATCGTGGCGCCGACCCGGTTGGTGAGATTGAGGGTGACCCCGCTCACCGTCACGTCGACCCCCTGCGCCTGCTGGGAAAGCGCGGTGTTGCTGTCGATCCCGGTGCTGGCAATCAGGCCGGAGTTGTCGATGGTGATGGTGCCCGAACCGGTTCCAACCGTCGTCTCGGCGAAGCGGACGGCATCGTTGCCCCCCCGGATCGTGCCGGTGTTGAGGATGGTCGCGGTGCGATCCGCGTAGTCGCCACTGCTGCTGATGGCGCGGCCGTTGGAGGTGGTGCTGGCGATCGCTTCGATCAGACCGTCATTGGTGATCACCACGCCGCCGCCGGTGCTGGTAGCATTGATGTTGACCGCCTGATTGCCGATGACCTTGAACTCGGCGCCCGCGGACACCGCCAGGCTGTCGTCGGCATCCATGTTGAGCGCGCTCGTGCGCGAGGTCGTGACGGAGGTCGCCTGCGCCCATGCGGCGGTCGGCACGCCCAGCGGCAGCGCCGCGAAGCAGGCGGAAACGAGCAGACGCGAACGCAATCCGCGCGCGTGAACGGAACTGGTCATGAATTACCCCTCCATCGCGGCGTGCAGGCCGCATGTCCGGACCGATCGCCGGTCCTGTATCCTTGTGCTTCGTGAGCCGGTCGCAGTGCGGTTCCCCGCCACGCCGCGACCGGCCGATGGACCTTGGCAAGCCGTCAGCGCAGACGCAGACGCAGGCTCAGGAAGTATTGCGGCCCGTAATATTCAACATTTCGCGTGCTGCCGATGACCGGCATGTATTCGACCCGAGGCTCGTTGAAGATGTTCAGCGCCTGCAGACGGATATCCGCAGTCTTGTTGATGGTGTAGCGCACGTTGACGTCGAAGGTATCGTTGCCCTTCACATAGCGCAGCTGCGTGTTGTCGCTGGTGAAGGCCTGATAATACCGCGAACGATAGCGGTAGATCCCCTGAATGGAGAACGGGCCGATCTCGTAGAACGCCTGCGCCGAGAAGACGTGCTTGGAATAGCCGCTCAGGCTGGCCGTCGGGATCAGGCCCGGCGTCACCGTGCCGGTCGCGGAATCGATCACGTCGCCATAGCGGATGTCCTGGGTTTTGAAGTTGGTCCAGGCATAGTTGTAGCTCAGCTTCGCACCCAGCCCGTCCAGCGGGTGGGGCAGCCAGGTGAACTGATTGCTGGCGGTGATTTCCAGACCGTAGAGGTCGCTCTTCTCATCGCTGTTGGTAGTCTGGGTGACCGGCACCGAATACGTGGCGCCGCCGATCGTGAAGTCTTCATCCTCTTCAATCGGAATACGGCCACCGGTGAACCGCTTGTAGTACACGGCCGCCGCCAGCAGCGTGTCCTTGTTGGCGTAGTATTCGAAGCTGAGGTCCGCGTTCCACGACATCGTCGGCTTGAGCGCGGGGCTGCCGGTGGCGATGATCGTGTTGATCGCATCCGTCACCGAGGTGTAGCCGGTGCCCGTCTCCAGCGTGATCTGCCGCCCGGCGCCAAGCGCGCTCGGTGCCGGGCGCGACATCGCGCGGTAAAGCCCCGTGCGCAGGCGTGCCTTGTTCGAAACGTCGAAGATCGCGTTGAGGCTGGGCAGCCAGCGCATCGAACTGGCGGTCTCACGCGTGTTGACGAAGGACCCGACGTTCTCCCGCAGCGAAATCGATCCGTCCGAATTGTTGATCACATCCAGCTGGCTGCGCAGACCGCGTGCGGTCACTTCGGTATGAACGCCGCGCACGCCGACGTTGCCGCGCACCGGAATGCCGCCAAGCTTCCCCGAATAGGTCGCCATGACATAACCGGCGAGGGTCTTCTCCGTCACGTCGGAGTTCTCGACAGCGCGCAGGTCGCCGCTGTTGCCGGGGTCTTCGGTGCCCAGGTAATTACGGAACTGGCACAGGGCATCGAAGGTGGCGTAGCTGGTGATCGCGCCCGAAGGACCATCCGCGAAGAAGCTCTTCTGCGGGAACGGCGTACGGCACGCCAGATTGACCGCACGGTCGACCGCAGGATCGTTCTGGTCGATGTTGACGTCGTTGGTATAGCCGAAGAATTTGCGCTGGGCCCATCGACCGCCGATGGCGATCTGTTCGAGGAAGCCGTCCATCCGGTACTTCGCGTCGAGACGGCCCGTGTAGATTTCATCGTCACGCCCCGTCTGCGATCGCGTCAGGCGCGCATCGTCGCTGAACAGTTCGTAGTCGGTCGGGGCGAAGCGCTCGTCGAACGTCAGGACCGGCAGGAAGCTCTGGCTGGAATCGACGTGATAGGGAATGCGCTGGTTGTTGATCGCGGTCCGGTTGCCATAGATGTCGAAGGGATCAGTGCGCAGGCGGACCTGACGATTTATGTCCACACGCTTGGTATGGGAATATCCGAAGTCGGCGGCGAGGGTCAGGCGGTCGCTTGCCTCCCATTCCACGTTTCCGCCCAGGCCCAGGTATTTCTCATCCCGCTGGAACAGCCCCGAGACCGCCTGCATCGTGGCCGAACCATCCGCTTCCAGCAGCTGATGATTGTCACCGATGACGACGTTGTGCAGGTTGTAGCGTCCTTCGGCCGTGCCGAAGTCGTGGCGCTCCTCGCTGTACTGGCGGCGCGAATACTGAACGTCCAGATTGACGTCGATCGTCGGGCTGGGCTTCCACTGCAATGCGCCGAATACGGCATTGCGTGTCTCCTTCGCTGTCATCTGCCGGAACGCGTAGGAATTGGAAGCGTGGTAGAACGGCGTGCCCGAATTGCCCTGCTCGCGGCTGACTTCGGAGCAGTTTCCGGTGGATACGACCGCCGCATTGCAGGTGAACCAAGTGGAACTGGTATAGAACCGCTCGACCGGGTCGCTCACCTTGTTACGCTGGTAGCCGATCGAGATGCCGACATCGCCCAGCGCCCCAAGCTGGAACTGGTCGATGTAACTGGCGGTCAGGCGATAGCCGTAGGGGCTCTCGCCGGAGATACGGTCCTGATAGGGGTTGGCGTTGCCCTTGATCTCGGCCTGAATCTGGCGCTTCTTGTAGTCCAGCGGCTTGCGCGTCTCCAGTTCGATCAGGCCGGCGACGCCGCCTTCGATGAGATCCGCCTGTTGGGTCTTGTAGATCTTGATCGCGTTGAACAGCTCGGACGGGAACTGCCCGAAGTTGACCGCGCGGTCGCCCGAACCGTTGGTGGCTTCACGACCGTTGAACGTGGTCATGCTCAGGCCCGAGCCCAGCCCGCGGATCGAGACTTCGGTGGGACCGTAATTGGCACGGTCGATCGACGCCCCGGTGATCGTGGCGATAACTTCGCCGACCGACTGGCCCGGAAGTTCGCCGATCTCCCTGGAGGAGATGGCATCGACGATGGCGTCGGATTCGCGCTTGGTCTCGATGGAGTTCTGCATCGTCTCGCGCACGCCGGTGACGAGAATTTCATTAGCAGCCGGATCGGTAGACGAGGATATCGCCTTTTCGTTCTGATCGGTATCCTGCGCGGATGCAGAAGCCGTCGCTCCCGCAACGAGCGACACCCCGGCCAACAATACCACGCGAATGCCAGCGCGACTCCTTCCCGCGAACCCCTGACCAATGGCCACTCTGACTCTCCCAATTTCTTATATACCAGTCTTGTGGTCCGAATTGTGAGAATCGTCAACCAATCAAATCATACCAATTAATCAATCCAAATCTTCAGCCCGATTTCCTAACTTTGCCGACAAGTGTCGGCGTCGAGTTTGGGTCTACCGTTTGCCGGATGCCAAGGGGTAGGCTCGCCGAGCAGCGTAGAGGACACCTTAATCGTAACCGAACCATCAGCGAGCAGAGAATCTGGTAGGCCAAATCCTACAATAAGGGCCAGTTCGCGATGCCAGAAACGCGCAGCGGTGTGGCACTAATCGCGGGCATGGGCTGACGTTTCCAATGGCAGCCTATGAGCCCAGCACTTGGCCGCTCAGAGAAAATGTTGCCAAGCGCTGTCTAGCGGTTGGCGTGGTGCTGGCTGCAGGCAACGTCTTCAGTGTTTCGCAGTCTGCTGCACCGCCCATGCGCTTCAATGTGGCCCAGTCTGGCAATCAGCGGCTCGAGGAAGCCCATAATCAGGCACTGGATCGTGGTTCGGTAGAGCCAGGGCGAAAATCCGAAGCGCTGCTTGCGTTTGGAACGGTTGGGAATATTCGCCCAGTTGTTCCTCACCGCCGCGGCTCGGCGGATAGAGGACTGTCGTAACCTTTGTCGCCCAGGAGTGTGGCGCTCTCGGGAATGACTTCGATAAAGGCTTCAGCCTCACAGGCGTCGTGAACCTGTCAGTCGCAGGCCGGCCGACACGACGTCCATCAGCGTCGACAAGAGCGTGGAGTTTGGTCGTAAGGCCGCCCCGGAAACATCCCATGCCATGATCTCCAGTTCCCCCTTTTTACCCGTCGCACCTTGCTGGTGAACGCGCATACAAGTGGGGTCGATCATCACCAACTTGCCGTTGAAGCCGACAGAAACGGCCGCCAGCAGCCGGTCCCACACACCAGACTTTCGCCAGCGGACGAACCGGTTGTAGCAGGCCATTGATGGCCCATACCGTTCCGGGATCTCCGCCCGCGACGCGCGCGCCGAAACGAAAACGCAAGAGAATGCTGTTCAATACCCGGCGATCATCTCCTTGAGGCACGCCGTGACGTTTGTTAGGCATCAATGGCTCGATGTTGAGCCATTCCGGGTCCGTTAGTTCATACCGCCGCCGTGTCATACACCCTCCATTCCGATGGACGCCTGAATCACGACAGCGCTGACCACTCAACTCAATTTACGAGTTTACGCCCTAGCCGGCGTTGCCGATTGCAGCCTTAACCTTGGTGGGCGTGAGCGGCATGTCACACAACCGCACTCCTGCGGCGTCGGCAATAGCGTTGGCAAGGGCAGCTGACGTCGGACCTTGAGCCGCTTCGCCAGCACCGAGAAACGGTAGCCCCACGCTTTCAATGATATCGACATCTATCGAGCCGGGGACCTGGTCGAAACGCAAGATCGGGTAGGTTCCCCAGTCAAAGCTGGTTCGCTTCGACGTATCGTAGTTCATTTCTTCATGGATCGCCCAGCTAAGCGACTGAATAATGCCCCCCTCGATCTGGTTGCGGATGCCGTTCGGGTTCGCCGGTTGCCCTGCATCGACAGCTGCGTTGACGCGGTGAATTGTGATCGCCCCCGTTTCCCGCTCGATTTCAATTTCCAGCGCTATCGCGCAGTAGGCACCGCGATTCTTATAGCGAGCAAATGCCATCCCGCATCCGCGCCGTCCGTCGCCATGCGGCCGCTTGTTCCAGCCAAATGCATTGGTAGCTCGTAGCATGACCTCGCGCGCACGCTCGTCTTCCATGTGGGCCAGCCGGAATGCCAACGGGTCAACACCGCCCGCTTTCGCCAATTCGTCGAGCACACCCTCCATTGTGAAAATGTTGAGGTGCGCGCCTAGCGATCGCAGCGCGGAAACACGCATGGGCATCTCGGGGACGAAATGATATCGGATGTCCATGTTGTTGAAGACGTAAAGCGGGTTGGCGTTTCGGTCGCCATCACCTTCAGGCATAGGGATCGGCGCGGGCACCTGCATCGGGAACCCGGGAATAATCTCTTGCGCCACCGCATACCCGCCCGCGCCCACCGCGCGGTTGTTATGCGAATTGCTCCAGACTTCGTACTTCCAATGAGCGATCTTGTTGTCGGGGCCAATTGAAGCCTCGACTTGCGTGACCATCCCGCATCCGCACGGCTCCCACCCGAATTCCTGCTCGCGCATCCACTGCAGGCGAACAGGGATGCCGGGAAACTGCATTGCGATAAGGCCAGCTTCCGCCGTCACGTCATCCGCGCCGTTTTGCCCGTAGCAGCCTGCCGACGGGGTATGAATCACCCGGACCTTTTCCGGCGCGAGGCCGACGAGTTCTGCCGTGGCTCGGTGCATATCGAATACACCCTGGCTGTGCGACCAGATGGTGAGTTCGTCGCCATCCAAGTGTGCGACTGCACAGGATGGCCCGATCGAGCCATGGCTATACCACGGCCGGGAGAACGACCCTTTGAATATCTTGGTCGAGGCCTTGGGACCGTCGCTGCTCTGCTCCACGATGATTTCACGGCTCGCGAGCGACTGCAAACGTCGAGGGCCATGCTCGCCCGGCAAATCCGGGCCCGTTTTCACGTAGTCGCTCGTCTGTGCCACTCGCATGGCCTGAATAGCCTGCCACTCCTTACGGGCGACAACGGCCAGAAACTGGCCGTTCTGAATGATCTTGAGTACTCCCGGCATTTTTTGCGCGACCGCAATCTTGGGAGTGGTGAGCCGGGTTCCGTAACTTGGGCCGCGAATGACGCGCGCGTGCACCATGCCTGGAAGTCGCAGGTCCTGGACGTAGGCCTGACCTCCTGTGAGCTTCGCGGGAATATCGACGCGTTCAAAGTCGCGATTCATCGTCCGGTAGTGCTGAGGCGAGCGGCGGGGGGCATTGGCCACTGCCTCGACGTGAAGCGACAGAGCACTTGCCGCTTCACCGTAACTGATACGCTTGCCATTCGGAGCGACGATATGGCCATCTCCGGTTGTATCGAGTTCACCTACGCCAACGCCCAGGCGTTTCGCGGCAGTATTCATGAGCAACATGCGGACATTTGCGCCCGCATTTGCGAGTGCTGTGCCGCTATCCTGCATTGAGTGGCTGCCGGCAGTCAGACCTTCATCGGGCGTCCTCCCCGTATCGGCGGTGATGAACGTGATCGATGCCGGCGGCATATCCAGTTCTTCTGCAACGACCTGTAGGAGGGCCGTTCGAATGCCCTGCCCCAACTCGGCCTTACCCGAGCATACGGTAGCCTTTCCTTGAGCATCGATGCGTATCCATGCATCGAGCCAGGGATTGGTTTTAAGGCTGCCATCCAGGTCCGGGCGGATCACCTTCGGACCGGCACTACCCTCTCCTCCCCCGACCGCATCGCCGAGGAGGCGAGACGTCATAGCGAATGCAACAACCAATCCCCCGCCGGTCAACACCCCGCGGCGATCGAGAACCGGCAGATTCATGCTGCTGCTCCTTCAGGCAAAGCAGCAACTCGCCGAATGGCCCGAAGGATCCGCATGTGGGTGCCGCACCGGCACAAGTTTGGCTGCATATGAGAGCGGATCTCGGCTTCTGTGGGATGCGGAATTTCATCGAGCAGCGCCTGCGCCCGCATGATCATGCCCGAGATACAATAGCCGCACTGAGCGGCCTGCTCGTCCGCAAAGGCTTGCTGGAGAGGGTTCATTGAGTTGATACCGCCCAAGCCCTCCACTGTACGGACTTTGCGCTCAGCCACCGCAACCAGCGGTGTAAGACAAGAATAAACCGCCTTGCCGTCCATTTGCACGGTGCAAGCGCCGCATTGCCCAAGGCCGCAGCCATACTTGGGGCCGTTGAGGCCCAGCTCATCGCGCAGAACATAAAGAAGAGGAGTTTCGGCCCCGGCATCGACGATATGAGTCTTGCCGTTTACGCTGAGTTCGAATGTCATGGTTGACCACCTTCTTTACGGGCCTGGCGTACATCGCGTTCAAGGTGGCTCCAGGCCGGTTCACGAGAATAACGGGTCCGGGCATAGCCAAGCACAGCCGCGACTTGCTCATCGGTCAGGCTCGGAGCGAATGCCGGCATTTTGGGACCGCGGCCTTCCACAGGCGGCTCTATACCTTGCAGGACGGCCTGAATGGCGCTGGTCGGCTTGCTGTCGGTCAGGTCGGTTGAAAGACCCAGCCCAGGTCTTCCCTGCGCCATCATCGGCGCACCACTGCCATGGCAGCCGGCGCACGCTCCTGCAAAAATCTTCGCACCGTCTGGAAATGCGGCCACGGCCTCATCCCGGCGATCGACTTGCACATCCGGCACCTTGGAGGCTGGAACGTTCCCCATTTTTGCGGCGAAATAAACCGAAAGCGCCCGAACATCCTCCTCAGGGACGGAAGATAGGCTCTCAACCACCGGCCCCATCGGGCCGCCGGCTGCACTATGATCCGGTGAAACGCCGGTCCGCAGGAATGTGTAAAGACTCTCGGCTGTCCATTTCCGCGCCGCTGGATTTGCCGTGTTCAGCGGGGGCGCCCGCCAGCCTTCAGCAATGCCGCCGGCATATGCGTTTGAAGCGACCTCGGCGCCCATGAGGTTTCGCGGGGTATGGCAACTGCCACAATGGCCCAAACCTTCTGCGAGGTAGGCACCGCGGTTATATTGAGCCGACTGATCCTTATCATAGGGAACATCGCCGTGGTGAAGATACAGAAGCTTCCATCCGGCCAGAAGCGGACGGAATCCCAGAGGAAAAATGAGCTTGTTATCTGGCTTTGGCGCATGCACCGGCCGGCGCGTCATCAAATAGGCGTAGATAGCCCGGAGGTCGCTTTCGGTGACGTGCGTATAATGATCATAAGGCAGCGCGGGATAAAGATGGGAGCCCGTCCGGGACACGCCGTCACGCATCGCCCGGCGAAATGCATCATAAGACCAATTGCCGATCCCTGTGTCAGCATCAGGCGTGATGTTACTCGCGAACAGCGTTCCAAATGGAGTTGCCAAGGGCCTTCCCCCGGCGAGCGGACGTCCACCGGCGGTAGTATGGCACACGGCGCAATCACCAAGCTTCGCCCGCGTCGCGCCGCGATCCACAAGAGACGCTGGGAACGAACTGGCCTTCGGAGGATTGATCGCTGCAATCGATGGCCTCCACGTCAGGCCCAGTGCCATTACACCAGCTGCTAAGGCTGTAAGCACGGTGGTACTTACGAGACGTCTCCGGTTCATTGTGCCTTATCTTTCACTTCATGGCGATTAGCGAACTTCTCCGTCAGCCAAACAACCGATTAACTGACGGCCCCCGTCCATCCAATAATATGAAGATATAGCTTGGACGAAGGCCAGGCATATACTTCGGTATGGGGTGCCACCTCATAATGACTGGTACGGTGACACTCTCGCCTCCAGTAATTCGCGAAGGAGTGAACCGTCATAAGCATTACTTTCGTCTTCAGCCGCCAGCGCCATAATCAGAATGCGGCTCTCGCGAGCGCATTATCCAGTTGCACAGTGCGCCCAATCGGCAAGACCCGTTTCCGGCTGAAGTCGAGCATCCGCGTGTTCTTGAGCTTCTTCTGATAAGCCTCAACAACCTCGACGAGAACCGATAGAGCCAGCGTTTCCGGGTCACGCGATGCGGGAATGAGCCCGATGGGCCCGCGAATCCTTCCTAGCTGTGCGAGCGTCACGCCGTTCGCCTGCAGAACCTCGAGCCGCTGGAAGTGGGTTTGGCGACTACCCATCGCTCCAATATAAAGGCATTCCTGGCGAGCGGCTTCGATTAACAATGAAGTTTCCCAATCATGCTCGTGGAAGAGCAGGACCAAAGCGGAGTGGGAATCGAGCTCCAACGCTGCCCCGCAAGATTGGATGAATTTCAGCTTGGTCTGCTTCTTGGTCACATCAGCAAGGTCATGAAGTAGATCGTTATCTGGGCTTAAAACTTCTACTTCCGCACCATACGCCCGCGCAAAGCGAGCCAGAGCGCGGGTTTCGTCACCGTGACCGGCGATGAGGATGCGAAGATCTGGCTCATGCCGGGCATAGAACCGGCCCATTCGCCATTCGGTTTCAACGATTTCAGATGGATTCGCCAGTTGGGTCGCCCCATCGACGCTAATATCAAGGACTACGGGCTGGCGGTTGGTTAAGCGGTCTAATGCCTCCCGCAGGACATCTGGATCTGGGTCGGGAACAACCAGTATCTCGAGCCCCCCACCGCATGGCAATCTGATGTCGAGGAAAGGAGAGCCCAGCCCAAAGCGCAGAATTTCAGTGCGACCAGTGACGAGCACGCGCAGCATCTCAGCGACGATTGCGGTCTCGATGCAGCCCCCTGACAATGAGCCCAGATAATCTCCCGTTTCCACTAGCGACAAATGCGTGCCGGTGGACCGCGACGAGCTTCCGACAACCTTGGTAATCGTGGCAATGGCTATTCGCTCTCCGCGAGCGACGGCTTCGCAGAGAAAAGCAAAATGAGAGGCCGCGTCCTTCATGGTGCGTGGTCCAGCAGTGGGGCCTGCGCCATCGCGATCGGGCGACGACGCACGCGGAGATGTCAGTCACGGCAACGCCGAAGATCATTCAGACACCCGTCATCTCAAGGCTCGGATAATCGACATATCCGACATCGGTACCGCCAAAGAACGTGGCCCTTTCGGGTTCGTTTAGCGGAGCTCCCTCGATAATCCGCCGAGGGAGATCGGGGTTGGCAATGAAGAGCTTGCCGAAAGCAATAAGGTCACCCCGACCGCCTTCCAGGGCCTTTTGCGCGGACTGCGCGTCATAACCGCCCGCCAGCATCAACGTACCCTTGAAGGTGTCGCGGATCTCCCAGATGATCTCATCCCAAAGGGGATCAGCATCGACGTCCTGCTCTGTGCCTAGTGTCGACGGTTCGACGACATGGAGATAGGCGATCGCACGGCGATTGAGTTCCGCTGCGATGTACTTGATTGTTTCTCCTGGGCTGTCGTCCGACATTCCAAACAGGCGCCCGAGAGGCGTGAGGCGGACCGCAACGCGGCGACTGCCGATTGCTTTTGCGATCCCGTCAACGACCTCCAAGAGCAGTCTCACTCGATTTTCCACCGAGCCGCCGTAGCGATCCTCCCGCAGATTGCTGCCGCTATTGATGAACTGATCGATGAGATAGCCATTGGCGGCATGAATCTCTACACCGTCCATTCCCGCTTCGATCGCATTACGCGCTGCGCGAACATAGTCCGCGATAATCGCTTCGATACCGGGGATGTCGAGTTCCTGAGGGACGGGAATATCGGCCCAGACACCCTTGCCATCTTCGTCAGCGATGAACGCCTTGCCAGGTACCGGCATAGCACTTGGCGCGACCGGAAGTTGACCGCCAGGTTGGAATACCTGATGCGAAACCCGTCCAACATGCCATAGCTGCATGAAGATCTTGCCACCTTCAGCATGTACAGCATCTGAAACGCGCCGCCATCCTGCGACTTGATCCGCATTGTAGATGCCCGGCGTCCAGGCGTAGCCTTGCCCCTGCTGTGAAATCTGCGTCGCTTCCGTAATGATCAGCGCTGCGCTCGCGCGTTGACGATAATACTCAACGTTCATGGCCCCTGGCACACCTTCCACGCCTGCCCGTGAGCGGGTCAGAGGTGCCATGACGATGCGACTGGGTAGCAGCATTTCGCCCACTGAGATGGGCTCGAAAAGAATGTTGCTCATGGCTTCTCACTCAGATTTAGAAGTTTCTGCAAGGCACACGTGCAGCATGCCATCTAGAAGGCCGTGAGCTTCGGGCCTTCACCCGAACGTCCTCCGCACAGCTCGATATAGAGTAGGAGGGCGAAGGCCGGTACACATACAGAAGGTTAGGCCGGCATATCACTATGCGTGGTACTATCCAATGTGCCTCGCTGCCCCCGACCGACCGTCACCGGCGATCCCGCTTCTACCCAGACCCGCAGACATCCACCCTCTCTGCCCTGAGTTCCGTCATTCAGATCAAGATCGTCAAAGTTGCAGAGTTGGCGACGGAGAGGCTGGAAGCGCCGCGTTTGCCCGTGCAGATGTAGACATAACGTAGCGTAAAACAGGGCATTTTCCTTGGTCCGCAAAGGCCATTTTGCTATGCGGAACCGTGATCTGCCGACGAGATCAACCTTCCTGCCGATCCCGATGCATTACGCGCGCTTTTCACCGATATACAGGTGCGTATCGCGGCCTGGGAACAGCCGCTGGAAGCCGAGCGGACGGCGCATGAGGCGACCCGCAACACGGTCAAGCTGACCACGCTGCAGATCGAGAAGCTCAAGGTCAGCTATTTCGCCTACAGCGTATCAGCGACAGGGGCGCCTTAGCGCTGGCCTCCCACGATTTCCGGAAGTGCAGACACATCGAGTGCGGAAAGTCGCGCGATCGCGGCGTCCGAGAGCAGCGCTCCAGTGAGAGCGGCGATCTCGCCTGAAAGGTCGCGCAGCTTACCCTCGCTGTCAACGATGGCGGGGCATTCGGCGCCGGGGGCGCCGATTAGGGCAAGTTTCATAATCGTCTCCTTACAAATTGAGCTGAGCGGTCACCGATGCGACCTGGAGGGAAACACTGCCCCCGAACGCATACGCACCCACATCATCAAAGACTTCGCCTGGCATTCTCGAAATTCGCTTTGTTCCGAGGCTGCTTTCGAAGCGGGCTTGCACGGTATGGCACTCGCGCAGTAGGTATGCCACGGCCTGGTTTTGATAGACCCGTAGAACGAAGAGCGTTACAATGGATCTGGCAGGAATTGAGATCTTCGTCGAAGCCTTGAAAACGGGCAGCCTTGCGAAGGCCGCGAAACGGCTTGGCCTTACGGCCATGGCCGCGACGCGGGGTCTCGCAGCGCTCGAAAAGGAGCTTGGGGTGCGCCTCGTTCACCGCACGACGCGTTCTCTCTCTTCGACTGCCGAGGGTGATTTGTTCCTGCCCCATGCCCGCGCAATACTGGAAGCGCGCAATAACGGTCTCGAAGCGATCCGACCTCGTGGAACGGGTGTCTCGGGCTTGCTGCGCATCACAGCTTCGGCAGCATTCGGACGCAAGGTTGTCGCGCCGATGGTTCCGGCTTTCATGGATAGCAATCCTGATCTTCAGGTCGACCTCATGTTCACCGACGAACAGGTCGACATCGTCGCGCGCGGTATAGATATCGCCATTCGAATCGCGAAGCTGCGAGACAACCGGCTTGTCGCCCGAAAGCTCGCCGACAACCCGCGCCGCTTGTGCGCCTCTCCTGCCTACATCGCACGCAATGGCGCGCCGACGAAGCTCGCTGAACTCGAACAGCACGCATGCCTAGTTGCAAGCGGGACGTCGCACTGGGCCTTCCAAAAGGGTAGCAGATCGGTTCAACACAAGGTCTCCGGCCGGCTGACGGCCAATTCGATCGAAGCGCTCCACGCCTCATGCGTAGCTGGACAAGGCATCGCCAATCTCTCCAGTTGGGACGTCGACGAAGAAATTCGAGCTGGGCGACTGACCGAGCTAGTCCTTGCCGATGCCGTACCTGAAGCCTTGGCAATTTGGGCGGTCTTTCCCAGTTCGCGGCAGATCCCGGCGAAGTCGCGGGCATTCATCGCTGCCTTGCGCACGACGCTCAACGAACGGCTCGCCGCGCTTGTCGACGTGGACACTGAACGCTAACCTTTAACGCAGGGGCGGGAAAAGGGACAATCGCCAACACTGGAACCGACCGTTCGCAAATGGAAAGCTGCCAGGCAGAAAGGCACCCTTCTGAGACAATCAGACTAGGATGTTGCCAACTCCGGCCTGCCCGATTCCATCGACTAGCGCCCTGGTAACGGCTGCTCCAACTCACCAAAGCGGTGCCTTCTAGTGAGCTTCACGGCCGTAGACGCCAACGCCAAGCGCAGCGGCTACGGCTACGGCTACGGCTACGGCTACCCGTGTAGGCGGCGGCTCCGAACTTCGCGAAGGCAACGACCAGATCGCCGCACAATGAGACGTAGACAGCGGATTGGCTCATATGCTTCATCGGCAGGGGCTTGGGTCTGCTACCCAGTATGCGTCACAGTCTCGCCCACTGCTTGCCCAGTTTGACGCCGTACTCGAGCAGCTCCCGGCCGTAGGCGAGTTGTTCACGCTCGAAGCGCGCCAACGCTTCGTCCGTCGAGAACCGCGGACTGGCGAGCAGCTCCGCAAGGAAGATAGCATCGCGCGCAGCTTTGGCCGCACCGCCCGCAGTATGGGGTCGCACGATAACGGCCGCGTCGCCGATCAGTACGGTCCGCCCGAAAACCGACCTTGGAACAGCCAGATCGACGATCGACTGAAGGAACGGCTCCTCGGTCGCTTCGACGAGGCGAGCGAACATCGGGTGCAGCTCGAGCGGCGCTCGCCGTTTTAGATCCTCGACAACTTCGTCCCGCGCCATACCGCGCTGAAGTGAGGCATGACGCTGACGGCCGTCCTTCGTAACGAGCAGGTCATCCCGCTCCGCCGTATCAGCGCCCACATACCACACCCAGTTCATCCGCCGCTCGCCGCGGGCAGTCGCCAGGCCTTCGCCCGGGATGAAGTAGGCCAGCGCATGGCCGCCCGAACGAGCATCCGTGAAGGTGAAGGTATCATCGAAGAAGTCTGCGACGACCTGTGGCAGATCGCGCTCCAACACTGTTCCGCGCCATGCCACATATCCGGCATAGCGCGCTTCCAGATCAGGGAGCAGCGCCCGGCGGGTAGGCGACTGTGCGCCGTCCGCTGCAATCAGCACATCTGCTGCAAAAGTTCCCAGCCCGTCGACGGCCACGCTAATACCGTCGGCGGCGCTATCTGTCTTCAGAACTGTCGCGCCGGCGTGGTAACGTTCGCTCGGGAGACTCTTCAGGAGCGTCGAATGGACGGCCTCCCAGGACGTGAACTGCTGCGGCATTCGCTGCAGATGGCCGACGCGGCCGTCAAACCCGAGATAGCGGCGCCCGCTGCAATGGGTCATCGGAAGCGTTTGACCACCCACGACTTCCGCAAGCCTCGAAAGCTCCGGCTGCACGACGAGACCGGCCCCGGCTGCACTCAGAGAGCCGGCGTCGCGCTCGAAAACATGAACGTCGATGCCTGCACCGTGCAGCGCCACACCCGCGCCGAGCCCCGCAATCGAACCCCCTGCTACAATGACCCTTGTCATATGTTTGCACCCGAGAGTGGCACTTTGGAGGCATCCCCCACCTCTGCCGCCGCGCGGCGCAGCGCTTCGACGTGTGCAGTAGTCGGCTGCGCACCGTTCATGAGATAGCGGCCATTGAAGAGAAAGGTCGGGACGCTGTTGAGACCCGACCGGCGGAGGTCCTTTTCCTCTGCCTGCACGAATTCCCAGAGCTCGGCCGTCACATCCGGTCCATGGTCGAAACCAGCCTCGAAGGAAATCTCGCGCAGAACGTCTGCCCTCCCAACGTCGCGTCCCTTGGTGAAATAGGCCGCGAAAAGCGCTTCGATTGCATTGTTCTGCATCACCAGCCCACCGGCGCGGCGCGCGTCGGCAATCATGACGTGGGAGGCCAGGGTGTTCGGCGTCCGCTCGATCAGATCGAAACGGAAGTCGATGTCAGACTGGAACCCAACTTTCTGGACATGCGCATCGAGTGCGTCGCTCTCAGGCGAACCGAACTTGGCTGTACGGTAGTCCCTTCTGCTCATGCCGTCATCGGGCATGCCCGGATTGAGCTGGAATGGCTGCCATTCCACGTCGAAGCCCAGTCCATCTTCGGCGAGGATCTTCAGGGCGGCTTCCAGGCGGCGCTTACCCACATAGCACCACGGGCAGATGGTGTCGGATATTACAGTGATCAGCCCGGCATGCCGGATCATTTTCGGCTCTTCGTCCATCATGACTGCATCCTTTTACGTTTGAAGTTGAACCTGCACCGTCCGCGATTTTCCCGAAGCACGAAATTACACCTTCGAACTATCTCGGCGATGCTTCAGCATGTGTCAGGTAACCTGCGAAGCGGGGCCGGCGGAATGAAGCCGTGGCGGACGTCTGGCTGTCCCAGGCATCTGCATTGAGCGGCCAGCCATGGGAAAAGACAATCGGCCTTCCCTGACTGAGATCGCGATAGAAGATCTGTACGCCATCGGAAATTGGTCACGTTCTCATCCTTTGACGGGAGCGACGTTTGGGGCAGCAGGCGGTTGCCGATGGCTCCCGCCCGCATCGATAGTGCAGTTCCTGGGGTGCCGGCGTTCAGCGGCGGCGCAAAGTTGCCGAGATCTGGATGAGAGTAGCAACGACAGCCAAGCCGATGCCGAGATAGGCCACACCGCCCCATCCGCTGTGTTCCCAGGTCACCATGGCGGCTGCGGCGCCAGCGGCACCGCCCAGGAACATCGAGCCCATGAAGATCGTATTGAGACGAGCACGGGCCTCCGGGCGAAGCGCGTAAACGATATGCTGGTTGGAGACCAATGCGCTTTGAACCGCGAAATCGAGCAGGATGCAGCCCACGATCAGGCCAGCGATCGACGACCAGAGGTCGAAGAGCGCCCAGGACGCGACGGTCAGAATTGCGCCGGCAAGGATCACCTTATGCGGCCCGCTCCGGTCGGCAATCCGACCCGCAATGGGCGCCGCGAAAATGCCGACAGCACCGACGATGCCGAACAGGCCTGCGATCTCGGAACCCAGCGCGAACCTCGGTTCTTGCAGATGAAGCGCCAGGATTGTCCAGAAAGCGGTGAATGCCGCAAAGATCAGCGCCTGCGTCACAGCCGCCACGCGCAATTCGTGGAATTCCCCCCAGAGATGAACAAGCGAACCCATCAGGCTGCCATAGGTGTGCTCGGTGTCAGGCGAGCTCTTCGGGAGCGTCGCGGCCATCAGACCCCCGGCACCGAGAGCAAGCGGTACGCCCAACCAGAACATTTCGCGCCAGCCCGCATGCGCCGCTATGAACCCGGAAAGGGTCCTGCTGAGCAGGATGCCACACAGTACGCCCGACATGACCGTCCCGACCACGGCGCCTCGCCGCTCAGGCGACGACAGATGCACAGCGAACGGCACGATCTGTTGAGCTACCGTCGAGGCCACGCCCAGTAACAGCGAAGCGGCCAGCAGCGTGACGGCACTAGGTGCGATCGCTGCCACGGCCAAGGCCAGCGTAAGCACGAGGAATTGAGCGATAATGAGTCGACGTCTTTCGACGAGATCACCCAGCGGCACCAGGGCAAACAGTCCCAGCGCGTAGCCGAGTTGCGTTGCCGTGGGGACAAGGCCCGTCAAGCTGCCAGGGAAATCTCGCTCGATCAACCCCAGCATCGGCTGGTTATAATAGATGTTCGCGACAGCGAGCCCCGCGGAGACCGCCATTGCGAACGTGAGCCCCGTGCTGATGTGCGACGGTTGTGATGCTTCACCCTGAAGAACAGATGCGTGGTTCATTTTCCACCTTTGCGAGAATGGCCTCCCAAAGCATCCGATCTCAGGATTTCGGGCAGCCAGTGTATGGCGGCAGATATGGACCGATGTCGCTTCAACCAGTAGCCATACATTTGGTTATGCCGGCCTAACGCAAAGCATCACAATGCAAGCCCGCTCCCGATGATAAGTCAGCACGACGTAACGCATGCGTCTGCTTGCGAACCAGCGAGACAGTGCAGTGCCGGAGATCCGCATTGAGCGGAAAACTCGGAATTCAAATTGTATGGTGCGCCCGCCGTTTTGCCGGTAACCGTCCGATTGGGACCGCCTGCCTGATGGCGCGATAATCTCTTAAGAGACGGTCATAGCGACGTCGCTAACGACGTTTCTTGATCGGGGATTGCGATGAGGGTGGAGATACTGGGTCAGGAAC
>Ga0209050_1001053_pt1 | contig 33972 bp, 24 predicted proteins | sample Araplavi_mTSA_r2_FD_184276 | JGI IMG/M metagenome (GOLD analysis project Ga0209050, IMG submission 184276) | Arabidopsis root microbial communities from North Carolina, USA - plate scrape MF_Cvi_mTSA_r2 (SPAdes) (version 2) | ecosystem: Host-associated > Plants > Roots > Endosphere | place: USA... | reverse complement strand
CCTTCGCCTTCTGCTGCGACTCGTCCAGATAGATGCGCTGCTGGCCCTGCCCATCGAGCTTGGCCGTCCTGTCGACGGGCTTGCGCCAGACGTGCACGACGGCCTGTTGCGACGGACACGCCGCGTTCGGCACGCGGATCACGTCATTGAGCACCCATCCGTTCTCCGCCGGCTTCGCCTTGGCCGCATCGACGAAGCGCGCACGCGGCTGGCACTGCGGCGAGATGCGCACCACGGTGAAGGTGTAGGGATCGTCCGCCTGTCCGGTGAACATGCCTTCCAGGCGCGCGCAGGCCTCGGGAATCTGTCGCAGCGTATGCACGGCGTTCTGCGCCTGTGGCTGCACGGGGCCGCGCGCGATTTCCGGCTTAGGATCGACCTTCGGCGCGGGCTTCGGGTTCGCTGCCAGCACCGGCAGCGTGAAAAACAGGAGAAGGAGCGGCGACACTCGCATGGCGGCGGGAAGCTCTTTCCGTGACGGGGACCGCAGGCTGGCACGGACGCGCTGAATGCTGCGTCTACAGCGTGCGTCCGCCCGGCGGCCTGTGCCATAGTCAGGCCGTTGTCGCGGTGCCCCACGACCCGCGCAGCCTACAACTTCGATGCACTCAACTTGAAATTCCTGGTGTTTCCACTTCTTTGGGGAGGGATTCATGCTGGAGCAGTACGGTTTGGTCCTGGCGCTGGTATGCGCCGTCATCGCGATCCTCTACGGGATCATCTCCGCGCGCTGGATCGGCGCGCAACCCGCCGGCAACGAACGAATGCAGCAGATCGCCGGCGCGATCCAGGAAGGCGCGCGCGCCTACCTCAATCGGCAATACACGACGATCGCGATCGCGGGCGTCGTCCTGTTCGTCCTCATCGGCTTCTTCCTCGGCTGGGCCACGGCGGTGGGCTTCCTGCTCGGCGCGGTGCTCTCGGGTGCGGCCGGCTACATCGGCATGAACGTGTCGGTGCGCGCCAACGTGCGTACCGCCGAAGCCGCGCGCAAGGGCATGAGCGAGGCGATGGACGTCGCGTTCCGCGGCGGCGCCATCACCGGCATGCTGGTGGTCGGCCTCGGCCTGCTGGGCGTCGCCGGTTACTACCTCGTGCTGCAGCGTATGGGCTTCGCCGGCGAACACGCGCTGCACGCGCTGGTGGGCTTGGCGTTCGGTTCTTCGCTGATCTCGATCTTCGCGCGACTGGGCGGCGGCATCTTCACCAAGGGTGCGGACGTCGGCGCGGACCTGGTCGGCAAGGTCGAAGCGGGCATTCCCGAGGATGATCCGCGCAACCCGGCGGTGATCGCCGACAACGTCGGCGACAACGTCGGCGACTGCGCGGGCATGGCGGCAGACCTGTTTGAAACCTACGCGGTCACGGTGATCGCGACGATGCTGCTGGGCGGCCTGATGCTCGCCGAAGCCGGGCGCAACGCGGTGCTGTATCCGCTGGTGCTGGGCGGCGTGTCGATCATCGCCTCGATCATCGGCGCGTTCTTCGTGAAGGTGAAGGCCGGCGGCTCGATCATGGGCGCGCTGTACAAGGGCGTGATCGTGTCGGCGGTGCTTGCGGCGATCGCGTTCTATCCGATCACCACGCAGCTGATGGGCGACAACGCGCACGGTGCGATGAACCTCTACGGTTGCGCGCTGATCGGCCTGGTGCTGACCGGTGCGATCGTGTGGATCACCGAGTACTACACCGGCACGCAGTACAAGCCGGTACGCCACGTCGCCGCGGCGTCCACCACGGGCCACGGCACCAACATCATCGCGGGCCTGGGCGTGTCGATGAAGTCGACCGCGCTTCCGGTGATCGCGGTGTGCGTCGCGATCTGGCTGGCGTTCCACCTTGGCGGTTTGTACGGCATCGCCATCGCCGCGACGGCGATGCTGTCGATGGCCGGCATGATCGTCGCGCTCGACGCCTACGGCCCGATCACCGACAACGCCGGCGGCATCGCGGAAATGGCGGAGCTCCCGCCGGAAGTGCGCAGCGTCACCGACCCGCTCGATGCGGTGGGCAACACCACCAAGGCGGTGACGAAGGGTTACGCGATCGGTTCGGCGGCACTCGCCGCGCTGGTGCTGTTCGCCGACTACACGCACAACCTGACGGCCGCCAATCCCGGCCAGACCTTCGCGTTCGATCTGTCCGACCACTACGTGATCATCGGCCTGCTGATCGGCGGCCTGATCCCGTACCTGTTCGGCGCGATGGCGATGGAAGCCGTCGGCCGCGCGGCGGGTGCGGTGGTGGAGGAAGTGCGCCGCCAGTTCCGCCAGATCCCCGGGATCATGGAAGGCACGGGCAAGCCGGAGTACGACAAGGCCGTCGACATGCTCACGCGTTCGGCGATCAAGGAAATGATCGTGCCCTCGCTGCTGCCGGTCGCCGTGCCGATCGTCGTCGGCCTGCTGCTGGGCCCGAAGGCGCTGGGTGGACTGCTGATCGGCACGATCGTGACCGGCCTGTTCGTGGCCATCTCGATGACCACCGGCGGCGGCGCCTGGGACAACGCCAAGAAGTACATCGAGGACGGCAACTTCGGCGGCAAGGGATCCGATGCCCACAAGGCGGCGGTCACCGGCGACACCGTCGGCGACCCGTACAAGGACACGGCGGGCCCGGCGATCAATCCGTTGATCAAGATCATCAACATCGTGGCCCTGCTGCTGGTGCCGTTGCTTTGATGCTTGGCCAGCAACTCGGGAAATAGCGCAATGCCCCGCACGTGCGGGGCATTGTTCATTTGTTAGCTACGGGTCAGGCTGTCCGTTCCAAGCTGCGCCCGCTGCCATCTATCGAGCAACGCAGGCCACATCATCCATTGTTCAGGTTCAGCCATAATTCTCGCTCCGATGCGGTCATTCACCTTGCGGGCGATCTCCCAATCGTCGCTCCCGACGCTGTCGATCGGCTCATCCAGCACAACTTCGAGGCCATCACCTCGCCGCAGGCAGAACATGGGTACGACCAACGCCGAGAATCGTGATACCAGTTGGTAGATACCCGAAGGGGACACTGCTGGTCGGCCAAGGAATGGCGCAATCAGTGTCTGGGACTGCGGCAGGCAGGTATCCAGCATCGTCGCAACGGCACCGCCACCCTTGAACTGGCGCGCAATCGCAATTGCGGAACGTGAATCCACCGGCATAAGCCTTATTTGAAGGCCACCCAACTTCTCGAGCCGATCCTTGAGTCTATGCTCTCCAGCAGGAACAGGCCCACCAGTAACAATCAGCAGATCGTCGATCACACCTCTGCATGCCAGCAGGCTTTTGTAGAAGCACCCGAAGTTGGAACAAGCTAGCAGGAGCCCCCGTCCCGTGCGACGCATCCGAAGCAGCTCGTCAAGCGAGACGCCGGTGACTTGGATCGTTTGATCAAGAATCACCTTTTCAGGCGCATGTTGCAGAAACAAACTGTCGGCTAGAAACTCCGACGGCAAGCGTAGTACCGCCCTTTCTAGTTCGGAGTTGTACCGTCCTGCGGCAATTAATGCTGACCGCACGGCAGGGGCATACGAAGCCATCCATGGTTCAGGGCGCGACCTTATCCACGCTTGCAGGAGGTCACGCGTGGCACCCGGCCACCTTCGCATCATCCATGGCATCCAACCACCAAATTCGGGAGCGCAGCACGCTCACAACAAGCTCCCCCGGTTCAACCACGCCCCCTTTGAAGCGAGGTCGATCCATCTCATCCTGACTCTTTCAGTGAAACATCAATCGAGTTTGCAACCACTAATCTGATCGTTTGAATCGCGAGTCCAGCGCACTTGCGCGGTATCGGGAGCTCCTGCGATGGACAGCGGCACGTCAATTTCTGTAGCCGCGTCTGCTGCCCATACCTGCCGCTCCCCCTGTGTGATCGCAAGGCGTTTGGGTTGCAGGAACCTGAACTTAGCGCATGTGAAGCGGGGGACCGTCATGGCCGCAATACCGCTACTGGCACGTTTCCATCCAGCGCGCGCTTGTGAGGCGGCGTCGTTCAGATATCGAAGGGTCGTTGGCCCCTCAGGCGCAACGATACGGACCCTCATCGAAAGGACCAACGTTCCCTTCGGAACATTCGCCACGACCCGTGCGTCATTCACCTTGTCCACGGGAATTTCCGGGAAAACCACTTCTCCCGACTGATGTATCTCGACAGGCCATGACCGGTCACCACTTTCGATGTCGAGCCGCAACGAGCCAAGCGTGCTGGGAGGCAAAGGAGCCATGTGTTTCCCGGTCGCCACGAAAACCAGTCTTGCCTTGTCGCGCTCTGATGCCGGTACCGACATGAACCTCTCGGCGTAGCGCGATGCATTTCTAAAATCGAACTCTTGCGGATTACGTACACTCTGCACCGGGATCGCATGCAACGTAATGTTTACGTCATCGGCAGCTGCCGACAACGGCGAGATCAGAGCCAAGACGAGTGGAAAGGACAGAACAGATCGGGCGAATTGGGTCATATGTCGGTCCAGGCATGCCAGGGAACAGCACCCTTCACGGATGGGTGCCGTTGATTTCGGTTACGAAACCCAGCAAGTGCACCAGCCGCTGGCCAGCTGACACGTGTCTGCGGCAACCATAGTCGGCACAGGCTGACGGGCAGCCAGAATTGAAGCGATTGCGGAAATGATGGTCTTCACTATTACTCCTCCATAAGGATCAGACTTTCAGGTCTTCGCAGGTCGTACCGAAAGCGTCGTGCTTCCGAAATCCCACCGCGGCGAGCCGCCGAAGTCCGGCGACAACTCACCATTTCCGATAAGCGCAGCCTATTCAACGGGATTTGTTCCCCCTGCCATCGGCGGGCGCGACGGCCTTCGCTCGGCCCGGCTGATCGATCGCGAAGCGCCCTTGGGGAGGGGTGCTGCGCCGCAGCAGCCAGACCCGTAAAATGTCAGCCCCGCTATCCCCGAAACCCCGCCCCGCCCTTCAGGCGCGGCCTTAAGCAGTTGGAGCAACGCATGGGTCTGGACCTCGTCCCCACCGGCAAGAACCCGCCGGATGAGATCAACGTCATCATCGAAATCCCCAAGGATGCCGAGCCGGTCAAGTACGAGGTCGACAAGGCTTCGGGCGCGATCTTCGTCGACCGCATCCTGTCCACGCCGATGCGCTACCCATGCAACTACGGCTATGTCCCGCACACGCTGTGCGGCGACGGCGACCCGGCCGACGTGCTGGTGATCCTGCCGCTGCCGCTGGTGCCCGGTTCGGTCATCCGCTGCGTGCCGGTCGGCGTGCTGAAGATGAGCGACGAGGCCGGTTCCGACGAGAAGCTGATCGCCGTGCCGGTGCCGAAGGTCTTCGGCGGCTATGCGCACGTCAGCGACATCGCGCAGGTGTCGCAGCACTGGCTGGACCGCATCGGCCACTTCTTCGAGCACTACAAGGACCTGGAGAAGGGCAAGTGGGTGAAGATCGAAGGCTTCGGCGGTGCCGCCGAGGCCAAGGCGATCCTCAACGACGCGATCGCCCGCTACAACGCGGAAGAAGACAAGCCGAAGTTCTGATCGGCCGCGTTCTCGCTTCGCCATGAAAAAGGCCGCCTTCTGGCGGCCTTTTTTCTGCGTCCCTCACTCGGGTCAGGCGTTGTCGCCCGCATCGCGCCGGTGCGCGACGGTATCGAACGCGGTGCCGTCGTTGCCCACGGCGAACTTGCACACGATCGTCATCAGCGCGTTGAACCAGCGCAGCTCGTTCTTCAGGACCACCGGTTGCGCGGGCCCGCGGATTTCCTCGACGAAACGCTGCAACGCGGCGTTGTAACGCGCGCGTCCTTCCGGACGATCGCCCAGTTCGAACCACAATCCCTGCCACTGACGCGCGAAGCGCATCGCGATCTGCCGCACCTGCGGCAGGTTCGGATGCGGCACCGCATCGGCAAACAGAAGGCCGAGGTGATCGTTGAGTTCCCACGGGCTCATGACCGTGGGCACGTTGACGCGCTCGCACGCGAACGGCGCCACTTCGCCCGGCTTGGGCGCGATGTGCACGCTCTGCCAGCCCGCATGCGGCGCATCGTGCGGACGCCCGCGATTGACCAGGTCCCAGAAGCGCCCGCCACCGACGGTGTCCACCACCAGGTGCACGCGCGACTGCACCGCATCGTTGAGCACGCGGTGCTGGCGCCAGGTGTCGAAGATCCAGCATTCGCCCGCGGCCATGTTGATCGCGGCGTTGTCGCATTCGAAACGCACGGTCGGCTGGGTGACGATGGGAATGTGCACGCGCACGCGCTCGGCCCAGTAATAGCCCTGGTCCGCGTGGCGCGTGACCTCGGCATGGCCCGACAGGCGCATCAGCCGGCTGCGTCCCACCGTCGCGCCGAGGCTGGCGAACACCTGCGTCAGGTACGGGCAGCGCAGCAGTTCCGGCGTCGGCCGCATCGCCCCGGCGAAGGCTTCATTGTCGGCCTCGCCGTCGGCGGCCACCAGCGGCAACATCGAATTGCCGGCGAAGCCCTGCGGATGCGGCTTCCACGGCCCCTCGCCGAGCGCGGCGATTTCCGCCTCCAGCGCGGCGGCATCGAAGCTCACGGGCAACTGGATGAAGGGCACCTGCAGTTTCATCGGGACATCGGCTGGGAAGGCTGCCGCTATCGTAACCGCGAAGCGGCTTCGCGCCAGATCCGGCATATCCCGGCGTTTCGGGCGCCACAAAGAACTACGGCCCCTTTCGGGGCCGTAGTGGTGTTGCTCGGAGCGTTCGCTATCAGAAGCGCTGCGTGTACTTGATGTACACGAAGCGACCGATGTCGAAGCCGCCGTAGTACGGGAAGTCGCTGTGACGGAACGACGAGTTCGAGAACATCAGCGGACCCTGATGATCGAACACGTTGTTGGCGCCAACGGCAACCGTACCGTTCCACGGGGTCTTGTAGTTGACCTGCACGTCGTGGAACGTGTTGGAACCGACTTCGCGGATCGCGTCCGGCTCGCCGTTCGCCATGTGATCCGGCGAGGTGCAAGGACGGTTCGTGACGCACGATTCCTTCATGCCCGAGTAGTAACGAGCGGTCCAGGTCGCGCCGAAGTCACCCAGCTGCCAGTCGACGCCGACGTTCGAACGCAGGCGGAAGATGCCCGACTGGCCAACCTGGCCGATCATGATCTTTTCGCCGGCCGAGTTCTCGCCTTCTTCGTCGTACTTGCTGGTGTAGGTGTTCTGCCAGTCGATCGTGAACTGACCGATCGACAGTTCCGGCAGACGGTACTTCACGCCGAGGTCGAAGCCTTCGGTCTCCATCGAGCCCAGGTTGGCCAGGCCGTAGAAGAGCGAGGAGATGTGACCGTCGGCCGCACGCGTGATGCTGCCGCAACGATCGGCACTGCCCAGCACGTAGCAGTCACGCAGGATGCGGTCCACCGAGTCCGAGATGATCATGTTCTCGAGCTCGTAACGGTACCAGTCCAGCGAGATGTCCAGACCCTGGACCCAACGCGGCGACCACACCAGGCCGACGGTCTTGCTCTTGGACGTTTCCGGCAGCAGGTCCGGGTTGGAGCCCGTGATGAACTGGTCCGGCGTCGCGCACGGATAGGTCGTGCACGGCTCGAGACCCTGGCCCAGCTGGACATAGCCCAGCGGGACGCCAGCAGCGTTACAGGCGGCGTTGCCGTTCACGCTGTTGACCGCACCGGTACCGCACGGGTCGGTGTAGTTCTCGAAGCTCGTACCGATGCCGCCGTACAGGTTGTCGATCGTCGGAGCGCGGAAGCCCTCGGCGTAGGTGCCGCGGACCAGCAGTTCGTCGATCGGACGCCAGGTGAAGCCGAACTTGCCGTTGGTGGTGTCACCGAAGTTCGAGTAGTCCGAGTAACGGCCGGCGACGTTGATCGTCAGTTCCTTCGCGAACGGAGCGTCGGCCAGGATCGGCACGTTCAGCTCCATGTAGATTTCGTCGAGGCTGTACTGACCTTCGGTCGTCGAAGCGCCCAGGCCCGTGCTCTGGCCCGACTGCGCGAACGCGTCCGGAACGTAGCGGCCCTGCTCCTTGCGGTGCTCGACGCCCACGGCCAGGCCGACTTCACCGGCCGGCAGGTCGAACAGACCACCGGAGATGTTGGCGGTGTAGCTGGTGGTGCGGGTCAGACCGGTGTTGGTGAAGACCGGGAACAGGAAGTTCGCGAGCGCCGGATCGGCGAGCGAACCAGCGCCGGCGACGCCGTACGGCAGCAGCGGGTTCCAGGCAAGGCAGCCGTCGATCGGAGCGGCAGCGGTGCCGCAACGGGCAACGCCGTCGGCGTCGATGTACGACGGGCCGAGCGCCTGACGCGAAGCGATCAGGCTCATGTCGCCGTGCGAGGTGCGGGTCGAGGTGTTGCGGTTCATCAGCGCGCCGACGTCCCAGTCCCAACCGCGACCAGCAACTTCGAAGTAACCGTTGAAGCCACCGGCGAAGCGGTAGGTTTCCAGGTCGCTCTGCGTGGTGCGCGGCACGTCCCACAGACGACGACGGAAGTCGACGTCTTCACCCGGAGTCGGGTTGAACACGCTGTCGCCGCTGAGCGGCGTTTCGAACGAACCCGACTGGTACGGGTAGCCAGCGATCTGCTGGTCCGTCGAGCGGTGGTTGTACAGGATGTCGGCGTTGAACGTGATGTTGTCGGTGATGTCGTAGTTCGCGTTGGCGAACACCGAACGACGCTCGATGCCGGTCTGCAGGTACATCTGCTCGTTCGAGTTGGCGTACTCGGCCGGCGTGATCGGGTGGTAATCGGCGACGTTGGTCGGGTTACCGCCAGAGTTCAGCGTGCACCACGTATCGGCGCCGCCCGGACCGCACGGACCGAACCACGAACCGTTCTGGCTCACCGGGCTCCAGCCCGAGCCCGGGTAATCCGGACCGGCGTTGCCGTACTTGGAGAACCAGCGGTCGCCAGCGGACACCGGCTCCTGCTTCGAGTATTCGACCGACAGCGTCACGCCGCCACGGTCGCCCGAGGAACCCATGGTGAACGAGTACTGCTGCGTGTCGCCGTCGCCTTCGCCGTACTGGCCGAGGTAGGCCGAAGCCTCAGCGCCTTCGTAGCGCTTGCGGGTGATGACGTTGACCACGCCCGCGATCGCGTCCGAACCGTAGATGGCCGAAGCGCCGTCCTTCAGGACTTCGATGCGGTCGATGGCCGACATCGGGATCTGGCTGAGATCCTGGTAGCCGCCGGTGGTCGCGCCAAGGCGCTTGCCATTGACGAGGACCAGCGTGCGGGTCGCACCCAGGTTGCGGATGTCGACGTAGTAACCACCGACGTTCTCGCCCGAAGCCAGGGCCTCGGAACGCGCGATGGCCGGCGAACCAACCGAGGTCAGGTTCTGCAGGATGTCGGCGACCGACGTGAAGCCCTGCTTGTCGATGTCCTGACGGCTCAGCGTGATGATCGGCTGCTGGGTTTCCATGTCCGCGCCACGGATGCGCGAACCGGTGACCTCAATGCGGTCGAGGGTGGTTGCACCCGTCGTCGCGCCGCCTTCCTGCGCGCTGGCAAATGCCGGCGCCAGTGCGATCGCGATACCGGCCGGCAGCATGCCGACGCGCATCGCGGTGCGCAAATTGCGATGGTTCATCTATCTCTCTCCAGATATCTGTTATGGGCGTGTTAAACGCCCATCAAACTTAAGTTCTGGGGAGCACGACCGCTTTGCGCCTGACGTTGAGAGACTTTGCTGAATTAGCCAGCGAGGACACGACCTTCACATTCGCGACCATTCGTAACGCACGCGAAAAATGCGTCACCCGTCAAAGTCGAGACGCCGTTCTCACATTACGGTTGAGTGTTCAGGTCGCGGCGATGAGGCAAACAAAAGGCCGGCATCGAGCCGGCCTTCTTATTACGCCTGGCGAAGCCGATCAGCCGTTGCTGGCGAGGGACTTGCGTTCCAGCGACTTGCGAGCGGCGACCTGCGCCTTGCCGGCATCGCCACGCGTCGCGGCGGCGCGGTAACGCGTGGCCGACTGGCCGAAGCGGGCGCGGAACGCGCGGGCGAAGCTGCAGCAGTTGTCGAAGCCGCTGGCGGCGGCGACTTCGCCGATCATCATCGAGGTGCTGGTGAGCAGATCCGCCGCGTGCTCCAGGCGCATGCGCGCCGAAGCCGCCTGCGGGCTCTCTTCATAAAGACTGTGGAAGGTCTTGGAGAAGTACCAGCTGGAGAAGCTGGTCAGCTCGGCCAGTTCGCTGATGCGGACCACGCGGTCGCAGTTGCCTTCCAAGTACAGGCGGGCGCGCTGGAGGCGGCCGAACACCTGGCGCTTGCGGCTGCGCGAACGGCCCGGGCAACGCGGAATGCGCGCGGCCAGGTCGCGCTGGACGCCGGCCAGGTGCAGCAGGATCGGGCGCAGCATCGAAGCGTCGAAGCTGGCGCCGGGATTTTCCGCCAGGCGGGCCGCCGCCTCGCGCCACAGGCGCAGGCCGATGCGGGCGTCGTGGCGGCTGGTCTGGCCGCGGCCGGCGTAGAGGCCACGGTCGGCGAAGCGGGTCATCTCACGCAGCGCCTCGCCGGTCAGCGTCAGGCCGACGCAGACACCGAAGCGATCAGCCTGGACGGTCGGCTTGGAATCCTTCTCGAAGGCGATCCAGTCGCCGCTACGAAGCCGGAATTTGCCTTCCTTCGCCTCGACCCAGGAGCTGCCGTGCAGCTGCAGCCAGAACGTGAAGCCCCCCGAGACCTGGACGCTGCCAAGTCGCGAGACGCCGATGCAGCCGCCCTGAACCGCGCCCTCAGGCGTTTCGAGCTGCAGTAGCTGCCCGCGGTCCGCCCATTGCACTTGCTCCATTGGTCCACCTCATGTGCCGAGAATGGTCAATGGTTTTGCCGCACACACCACCTTCACATCAGGAAAGTTGCTGGAGACTTATCCGAAATCGCTCCGAATGCAAAACCGAAGGATTTCCGATAGCACTTTTCACAATGACATCAATCACTTGATCCATCCGGGTACGACCTCGGCGGTCTCCTTCGGGAGTTCCATGTAACCGATATCGGCGCCGTCCCAGTCGACCAGAGCCAGATATGCCACCTCACCGCGCGGCCCGCCGAGGCTGAAACCGTTCACCGCGGATCGGCGGAGCTGGTCCAGGCAACGCGGCTGGGCGGGATCCGCCGGCACGATCCGGCGCAGGCTGGCGGCGCAATCCTGGAGGCGTTCGAGGTACTTGATCTCGCCCGCGGGCGTGACGGTCCACATGCGGTAGCGGTCGGCGGTGGGTTCGGCGGTGCTTACTTCACGGATCGACTTCGGGCTCAGGTCGAGTGCGACTTCCCACAGGCCGGCCTCGGTCAGGCGGGTGAACAGGATGCGGTTACGGACGCTGTCGACCTCGAAATCGGACACGCCGTCGATCCGCCCCAGCGAGCGCCACGGATTGGTCGAGCGGTCGTAAAGACGCAGCTGCGGCGCCCCGTCCGGGCTTGCGGCGAGCACCAGCAGGCGGTTCGGGTCGGCGGTGTACTGGGCCTGCAACGGATCTGCGTCCGGCAGGGGCAGCGTCGAGACCTGACCGCTGGCCGCCATCACTTCCTGCACCACGCCCCGGCCATGGGTGTCGGTGCCGGTCGCCAGCAGGCGTCGCGAATCGGGCGACCACGCCGGGGCATAGCGCGTACCGGGGCGAACGCCGCCCATCATCCGCAGGGTGTCGGGCTGGTTGACGTCGCCGACCCACAGCCCGTTGCTGCCGGAGCGGTCGGAGACGAACGCAAGTTGCCGGCCGTCGGGCGCGATGGACGGCAACAGGTCGCGCGAGGATGAAGCGAACAGCGGCTCGACCACATGCACCCGGCCCGGCCCGTCGCCACTGGCCAGCTGGACGCGGTACAGCCCGAAGTACGGGCGGCGCTGCACGAAGGCGATCGCCCGGCGCGAACGCGCCGCGACCGGCGCCTGGGCGTCGTCGACCCCGACCGGCCGCGCCTCGCCCGTGCTGGTATCCAGCCGGAACAGTCGGTACTCGCCATCGACCATCGCACTGAAGAGCAGGCCACGCCCGCTCGGCGACCAGTCCCAGCCGCGCAGGTCGGCGCGCAGGCGGCTCAGGCGCTCGGCGTTGCCGCCCTGCGCCGGGATCCTCCAGAAGTCGCCCAGCGGTGCATTGCGCACGAAAACGATCCAGCGACCGTCCGGTGAATAGCGAGGATCGGCGTCGAGCTCGTCGGGATCGTGCGGGTAATCGACCTTCCGCCACTGGCCCGAATCGAGATCCAGCACGCGCAGGCCGGCACTGCCCTGCTCCGTGCTCATGCTGCCGAAGATCAGGCCGTTGCTGTCCGGGGTCCAGTCGAAGGTCGGCGGACTGCGGCGATCGCACGACCCGACTTCATGTTCGGCACGCGCGTTGGGCGTGACCAGACGGATGCTGCAACTGCCTTCGGTCAACCGCATGAATGCGATCCAGCGACCATCGGGCGACCAGGCCGGCGAGGTGTCGTCGGCGCCTTCCGGCGGCCGGGTGAGCTGGCGCGGCTGCGTCTGCTCGGTCGTCTGCACCATGATCGCCGTACCGCGCTGGCCTTCGGGAATGGCGACATAAGCCACCAGCCCCGCATCGGGCGACAGCGCGGGAGAGAGCTCGAAGCCGGGCGCGGAGGTGATCAGGCGGTAAGGCCGCTCACTGCGCAGGCCCTGCATGCCGGACACAGCGACGGGCGCCTCCTCGTGGGTCAGCACCGGCGCACGCACCAGCGCCCAGGTCACCAGCCCCGCCACGAGCAGCGCCACGGCGACGACCACGGTCGCGATCGACGTCCAGGTGCCGCGCGGGGTCGAAGTCGCCGGGTACGGCACCGGGGCCAGCGGTTCGCTCGGGTCGGCGCCGGCGATCGCCGGGTACTTGGCGGTGGTGCGGGTCGGATCGGCCCAGCGCTCATCGCTGGCGACCACCTCCGCACTGGCGGACGGCCCGCCCGTATGGACCCATTCGATCGGCGCCAGCAGGCGATAGCCGTTCTTGGCGATGGTCTCGATGTAGCGCGGATTGCCGCGCTCGTCGTCGAAGGCCTTGCGCAGCTGGGTGATCGCCTGGGTGACCACGTCGTTGGTCGGCAGCGTGTCCGGCCAGACTTCGGTCATCAGCGTCTCGCGGCTGACCACGCGTCCGGCCTGCTCCACCAATACCAGCAGCACGCCCATCGACTTGGGCGTGATGCGCAATGGACGACGCTTGCCCGGGGCGCGGATCTCGCGCAGGGGCACGTCGACCACGCATTCGCCCACGCGCAGTCGTTCGGACGGCAGTGGCGAGGTGGAGGGATCGGAGGTTCTTTGCATGAATCGAAATGGTGAGCGGCAAGCTGAACGGCCGTCATGTGCCGAATGGATCTGTCTCGAATACTCGGCAAACCCGGCAAAGAGGCCAGACCTGACGGGGAAAGCAAGGCTCGCCCGAACATTCTAACGTCCGCAGGCTTACTCCCGTTTACACGGGGGTGGGCTTCAGGCCCTCTCTCGCCGACGTATTACAGAACGTACCGTTCCAGCATTCGCGCCACCCGGCGCGAATCTTTTTCCCCGGCGCAGGTCGCGCCCCTCCCACGCCCCTTTTACACGCCTTCTTTTACAGGCACGTCATCGACGGCCCTGTCGTGTCCGGCTGCGTCGCCCTACCCGGGGCCCGGGAATCACTTCGCCCCGTAGCGCAGGATCGTCAGCCCGACCAGCCGCGACACCACCACGGCGATGTAGGCCACGCCCGCGAACTGCTCCAGCATCACCATGACGCGCGCCGGGGAGGACAGCGGGACGATGTCGCCAAGCCCGGTCGCCGACAGCGTGGTGAAGCTCAGGAACAGCAGTTCCAGCCAGGTGCGCGGCTCGCCCGGCCGCAGCGCGCCGGTGAAACTGTCGGGATAGACCGCCTGCACGACGAAATACGCATAGGCGAATCCCCACGCGAGCAGCGTGAACGTCGCCCCGGCGGCGAACAGTTCGTCGGTGGTCACGCGGTGGTCGCCAAGCATGTAGGCGATAAGGCTGATCGCGGCATACAGGTACACCAGCGCCTCCAGTGCGGAGGCCACGACCAGCAGCGTGTCGTTGCCCAGCAGCACCGACAGCACGGAGAAACCGATCGCTGGCGCGGCCAGCAGCCACGCGACCCACACCTTCGCCGGGCTGCGGTTCACCACCCACACGGCGAGCATCATCACCACCACTCCGAGCGCGCCGAGCAGCACGCGCCCACCGCGCATCTCGTCGAACAGCGGGTACAGGACGAGGCTCAGCAGCTGCGCCGCGAGCAGGAACGCCGAAGGATGCCGACGGGCCTGCGCGCGCCAGCGCAGCGTGCCGATGCGGTTGTCTGCCATGGTCGCGATCCTTCGGGCGGGTCGCGCAAAGACTAGCCGAAGGGCGATAACGGCGGGCGGGAAGTGGGAAACGGGCCGCCCGTTTCCCACTCCCACCGAAGTGCTCTTACGCCTTCCGGTACACCTGCGCGCCCTGCGCGCGGAACTCCGCCGACTTCTCCGCCATGCCTTCGGCCAGCGCGGCCTGCTCGTCCACGCCGTGCTCCTTCGCGTAGTCGCGCACGTCCTGCGTGATCTTCATCGAACAGAAATGCGGGCCGCACATCGAGCAGAAGTGCGCAACCTTGTGCGCGTCCTTCGGCAGGGTTTCGTCGTGGTACTCGCGCGCGCGCTCCGGATCCAGGCCCAGGTTGAACTGGTCTTCCCAACGGAACTCGAAACGCGCCTTGCTCATCGCGTTGTCGCGCGCCTGCGCGCCCGGATGACCCTTCGCCAGGTCCGCCGCATGCGCGGCGATCTTGTACGCCATCAGGCCTTCGCGCACATCGTGCTTGTTCGGCAGGCCCAGGTGTTCCTTGGGCGTGACGTAGCAGAGCATCGCGGTGCCGAACCAGCCGATCATCGCCGCACCGATCGCGCTGGTGATGTGGTCGTAACCCGGCGCGATGTCGGTCGTCAGCGGACCGAGCGTGTAGAACGGCGCTTCGCCGCACTCGCGCAGCTGCTTGTCCATGTTTTCCTTGATCAGCTGCATCGGCACGTGGCCAGGGCCTTCGATCATGGTCTGGACGTCGTGCTTCCACGCGATCTTGGTCAGCTCGCCCAGCGTTTCCAGCTCGCCGAACTGCGCCGCGTCGTTGGCATCGGCGATCGAGCCCGGACGCAGGCCGTCGCCCAGCGAGAAGGCCACGTCGTAGGCCTTCATGATTTCGCAGATTTCCTCGAAGTGCGTGTAGAGGAAATTCTCCTTGTGGTGCGCCAGGCACCACTTCGCCAGGATCGAACCGCCGCGCGAGACGATGCCCGTCACGCGACCGGCGGTGAGCGGTACGTAGCGCAGCAGCACGCCGGCATGGATGGTGAAGTAGTCCACGCCCTGCTCGGCCTGCTCGATCAGCGTGTCGCGGAAGATCTCCCAGTTGAGTTCCTCCGCGCGGCCATCGACCTTCTCCAGCGCCTGGTAGATCGGCACCGTGCCGATCGGCACCGGCGAATTGCGGATGATCCACTCGCGCGTTTCATGGATGTGCTTGCCGGTGGACAGGTCCATCACCGTATCCGCGCCCCAGCGGATCGACCACACCAGCTTCTCCACTTCCTCGGCGATGCCCGACGACACGGCCGAATTGCCGATGTTCGCGTTGACCTTGGTGAGGAAGTTGCGGCCGATGATCATCGGCTCGCTTTCGGGATGGTTGATGTTGTTGGGGATGATCGCGCGGCCGCGCGCCACTTCGTCTCGCACGAATTCGGGCGTGATGATCTTCTGGATGTTCGCGCCGAAGGTTTCGCCCGCGTGCTGGCGCAGCAGGTGCGCTTCGCGGATCGCCTCAAGGCGCTGGTTCTCGCGGATGGCGATGAATTCCATCTCCGGCGTGACGATGCCGCGGCGTGCGTAATGCATCTGCGTGACGTTGGCGCCCGCGAGCGCACGGCGCGGCAACGGGCGATTGCGGAAGCGCACGGCATCGAGCTTCGGATCGAGCTCGCGCTTGCGGCCGAACTCCGACGACAGCTCTGCCAGCAGGCCCGTGTCGCCGCGTTCGGCGATCCACTGCGCGCGCAGCGGCGCCAGGCCGCGCGCCAGGTCGATCTGCGCATTGGCGTCGGTGTAGGCGCCGGACGTGTCGTACACCGCGAGCGGCGCGTTGTCCTCGCCGCCGAACATGGTGGGCGTCTTCGCCAGCGCGATCTCGCGCATCGGCACGCGGAGGTCGGGGCGCGAGCCTTCGACGTGGATCTTGTGCGAGCCGGGAATCGGACGCGTGACGTCGGCCGACAGCTGCTCGGCCTGCTGGATCAGTTCGGAGGGGACTGCGTTCATTGGATTCGTCCTGCTGGAGCGCTCTTGCGAGCCGGGACGAAGCGGGCAGCGACGGACGCGACGTAACGTCGCATCCGGCGAAGCTTCCCTACGGCGGTCTCAACCGCATCAGGTTCGAAGGGTCTGTCTCAACCGGCAACCGCCGGTACCCCCGCTTCGGCGAGCATTTCACCATGCGGACGGGGGTGGGACAACTCGCGCCTCAGCCCGGGGGCAGGACGAAGGGCACGATATCGCCGAGGATGTGGGCGAACACGACCGGCCACAGGCGGCGGGTGCGCAGGTAGTACACGGTCACCACCAGGCCGAAGACCAGCACCCAGATGGCGCCCGCCGGCCCCTGGTACAGGTGGTACGACAGGCGCACCAGCAACGAGACGCCCGCGGCGAATGCCGGGCCGCGATCCTGCAGGCCGCGCGCCAGCACTCCCAGAAGGAACACCTCTTCGAACGTGCCGTTGACCATCGCGAACAACACGATCGGAACGAGCGAAGAGCCTGCGTACGAGAACTCCACTACCGGTAGCGTGTTGTCCGCCGCCTGCAGCGGCATCACGGCCAGGTCGCCCGCAATCCAGGCGACGATGTACAGCGCGATGCCGATGACCGTGCCACGAAGCTCGGGACGCGGGTACAACGCGGCGAGGTCGAAATCGCGCAGGCGCAGGTAAATCAACGCAAGGGCGCCGAGCACCAGTTCGATGAAGATGCCCCAGACGTTGTCGGCATCCGAATACCGCGCTTCGGGAAAGCCAGCGAACACGGCCTGCACCGATGCGAGGATGAACAGCCCAAAGCAGATCGTCGCGACGACGATGGCTTCGCCCAGCGACAACGTGGTCCTGCACGTAGATGTATTCACCTGCCCCCGTTCCGCCCGCCATGCGGACCCTTCCACCCGATATCCATATCGCTCCCGCGATCCCCCGATCGCATGCCTCCGGGCGCGCATGCATGCTACGGGACGCGGTTGCCCTCGGCCAACGGCCTGCCCCGCCTGCAGGTCCCGTTGTCCCGTTACACATGTAACCGTTGACAGCCCCCGAAACCGCATGATCTTCTCGCCGACATGACGCATCGCAACATGCCTCCGCAGACCGTACGGACCGTGCCCACCGGCGCGGTATCGACGGCGTGCCCGGCCATCGTTGCGATTACCACTGGTACCGGTACCACTCGCTTGCGGGTGCGGACGGGCGTGTCCAGGTGATCTGAAGACCACGCCTCCGCACCCCGACCCGGGTGCGCAGGCCTGGCACCCGGCCGGTTCGCGGAAGCCCCCACAGGAGCCCGCCCCAATGCCGCCCGCAGATGCTTCCCGCCAACCCGCCCCGCCGTGCCACGTGCACAAGTTCGGCGGCAGCAGCCTTGCCGATGCTTCGCTCTATCGCACCGCCGCCGCGCTGGTGGACGATCCCACGCGCACCCGCGTCGTCGTCGTGTCGGCGATGCAGGGCGTCACCGATTCGCTGATCGCACTGCTGGAATCCGCCAGGCGCGGCGATGGATGGCCGGGCGCGTTCGACACGTTGCGCGAACGCCATGCCGCTGCTGCGGCAGCGCTCGACCCCGACGGCCGCTTCGAACTGCAACGCGCGCTCAATGGCGAGTTCGACACGTTGCGTAACCATCTCGAATGCATCGCGTCGAACGCAACCGATGCACACCTGCTCGCACCCGGCCTGCCCGGCTTCGGCGAACTGCTCTCCTCCCACCTGATGCACGCCGCACTGGGCGGCAACGCGGCTTCATGGCGGCGCCTCGATGCGCGCGACGTGCTCCTCGTCCATTCGGGCGAAATGGGCATGGCGGCGGACTGGAACGAAAGCCGCAAACGCCTTGCCGACTGGCGTGCGCACCATGGCGATGGAAACGTCGTCATCACCGGCTTCGTCGCGCGCGACGGGCAGGGCAATGCGACGACGCTCGGCCGCAACGGCAGCGACTACTCCGCCGCGATCTTCGCCAACCTGTTCGACGCGGAAGCGCTGACCATCTGGACCGATGTCGACGGCGTGCTCTCCGCCGATCCGAGACTGGTGCCCGAAGCGGTCTGCCTCCCGTCGATGTCCTATGCCGAAGCCTGCGAGTTGGCGTATTTCGGCGCGAAGGTGCTGCATCCGCAGACGATGGCGCCGGTGCAGGAGCGCGGCATCCCGCTGTGGATCCGCAACACGAAGCGCCCCGAGGCGCCGGGCACGCTGATCGCCCCCGACAGCGGCCGCGACGGTGCGCCGGTGAAAGGACTGAGCCTGGTGCGCGACCTCGCCATCGTCGAACTCGTCGGCAACGGCATGGTCGGCGTTCCGGGCGCGGCCGAGCGCCTGTTCGGCGCGCTGCGCGGCGCGGGCGTGTCGGTGACGATGATCTCGCAGGGCTCCTCGGAACATTCGATCTGCTGCGTGCTGCGCGCCGACCAGGCCGAACGCGCGCGCGACGCGGCCGCGGCCGCATTCGCCGACGCGATCGCCGACGGCCAGGCGCAGGGCGTGACGCTCACGCGCGACATCGCCGTGCTCGCGGCCGTTGGCGACGGCATGGTCGGCACGCCAGGCGTCGCGGCGCGACTGCTTGGCGGCCTCGCGCAGGCCCGCGTCAATGCGCGCGCCATCGCGCAGGGTGCGGGCGAACGCAACATCTCCGTCGCCATCGGCGCGAACGACGCCACCCGCGCGTTGCGCGCGGCGCACGCGGCGTTCTGGCTGTCGCCGCAGACGCTGTCGGTCGGCGTGATCGGCCCCGGCCAGGTCGGCAACGCACTGCTGGTGCAGATGTCGGCGGCGTTGCCGCAGTTGCGCGCGCGCTCGGGCCTCGATCTGCGCCTGCGCGCCATCGCCAACAGCCGGGCGATGGTGCTGGACGAACGCGGCGTCGAGCCCGCCGATGCCGCTGCGCGCCTCGAAGGCGGCGCCGCGCAGACCGTGGACCTGGACCGCTTCGCCGACCACGTCCGCGGCGAACACCTGCCGCATGCGCTCATCGTCGATTGCAGCGCGAGCCCGCACGTCGCCGCGCGGTATCCGCGCTGGCTCGCGCGCGGCATCCATGTGGTCACGCCGAACAAGCAGGCCGGCAGCGGCGCGTGGGATCATTACGCCGCCATCCAGGACGCGAGCCGTCGCGGCGGCGGCCGCTTCCGTTACGAAGCCACCGTCGGCGCCGGCCTGCCGGTGATGCTGACGTTGCGCAACCTGCTCGACACGGGCGATGAGCTGCACGGCATCGACGGCATGCTCTCGGGCACACTGGCGTGGCTGTTCAACCGGTTCGACGGCACGGTGCCGTTCTCGCAGCTCGTGCGCGAGGCGCAGGCACTGGGCTACACCGAGCCGGATCCGCGCGACGACCTGTCCGGCCTGGATGTCGCGCGAAAACTCGTGATCCTGGCGCGCGAGGCCGGTCGTGCGCTGTCGCTGGAGGATGTGGACGTGGAGAACCTGGTGCCGCCGGCACTGCGTGAAGTCGGTCGCGATGAATTCCTCGCGCGGCTTGCGGAAATGGACGAACCGATGCTGGCGCGTTATCGCGACGCTGCGCGCGAAGGCCGTTCGTTGCGCCATCTCGCACAGCTCGACCGCGATGGCCTCGCGCGTGTCGGCGTCGTCGCGCTGCCCGCCGAACACGCGTGCTGCCACACGCGGCTCACCGACAACCTCGTGCAGTTCCGCACGCGGCGCTACTCGGAAAACCCGCTGGTGGTGCAGGGCCCTGGCGCAGGCCCGGACGTCACCGCCGCCGGCGTGTTCGGGGACATGCTGGCGATCGCGCAATCGCTGAGCGTGCCGTGGGGACTTTCTTCCCCCCTGGCGGATGCACGCGTCGAGGCGCACGCATGAGCGGCGACATCGACGCACAACGCAGGATCGCCCGCGCCTTCGCGCCGGGCAGCGTGGGCAACATCGGCGTGGGGTTCGACCTGCTCGGCCATTCCATCGAAGGCGTGCGCGACATCGCCCTCATCCGTCGCATCGACGAACCTCTCGTGCGCATCACGGCGATCCGCGGCGAAGTCGAAGGCGTAAGCACCCTGCCGCTTGAAGCCGAACGCAACACCGCCGGACAGGCCTTGATCGCACTGCGCACGAAGCTCGGCCTCGCGCACGGCTTCGAACTCGAACTCGAGAAAGGCATCCCACTGGGCTCCGGACTCGGCGGGTCGGCGGCGTCGTGCGTCGCCGCCCTGGTCGCGGCGAACGCGGTGCTCGATGCGCCGCTTGAGCGCGAAGCGCTGTACGAATTCGCACTCGACGGCGAATCGGTGTCCAGCGGCAGCCGCCATGGCGACAACGTGGCGCCGATGCTGCTCGGCGGCGTCGTGATGGCGACGGCGACGCGCATGATTCCGCTCGACGTTCCCGCGTGGCTGCACGCGGTCGTCGTGCATCCGGACCAGGTATTGGAAACGCGTCGCGCGCGCGCCGTGCTGGCCGATCCGTATCCGCTGCACGTCGTGGTCGAACAGAGCGCGCACCTGGCGCTGTTCCTTACCGGGCTCCAGCGCGGCGATGCAACGCTGCTTCGCGAAGGACTTCGCGACCTGCTCGTCGAACCGCGCCGCGCACCGTTGATCCCCGGCTTCGCCGAGGCCAAGGCTGCCGCGCTCGATCACGACGCACTCGGCGCCAGCATTTCCGGCGCCGGCCCGAGCACGTTCGCGTGGTTCGCCTCGCGCACTCAGGCCGAAGCGGCGGCGCCCGCGATGCAGGCCGCGTTCGCGCACGCGGGTTACGGCTCGCGCGCGTATGTCACGCCGGTCGCGGGTCCGCGTGCCGAGGTCATCGCCAGCGGGGTGCACGCATGAAGTTCGTGAGCACCCGCGGCCGGACGCCGCCCACGCCGATCGACGCCGCGCTGGTCGCCGGCCTCGCGCCCGATGGCGGCCTGTACGTTCCGGAACGCATTCCCGAAGTCGCCATCGAACCCGGCGACACGCTCGCGCAGACTGCGCACGAGCTGCTGGCGCCCTACTTCGTCGAGTCGTCGCTGCGCGATGCCTTGCCGTCGATCTGCGCGCATGCGTACTCGTTCGACGCGCCGCTGCGTTCGATGACGGGCGACGGCGATCACCTGCTCGAACTCTTCCATGGCCCCACCGCGGCGTTCAAGGATTACGCCGCGCGCTTCCTCGCCGAAGCGCTGTCGCGGCTCCGTCCTGCCGATGCCGCGCCCACCACCATAGTGGTGGCGACTTCCGGCGACACCGGTGCAGCGGTGGCGTCCGCGTTCCATCGTCGCGACGGTTTCAACGTCGTGATCCTGTACCCCGAAGGTCGCGTCTCGCCTCGCCAGGCGCACGGCCTGGAATGCTGGGGCGACAACGTGCGCACGTTCCGCGTGCAGGGCACGTTCGACGATTGCCAGCGGCTGGCGAAACAGGCCCTGTCGGACGAAGCGCTGCGCCGCGAGATCCCGCTCAGCTCCGCCAACAGCATCAGCCTGGGGCGTCTGCTGCCGCAGGTCGCCTACTACGCGCACGCCGCGCTGCATTTCCGGCGCGAACGTGGTCAGGCGCTCAACTTCATCGTTCCCACCGGCAACCTCGGCAATGCCTGCGCGGCTTTCGTCGCGCGCCGCATGGGACTGCCCATCGGCGATCTGGTCCTGGCCTGCAACGCGAACGACGTGCTCCCGCGCTACTTCGCGGGCGAAGCCTACGAACCGCGCGCGACGCTGGCCACGCTCGCCAACGCGATGGACGTGGGGGCGCCGAGCAACTTCGAACGCCTCCGCCACTGGCATGCGAGCGATGGAGAGCTGCGCGCATCGCTGCGTGCATTCACGGTCGACGACGCGACGATCACCGGGGTCGTGCGTGAAGCACCCGCGCGCCACGGCATCGTTGCCGACCCGCACACCGCCGCCGGCCTTCATGTCCTGGAGAACCTGCGAGCCGACGGCGATACGCGCCCATGGGCCGTGGTCGCCACCGCGCATCCGGCGAAGTTCGAGACCATCGTCGAGCCGCTGGTGGGGCATGCGGTGCAGGTGCCGCCTTCGCTGGCGCAGTGCCTGTCCCGCCCTGCATCGGGACTGCCGCTGCCGGCCGATTACCAGGCCCTTCGCGCGCAGCTGTGGACGTGACGAAGTTGCATCCGAAACCATCCGGGCCGCACGGCGAGGTGCGCCGCACATTTTCTCGCAGTTACGAAAGAAACTGTTGACACGCCCGTTCGGCCCGTGTTTCTCTCGATCTCATGACGCAGCGCAGCAACCACTTGCAGACCGCATCGGGCCGGGGCCAACGCTCCGCCGCCGCGTCGCATGCCGACGCGCGTCGCACCGCCATCGCACTTCTGACGCAGGCCGCGCCCATCGCGGCCTCGCTCATTCTTGTACTCGTACTTATTACCGGGCTTGCCAGCGCGGAGTACGGGTTTGTGTAAGTAAGAACCACACACCCAGGTCGATACCCAAGACCCCGCGCCCGAAACGGCGCGGGGTTTTTCGTTTTCGGCCTCCGGAAAGTTCATCCAGGAGACCGTTGTCCGTGAGAAGCAATGCCATCAAGCAAGGTCCCGCACGCGCTCCCGCACGCGCCATGCTGCGCGCGACCGGGTTGGACGACGAGGCCATCGCCAGGCCGCTGGTCGCGGTGGTGCACACCTGGTCGGACGTTTCGCCGTGCAACTACACGCTGCGCGATCTGGCGCAGCACGTGCGCGCGGGCGTGATCGAGAACGGCGGCACGCCTATCGAGTTCAACACCATCGCGGTGACCGACGGCATCGCGATGGGCTCGGACGGCATGCGCGCTTCGCTGCCTTCGCGCGAAACCATCGCCGATTCGATCGAGCTGGCAGTGAACGGCCATTGCCTGGACGCGATGGTGCTGCTGGTCGGCTGCGACAAGACGATCCCGGCGGCGGCGATGGCGGCGGCGCGACTGGATATCCCGACCGTCATTTTGTACGGCGGCACGATCATGCCCGGCCACTGCCGCAAGGATGCGAGCGACAAGGCGCTCACGGTGCAGGACGTGTTCGAGGCGGTGGGCGCGCATTCGGCCGGCCGCATCGACGATGCCGAACTGCATCGCATCGAATCGCACGCCTGCCCCGGCGCGGGCGCGTGCGGCGGTCAGTTCACGGCCAACACGATGGCGATGGTGCTGACCTTCCTCGGCCTCTCGCCGCTCCAGCTCAACGACATTCCCGCCATCCACGCCGACAAGCCCGCCGCCGCGCGGGCTTGCGGCGCGATGGCGATGCAGCGTTTGCGCAACGGTGGTCCGGGACCGCGCGAGATCCTCTCTCCCGCAGCGCTGCGCAACGCTGCGTGCGCGGTCTCGGCCACCGCAGGTTCGACGAATGCCGCGCTTCACCTGCTGGCGATCGCGCACGAGGCCGGCGTCGCGTTCGACCTGGAGGAATTCGAGGCCGCCGCGCGCACGCCGGTGATCGCCGACCTCAAGCCCGGCGGGCGCTACACCGCCGCGGAAATGTTCGAGATGGGCGGCGCCGCACTGGTCGCGCGCGAACTTCGCGCGGCGGGCCTGATCGAGGACATCCCGACGGTGACCGGCCGCAGTTTCTTCGCCGAACTCGACGACGTGCCGCAGCCGGGCGCGCAGGACGTGGTGCGCCCGGTGTCGAATCCGTTCAAGCCGCGCGGCGGGTATTCGATCCTCTACGGCGACCTCGCACCGGAAGGCTGCATCCTCAAGCTCGCCGGCCACGGCATCGAACACTTCGAAGGCACCGCGCGCGTGTTCGATTCGGAGGAAGCCGCATTCAACGCGGTGCAGGCGCGGCAGATCCGCGCGGGCGATGTCGTCGTCATCCGCTTCGAGGGCCCCGCCGGCGGCCCGGGCATGCGCGAGATGCTGGCCGTCACGGCAGCGCTGGTGGGACAGGGACTGGGCAACGACGTTGCGCTCATCACCGACGGCCGCTTCAGCGGCGCGACGCACGGCTTCATGGTCGGCCACATCTCGCCCGAAGCCGCGCGCGGCGGTCCCATCGCGAAGCTGCGCGACGGCGACCGCGTGCGCATCGACGTCAAGACGCGGCGCATCGACGTCGAGGCGAATCTCGCCCTGCGCGAGCCGGCGCGCATCAAGCCGCGCGTCTCCACCGGCACGCTCGCCAAGTACGCGCAGCTGGTGAGTTCGGCCTCACGCGGCGCCGTGACAGCGCCCGGCCCGCTCGATGCCGAATCGACGAAACACCGCGAAATTCCCGTGCTCGTCGTCCCCGACGAATCGCGCGAACTGCTTCTGGTCTGACGAACGCCTCCACTTCCACTCACACCACGGACACCACCATGACCACCCAGCAAAAACCCCGCGTCGCCATCGTCGGTTACGGCAGCCAGGGCCGCGCGCATGCGTTGAACCTGCGCGATTCCGGCTTCGACGTCACCGTCGGACTGCGTCCGGGCGGCCCGACCGAGATCAAGGCCAAGGCCGACGGCTTCACCGTCAAATCCCCGGCCGACGCGGTGAAGAACGCCGAACTCGTCGCGGTGCTTACGCCCGACATGGTCCAGCCGCAGCTCTACGGCGAGGTGATCGAGCCCAACATCGCACCGGGCGCGTGCCTGCTGTTCGCGCACGGCTTCAACGTGCATTACGGCCAGATCACCCCGCGCGAGGACCTCGACGTCGTCCTCGTCGCTCCGAAGGGCCCGGGCGCGCTCGTTCGTCGCGAATACGAGATCGGCCGCGGCGTGCCGTCGGTGTACGCGGTGTACCAGGACAAGACCGGCAACGCCGAACAGCTTGCGCTGACCTACTGCGCCGGCATCGGCGGCGCGCGCCAGAACGCGATCCGCACCACGTTCAAGGAAGAAACCGAGACCGACCTGTTCGGCGAGCAGGCCGTGCTTTGCGGCGGCGCGACCAAGCTCGTGCAGGCCGGCTGGGAAACGCTGGTCGAAGCCGGCTACCAGCCGGAAGTCGCGTATTACGAGTGCCTGCACGAGCTGAAGCTGATCGTCGACCTGTTCTACGAAGGCGGCATCACGCGCATGCACGAGTTCATCAGCGAGACCGCGCAGTACGGCGCGCTCACGCGCGGCACCTACGTCGTGGACGACAACACGCGCGCGCAGATGAAGAAGATCCTCACCGAGATCCAGGACGGCACGTTCGCGCGTCAGTGGATCGCCGAGTACGCCGCCGGCAACGCGAACTACAAGGCGCTCAAGCACGCCGACCTGACGCATCCGATCGAGGCCGTCGGCAAGAAGCTGCGCGCGAACATGAAGTGGCTTTCCACCGCGCCGCAGGCCGCACCGGCCGCGACCGAAAAGCGCGACGCGCAGACCGAGGCGGCGTGATGAACGGTGCCCGCTGGCTGGTGCAGGCCCTGGCGGCCGAGGGCGTGGATACGCTCTTCGGCTACCCGGGCGGCGCGATCATGCCCTTCTACGATGCGCTGCACGGATCGCAGCTCAGGCACGTGCTGGTCCGCCACGAACAGGGTGCGGCCTTCGCGGCGAACGGGTATGCGCGGGCCAGCGGGCGCGTGGGCGTATGCGTGGCGACCTCCGGTCCCGGCGCATCGAATCTGGTCACGGGTATCGCCGATGCGATGCTCGACTCGGTGCCGATGGTGGTCATCACCGGGCAGGTCGCAACGCCGCTGATGGGCACCGATGCGTTCCAGGAGCTGGACGTGTTCGGCATGACCATGCCGATCGTGAAGCACAGCTTCCTGCTGCGGCGCGTGGAAGATCTGCCGGACGTCGTCGCCGAAGCGTTCCGCATCGCGCGCTCCGGCCGCCCCGGGCCGGTGCTGATCGACCTGCCGAAGGACGTGCAGATCGGCGATGCATCGCATCTGCCGCTGCACGTGCCCGCGCAGATCGACGACGTGGATGCGCCGAAGGATGCATCGCTGCACGCCGCGCTCGCGCTGGTTTCGCAGGCGAAGAAGCCAGTGGTCTACGGTGGTGGAGGCATCGCGCTGGGCGATGCGGTGCAGGCGTTCCGCACGTTCGTCGATGCGACGCAGATTCCGACCGTGCTCACGCTCAAGGGCCTGGGCGCGCTGCCGTCGGGCCATGCGCTGAACCTGGGCATGCTCGGCATGCACGGCAGCCGCGCGGCGAACCTGGCGGTGCAGGAAAGCGACCTGCTGATCGTCTGCGGCGCACGTTTCGACGACCGCGCCACCGGCAAGCTCGCCGAGTTCGCGCCCAACGCGCGCGTGGTCCACATGGACCTGGACGCGTGCGAGATCGGCAAGCTGCGTCACGCCGATGCCGCAGTGTGCGGCGACATCCGTCGCACACTGACCGCACTCACCCTGCCCTGCGCCGCGCACCTGCACGGCCGCAACGGCGCGGCGCGACGCGACTGGCGCGCGACCTGCCAGCAGCGGATGCGCGAATTCGCGGCGCGTTACGACGCACCGGGCGAGACGGTGTATGCACCCGCGTTGCTGAAGCGTTTGTCCGAGCTCGCACCGAATGCTGTCGTCGCCTGCGACGTCGGCCAGCACCAGATGTGGGTCGCCCAGCACTGGCGCTTTGGGACACCGCGCCAGCATCTCACCAGCGGCGCGCTGGGCGCCATGGGATTCGGTTTGCCCGCCGCCATCGGCGCGCAGATCGAATCGCCCGGCACGCCGGTCGTGTGCGTCAGCGGCGACGGCTCGTTCCTCATGAACGTGCAGGAGCTGGCGACGCTGCGCCGATACGGTCTGCCGGTGAAGATCGTGCTGCTGGACAACCAGGCGCTGGGCATGGTGCGCCAGTGGCAGGAACTGTTCTTCGACAGGCGTTATTCGGAAATCGACCTGTCCGACAACCCCGACTTCGGCGCGATCGCGGCGGCGTTCGGCGTGCAGGCGCTGCACGTCGATCGCGCCGATTCCGTCGAGGAAGCATTGCAGGCGCTGCTGGCCGCCGAAGGCCCGGCGCTGCTGCACGTCGCCATCGACCAGGCCGCGAACGTGTGGCCGCTGGTGCCGCCCAACCACAACAACGCGCAGATGCTCGATCCGGAACTCGATGCCGGCGCGTCGAACGAACCCACCCCCACCGAGGATCCCCGCCATGCGATACCAGCTTGATCTCACGCTCCGTCAGGCCGAAGGCGCACTGTCGCGGGTACTGGGCGCGGCCGAACGCCGCGGTTTCCGTCCGCTCGCCGTGGATGGCGAAGCGCAGGCCGATGGCGACCGCTGGTACCTGCGGCTGACCGTCGAAGGCGAACGCGACGAAGCCAACCTGCAGCACCAGCTCGAAAAGCTCTACGACTGCCTCGCGGTGGAGGTCTCGCCATGTCGATGATCGCCGCTCCGGCCGCCCCTGCGACCGCGCGACAACCGGCCACGCCCATCGCGCTGCGCGAGGACTCACGCCGCCCCGGCATGCCCCTGCTGTGGTTCGACGGCGAACTCACCAGCGCCGATACGCCGCACGCGCCACTGACCACGCACGCGATGCATTACGGCACCGGCGTGTTCGAAGGCATCCGCAGCTACGCCACGCGCGATGGCGCAGCGGTGTTCCGCCTGCCCGAGCACCTGGAACGCATGCGCAAGGGCGCGGACCTGCTGGGCATCGATTTCGATGTGGATGCCGCGTTCGATGCCACCTTGCAGACGCTGCGTGCGAATGGGCATCGCGATGCCTATGTGCGCCCGCTGACGTGGCTGGGCAACGGCGCCGACGGTGTCACGGTTGGCCTCGACGTGCCGGGCCTCAGCCAGCATTTCATGGTGCTGACGCTGCCGACCGTGGTGCACCTCAACGGCAAGCGTTCGCGCCTCACAGTGTCGCCGTGGAAGCGCAATCCAGCTTCCTCGTTGCCGCCGCTGAAGCTGTGCGGGGCGTACATCAATTCGATCCTCGCCAAGCGCGAATCGCGCCTGCGCGGTTTCGACGAGGCGCTGTTCGTCGACGAGGACGGCTATGTCGTCGAGTGCACCGGCGCGAACGTGTTCATGGTGCGCGGCGGCGAAGTGACCGCGGTGTCGCATCGCGATGCGTTGCCGGGCATCACACGCGACTCGGTGATGGCGCTGAGCGGTGCGCAGTCGCGGGCGGTCACTCATCACGAGCTGCTGGATGCCGATGAGGTCTTCGTCTGCGGCACGGCGGCGGAGATCGCGCCGATCAGCGCACTGGACCGTCGCGAGTTCGGCGACAACCCTGTCACTCGCGAGCTTCAGGCGCTGTATGCACGCGTGGTGCGCGGCGAAGAAGCTTCGTACGCGCACTGGTTGACGACGGTCTGACCATGGACGGCGACGTAGCCACCGACGTACGCGTCACCGCAGCCGACGTGCTGGCGGCGCAGGCACGCCTGCGTCGCTATCTCCCGCCGACGCCCCTGCATCACGCCGAGCGCTTCGGCTGCTGGCTGAAGCTGGAAAACCTGCAGCGCACCGGCTCCTACAAGGTGCGCGGCGCGCTGAACGCGCTGCTGGCGGCGCGCGAACGCGGCGATCATCGCCCCGTGATCGCCGCGTCCGCCGGCAACCATGCGCAGGGCCTGGCGTGGGCTGCGTATCGCCTCGGCGTCAATGCGATCACGGTGATGCCACGCGGCGCGCCAGAGACGAAGATCGCCGGTGTCGCGCACTGGGGCGCCACCGTGCGCCTGCACGGCGACAGCTACGACGAAGCCAAGGCCTTCGCCGGCGAACTGGCCGCGCAGAACGGCTACCGCGTGCTGTCCGCGTTCGACGATCCCGACGTGATCGCCGGCCAGGGCACGGTCGGACTGGAACTGGCGGCCCTCGCTCCCGACGTGGTGCTGGTGCCGATCGGCGGCGGCGGTCTCGCCTCTGGCGTTGCGCTCGCACTCAAGTCGCAGGGCGTGCGCGTGATCGGCGCGCAGGTCGAAGGCGTCGATTCGATGCTGCGTGCGCTGCGTGGCGATCGCACGCTGCGCGATCCCGCCGCGACGCTCGCCGACGGCGTGCGCGTGAAGGAGCCCGGGCAACTGACGCAGCGGCTGCTCGCCGAACTGCTCGACGACGTGGTCGTCGTGCGCGAGGCCGAACTTCGCGAAACGTTGGTCCGCCTCGCACTGGAAGAACACGTGATCGCCGAAGGCGCGGGCGCGCTCGCGCTGGCCGCTGGCCGCCGCATCGCCGGCAAGCGCAAGTGCGCGGTCGTGTCGGGGGGGAACGTCGATGCGATCGTCCTCGCCCAACTGCTTTCCGACGTGCGCCCGCGCGCGCCGCGTCGCCCGCGTCGTCGCCATCGCGATGCCGCGCCCGCACTGGAGCCGGCCATCGCCACGCTCAAGCCCGCCCGCCCCGCTTCCCCACCCCAGCCGCGCGCCGCAGCCGTCGAGCGCGCCCACGAGGAGTTGACCGCATGAACGACCCCGCCGCCCGAGTACGCATCTTCGACACCAGCCTGCGCGACGGCGAGCAATCGCCCGGTTGCAGCATGACCGCGCCGCAGAAGCTCCGCTTCGCGCACGCGCTTGCCGAGCTGGGCGTCGATGTCATCGAAGCGGGATTCCCGGCCAGCTCGGAAGCCGACATGGACGCGGTCCGCGCCATCGCACGCGAAGTGCGTACCGCGACGGTTGCGACGCTCGCCCGCTGCCACGTCGGCGACATCGAGGCCTGCGCGCGCGCACTGGAAGGCAGCGTGCATCCACGCATCCACGTGTTCATCTCCACCAGCCCGCTGCATCGCGAACACAAGCTCGGCCTGAGTCGCGAGCAGGTGCTCGAGCGCGCGGTGATGGCAGTGGAACTGGCCAAGCGCCACGTCGACGACGTCGAATTCTCCGCCGAGGACGCCTTGCGCACCGAACCGGATTTCCTCGCGCAGGTCTGCATCGCCGCCGTGGAAGCCGGCGCGCGCACGCTCAACATCCCGGACACCGTCGGCTATACCACGCCGAGCGAGATCCGCACGCTGTTCGAATACCTGCGTGCGTCGGTCGTCGAGTCGGGCGTGCGAGGCGCGAGCGAAGCGGTCTTCAGCGCGCACTGCCACAACGACCTCGGACTGGCCGTGGCGAATTCGCTGGCGGCGATCGAAGGCGGCGCGCGCCAGGTGGAATGCACGATCAACGGCATCGGCGAGCGCGCGGGCAACTGCGCGCTGGAAGAACTGGTGATGGCGCTGCGCGTGCGTGGCGAGTACTACGGCGCGCATACCCGTATCGACACGCGCCGACTGGTTCCCACCTCGCGCCTGCTCTCGCGCATCACCGGCATGGCCGTGCAGCGCAACAAGGCGGTAGTCGGACAGAACGCGTTCGCGCACGAGTCGGGCATCCACCAGCACGGCATGCTCAAGCATCGCGGCACCTACGAGATCATGCGGCCGGAAGATGTCGGTTGGGCGCAATCGCAGATGGTGATGGGCCGCCACAGCGGGCGCGCGGCGCTGAGCGATCGTTTGCAGACGCTTGGCTTCACGCTGCCCGAGGCGCAGCTCAACGCAGTCTTCGCCGGTTTCAAGGCGCTGGCCGAGAAGAAGCGCGAAGTCTTCGATGCGGACCTGGAAGCGCTGGTGCTCGGTGCCGATGCGCGTGCCGTTCGCGGGCACCGGCTGGCGCGCTTCCATGTCAGCACCGGCGTCGCGCAGGACAGTCTTCCAACCGCGAGCGTGCAGCTGGTCGATGCCGAAGGCGTATCGGTGAGCGAAGCGGCGGTCGGCGACGGCCCGGTGCACGCATTGTTCGCCGCGCTCGCGCGTGCGACCGGTATCGCGCTGGAGATCGACAGCTACCAGGTTTCCAACGTCACCACCGGCGACGACGCGCAGGGCCAGGCGCAGGTGATCGCGCGCGTGGACGGCCGCGAGTACACCGGCTCGGGCACCAGCACCGACATCCTGGAAGCCAGCGCGCTCGCGTGGCTGGACATCGCCAACCGCCTGCAGCGCACGCGTGCTCAGGCGGCCGACGCGCGCACTGTTGCGATCGCCTGATCGCATCCAGACACAAAGAATTCATACCAAGCCAAGTCAATGACGAGCCAACCGAAAACCCTGTTCGACAAACTGTGGGACGCCCACGTCGTATCGCCCGAAACCGAAGCGGCGCCGGCGATCCTCTACATCGACCTGCACCTGATCCACGAAGTCACCTCGCCGCAGGCGTTCGCCGAACTCGACGCGCGCAGCCTGCCGGTGCGCCGCCCCGACCGCACGAAAGGCACGCTGGACCACTCCACGCCGACGCTGCCGGCGAACGCGAACGGTCGGCTTCCCTACGTGAACGACCAGGCGCGCGCGCAGGTCGACACGCTGCGCGCCAACTGCTCGCGATTCGGCGTGGAGCTGTTCGATTACGACAGCCCGCAGCGCGGCATCGTGCATGTAATGGGGCCGGAACTCGGTCTCACGCAGCCCGGCCAGACCATCGTCTGCGGCGACAGCCACACCGCCACGCACGGCGCGTTTGGCGCGCTCGCCTTCGGCATCGGCACCAGCGAGGTCGGCCACGTGCTGGCCACGCAGTGCCTGCTGCAACGCAAGGCGAAGACGCTTGCTATCACCGTCGATGGCGAGCTCGCACCCGGCGTCGGCGCGAAGGATCTGATCCTGCATGTGATCGGCGTAATCGGCGTCAACGGCGGAACGGGTCATGTCATCGAGTACCGCGGCTCGGCCATCCGCGCTCTGTCGATGGAACAGCGTATGACGGTGTGCAACATGTCGATCGAAGCCGGCGCACGCGCGGGCCTGATCGCGCCGGACGAAGTCACCTTCGAGTATCTGCGCGGTCGTCCGCGCGCGCCGCAGGGCGAGGCGTTCGATGCGGCGATCGAAACTTGGAAGACGTTCCGCAGCGATGAGGGCGCGACGTTCGACCGCGAAGTACGCATCGACGCGCGCGACATCCAGCCGACCGTCACGTGGGGTACGCACCCGGGCCAGGTCGCGGCCGTCTCGGCGCACATTCCCGGCAACGACGATGCCGACGAAGCGAAGGCGCGCGACTACATGGGCTGGGACGCCAACGCCGCCATCGCGGGTCGTGCGGTGGATGTGGTGTTCGTCGGCAGCTGCACCAACTCGCGTCTGTCGGACCTGCGCGAAGCGGCCAGCGTGCTGCGCGGCCGCCACGTGCATCCGCGCGTGCGCATGCTGGTGGTGCCTGGTTCCGAGCAGGTCAAGCGCGAGGCCGAACGCGAAGGCATCGACCGCATCGTGCGCGAAGCCGGCGCGGAGTGGCGGGAGCCCGGTTGCTCGATGTGCATCGCGATGAACGGCGATCTCGTCGGCGCAGGCCAGCTCGCCGTATCCACCAGCAATCGCAATTTCGAAGGCCGCCAGGGCAAGGGTGCGCGCACCGTGCTCGCCTCGCCCGCCACGGCCGCCGCATGCGCCGTCGCTGGCGAGATCACCGATCCGCGTCCGTACCTGACCACGCAACCCGCGCCGCACGGGGCCGCCCAGCTGGAGACCGCATGATGCAGCCGCTGACCGAAGTCGTCTCGCGCACCGTCGTGTTGCGCGAACGCAATATCGATACCGACCAGATAATTCCCGCGCGCTTCCTCACCACCACCGAACGCAAGGGGCTGGGCAAGCATGCGTTCAACGACTGGCGCAGCCTTGCCGATGGTTCGCCGAATCCGGAGTTTCCGTTCAACCGCGCGGAGAACATCGGCGCGCGCATCCTTGTCGCCGGCCGCAACTTCGGCTGTGGTTCCTCGCGCGAACACGCGCCGTGGGCGCTGACCGATCTCGGCCTGCGCGCGGTGATCAGCGCGGAGATCGCCGACATCTTCCGCAGCAATTCGCTGAAGAACGGGCTGCTGCCGATCGTGCTGGATGAAGCCGTCGTCGATGAACTGCTGGAACAGCCCGGCGTGGAGCTTCGCATCGACGTCGCACAGCGCACCGTGACGCTGCCGGACGGCCGTCGCGTGCAGTTCCCGCTGGATGCCTTCGCGCAGACCTGCCTGCTCGAAGGCGTCGACCAGCTTGGTTACCTGTTGAAGCAGGACCCGGCAATCACCCGTTTCGAACAACAACGCCAACACCAGGAGTTCCGCCATGCAAGCTGAGATCGTCGTTCTGCCGGGCGACGGCATCGGCCCGGAAGTCACCGCCGCCGCGGTGCAGGTGCTGCGCGCCGTCGGGCAACGTTACGGCCACACCTTCCGCTTCACGCAGGGGCTGATCGGCGGCGCGGCCATCGACGCCACCGGCGAGCCGCTGCCGGCGCAGACGTTGGATGCGGCCAAGCGCGCCGATGCGGTGCTGCTCGGCGCGGTGGGCGGGCCGAAGTGGTCCGATCCCGGCGCGAAAGTGCGTCCGGAACAGGGTCTGCTCGCGATCCGAAAGGCGCTGGGCCTGTACGCGAACCTGCGACCGGTGAAGCCGCATGCGGCGGCGCTCGGCGCATCGCCCATTAAGCCGCATTTGCTGACCGGGGTGGATCTGGTCGTCGTGCGCGAACTCACTGGCGGCGTGTACTTCGGACAGAAACAGCGCACCGCGACGTCCGCAAGCGATCTGTGCGAATACACCGTCGAGGAGATCGAACGGGTGGTGCGCCGTGCATGCACGCTCGCGCGCACGCGCCGCGGACACGTGACCTCGGTCGACAAGGCCAACGTGCTGGAAACCTCGCGTCTGTGGCGCGAAGTCGCCACGCGCGTGGTGCGCGAGGAATTCCCCGACGTCACGCTGGAGCACCAGCTGGTGGACTCGATGGCGATGCACCTGCTCGCGCGGCCGCGCGAGTACGACGTCATCGTCACCGAGAACATGTTCGGCGACATCCTCACCGATGAGGCTTCGATGTTGGCGGGGTCGCTG
>Ga0209050_1001052_pt1 | contig 33980 bp, 28 predicted proteins | sample Araplavi_mTSA_r2_FD_184276 | JGI IMG/M metagenome (GOLD analysis project Ga0209050, IMG submission 184276) | Arabidopsis root microbial communities from North Carolina, USA - plate scrape MF_Cvi_mTSA_r2 (SPAdes) (version 2) | ecosystem: Host-associated > Plants > Roots > Endosphere | place: USA... | reverse complement strand
ACCCGTTCGGCCTGGGCCGCATCGTCCGCGTGGGCGGCGCCATCCAGCGCATCGTTGAAGAGAAGGATGCCACAGAAGCCGAGCGCCTGATCAAGGAAATCAATTCCGGCATCATGGTGATCCCCACCGTCAAGCTGAAACAGTGGCTGGGCAAGCTGAAAAACGAAAACGCCCAGGGCGAGTACTACCTGACCGATATCGTCGCCATGGCGGTGGAAGAAGGCGTGCAAGTCGTATCGGCCCACCCTGCCGCCGCGTGGGAAGTGCTGGGCGTGAACAGCAAGGCGCAACTGGCCGAACTGGAACGCATCTACCAGCGCAGCGTCGCCAACGCCCTGCTGGATAAAGGCGTGACCCTGGCCGACCCGGCGCGCATCGACGTGCGGGGTGAGCTGACTTGCGGCCGCGACGTGACCATCGACGTTGGCTGCGTCTTCGAAGGCAAGGTCGAAATCGGCGAAGGCGCAACCATCGGCCCGAACTGCGTGCTCATTAACGCGAAGATCGGCGCCGGCGCGAATATCAAGGCCTTCACCCATATCGAAGAAGCGGTGGTCGGCGACAAGGGACAGATCGGCCCATATGCCCGACTGCGCCCGGGCACTGAACTGGGCGAAGACGTCCACGTCGGCAACTTCGTCGAAATCAAGAACAGCCAGGTCGCCGCGCACAGCAAGGCGAACCACCTGGCCTATGTGGGCGACGCAACCGTCGGCTCGCGCGTGAACATCGGCGCCGGCACCATCACCTGCAACTACGATGGCGCGAACAAGTTCCGCACGGTGATCGAAGATGACGCCTTTATCGGCAGCGACAGCCAGCTCGTGGCGCCAGTAACCGTGGGCGCTGGTGCGACCATCGGCGCCGGCACCACGCTGACCAAGGATGCGCCAGCCGGCAAGCTGACCATCTCGCGCCCTAAGCAGTTGACGGTTGAAGGCTGGAAGCGCCCAGTGAAGGTCAAGAAAACCTAAGCCACCGAAAACTGTCGTCGACGCTGGTAGGTAAATTTCACCAGTTCGGGGAAGAAGCGATCGAATCCTTCGGCGATCGCTTCGTAGTGCTGTTGCACTTCTCCGATGCCCTCGCGCAGCAGGTGGCCATTGCGGCTTAACCTGTCCGACATGCGGGTCAGCGCCAGCTCGACCCCGCTGAACTCCCCATAAGCACCCAGCCAGTCCTGCTTGATCAGCTTGGGCAGGATTTCCCGCAGCCGTTCCGGCAACTGCCCCTCATGCGCCGCCAGGGCGCCGTAAAAGCGCTCGATCAGCTCCTGGCGCGGCTCTTCGCAGTACTCGTCCCAGCGCTGGCTCAGGATATGGTCGTAGAACACGTCCAGCACGATGCCGGCATAACGCCGCCTGCCCTCGGTGAACAGGCTCTTGGCCTCGGTGACGACCGGGTGGCTGTCCGTGAACGAATCGATGAACCGGTGCAGCGCAATCTCGTTCGCGATCTCGGGCGCATAGTGATCCCCACCGTTCGCCTTGACGAAATCGCCCAGCATGGCGCCGACCATCGCGGCTTCGCTGTGGCGCGCCAGGTAGATGTGTGCAAGGTAGTTCATGACCCAATTCTAGCGCTGTGGATAAAGATGTGTAAAAGCCCGTGCAATTCCGCTTGAAAACCATGGGAAAGGCATTGGATAAGCGAAGAGTGGTATGCCTGAATTATCCACACAGCAAGCATTTACACGTCGATTGTGGAAAAGCCTGGGGAGTAGCTGCGCATAACCTTGGATAACCCAAAACTGTGGATAAAGGTGTGGGAAAGCCTAAGGAAAACGCAGGGATATGCGGTGCGGATCGCAGGATAACTGCATCTGCCCCGCGCCGCGTTGTGGAAAAACTTGTGTATAAGCCTATGCTTAGGCCGGTATAAATTGGGATAAGTTGTTCAGACCGGAATGCTGGTTTCAAACTTGCTGCGGAAAGTGGAAAAGTAGGCTTTCACATTGCGCACATTGGCCTGGCCTGCGAACAAACGGTGGGCCAGCGCGTGATAGGCCGGCATATCCGCCACCTGCACAATCAGTACGAAATCCGGGCCGGGCGACACGCGGTAGCACTGCAGCACAGCCGGTTCCGGCGCCACCAGTAACTCGAATTCCGCCATGCGTTCAGCGGCTTGGATATCCAGCGAGATTTCCACAACCGCCGTCAGGTGCGCGCCGACCTTATCTGGCGCTACCAGGGCCACCTCGCGCTCGATCACGCCGGAATCGCGCAAGTGCTTGACCCGACGCAAACAAGTGGGCGCTGAAACGTGTACGGTGGCAGCCAATTCGGCGTTAGTCTGGGAGGCATCCTTCTGTAGGGCATTCAGGATGCGACGGTCAATTTCATCAAAGTCCATAATTTGAAAGAATATTTCGCAGTGGATGCGGTGAGAAATATTCTTTCACAGTATCGACAAATGAGAAAGCAAATTTCTCCGCACCTGCTCTAGCATGCAACCATTAACTATTTAAAAATGAGGTTTCGTATGTGCGGTATCGTCGGCGCTGTAGCCCAGCGCAATATCACCCCTATCCTGGTTGAAGGCCTGAAGCGACTGGAATACCGTGGCTACGACTCCTGCGGCGTCGCCCTGCACCTGGACGGCAAGCTGCAGCGCTCCCGCAGTACCTCCCGCGTGGCCGACCTCGAAAAGCAGATCAACGAAGGTGGCCTGAACGGCTTCACCGGCATCGCCCACACCCGTTGGGCCACCCACGGCGCACCGGCTTCGCACAACGCCCACCCGCACTTCTCGCCAAGCGAAGCGGCTGCCCGCATCGCCCTGGTCCACAACGGCATCATTGAAAACCACGATGAACTGCGTGCCGAACTGACCGCCTTGGGCTATGTCTTCACCAGCCAGACCGATACCGAAGTGATCGCCCACCTGGTCGACCACATGTACAACGGCGACCTGTTCGACACCGTGCAGCACGCCGTAAAGCGCCTGCATGGCGCCTACGCTATTGCCGTTTTCTGCCGCGAAGAGCCGCACCGCGTGGTCGCCGCGCGCCAGGGCTCGCCGCTGATCGTCGGCATTGGCCAAGGTGAAAACTTCGTCGCCTCCGACGCCATGGCGCTGGCCGGCACCACCGATCAGATCATCTACCTGGAAGAAGGCGACGTGGTCGACCTGCAACTGGGCCGCGTCTGGATCGTCGACGTGGACGGCAAACAGGTACAACGCGAAGTGAAGACCGTGCACGCCCACACCGGCGCTGCGGAACTGGGCCCATACCGCCACTTCATGCAGAAGGAAATCTTCGAACAGCCACGCGTCGTCGGCGACACGCTGGAAGGCGTGACCGGCATCATGCCGGAACTGTTCGGCGACGGCGCCTACAAGGTGTTCAAGGAAATCGACCGCGTGTTGATCCTCGCCTGCGGCACCAGCTACTATGCCGGATCGACCGCCAAGTACTGGATTGAATCGATCGCCAAAGTGCCGGTCAGCGTGGAGATCGCCTCCGAATACCGCTACCGCGACAGCGTGCCGAATCCCAAGACCCTGGTGGTGACCATCTCCCAGTCCGGCGAAACCGCCGACACCATCGCCGCGCTGAAGCACGCGCGCAGCCTGGGCATGGAGCACACCCTGACGATTTGCAACGTGGCCACCAGCGCCATGGTGCGCGAGTGCAAACTGGCCTACATCACCCGCGCCGGCGTGGAAGTTGGCGTGGCGTCGACCAAAGCCTTCACCACCCAGCTCGCCGCCCTGTTCCTGCTGACCCTCAGCCTGGCGCAAGTGAACGGCCTGCTGACCGAAGAACAGGAAGCCACGCACCTGAAGGCCATGCGCCACCTGCCATCCGCCATCGCCTCTGTGCTGGCGCTGGAACCGCAGATCATCGCCTGGGCCGAAGAATTCGCGCGCAAGGAAAACGCCCTGTTCCTGGGCCGCGGCATGCACTACCCGATCGCCCTGGAAGGCGCGCTGAAGCTGAAAGAGATTTCGTACATCCACGCGGAAGCTTATCCAGCCGGTGAACTGAAACACGGCCCGCTGGCGCTGGTGACTGACGAAATGCCGGTCGTGACCATCGCCCCGAACGACGCGCTGCTGGAAAAACTGAAGTCGAACATGCAGGAAGTGCGCGCCCGCGGCGGCCAGCTCTACGTCTTCGCCGACGTCGACTCGCGCATTACCTCCGGCGACGGCCTGCACGTGATCCGCCTGCCGGAGCACTACGGCCAGTTGTCGCCAATCCTGCACGTAGTTGCGTTGCAGCTGCTGGCGTATCACACGGCCTTGGCCCGTGGCACCGACGTCGACAAGCCTCGTAACCTGGCGAAGTCGGTGACGGTCGAGTGAGACAGTTTGCGCTTCTTTTGGGTTAAAAAATAATAAAGTTTGACAATTTGCTGGGCAACTAAACTGGGGCGCTGATAAATCGGCGCCCCTTTTTCGTCCTTGAGCCCGACGCAGCTTGACGTCATGAGCGACTCAGGCTGTTACACTCGCCGGAAATGCATGGGAAGCCGGCCAGGAGCAGCCTGCCGAAGGTGATGAAGACGTTGATCGAATATCTGGAGCGACAGGCTTGAAACCGAAATTAGCGTTCACAAAAATTTGGCAAGATGACGACATGGTGGAGCTCCGCATTGATGCATGCGATGGCACATCATCGTTCTCGAACAAGGTGTATGTAGGTCATAAGAACCTGAGTGATGTCGTCGTTGAACTGAATACGTTCAAGAACCATATCCACGGCGGCCTGTATGATTTGCGTTTCGGTGAATTTGGCCCTGAATATGCTTCTGGCGCTCTTTATGCTCGACTGCACTTCCATAACCGTGGCAAGCTCTTGGTTTCCGTCCAAATGCAATCCGAGTATTCGGAGTTCGGCACGAAGAACGTCGCTAGTGAAGCGAACCTTTACTTAATTTCCGAGCCATCTCTATTGGATGGTTTTATCCAGGCGCTGCGTGCAGTTAGCGATGGACATCGAGTTGACGCCGAATTCGAAGCCGTAGACTCCCCATGGACTTGGGACTAGTCACGTCCTCGAACGAAGCCTGATCCTTCAAGAAGCAGACATTCCCGCTTAATCAAACAGATCAAATACGTAATGCACCCATGGGGGCCGTCCCGTTCAATAAATTCCGCGAACCAGAGCAAGTCTGGGAGTATGAAATCGAGATGCAATCGGGTGATACGATTACCATTTCAGCCAAAGAATTCGGCCTAAGCGAACTTAAGCGCCTTCCGGCATGAAGACGCCCTTGCGGATAAGTCAGACCGCAGACTCCAAAGTGAGGAACGGCCTTTTGTACAAGAAGCGATGAAAATGAGTCCTTACGAATACGTTACCCATCAACGGGATGCCAAACTTGAGTATCAGGTGTGCAAATGGCTTCGGGACCAAAACGAACACGAAAAGTTTGAGTTCGTATGGCGTGTCGTCCGAATGAATCCAGGGTTGGGAATCCCGCTCGTAAAGAAGATTCAACTTAGGCCTGTCTATTTGGAGGTCATCTTAGAGCACGGCTTCGTCTACGGCGACGCCAGCACAGTCCGGTTGTGGTACGAAGCAACCGTCGGTGGGCTGGGGGAGCGGCGAGTTTTGCAGTTAATCACGGCGCATCTGGAACGGGCGCCGCTAATTGTAGACAAGATGCTGTACTGGTTCCGGCCGAGCGATGAAGTTCTCATGCATGAGGCCAGAGAGCTTAAGAAGAAATTCGAAGAAAAGTACCCAAATTTCAAATCCAGTCGAAGTACCGGCATTCACGCAACCGGTGCTTAATGCCCCCGACGCAAAAAAATAGAAAGTCTCATGGAGGCGATCTACTTAGCGATTACAAAAAGCGGGCTTGAGTCCGAGATGAAATGACGCACTTTGTAGACCTTGAGCTTATCCAGTACCACAACGGGCCATGCGATGCCGATCAATGGCAGTGTCGTTTGCTTGCCATCGGTTGGGTTGAGCGGGGAGAACCATTCGCGACCGGGCCTTGCCAGTTCGGAGTTGTCGAGAAATTGCTCGAGCTGCAGACGCAGTTCAAACTCGTATTTCCTGAATTCTCGTTCAGAGGCATGCATAAGTGCTCAATTTGCGGAAATGGCAGTGACGCGCTGAACAGCTCTCACGTCAACCTTTTCATTCCAGGCAAAGAAGCGGTTTACCTGGCGCCTGGGCGTGTTGACCACTATATCCAAACTCACTCCTATCTTCCGCCGCAAGAATTTCTCGAAGCATTGCTAGGATGCCCGGATCCAGGCTCGATGAAGTATGCAACTGCACTGAGGGACTTGAACCATGGGAAGAGGCCTCCCTTGTTTCCAGAGCGATGGAACGTCATCCGAGTCGAGGATAGCAATCATCGCGTTGTGCTGCACTCAGTGGGCGACCATGCAACTGGCCTGGAGTTTGTCAGGACGTATTCACTCCGAAACCCTACGCAAGAATTTGAAGTAGAGCAGGCTCCGGATCGCTTTTCACAATTGCCTCATGCAGTTGCCTAGCGGCCCGGCTGTTGGAAGGCGGCGCGGCACGGGGCTCGGCCGCGTCATTCCTAAAGGGGCGGTTCAGCTGCGTTTCATGCTCAGCTCGACATCGCCGGGTAAAGGCAAGGACAGGTAATTGCCGTCCGGCTCCCGCACCACCGACATGTACTCAGGGCAGTAATCTGCATTGTCGGCGATGATCAGCGCGCCGGGGCGCAGGCGATGCTCCACCAGGCGCAGGATGTCGAAGTACAGGCCTTTGGCGCCATCCAGCAGCAGCAGGTCGATCTGCTTCGGCAAGCCGGCGCGCAAGGTTTCCAGCGCGTCGCCTTCGCGGATTTCAACCAGGTCCAGCAGGCCGCCTGCCTCAAGATTCTCGCGGGCGCGCCGCGCTTTGGATGGCTCGAACTCCGTGGTGATCAGCAGGCCGCCGCCGTTGTCGCGCAGGGCTGCGGCCAGGTGCAGGGTCGAGATGCCGAACGAGGTGCCGAATTCGACGATCACGTTCGCCTTCGCATTGCGCGCCAACATGTACAGCAGCAGGCCCGTTTCGCGCGAAACCGGGATAGCGGCGTCTTTCAGGTCCGCATAGATTTCGCGATAGCCGGTCTTGCTGCTCATGATGCGCACGCGCTCCTCTTCCGGCAGTGCGGCGAAGGCGGCGATCGCCGGCACCCGTGTGTTCTTGGATTCGTCGAACAGGCGGTTCAGCAGGGGCGCGACAGGTGCAGAAGTCAGGGTAATCATGGGGGTATTCCTTTCTTGTGTAAGAGCAGGAATAATATGAAGAATCCTTCACATTTCATATTCGCGTTCCCAGGACCCGCCATGACCGATAGCAAAAACGCCCGTGTTTCCTCGCGAAGAAGGCCAAAACAGGCCCGCTCGAATGACCTTGTCAGCGCGATCCTGCAGGCAGCTATTCAGGTTTTGGCGAAGGAAGGCGCCCGCCGCTTCACCACAACGCGAGTGGCGGAGCGTGCGGGCGTGAGCGTAGGTTCGATCTACCAGTACTTTCCCAATAAGGCTTCGATCCTGTTCCGACTGCAAAGCGACGAGTGGCAGCAAACGTCGGCCATGCTGTCGGAGATCCTGCAGGATGCAGCAAAGCCGCCGCTGGAGCGCTTGCGTAAGCTGGTGCATGCCTTCGTGCGCTCTGAATGTGAAGAAGCGGCGGTGCGTACGGCCCTTAACGATGCGGCGCCGCTTTACCGGGACGCTCCGGAGGCCATCGAAACCAAGGCCTCCGGCGACCGGATGTTCCGCACCTTCATCGACCAGGTTCTGCCCAATGCCACCAGTGCGGAGCGCAACTTGGCCAGCGACCTGGTGATGGATACGCTCAGCGCCGTCGGCCAGCAGTTTTCCCAGGAGCCCCGTACTGACAAGGAGATCAAGGCTTACGCAGGCGGCCTGGCCGATATGCTGTGCGCATACCTGGCCGGGCTGGCAGGTCAGAACACGGCGCGCAAAGTCAAACGCACCGTGCGTGGTTCACCGGGGTGAAAGTGGATGTCGGAAACGCCTTCCGCCGGCTCGCCTGCGAGGCGTGAGGCGTAGTAATAATCGACATCATTTGCCTTGCGGTCGAACAGGTTGAACACATCGGCCGTCAACTGCCAGCGGCGGTTGAAGCGATACGTGGTGCGCAGGTAGGCAAGCGCCGTGCTGGACGAGCGAACGCTGTTGTCTTCCACCAATGGCCGCGGGCCGAAGTAGCGAAGCTGAAATGCGCCGGACCATGGGCCGATGTCGTTCAGCGTTGCGCCAAACGAAGCCACCTTTTCGACAGCGCCCGGCACACGGTCGCCAGCGGCGTCGAACTCCGTGTAGCGTGCACGCGAATAGGCCAGGTCGAAGTCCAGCAGCAGGTGCTTGGTCGCGGCGTAGTGGTTGTTCCACTCGATGCCGGAACGCTTGCTGGCGCGGCTTGGCGCCGTGTCGCCGGCATCGCCGGAAAACACCAGTTCGGACCCGGAACGCAGGCGCCACAGCGCGACCGAGCTCTGCAGGCCGCTCACGAACTCGCTGCGGGCGCCGATTTCCGCACCGCGCGTTTTCACCAGCGGCGTGACTGGATCGACAGGCTCGCGTTCGCGTGGCGACAGGCGTGCCGTGGTACCGCGCGCATCGTTGCTGTGGAAGCCTTCTCCGTAATTCACAAAGAACTCCGTCTTGCTCCAGGGCCCGAGCACAAGCGAGATCTTGGGTGATGCAATGTGATCATTCACCTTCCCGCTGTTCTCCGCGATCGAGCTGCCGACATTGAAGCGGTAGCTGTCGTAGCGCACGCCGGCAATGGAGCGCAGCCAGTCCGTCCACTGCACAGTGTTCTGGAACCATGCGGCCACGCTCGCCTCGGTAACGCGCGATTCGGCGATCGGATGCCGCACTTGCTGCTGCGTCGTCGCGTACAGCCCGACCGGCGCAATGCGGTCGAAGCGACCTTGCACGCCGATGCTGTTCTCCATTGAGCGATGGCCGAGTTGGCCGAACCAGGTTTGGGTCAGGTCGAAACCCGTCATCTTGCGGCGTTCCGTCTGCAGGAACTGGTCGCCATTGACCGGATCGTCGAGGAAGTAGGTGACGTCGTTGTACAGCGAGAGGTCGCTGCGAACCAGGTAGGCGTGCGCCTCCGTCAGCGTGTCGCCTGCGCGCTTGCGCCATTCGGCGGAAAGGCTGTAGCGCGCGGTGCGGCCGCCGTCGCTCGGATCGGCCGCACCGAATTCATCCAGCCGTCCATCCTGTACTGCGCGCAGTGGAATCTGGTTGGTTGCGTGCCAGCCGGCCTTGTACGCCATGCCGGTAATGCTGAAACGCTCCGCGCTGTTGCCCGAGCTGTATCGCAGCACTCCTGTCGACTTGTGGAACGCTTCCGGCATCTGCCAAGGGCCGTCGTTGTGGCCCAGATCGAGCGCATACAGCAGGTTGCCGTTGCCAACCTCGGTGGAATTCGCCACCACGCCGCGGCGATAGTTGTCCGCGCCGACGGTCAGCGATGCAAAATTTTCGTTCAGCTTATCGGCCAGGCTCATATGCGCGGCGCCGGCCGATGCAAAATCGCCTTCGTCCGCGTAATAGGGGCCTTTGCGGTAGCGGATGCGGCCAACCAGTTCTGGAATCAGGAAATTCAGGTCCGTATAGCCCTGGCCGTGGCCGTGCGTGCGCATATTGACCGGCATGCCGTCGACGAAGGTGGCGAAGTCTGTGCCGTGGTCCAGGTTGAAGCCGCGCAGGTAGTACTGGTTCGCCTTCCCGTCGCCGCTGTGCTGGGTGACGATCATGCCCGGCACGAATTCAAGGATCTCGCCGGGCCGCAATGCAGGCCGGTTGGCGATCAGTGCCGAGGTGATGGTTCCTTCGCTGGCCGCGTCGGAAGTGCGAATGCCGTTGTCATAGTGGTGGCCAACGACGTACACCCTGGCTGGTGTCTCTTGCTCTTGTGCCTGCGCGACAGCGCACAAGGCCCCCGCGATCATGGGGATCAGTTTCTTTTTCATTATGGATGTTTGAATCGGCAATCCCGCCCACCTCCCCGTGAGCGCGACCGAACAGCGCGCGCATCGTCGCCGATGCGTGCACCACCTGTCTGGCCGGTATCCGGGCTGGCAAGGCAAACCGTCTTGCCTTCCCATGCTTGCGCACAGTGGCTTGTGGAGACGGCCTTCGTTGGAGAACGATGCTTGCTTACCGTTGCGGGGGCAGCACACTTTGGCCTGCCGGCTGAACCGGTACGGCCATGTGTTTCCCGTTTAACTGCACGCTTGAACGCGCGCGAGGCACCAAACGGCGGCGATTATACGCTAGGCGTTGTTGTTATCCTGCCACCTGTCGGTATAAACCAGGTCGGCCAGCTTGCCGCGCATTGCCCACCCTTCGAGTTCCAGCATGGGCTTGGGATAGAAGCCTGCGACGTGGCCGAGGCAGATGATGGCGACCGGCTGGCCGCCCTCCGGAATGCCCAGCAAGGCCGCCAGCCTGAGGGGATCGAACAGCGAGACCCAACCCATGCCAAGGCCTTCCGCGCGGGCGGCCAGCCACATGTTCTGGATGGCGCAGGCGACAGAAGCCAAGTCCATTTCAGGCAAGGTGCGGCGGCCGAAGATATGCTTCTCGCGGCGGTCCATCAGGGCTGCAACCAGCACTTCACCGCATTCGCGGATGCCTTCAACCTTCAGCCGCATGAATTCATCACCGCGTTCGCCCAGCGCGGAGGCGGTAGCCTGGCGCTCTTCATCAACCAACGTGTACATCTGTTCCCGCAAAGCCGGGTCTCGAATGCGGATGAAGCGCCACGGCTGCATCAGGCCGACGCTGGGCGCCTGGTGCGCGGCGGCCAGCAGGCGCATGAGCCGGTCTTCGCCGATTGCGCCCGGAACGAAGTGGCGCACGTCGCGCCGCTCGGCGATCACGCGATATATGGCTTCGATTTCTGACTGGTCAAAACTGCTTTGCAATTTCTATCTCACTCTTTCTCCGGGCTGACATTGTAGAGGAAGTCTGCCATTGCCCGGACGCGCAGGCTGGCTTTAAGGTCGCGGTGATAGACCAGCCACAAATCGCGCGACACGGGTGCCGCCGGATGCTGCATGCGCTGCAGCGCGGAGTCGCGCTCGCCGACGAAGCAAGGCAGCATGCCGGCGCCGATACCGGCACGCACGGCCGCAATTTGTGCGGGCAGGCTGTTGCAAGCGAGAACCGGCGGCTGGCCATTGAAACATGCGCGTAGCGCAGCCGCCATCGGCAACCCGTCCCATGCACCGTCCCAGCCGACATAATCATCGTCGTTGTGTTGGCTGCCTGCGGCACGGTAAAGGCCGAAATCGATCTTGCCGATGCGTTTGGCAATCAGGTCTGCGCTGTCGTCAGGTCGGGCCATGCGCAGCGCCAAGTCCGCTTCGCGTCGCGACAGGTTGACCGCACTCATGCCGATGTTGAGCTCCACGCGCAATGCCGGGTGTTGTTTGCGCAATGCTGGAAGCTGAGGAACGACCAGGTGCAGCGCAAGCATTTCAGTCGTTGCGAGCCGCACCGCGCCGGAAACCTGATCCTGTCCAAGACGGCGCGCGCCGTGTTCCGCGGCTGCCATCGCATGGCCCACCTGCTCTGCTTGCTCTAACAGCTCGCTACCATCGTCGGTCAGCATATAGCCACTTTGCTGGCGCATGAATAGCGTCCGGCCGGTGCGCCGCTCCAAGGCGTCGACGTGCCGAGAGACCGTAGATGCGCTGGTGCCCAGTATCGCAGCCGCACCGCTAAGGCTACCGCCACGCGCGACCGCGAGGAAGAATTTCAGTTCATTCCAATCGAAGGAAAGGTCTTTCATTTTCGGAAAATTGTTTTCTGAATTCGTCAAACTGCATCCAGATCTGGAAACCTATACTAACCTCAATCCAAACTTCCGGAGCCAAGCCATGACCGTCCTCTATGGAGAATCCGCCGGCATCGCGGTAATTGCATTGAACCGACCCGAAGCGCTGAATGCACTCGACCTCCCGACCTTGCAGCGCCTGGAGGAAATGCTGGACATGGCGGCAGCCAGCTCCACAGCAGGTGCGGTGATACTGACCAGCACCGGTTGCAACGCTTTTTGCGCCGGGGCCGACATCAAGTACCTGAGCCAGGCCACCCCGTTTGAAGTGCGCGAGTTTGCGCGGCTCGCAACCCACATCACGCATCGCATCGAAAACCTTGGCAAGGTAGTGGTGGCGGCGCTGAACGGGCACGCTTTAGGCGGCGGCCTGGAACTTGCCGAGGCATGCATGATCCGCATCGCAGCCAGCCACGCAATGCTCGGTCATCCTGAGGTGCGCATCGGCGCCGTTGCCGGCTTTGGCGGCACAACGCGGCTGGCGCGCCTGGTAGGCAAAGGCCGCGCTGCGGAAATGCTGCTGCGCGGCCGAACTATCGATGCGGGCGAAGCGCTGCGAATCGGCCTGGTGCAGCAGGTGACCGAGCCCGAGGAATTGATGGGTGCCACGCGCTCCATGCTGTATGACATCCTCGCCCAGTCGCCCGATGCCGTGCAGCTGACGTGGGAAGCCCTGCATCGCGGCCTGAACATGACGCTGGAAGAATCGGCCAGCCTCGGCGCGGACTATTTTGGCCTCGTCGCGGCAACGGAAAACTTTCGCATCGGCATTGAAGCTTTCATTAAAAAAGTCACGCCCGACTACACTCAACGAAGGGTTGAATAAAACCGACAAAACTGCGCACGATAGGTTTTGCTCATCCATTTCTGGCTATACTGCACCCTCAAGGAAATTTCCGAGGGGCAACAATGGACGACACAATCGAGAATAACGAGGGCACACTCAAGCTCTCCGCGACCCTGGCCGCGGCAACCCTGCTGACGGCTTGCGGCGGGGGCGGCAGCGAAGGCACGGGGAGCGACGGCGGCACCACTTCCCCGGTGCCGCCAACCCAGGTTGAATCTATTGCCAACGCCCAGGCTGCGCGCTTTCTCGCCCAGGCGTCGATGGGCGCAACGCATGAACAGATGACGCGCGTGCAGGCCATCGGCTACAGCAAGTGGCTGGACGAGCAGATGGCGATGACAGCTACGCAGTCGCGCTGGGACTGGTTGATGGCGAAGGGCTTCAACGCCATTGAAAACAAAAACAACCAGGCCGGCATTGATGCCGCGCTGTGGGTCAAGCTGATCACGTCACCCGATACCCTGCGCCAGCGCGTAACGCTGGCCCTGTCCGAAATCGTCGTTGCCTCGCTGGAGGGGTTTACCGGTGCCTGGCGCGCTTTCACCGGCGCTGCCTACATGGATATCCTGGAAGCCAACGCGTTCGGCAACTACCGCACCTTGCTGCAGCAGGTCACGCTGTCGACCGCCATGGGCGAGTACCTGACCTATCGCGGCAACGCCAAAGCCAACCCGAAGACCGGCTCCATGCCGGACGAAAATTACGCCCGCGAGATCTTACAGCTCTTCACCATCGGCCTGCTGAAGCTGAATTCGGACGGCACGGCGACCGAGCAGGAAACCTATACGCAAGCCGATATTTCCGGCCTGGCCCGTGTGTTCACCGGCTGGGACTCTGACCTTGCCGGCGGCACCAACGACACGCCGGATTACCGCAAGCGCCCGATGGTCCAGGTTGGAACCAAATACGAGCCGGGCGAGAAAACCTTCCTCGGTACGACGATCAACAGCGGCGTCGACGCTGCAACGGCCCTGAACAAGGCGCTCGATGCGATTTTTGCGCACCCGAACGTGGCGCCATTCATTTCGAAGCAACTGATCCAGCGCCTGGTTACCAGCAATCCCGCGAAAGAATACGTGGCGCGCGTCGCCGCTGTATTCAACAACAACGGCAGCGGCGTCAAAGGCGACCTGAAAGCGGTGATCAAGGCGATCCTGCTCGACCAGGAAGCACGTTCTGCGGCCAATCTGACGAACGCCGGCTTTGGCAAAGTACGCGAACCGATCCTGCGCTTTACCGCCTGGGCACGGGCCTACAATGCCACTTCGCCGAGCGAGGCATGGGCCATCGGCAATACCAGCGAGCCCTCGTTCCGCCTGGGACAAAGCCCGCTGCGCTCGCCGAGCGTCTTCAACTTCTTCCGGCCCGGCTATGTGCCGCCGGCGCTGGGCGTGGTTGCACCCGAATTCCAGATTGTGAACGAAACCAGCGTGGTCGGCTACGTCAATTACATGCAGACCGCCATCAGCAAGGGTATCGGCGACGTCAAGGCGGATTATGCGACCCTGCTGCCGCTGGCCGACAACGTGCCTGCCCTGGTCGACGAGATCAACCTGGTGCTGGCGGCCGGCCAGTTGAGCGCGGATACCGTGACCCTGGTCCGCAATGCCGTCGCCAGCATGGCAACCGGCACCGACGCAGCGCGTGCCAACCGCGTGTATGCGGCGCTCACGCTGGTGATCGCATCCCCTGAATTCATCGTACAGAAGTAAAGGCCAACACCATGACTAATCAAGCTTCGCGCCGCGCCTTCCTCAAGCGCGCATCGGCTCTCGGCGTGGCAGGCGTGGCGGCGCCCTGGGCCATCAACCTGATGTCGATCGCCGAGGCGGCGGCAGCCACCGCAAGCGACTACAAGGCGCTGGTCTGCGTCTTCCTGTACGGTGGCAACGACTATGCCAACACCGTCGTTCCTTACGACAGCGCCAATTACACGCTGTACCAGGGGCTGCGCCCAACCATTGCCTATGCCCGCGACGCCCTGACCGCGACCGCCCTGGCGCCATCCGTCCCAGTGCTGGATTCGATCGGTTCGGCGCGCGAGTTCGCACTGGCGCCGGCGCTCGCCCCCCTGGTCCCGATCTTCAACAATGGCCAGCTTGGCGTCATGCTGAACGTCGGCCCGCTGGTCCAGCCGACCACGAAGGCGCAGTACCAGGCCAAGTCCGTGCCGCTGCCGCCAAAGCTGTTCTCGCATAACGACCAGCAATCGATCTGGCAATCGTCCGCGCCGGAAGGTTCGCGTACGGGTTGGGGCGGCCGCCTGGGCGACCTGTTCGAGTCGGGTAACGGCAATGCCACCTTCACCTGCGTCAACGTCTCCGGAAACGCGGTCTACATGGCCGGCAAGACTGCGGTGCAGTACCAGGTATCGGCCAACGGTTCGATGCAGTTCAACGGCCTGAAGTCGCCGCTGTTCGGTTCCGCCACTGCCACCGAAGCCCTGCGCACCCTGATTACCCAGCAGCGCACGCACGCGCTGGAGAACGAGTACAACCGCGTCACCCGCCGTTCGGTGGATGCCAATGCGGCGCTCACCTCGGCCCTGGCTAGCGCCCCTGCACTGCAGACGGTGTTCCCGGCATCGAATTCCCTGGGCGACCAGTTGAAGATGGTCGCGCGCATGATTTCCGCCAGCGGCAGCCTGGGTGCCAAGCGCCAGGTATTCTTCGTCTCGATGGGCGGCTTCGACACCCACGACAACCTGGCCACCGTGCATCCGGGCCTGATGGCCAAGCTGGGCGACGCCATGGCTGCCTTCTACCAGGCGACGGTGGAACTGGGCGTGTCCGACAAGGTAACGACGTTCACCGCTTCCGACTTCGGCCGTACGCTGGTCGCCAATAACGACGGTTCCGACCACGGCTGGGGCAGCATGCACTTCATGATGGGCGGCGCGGTCAAGGGCAAGCGCTTCTACGGCACCGCGCCGGTGGTCGCCAACAATGGCCCCGACGACGTCGGCCAGGGCCGCCTGCTGCCGAGCACTTCGGTCGACCAGTACGCAGCTACCATGGGCAAATGGCTGGGCGCCAGCGACGGCCAACTGCTGGAGCTGCTGCCGAACCTGTCCAACTACAGCACGCGTGATCTCGGCTTCCTGTGATGCCTCCGGTCCGATTGAATCGGATCACATGGTAAAGTAGCGGCGTTGAACCAACGCCACTACTTACCATGAGCAAAGCAAAGCCGGCACCCAAGCCGCAAGACCTGAAACTTGCGGACTTCCTGTGCTTCGCCATCTATTCGGCCAACCTCACTTTTGGCAAGGCCTACAAGCCGATCCTGGACATGCTGGGCCTGACCTACACCCAGTACATCACCGTCATTGCGCTGTACGAAGAATCGGGCCAGATGGTGAGCGAGCTGGGGGAAAAGCTATTCCTCGAGTCGAATACGCTGACCCCGATCCTGAAAAAACTCGAGGCCATGGGTTACGTTACCCGCCAGCGCAGCGCTGCCGATGAGCGGCAGGTGCTGGTCAGCCTGACCGAGGAAGGCCGCGCATTGCGCGAACGCGCCTTCAACGCAGACCTGTCCGATGCATGCGGCCTGACCGGCGACGAATTCGCCGAGACGCGCGACGCAGTTCTCAAGCTGCGCAACAACCTGGCCAGGTCATTGTCCAAATAGCACTGTGTCGGCCGTAGCAACAATACGGCCGAATCCGGTCTCAATTATTTATCGTATGCGATGTAATCGAATCCGCTTGACATCGCAAAAACCTCCGCTATACTCCTGTTCATCGAATGCGACTGCATCGTATGCGATTCAAATCAACTGAACTGAATGGAGTTACACATGAGCAAGATCACCAAAGTCCTGGCCACCGGTAAAACCCGCACTACCCCTGTCGATTCCGCCATCTATTCCGGCAATCCGGAAGGCCTCCTGGATTTCCAACTGACGACGCCAGGCAATCCGGCAGGCCGCGTGATCGACATCCAGGCGAGCCAGCCGCATCCACTTGCCGAGCAGTTGTTCGCAGGCGCCTGGTCGGCCTGCTACTCGGGCGCAGTCGGCCTGGCGGCCAAGGAAAAGAAAGTGGTCCTGCCGGAAGGGACCCATGTCGAGATCGAAGTCGACCTTGGCCAAGGCCGCGGTGAATACTTCCTCCAGGCGCGCCTGACGGTGTTCGCTCCCGGCGCCGACCACGCTGCCGTGACCGAAGTCGCCCACCTGGCCGACGCTATCTGCCCATACTCGAAAGCGGTACGCGGCAATATCGACGTGGTGCTGAACGTCGTAACCGCTTAAGGAAGTAGCCGGGAAAGCCTGCGCCAGCCACAGCGCAGGCTACCTCATCGCCACTGTTCCCGCCTCCGCGGCCTGCCAACCGCCGCCGAGTGCCCGGAAAGCAGCAACTGCGGCGCGTGCCGATTCCGTTTGCGCCTGCACCCGGGCGTCGGAAGCACGCAGCAGGTTTTCGTCCGCCTGCAGGACTTCGACCAGGCTGACGACGCCTTTCTGGTAGGCCGCGAACGACGCTTCGCGTGCACGGCCGAGCGAGCTGACGCCTTGCTCCAGCACGGCAGCCTGCTCCTCGCGTTTCACCAATGCAGAGAATGCATTCTCGACATCCTCACTCGCGTGCAGAGCCGCCAGCCTGTAGGCGGCCAGCATTTCCGCTTCCTGCCCCTTGGCTTGCGCGATCTGCGCATCGACCCGGGCGAAATCGAACAGGCGCCAGCGCAAACCCAGGATGCCGGCGGCCTGGTTGGCGCCACTGGTAAACAGGTTGCCACCGGAGACTGAAGTCGCGCTGCCAATTAGTCCGCTCAAGGAAAACTTGGGGTAATACTCTGCAATGGCGACGCCGATTCGGGCATTGGACGCGGCCAGGCGGCGTTCGGCCACGATCAGGTCGGGCCGGCGCCGCAGCAGTTCGCGCGGCGAGCCGCTGGCGGCAATCTGCGGCGCTAGCGGGATGGCGGCCGTTTCCGCCAGCTCGGCGTGATGCGTGCCGGGTGGCGACGCAAGCATCACATCCAGCGCATTCAGGGCAGTTTCCAGGCCGGACTCCAACACCGGGATGGAAGCCTGTACCTGGGCCAGCGCGCCTTCGGCCTGCCTTAGCTGCAGCTCCGCCGCCAGGCCTTTTCCATATAAGAGGTTGATGGTCCCGACAAGATCCTGTTGCGTCTTCACTTGCTTGCGGGCGACCTCGAGACGTGCCTGCAGGCCGCGGACGGTAATGTAGGTGTCTGCGGTTTGTGCCGCCACCGCCAGCCGTGCCGCCGCCGCCCCGGCTTCCGATGCCTGGTATTCGGCCAGCGCCGCCTCCCGGCCCCGGCGCAAGCCGCCAAACAGGTCGAGTTCCCAGTTCGCGCCGAGATTGACTTCATAGGAACTGCCATGGCGGTCAAAGCCGGGCGTCGAACTGAGCATCCGCCCTTGCGGGGTTTCTACCGACTGGTAGGCCCGTGCGGCCTGGCCGCTGATATTCCCGGAAGGCAGCAAGGCGGCATTGGCTGCGCCCAGGCCGGCGCGTGCTTGCGCGACGCGCGCGGAGGCCTGCGCGAGGTCGAGGTTCTGTTCGAGCGCCTGTGCCACAAAGCGGCTCAAAAGTGGATCGCCAAAGCCGTTCCACCACTGGGCCAGATCGGCGCTGGAGGCGGCCTGGCGCTGCTCAACAGCTGCCTGGCCGTGGAATTGTTGCGCCAGAACCGGCTCCGGACGGGCGTAATCGGGGCCGACGGCGCAGCCCGTTGACAGTGTGGCAACGACCAGCGCCGCCAGGGTTTGTTTGTTTAACATCGGACATCCTTCGTCATGAGTTGATGGTGACCATAATACCAAATGGTCACAAGTTGTCCAATCTTTCTGTTTGGCTTAAACTTGAGCGCATGAAAAATCAAAGTACCTCTCCAGCCCCGGCCAGGGGGCCGGCCGATCACGAAGTACGCAACCAGATCGTTGCCGCAGCCGTTGAACATTTCAGCCACTACGGCTATGCGAAGACCACTGTGTCCGACCTGGCCAAGTCGATCGGCTTCTCAAAAGCGTATATCTACAAGTTCTTCGAGTCGAAGCAGGCCATCGGTGAAGTGATCTGCGCGAATTGCATGCAACAGATCGAAACCGAGGTCAGCGCGGCAATTGCCGAAGCCGGTTCCCCGCCCGAGAAGCTGCGCCGTATGTTCAAGGCCTTTACGGAGGCCAGTCTTCGCCTGCTGTTCAATGAACGCAAGCTTTATGAAATTGCAGCCACAGCCGCAACGGATCGCTGGCAGGTCGTGCTCGACTATGAGGTGCGCATCCAGAAACTGCTGCGCGAGGTGCTGCAGGAGGGCCGCCAGTCTGGCGACTTCGAGCGCAAGACTCCCCTGGACGAGACTGTGATGGCGATTTACCTGGTAATGCGCCCTTACCTCAATCCGCTGCTGCTGCAACATAGCTTCGACTACACGGAAGATGCCCCTGCGCATCTGTCCAGCCTGGTGCTCCGGAGCCTGTCGCCATAAAAAAATAGTTTGTGACCATTGACTAAATTAGTCACCAGAACCATAATGAAAGTCCCGATCACTTTATCCATGGGACTTTCATGCGCCTGCTTCGCTCAACTCCGTCCGCAGTCTTCGCTGCCGTGCTGCCGTTTGCGGTGGTGGCTTGCGGCGAAAAACATCCAACCGATCCCCGTACCGAGGCGCCGCTGGTGCGCGCCGCGGTGGTCCAGGGGGTAGCGCCCCTTTCCCGCTCCTACACCGGCGTTGTCGCCGCACGGGTGCAGAGCGACCTCGGCTTCCGTGTTCCCGGCAAGGTACTGGAGCGTCTGGTCGATGTCGGGCAAGCCGTCAAGCGCGGCCAGCCGCTGATGCGTATCGACGCGGTCGACCTGAAGCTGGCTGCGCATGCACAACAGGAAGCCGTGGCCGCGGCCCGGGCCCGGGCAAAGCAGGCGACCGACGACGAGGCGCGCTATCGCGACCTGCGCCCAAGCGGCGCGGTTTCGGCCTCCGCTTATGACCAGGCCAAGGCCGCCGCCGATGCCGCCCGCGCCCAGCTCAGCGCAGCCGAAGCCCAGGCCGACGTCGCCGTGAACGCGAGCCGCTATACCGAACTGGTGGCGGATGGCGACGGCGTCGTCACGGAAACGCTGGCCGAGCCCGGCCAGGTGGTCAATGCCGGCCAGGTCGTAGTGCGCCTGGCCCATGCCGGCCGCCGCGAAGCCGTGATCCAGCTGCCTGAGACTGTACGTCCTGCAGTTGGCTCCGTCGCCCAGGCAACGCTGTTCGGCAAGGACGGCGTGCGCGTTCCCGCCAAGCTGCGGCAGTTGTCGGATGCGGCAGACCGTCTCACCCGCACCTTCGAAGCGCGCTATGTGCTGGATGGCGAACTGGCCAACGCACCCTTGGGCAGCACGGTAACGATCCAGGTGGCCGACGGCCAGCCGGTTGCCCAAGGCGGACTGCAGGTGCCGATTGGCGCACTGTTCGATGCCGGCAAGGGGCCGGGTGTCTGGGTCATCGACGGTAATCCGGCCAAGGTCTCCTGGCGTCCGGTCTCGGTGCAGCGTCTTGAAGACGACCGCGCCAGCATCGACGGCCAGGTCAAGCAAGGCGACCGCATCGTGGCACTCGGCGCGCACCTGTTGCGCGAAGGCGCCAGCGTGCGGGTCGACACCCAGGGCGCCGGCGCCGCAACCGAAGGAGCCCGTCCGTGAAAACCAACCGCTTCAACCTGTCGGCCCTCGCAGTACGCGAGCGCTCCGTCACCCTGTTCCTGATTTGCCTGATTTCGCTCGCAGGGGTGATTTCCTTCTTCAAACTGGGCCGCGCCGAAGACCCGGCGTTCACGGTCAAGGTCATGACCATCGTTACCGCCTGGCCCGGCGCCACCGCGCAGGAAATGCAGGACCAGGTGGCGGAAAAGATTGAAAAGCGCTTGCAGGAGCTGCGCTGGTACGACCGTAGTGAGACCTACACGCGCCCGGGCCTGGCCTTCACCACCCTGACCCTGCTCGACAGCACACCGCCGTCGGAAGTAAAGGAAGAGTTCTACCAGGCTCGCAAGAAAGTCGGCGACGAGGTCGGCAACCTGCCGCCTGGCGTGATCGGGCCCATGGTCAACGACGAATACGCCGACGTCACCTTTGCCCTGTATGCGCTGAAGGCCAAGGGCGAGCAACAGCGCTTGCTGGTGCGCGACGCCGAATCGCTGCGCCAGCGCCTGTTGCACGTGCCGGGAGTGAAGAAGGTCAACATCGTTGGCGAGCAGCAGGAACGCATCTACATCGAATTCTCCCATGAACGCCTGGCGACGCTCGGCATCGGCCCGCAGGAAGTGTTCGCTGCGTTGAACAGCCAGAACGCTTTGGCCGCTGCTGGTTCCGTGGAGACCAAGGGGCCGCAAGTGTTCATCCGCCTGGACGGTGCCTTCGATACGCTGCAGAAAATCCGCGAGACACCGGTGGTGGCCCAAGGGCGCACGCTGAAGCTGTCCGACATCGCCAAGGTCGAACGTGGCTATGAGGATCCGTCGACCTTCATGATCCGCAATGGCGGCGAGCCTGCGCTTCTGCTGGGCATTGTGATGCGCGACGGCTGGAACGGCCTTGACCTGGGCAAGTCGCTGGACAGCGAAGTGGGCGCCATCAACGCCAGCCTGCCGTTGGGCATGAGCCTGGCCAAGGTGACCGACCAGGCAGTCAACATCAGCTCCTCGGTCGACGAATTCATGCTCAAGTTCTTCGCCGCCTTGGTGGTGGTGATGCTGGTGAGCTTCATCAGCATGGGCTGGCGCGTCGGCGTGGTAGTTGCCGCTGCAGTTCCGTTGACGCTGGCCATGGTCTTTATCGTGATGGCGGCCACCGGCAAGAACTTCGACCGCATTACCCTGGGGTCGCTGATCCTGGCATTGGGCCTGCTGGTGGACGACGCCATTATCGCCATCGAAATGATGGTGGTGAAGATGGAAGAAGGTTACGACCGTATCGCCGCATCGGCATACGCCTGGAGCCATACGGCCGCGCCGATGCTGTCTGGCACCCTGGTGACGGCCGTCGGCTTCATGCCAAACGGTTTTGCCCGTTCGAGCGCCGGCGAATACACCAGCAATATGTTCTGGATTGTGGGCATTGCCCTGATCGCATCCTGGGTCGTCGCGGTGGTGTTCACCCCGTATATGGGCGTCAAGCTGCTGCCCGATTTCAAAAAGGTCGAGGGCGGCCACGAAGCCATCTACGACACCCCGCGCTATAACCGCTTCCGCGGCTTGCTGGGACGCGTCATCGCCCGCAAGTGGCTGGTGGCCGGCTCGGTCGTGGGCCTGTTCGTGCTTTCGGTGCTTGGCATGGCCGTCGTCAAGAAGCAGTTCTTCCCGATCTCGGACCGTCCGGAAGTACTGGTCGAGGTGCAAATGCCTTATGGCACGTCGATCAACCAGACCAGCGCTGCTACCGCGAAGGTCGAAGCATGGCTGGCCGGGCAAAAGGAAGCAAAGATCGTCACAGCCTACATCGGCCAGGGCGCGCCGCGCTTCTACTTGGCCATGGGACCGGAATTGCCGGATCCATCATTCGCCAAGATCGTCGTTCGCACCGACAGCCAGGAAGAGCGCGATGCGTTGAAACAGCGCTTGCGTGAAGCAATCGGCGGCGGCCTGGCTTCCGAAGCACGCGTCCGCGTCACCCAGCTGGTGTTCGGCCCCTATTCACCATTCCCTGTTGCCTACCGCGTCAGCGGTCCCGATCCGGAAAAGCTGCGCAGCATTGCGGCGGACGTACGCCAGCTCATGGAGACCAGCCCGATGATGCGGACTGTGAATGCCGACTGGGGCACCCGTGCACCTACGATGCATTTCACTTTGCAGCAAGACCGGCTGCAGGCAGTGGGCCTGTCCTCCAACGCGGTGGCGCAGCAACTGCAGTTCCTGCTGAACGGCGTACCCGTGACGGCCGTGCGCGAAGACATCCGCACCGTGCAGGTAGTGGCGCGCGCTGCCGGCGACATCCGCCTCGATCCAGCCCGGATCGGCGACTTTACGCTGGCCGGCGCCAACGGACAGCGCATCCCGCTGTCGCAAGTGGGCAAGATCGAGGTGCGGATGGAAGAACCCATCGAGCGCCGCCGCGACCGCATGCCGACCATCACCGTGCGCGGCGACATTGCCGACAACCTGCAGCCGCCGGATGTTTCGGCAGCCATCACAAAGCAACTGCAGCCGCTGATCGCCAAGCTACCGACTGGTTATGCCATTGAGGAAGCAGGCTCCATCGAGGAATCGGGCAAGGCGACCAAGGCCATGCTGCCTCTGTTCCCGATCATGCTGGCGATCACCCTGCTGATCATCATCTTCCAGGTGCGTTCGATTTCGGCAATGGTGATGGTATTCCTGACCAGTCCCCTGGGCCTGATCGGCGTGGTCCCAACCCTGATCCTGTTCCGGCAGCCTTTCGGCATCAATGCCCTGGTCGGCCTGATCGCCCTGTCCGGCATCCTGATGCGCAATACGCTGATCCTGATCGGCCAGATCCACCATAACAAGGAGGCTGGCATGGAGCCGTTCAAAGCGGTGGTCGAAGCCACCGTGCAGCGCGCGCGCCCGGTCATCCTGACAGCGCTGGCAGCGATCTTCGCATTCATGCCGCTGACCCATTCGGTGTTCTGGGGCACGCTGGCTTATACGCTGATCGGCGGCACCCTTGCCGGCACCGTCCTGACCCTGGTGTTCCTGCCTGCGATGTACTCGATCTGGTTCAAGATCCGCCCCGGCGATGCGCAGCCGGCTTCGCACGCTGGTGAATCGGCGGCCCCGCAGCTGATGACCGGTAGTTGAATTCACATAAGAGGAGAAGTTGATGTCGAAGCATAAGTATTCGAAGTCCCTGCTGGCAGCAGCGGCAGGCATGCTGCTGGCAGGCCAGAGCCATGGCGCCGCATTTGAACTGAAGGAGAAAAGCGCCAAAGCACAGGGCCGGGCCACCGCAGGATCGATCAGCGCTCCCGGAGACGCGTCGGCCATCGCCGAAAATCCAGCCGCGATGCGCGGCCTGGATGGCAGGGTCTTCCAGGCCGACTTGACCACGGTCGATTATTCGGTCAAGTTCAATGGCGATGGCGAGGATGGGCTCGGCCGGCCTTTATCTGGCAACAACGGCGGAGAGGCGGGAGCGACCAAGCCGATTCCAGCGATGTACTTCCACACGCCATTGGGCGAGCGCGCACACCTCGGCCTGTCGCTGACGGCGCCGTTCGGTTTCACCACCGACTACGACGCGCAATGGAAGGGCCGCTACCAAGGCCAGAAGACCGAACTGAAAGCAGTCAACCTGGGCCTCGCCCTGTCGTATGACTTGAACGAGCAGTTGTCGTTGGGCGGTTCGCTCTTCTTCGAACATGCGACAGCGAACTTGACGACCGCCCTCGACTTTGGCGCGATCATGGCTGCCTCGCGCGTGCCGGGCTACGCTCCCACCAGCGCCGACGGCCGCATCGCGCTCGACGGAAGCGACAATGCCTTCGGCTTCACGCTCGGCCTTTTGTATAGCCCGACGCGGCAGACTCATATCGGCGCGGCCTACCGCTCCGGCGTCAACCATAAGCTGAGCGATGCATCGATCACCTTCGATGTGCCGCAAGGGCCGAAGGCGATACTCGCCGCAACGCGCCCCGGCTGGTTCACCAACACCAATGCTTCGACTGAACTGCGCATGCCTTCATCGTGGACGATCAGTGTGACGCACCAGCTCAACGAACGCTGGTCCGTGATGGCCGACGTGCACCGAACCAAATGGAGCAGGTTCAAGGATGTAGTGCTCGACTTCGACTCGCCGCAGGCAACGCAGGCGATCGCCTTCGACTATCGCAACACCCTGTTCGGCGCGCTGGGCGCCGAATACACGCTCAAGCCGGACCTGACCTTGCGCGCTGGCGTGGCTTACGACCAGACGCCAGTCCGTGCCGCTTCCCGCGACGTTCGGGTGCCCGACGTGGACCGCAAGTGGCTGTCGCTTGGCGCAACCTGGCGCGCCAGCCAAAGCGTCGAATGGAGCGCCGGCTATACCCACCTGTTCCTCGACGATGCGGCTGTCGCCATGCGCTCGTCGACAGGCAGCACTCTGCATGGCAACTACAAGCTGGCGAGCGACATCTTCGCTGTCTCGCTGGCTTATCGCTTCTGACCCCCTGGAGAAAAAGCATGAAGGATTCGATTGTATTGATTACCGGTGTCTCGTCCGGCATCGGACGCACCGCAGCGGAGAAGTTTGCCGCGCAGGGATGCCGCGTCTTTGGCACGGTGCGCAGCATCGCCAAAACGTCGCCCCTGTCAGGCGTCGAACTGATCGAAATGGATATCCGCGATGACGCGTCCGTGGAACTCGGCGTCCAGGCCGTGATCGAGCGCGCGGGTCGCGTTGACATCCTGGTCAACAACGCCGGCATGAGCATGGTCGGAGCGGTGGAGGAAACATCGGTTACCGAAGCCGCCGCCCTGTTCGATACCAACGTGTTCGGCGTGCTGCGCATGGTACGCGCCGTGCTCCCGCATATGCGAAAGCAGCGCCATGGCCGGATCGTGAATGTCAGTTCCGTGCTTGGCTTCCTCCCCGCGCCGTACATGGGACTGTACTCTGCTTCAAAGCACGCGGTTGAAGGACTGTCCGAAACGCTGGACCACGAGGTGCGCCAGTTCGGCATCCGCGTCACGCTGGTCCAGCCGTCGTACACCAAGACCAACCTGGACGCCAACTCGCCCCAAACCGCCCTGCGGATCGGCGATTATGACCATGACCGCGATACTGCGGCCCGCTCCGTTGTCAACAGCATCAACAGTGCTCCCGGTCCGGACGGTGTGGCAAACACGATTGTGGAAGCGGCGCTTGGCAACTGGCGCATGCGTCGTACCCCGGCGGGACAGGCATCCCTCCTGAGCAAATTGCGCCGCTTCATGCCGGCCGGCCCGGTCGACGCGAGCTTGCGCAAATCGCTGGGATTGGCCTGATGCGATAACCAAATTCGTGCCTTTCCTTCGTTTTCCTGAAATTTTGGCCCGCCTGCTCCAAATGCATTGAACCCACGCCCCGGTATCGATACCATGATTGCGCTAACAATATCGATATGGGGTGGTGGAGATGAGACATTTGCTGGCTGCGGGCCTGGCGCTTGCCATGCTGCAGGGGACAGCCATGGCTGCGCCGAAGTTGCCGGACACAATACTGTTCGGTGTTGCCTATTACGACGAGTACACGCCGGTCGACCGCCTGGACGAAGACGTGCGCCTGATGAAGGAAGCCGGCATCAGCGTCGTGCGTATTGCCGAATCGACCTGGGGCACGCTGGAACGCAGTGAAGGCGTGTTCGACTTTACGCATGTGGATCGAATGCTGTCGGCTTTCCACAAGGGCGGCATCAAGGTCATCGTCGGCACCCCAACCTATGCGGTTCCGACCTGGCTGGCGCGCAAGCACCCCAACGTAATGGTGGTGACACCGAAAGGCCGCGCCGAATACGGGCCGCGCCAAAACATGGACATCACCGATCCCGATTTCCGGCGCGCGGCCGAACGCGTGATCGTGGCCCTGGTCGACCACGTCAAGGACCATCCCGCCGTCATCGGCTACCAAGTCGACAACGAGACCAAGGCCTATGGCGCCAGCGGTCCGAATGTGCAGGCGGCCTTCGTCGCTTCGATGCGCAAAAAATTCCCCGACCTGGAACAGTTGAACAAGGCGTTCGGACTCGATTACTGGAGCAACAGGATCAATAGCTGGGAAGACTTCCCTTCCGTTAACGGCTCCATCAACGCCAGCCTGTCCAACGCCTTTGCCGGCTTCCAGCGCGAACTGGTGACCGAATACCTTACCTGGCAGGCCGGCCTGGTCCGGTCTCACGCACGTGACGAGCAGTTCATCACCCAGAATTTCGACCTGGGCTGGAAAGACCATTCCTACGGCGTGCAGCCGGAGGTCGATCATTGGGAGGCGGCCAAGCCGCTCGACGTCGCGGGCATCGACATCTACCACCCAAGCCAGGACAAGCTGACCGGCGTCGAGATCGCCTTTGGTGGCGACCTGACTCGCTCCTTGCGCAACGGCCAGAACTACCTGCTCATGGAGACGCAGGCGCAAGGCTTCCCGCACTGGACGCCGTATCCGGGCCAGTTGCGATTGCAGGCGTTCAGCCATCTGGCGTTCGGCGCGAACATGGTGTCGTACTGGCATTGGGCCACCACGGCGAATGCGGTCGAAACCTATTGGCGCGGCGTGCTGTCACAGGACTACCAGCCGAATGAGGTCTACGCCGAGGCCAGGTCCATCGGCGCCGACTTGAAGCGGCTCGGCCCCAAGCTGGTCAACCTGCGCAAGAAGAATGAGGTAGCGCTCTACGTCAGCAACACCGCCCAAGCCGGCTTCGACGCGTTCAAGGTGCATGCCGAAGGGAAGACCATCGGCTACAACGAGGCGATGCGGCCCTATTACGATGCGCTGTACCGCATGAATGTTGGCGTGGACATCCTGTCCCCTTCTTCCACAGCCGATCTTTCGGACTACAAGCTGATTGTGGTGCCCTCGCTGTACGCAGCCAGCGATGCCGAAATCGCGAGGCTCAATGCCTTCGCCAAAGGCGGTGGCCGGGTGCTCTACACCTTCCGCAGCGGCTTCTCGGACGAAAACACCAAGGTGCGTTACGCCACCCAGCCCGGCGCGATCGCCGAAGCGGCCGGTATCGAATATCGCCAGTTCACCAACCCGGAAAACGTGACGCTCGACGGTGACCCTTTCCACGTCGGCAAGCAGGACAATCGCGTGCGCTGGTGGATGGAGTTCGTCAAGCCGACCACGGCGCGGGTGCTGGCGCGCTACAAACATCCGTCATGGCCCGCTTACGCGGCCGTGACCCGCAATGCTTACGGCAGCGGGGAAGTGACCTATGTTGGCTTCATGCCGACCGATGCGGTCATCGACAGAATCATGGAGGACCAGGTAAAACGCGCTGGCGTTGCCTTGACAAGGGTGCGCTATCCGCTTGTCATGCGTGGCGGCACGCTGCAAAACGGTCACCAGGTGCGCTACCTGCTCAACTACTCCGCCAAGCCGCAGCAACTGAGGTATGGCTACGCGGCAGGCCTGGAACTCCTGTCGGGCAAATCCGTAGGCAAGGGAGAAGTGCTCAAGCTGGCGCCATGGGGCGTGGCCATCGTAGAGGAGCAATGACCATGCACTCACTCGCTACGGCGCTGGCCGGCTTGCTTTTCGCAGCCAGCGCATCGGCCAACGGCGCGAGTCCGGCAAGTTGGATCTGGTATCCGGGTGACTTCGAAATCTGGCTGAGCAACCAGGTGCAGGTGAGGCGCGTTGAACGCGACGCGCCGTTCATGCCGTTCTGGCGCTTTTACAGCCACCAGCCGCAGATCAACTTCAGCAAGCAGTTCGAACTCTCCGCGCCAGAGGAGATCACCGTAACCGCCGAGGGAAAATACAGCATCCAGGTCGATGGAAAGTTCGTACAGGGCGACCAGAAGCACGTGCGCCTTGTCACCGGCAAGCACTCCATCAACGTGCAGGTCTACAATCAGGTTTCTCCGCCTGCGATCCTGGTCGAGGGCAGGACAATCAACTCAGACACAACGTGGACCGTGGGTCCGGCGCCGTACTACAAGCCATCGAACGGGCCGGCAGTCCATGCGGCCGGGCGAACTGGTGGGCCGCCGTCCCAGTTCAGGCTTGCGACGCGTGAGATCCAGCCCAGGAGCGTACAGCGCAAGCCTGAGTCCATCCTGGTCGACTTTGGCGAAGAGACAATCGGTTTCGTCAAGCTGAAGAACCTGCGAGGCCGCGGCAAGGTGACGCTGTATTACGGTGAATCGCTGGAAGAGGCGCTCGCCACCGACACATGCGAGACACTCGATCGCTTTACAGTCGACAGCAAGACGGACTTCACTTCCGCCAACGCACGCGCCATGCGCTACGTGAACATCGTGCTCGACAAAGGCATGAGCGTTGCCGACGTGTCCTTGAAGTACCAATACCTTCCGCTCACGCAGCGTGGCAGCTTCCGCAGTTCGGATGAAGAGCTGAACCGGATCTGGGAGGTTTCGCTGCGCTCGCTGCAACTGAATACGCGCGAATTCTTCATTGACGGCATCAAGCGCGATCACTGGCTGTGGTCCGGCGACGCGCTTCAGTCCTACCTGATGAACTACTACTCCTTCTTTGAAGGGGATGCCGTCAAGCGCACCACCTGGGCCTTGCGTGGCGCCGATCCTGTCGACATGCACATCAACACCATTCTCGATTACTCGCTGTACTGGTTCATCGGCATCCACGACTACTACCGCTACACGGGCGACGAAGATTTCGTACGCAGCATCTATCCGCGCATGGTCTCGCTGATGGACTTCGTGCTGGCAAGGCGCAATGCGAACGGCATGCTGGAAGGCCAGCCGGGCGACTGGGTGTTCGTGGATTGGGCGCCTATGCCGACGGACGGAGAGCTGTCGGTGATCCAGCTGCTGTTTGCACGCAGCCTGGAATCGATGGCCGACAGCGCTTCGCTGGTGAAGGACGATGAGCGCGCGGGCCGGTATCGCCAGCTTGCATCGGAGCTGAAGGCGAAAATCATGCAAACGTTCTGGGACCCGCAGCGCCAGGCCTTCATCCATCGCCGCAAGGAAGGCAAGCTGGACACGCTTGTCACACGTCACCCCAACATGTTCGCGCTGATGTTCGGCTATCTCGATCCTGCACAGCAGGAGGCGGTGAAGCGCAACGTACTGCTGAACGACCAGGTTCAGAAGATCACCACGCCTTACATGCGCTTCTACGAGCTGGCAGCCCTGGCGGAAAGCGGCCAGCAAGCGTATGTCACCGGCCAGATCAAGGACTATTGGGGCGGCATGCTGCGCGAAGGAGCAACCTGCTTCTGGGAGCAATACGATCCGAAGCAGAAAGCACCGGAACGGTACGCCATGTACGGCAAGGCTTTCGGCATGAGCCTGTGCCACGCATGGGGCGCCAGTCCGCTCTATCTGCTGGGCCGCTACTACCTTGGCGTCCGGCCGACCGAACCGGGTTATGCGGGCTATGTGGTCGAGCCAAGCCTCGGCGGCTTGCAGTGGATCGAGGGGAAAGTGCCGACGCCGCACGGCGAGGTATCGGTTTTCATGGACCGAAAGCAGATCAAGGTGTCGTCGCCGGGCGGCAAAGGCATCCTGCGCTACGCGAGCGAAGGCATAGCGCGCGAGCTGATTCTTGAGCCAGGCAAGAGCTATGTCGTGAACTATCAGGAGACGAAATGAAATACCCGAAACTCATGGCGGCGGTGTTGTGGACTGCGCTGGTTCAGGTAGCCGCAGCGCGCGGACTGGACGTGAAGACTGCCGGCGGCACTGTGCATGTGGAGCCCTGGACGGACCGCATCATCCACGTCCAGGCCGGGGCGTTGCCAGGCTGGAGAGGCAATTACAACCCTGCAGTCATCGGCATGCCGCAGAACGTTGAATGGACCGTCAGCGAGACGGCGACCCACCGCGTGCTCACCACCGCAGCCCTCAAGGTTTTGGTCGACAAGAAGAGTGGAGCGGTCAGTTTCCATGATGCGAAAGGTGTCGAGTTGCTGGCTGAGGCCCCGGGCGCAAGACAGGTCGGCCGCGGCGGCATCGTCCAGGCCTTCACCTATGGCGGCCCGGTTTTCGGACTCGGCCAGCACCTCAACGGCCTGCTCGATTACAACGGCAACCGCGTGCACCTGCAGCAGGCCAATCGCGACGTAGCCGTACCGATGCTGGTATCGCCCGCCGGTTTCGGCGTCCTGTGGAATAACGCGTCGGTGACCGATGTCGACATCGGCATTCCCTCCGCTCCGCATCCGCTGGTCATTCGCTCGGAAGCGGGAGGCGGGGTTGATTATCACTTCATCTACGGACCGGAGCTCGACGACGTGGTGGGCGGTTACCGCGAACTGACTGGCCGCGCGCCGATGATGGCGCGCTGGACCTGGGGCCTGTGGCAATCCAAGGAGCGTTACCAGACGCAGGACGAACTGCTCGGCATCGCCGCCCGCTACCGCGAGATGAAAGCGCCGCTGGACGCCGTGGTGCAGGACTGGCAATACTGGAGCAGCGGCCAATGGGGCGAGCACCGCATGGAAGCCGCGCGCTTCCCCGACCCGAAGGGCATGATCGACAAGCTGCATGCGCAAAACGTTCACGCCATCATTTCCGTGTGGGCGCGCCTGGACACCGGGACCAGCAACACGAAAGAGCTGGACAAGGCCGGCGCCCTGTATCCCAAGACTTATCGCAACGTTTACCCGGCCGGCGAAGGCCGCTGGTACGACGCCTACTCGCTATCGGCGCGCCGCCTGTACTGGGACCAGATCAGCCGCAACCTCGGCAAATTCGGCTGGGATGGCTGGTGGCTGGACGCGAGCGAGGCCGAGTTGGGCGGCAACTGGGGCGAGATGCGTGATGTGCGCACGGCGGCGGGCAGCGGCAAGGATGTGCTGAACGCCTATCCCCTGCTGCACACTACCGGAGTATTCGAAGGCATGCGCAAGGACTTTCCCGCCAAGCGTCCATTCATCCTGACCCGCTCGGCCTTCAGCGGCCAGCAGCGCAACTCTGCCATCACGTGGTCGGGCGATACGAGTGCGACCTGGGACGTATTGCGCGCACACGTTCCCGCAGCGCTGAACTTTACGCTGAGCGGCATTCCTTACTGGTCTGCCGACATCGGCGGCTTCTTCGGCGGCGACCCGGCTGATGCTGCCTACGCTGAGTTGTTCACGCGCTGGTACCAGTTCGGCGCCTTCAATCCGATGTTCCGCGTGCACGGCACGGGAGCGGGCAAGGAACTCTGGGCTTTCAAACAGCCTACGCAGGACATCCTGCTTTCCTATGCGCGCCTGCGCTATCGCTTGCTGCCTTACATCTATTCGGCCTCGTGGGATGTCACCAGCAAGCATGGCACCATGATGCGCGCGCTGGCGATGGATTTCCGTACCGATCGCCAAGCCGCTTCGACGCCTGACCAGTACATGTTCGGCAAGGGGCTGATGGTGGCGCCGGTACTGAGTGCAAACACCGACGTGCGAACCGTCTACCTTCCGGCGCAGGCCGATTGGTTCGACTTCTGGACCGGTGATCGCTACCAGGGCGGCAAGGTCATTGCCGCGAAAGCCGGCATCGCGACCATTCCCCTGTTCGCGCGCGCCGGCAGCATCCTGCCGCTCGGCCCTGCCATCCAATACGCCGACGAAAAGAGTGAAGAGCCGATCGAATTGCGGATCTACCCCGGCAAGGACGCCAAATACCTGTTGTACGACGATGCCGGCGATGGCGACGGCTACACGCGCCGTGAATATGCCACGACGCTGCTGGAGTGGAGCCAGGGGGCCGGACGACTGACAATTCATGCGCGGGAGGGCAGCTTCCCGGGCATGCGTGGGCAGCAAGCCTTCCTGGTGCGTTGCGGCGCGCAGGCCGCCGCCGATGGAACCAGGGTCGTGGCTGGCGCAAGCGACGTCACGGTCGAGGTACCGGGGTGCCGTTAAGCGGATAAGGGATACAAGATGTAACCAATGTTGCAACGGACGTACCTCAGGAGCATCTTAGCAAGACAATAATTCCAGAGGACGTCCACCATGAAAAAGACCATACCATTTGTCCCGGTCGTCGCAGCAGGCATGCTGACGCTTGCCGCCTGCAGCACGCCGCAGCCGGCCCAGGCGCCGCAGCCTGTCGCCGAAGCCGCAATGCCGGTGCCGGCCGCCGTACCACCAGCACCGGTCCCGCCAGCGCCAATGGCCGAACGGCGAGCTTCGGTGAAGCCTGCCCCGGTGTTGGCATATTCGCCTGGCGTGACAGCTCCGATGCCGCACTTCGCGCCCGTGCCGCAATCGGCTGACAAATTCCCGGACAAGGACGGCAATAAGTCCGTCCTGGTGAGCGAACAGCCCGTGTCCACCTTCAGCGTGGATGTCGACACTGCCTCTTACGCCTTCGTCCGCCGCATGCTGTCCGATGGCCGCATGCCGCCGCTGCAAGCCGTGCGTGTGGAGGAAATGGTCAACTACTTCCCCTACAACTACGCCACGCCCGCCAATGCCAGCCAGCCATTCGCCGTGACGACGGAGGTAATGCCTAGCCCTTGGCAGGCCGGGAACCAGCTTGTCCACATCGCGCTCAAAGGCTACGACATCAAGGCCGCCGCCCGCCCGCGCGCCAACGTTGTGCTGCTGGTGGACATTTCCGGCTCGATGGGGCCACGCGACCGCCTGCCGCTGCTGCAGCAAGGCTTCCGCCTGTTTGCCGAACAGTTGCGCGATGACGATATGGTCTCCATCGTCACCTATGCCAACGGCACCGCCGTCGCTCTCGAGCCAACCAGTGGTAAGGACAAGCAGAAGATCATCGACGTGATCAACAACCTGCACTCCTCTGGCGGCACCGCCGGCGGCGACGGCCTGCAGCGCGCCTATGCCCAGGCCGAGCGCAACTTCGATCCGAAGGCCGTGAACCGCGTGATCCTGGCCACCGATGGCGACTTCAATATCGGCATCACCGATCCCAAACAGCTGGAGAAATTCATCGTCGAAAAACGCAAGTCCGGCGTCTACCTGTCGGTATTCGGCGTTGGCCTGGGTAACCTGAACGACTCCCTGATCCAGCGCCTGACCCAGTCCGGCAACGGCAACGCCGCCTACATCGACACCCTGCTGGAAGCACGCAAGGCGCTGGCGCAGGAATTGGGTTCGACCATGTTCCCGATCGCGAACGACGTGAAGGTGCAGGTCGAATTCAACCCGTCGCAAGTCGCCGCCTATCGCCTGGTCGGCTACGAAACCCGCATGCTGAACCGGCAGGACTTCAAGGATGACAAGGTCGACGCCGGCGACATGGGCGCGGGCCACACCGTCACCGCCATCTACGAAATCACGCCGGCCGCCAACGCAGGCAAGCTGGTTGACCCTCTGCGTTACGAGCAGCAGGGCAAAAAGAAAGCCACCGAATCGGGCAAATCCGAAGAGCTGTGCTTTGTGAAAGTGCGCTACAAGCTGCCTGGGCAGTCGGTGAGCAAGCAGGTCGAGCATGCCGTACGTGCCGGCAACGCACGCGCTTCGCTCGACGCAGCGCCGGATGACCAGCGCTTTGCCGTTGCTGTTGCCGCCTTCGCCCAACGCCTGCGCGGCGAGCAGCAGGTGGCCGACTTCAGCTACGGCGACATCGCGAAACTGGCGGAAGGCGCACGCGGCGCCGACCGTGACGGTTATCGCGCCGAATTCGTGAAAATGGTGCGAATGGCGGAGTCCCTCGGCACGGTCGGTCCTACTGCACAGCGCTGATGCGCTTAGTTGAGCGTGACGTTCCAGT